>Ga0172382_10001181_pt1 | contig 47526 bp, 49 predicted proteins | sample Leawel138RmetaG_FD_122245 | JGI IMG/M metagenome (GOLD analysis project Ga0172382, IMG submission 122245) | Leachate microbial communities from a municipal landfill in Southern Ontario, Canada - Leachate well 138R metaG | ecosystem: Engineered > Solid waste > Landfill > Unclassified | place... | reverse complement strand
TGCGCGACGGGTCGCCAAGGTGGATTCGTCCACCACCAAATTCAGTTGCCGCTTGGGAATATCGAGACGAATCAAATCGCCTTCCTCGACCAAAGCGATAGGGCCGCCCTCCGCGGCCTCGGGGGAGATGTGACCGACACACGGTCCGCGGGTGCCGCCGGAAAAACGGCCGTCGGTGATCAGGGCAACGCAATCGCCCAGGCCAAGTCCCATGAGAGCCGCCGTCGGTGCGAGCATTTCGCGCATTCCCGGCCCGCCCTTCGGTCCCTCATAGCGGATCACCACCACTTCGCCAGCAACGATTTGCCCACCCATGAGAGCAGACATGGCCCCTTCCTCGGAATCAAAACAGCGCGCCCGGCCCTCAAAGACCATCATTTTTTCCGAAACCCCGGATTGTTTTACGACCGCGCCATCAGGCGCCAGATTGCCGCGCAAAATGGCGATTCCCCCTTCCGGACGCACCGGAGCGGAGACCGGCCGCACGACTCTGTCGTCGACCTGGGCGACACTGGCAACGATTTCCTTTACGGTCGGGCCGGTCAGGGTCGGGTTGTCGAGAATCCGATCACGCAGCTGATACAGAACCGCCGGAACGCCGCCGGCGGCATCCAAATCCTCCATGAAATGTTCACCGCCGGGGTTCATGGAAGCCAGTTGAGGGGTTTCGCGACTCAGCCGATCGAAGGAATCGAGGGGCAGATCGACTTGCGCCTCACGGGCGATGGACAGCAGATGCAGGACGGTGTTCGAAGAACCGCCAAGGGCCAAATCGACGCGGATGGCATTCTCGAAGGCCTCGCGGGTCATGATCTGCCGGGGGGTGATCCCCTCGCGGACAAGATGCACGATCCGTTCACCGGAGGCGAAAGCAATTCGCCGTTTGAGCGCGGAAACGGCAAGAGAGGTGCCGCAGCCGATGAGACTCATGCCCAAAGTTTCGGTAAGAATGGCCATGGTGTTGGCGGTAAACAGCCCCTGGCAGCTGCCTGCCGTAGGACAGGCCTTATCCTCACACATCTGCAGCTCCTGCGCATCGATCACCCCCGCCTTATAGCGGGCCATCGCCTCGAAGGTATCGGTGACGAAGGAGAATCGCCGCCCTTCCTGACCGCGACCAGCCATCATCGGTCCGGCGGTCACCACTAGGCAAGGGATGTCGAGACGAGCCGCCGCCATCAGCATTCCAGGGGTGATCTTGTCGCAATTGGTAAGCAGAATCAGCCCGTCCAACCGATGCGCCTCGGCCACCGACTCGATCATGTCGGCGATCAACTCCCGAGTCGGCAGCGAGTAGTGCATCCCCCTGTGGCCCATGGCAATGCCATCGCAGACTCCGGGGATGCCGAAAAAAAAGGAGTAGCCCCCGCCGGTGTGCACACCTTTTTCGATGAACCGCTCCAGATCGCGCATCCCGGTATGCCCGGGGATAAGGTCGGTGAAAGATGTGGCTATGCCGATGAAGGGTTTGCTCATTTCCTTGCGGGGAACGCCGGTGCCGAGCAAAAGGGCACGCTGGGGGGTGCGTTCGAAACCCTTGGTGATATCGTCGCTACGTTTGCCGCTCATGCAGGTCCTTTTTTCAATCAAAGACAGGGGCGGACTCGCCCCTGCCCGCCGCAGCCGTAAGGTTGCGGCAATCCTGTAGACCGGATTTGCCGATCCGATTTAAAGCCATGGCCGGCCACGAGCCGGACGCAGGTTATCTATTTTTATTGTCGATAATCTTTCAGAATTCGCACCATTTCGTCTTTGCCCGCAAGCTTCAATTTCTGGACCTTCTTTCGTTCGACTTCCTCTTCCGCCGACAGGTAGGCTCGTGAATCCAGGCTATGGAGCTCTTTTTCAAGCAGCAGGTGTTCCTCATACAGCATCCGAAAGCGAGGATTTTCATCCACCAACTGCTGCACCGTTGCCTGGTCTAGTTCCTCCATCGCGCACCTCCAGGATAGGGGTTGGAAAAGCCAAAAACGGGACTTTAAAATATCGGAATGGCCGATTGATGTCAACCTACAATGAAGCTTCGAGGTCCCCTCTATTATAGAGCATTTCCGCTTCGGAACGCCGGATATAATGCGGCAGCAATTGGGCGGCGGAGAGGGTGTGGCCCCGCCGCAAATCGGCTAAGGCGAGGGCGGCGGCATGACTGGCGCGCGTGGTCTGCGACGGCCAGGCAACAAAATGGGCGCGGGCGCCCAGCCGCTCCACAATCAGGGAACGATAGGCCGAAGCACCGCTGCCGAGAAAAATATGCTCGCCTTTTAATTGGTTGAGAAGCACTTCAGGTTTCACGACAACTTCTTCTCCCATCGGCTCCGGCAAGCCATTTTCGAAACGATAGAAGGCGGCGTAAACCTCTTGTTTTCGGGCATCGAGAAGAGCGCATACGGGAAGGCGGGAGGCGGCTGCCTGCATGGCCAAGGTGCGCAGGGAAGATACGCCAATCAGTGCGCCGCCGGATGCTATGGCCATCCCCTTTACCGTGGACAAGCCGACCCGAAGACCGGTGAAGGCGCCTGGGCCGACGACCACGGCAAAGGCGTTGAAATCCGCCGGTTTGAGCTCAAGAGCATGCAACAGGTCGGAAAGTGCGGGGAGAAGCAGCCGGTCGGCATGAGCGCCCGGCACATTGATCAACGTCTCCGCCAGCAATGACTCTCCGCGGCTGACGGCGATGCTCATCGCCGTCGACGAAGTGTCCATTGTGAGGAGAAGCTCGGACATTATTGTCCTCCGAGAAAGAGCCGCATGATGTCGTTGTAAAAAGCGAAGCCCATGAGCAGCAGGAGCAGAGCCAAACCGACTTGCTGGGCGATTTCCCGCGCCCGCAAGGAAAGGGGACGACGAAAGACCCATTCAAAGAAGTTAAAGAACAAATGGCCGCCATCGAGAATGGGGATGGGGAAAAGGTTCAGAATCCCCAGCTGGATGCTTAGAAAAGCAAGCACTGTCAGAATGCTGGCCAAATCGGTCTGGGCTGCCTGGCCGGCAATCTGCACGACCGTAATCGGTCCTCCGATATTGCTGGTGGAGACATGGCCGGCAAACATCTTTTGCAGGAAAACCAGGGTCAGTTCGATAAGCTCCCAGCTCCGCTCGAATCCGGCGCCAATCGCTTCGATTGGACCAAATCTTTTAAACACCGATTCCTGCTGCGGAGCGATGCCAATCAGATAATCGTTGCCATTGTCCTTTGCCTGCGCAGGCTGAATGTCGAGGGTAAATTGCCGGTCGCCGCGCAGGAAAGTGAATGTCTGGGATTGTCCCTGCGAAGTCTGGATGGCCTGCCGCAGATCATACCAGGAAGCAATCCGCGTGCTATCGATGGCGACAATGCGATCGCCAACTTCCACGCCCGCCGCCTGCGCCGGCATTCCTGGAGCAAGGGAGCCGATAACCGGATCCTGCTTCGGAAGCAGGCCGAAGGACTGCAGTCCCTCCAGGTTGTTCTCTTCTTCGGCCAACGCAAGTTGCATCATGCCGCCATCACGACGTACGGTGAACTCAAGACCCGTTCCGGCGTGGTCGATCAAGGCTCGATTCGCCTCGGTCCAGGTGCCAACGGAGTCGGCGTTGATGTTCACAATACAATCGCCCGCCTGAAAGCCTGCCCGCGCGCCAACCGATTCGGGGGCGATGTAACCGATGCACGGGGGTTGTTCGAGAAAGGCGGGAACCTGAACGCCGACCAGAAAGGCCACCGGCAGAATCAGGAAAGGGAATATGAGGTTCATGAAAGGTCCGGCGGCAACAATGGCCGTCCGCCGGCCCACCGATTGTTCGGCGAAAGAGCGCTGTTTCTCTTCCGAGGCGATTTCGGCCTCTTCGCCTTGCTCGCCGCCTCCCTCCCCAAGCATCTGAACGTACCCCCCCAGGGGCACGGCGCAGATCATATACTCGGTTTCGCCCCACTGACGGGAAACCAGCCGGGGGCCGAATCCCAGGGAAAATTTAAGGACCTTCACTCCAGAAAGCTTTGCCACGCAGAAGTGACCGAGTTCATGAATAAAAACAAGAATGCCGAGCATAATGATGCCGGCGATGACTGTCAGCATGTAACCTCCGGTCAGTTGATGGAGTCGATCACCCGGCGGGCGGTATTGCGCGCCCAGCGATCGGCTCGCAAAACCTCATCCACGTGCTCCGGTGAATGATTATGGTGTCGGTCGAGCGTTGCTTGAATGACGTGCGGAATATCGAGGAAGCCGATTCCCCCCGCAAGAAACGCTTCGACCGAAACCTCGTTGGCGGCATTGAGCACCGCCGGCGCCGCCCCCCCCGCCTCCAGCGCCTGGTATGCGAGGGGAAGACAAGCAAAACGATGGCCATCCGGCTGTTCAAACGTTAGTTTTCCCAGGGCGCAGAGATCGAGAGCCGGCAGTTTCAGCGGCAGTCGCTCCGGGTGGGAAAGGGCATAGGCAATGGGGGTTTTCATGTCGGGAATCCCCATTTGCGCGATGACCGAGCCGTCGACATACTCCACCATGGAATGGACAATACTCTGCGGATGAATATGGACGGCGATCTGCTCTGCGGGGAGGTCGAAAAGCCAGTGCGCCTCGATGACTTCAAGTCCCTTGTTCATCATCGTTGCGGAATCGATGGTAATCTTGCGCCCCATGCGCCAGTTTGGATGGTTGAGCGCATCGGCCGGCGTGACTTTCCCCAGTTCGGCCAGGGCCCGACTGCGAAATGGTCCGCCGGAAGCGGTCAGGATAAGCCGACGGATATCCTTCCGCCGCTGGCCCGCCATTACCTGAAAAATGGCTGAATGTTCGCTGTCGACGGGATAAAGACGCACCCCCTTGCGGGCGACCGCCGCCAGAACAAGGGCGCCGGCCATGACCAGGGTTTCCTTATTGGCGAGGGCAATGTCCTTTCCCGCTTCAATACCCGCCATCGTCGGCACCAGGCCGGCCGCGCCGACAATGGCGGAGACCAGGAGTTCGGCATCAGTCGCAGTGGCGCAGGCGATGAGCCCTTCTATGCCATATAGAATCTCCGGTGCGCCTTGGCCGAGACGACGACGCAGAATCTTTGCGTTCTCAGCGTTCAATACGGAGACCGCCTGCGGTCTGAATTGTCGAATCTGCTGCTCCAGCTTCTCCAGATTATTGCCGGCGGTCAGGGTGACAACCTGAAACCGATCAGAGTGCTCGGCAACAACTTCCAGGGTGCTGGTGCCGATGGAGCCGGTGGAGCCAAGCAGAGCAATTTTTTTCATTTTCGCAATCTACCAGTCTCAGTAATGAAAAAACCAGAGGGCATAGTAATAAACCGGCGCAAAAGCGAAAAGAAGACTGTCCAGGCGATCAAGAAGACCACCGTGTCCGGGAATCAGCTTTCCGGAATCCTTCACCCCAAAGCTGCGCTTGAGCATCGATTCAAAAAGATCGCCCAACTGCGCCAGAGAACCGACGCCGACGCCGAGCAGAAGACAGTCAAAAACCTGCAATTCACCGAAAAAAGTGAGTTTTGCGACAAAGATGCCAAGCACACTTCCCGCCAGGCCACCCAATGCCCCCTCGATGCTCTTATTGGGGCTGATGGCCGGGTAAAGTTTGCGCCGACCAAAGCGAATACCGGTAAAATAAGCAGCGGAATCGCCAGCCATAACGAGAAGCAGCACCGCAAAAATCCATTCCCGGCCCAATGGCAGGGAACGCAACAAGGTGAGGTGTCCAAGGAGCAGCGGCACGTAAAAAAAACCGCAAAAAACCAGGGCCAAGCGAACGACCACCGTTTGCAAATCGCGATAGGAGAAAAGATAAAACAAGGCAAAGAGCAGGACCAGAAAAGTCATTCCGGCCACCTGCAAAGCCGGCGCGGTGAATGCGATCAATAAAAGGATCAGGGTGCCGGCGGCAATCGCCAGCCAGCGCTCAGTATAAGGCTCCGCCGGCATTGCCATCTGATAAAATTCCATCAAAGCCAGCGCGGTGATAACGCCGACCAGGATGGAAAAAACAAAGAAATCGGCAAAAAGTACGAATAAAATCAACAAGGGGAGCAGAATCGCTCCGGTCAGAATTCGTGTTTTAATAAGTGTCCTCCCGAACTGGAGAGTTCTCTTCCCCCAATTGCGCGCCGGTCAAACCGAAACGACGTTCACGGCGAGCGAATTCCCTGAAAGCCCGATGCAACTCCTCGCTGTTGAAATCGGGCCAGAGCACCTCGGTGAAATACATTTCCGTATAGGCGAGTTGCCAGAGGAGAAAGTTGCTGATGCGCATCTCCCCGCTGGTACGGATAAGCAGGTCCGGGTCGGGACAACCGGCGGTATCGAGAAAAGACGTGAACAGGTCATCGTTGATTGCGCTCGGCGCAAGGCGCCCCGCCTGAACCGCGCCGGCCATGCGGCGAGCCGCTCGCACCAGTTCATCGCGGGCGCCATAGGAGAGTGCCAAAGTCAAGGTCATCTCCCTGTTGTCTGCGGTACGGGCGACCGTCTCTTCAAGAACGTATTTTACTGGGGCCGGCAACCGGTCGATCTCGCCGATGAATTTCAGCCGGATGCCACGTGCAAGCATGGTCTTGAGTTCGCTTTGGAGATAGCGGCTGAGCAGGTCCATCAGGGCGCTCACCTCAGTATCGGGACGCCGCCAGTTTTCCGAGCTGAAGGCATAAAGGGTGAGATACTGAATTCCCAAAGATCGGCATTCCTTGACCACGCTCTGAACCGTTTCCACGCCTCGATGATGACCGAGAATACGCGGCAGTTGACGTTTTTCGGCCCAGCGGCCGTTGCCGTCCATAATGATGGCCAAGTGGCGGGGAATGCTCATTGCTGATTCTCGAGAGAGGGACGGAATGGGATCGGGAGGAGATAAAAATAACACCAAAACCCGCATCCGGCAACCCGGCGGGGCAACACCAGAGTAAAAAAAGGGGGGCGCCGAGAGAGGCGCCCCCCTTTTACCAAAATCAGCGATTGATGATGGCGGAAACGGGGCAGCTGTCTACGCAAGCACAGCACTCGGTACATTCGTCGTCGACGATCTTGTAGGTTTCACCGGCTTCTACAATGGCGCCGACGGGGCAGGTATTGACGCAGGATCCGCATGCGATGCAATTGTCATCAATTTGCAGGGACATAGGTTTTTCCTCCTTTTTGGGTAGTGTTGCGTGTGAAGGCCCATGGAATGTCAGATTTCCATCACCTCTTTTTCCTTGCCAGCCACAACTTCGTCCGTTTTCTTTATATAAAGATCAGTGAGATCTTGAATCTCTTTTTCCCCCCGCTTCAACTCGTCTTCGGAAATCTCTTTGTTCTTTTCCATTTTTTTCATCGCCTCATTGGCGTCGCGACGGGCGTTACGAATGGCGATCTTGGCTTCCTCCCCCATCTTTTTGGTCATTTTCACCATCTCCCGCCGGCGCTCCTCGGTAAGTGGCGGAATGGCAAGGCGCACCAACTGCCCGTCGGAAACCGGATTCAGGCCAAGATCCGATTTGAGAATAGCCTTTTCAATTTCCGGGATGAGTTTTCTCTCCCAAGGCTGTATCGTAATTAATCGAGGCTCGGGGACGATCATGGTTCCCAACTGATTGAGGGGAGTCGGGGTGCCATAATAATCGACCCGGATATCGTCAAGCAGGGTCACGGACGCCCGTCCGGTTCGCACCTTGGTGAAATCTTTTTTCAGAGAGTCGATGGCCCTTTCCATCCCGACGCGGGTTTTATTGAGCAGATCCTTTACCATTCAGTCACTCTCCTTTGACAATGGTGCCGATGGGTTCACCAAGAACGACCCTCTTGATGTTGCCCGTTTGCGTCAGATCAAAAATGACGATCGGCAGGTTGTTGTCCATGCACAGCGATGTCGCCGTAGCATCCATAACTTGCAATCCCTTTTGCAAGACTTCCAGGTAAGTGAGGCTGGAATACCTAATTGCATTTTTATTCTTGAAAGGGTCTGCCGAATAAACTCCGTCAACTTTTGTGGCCTTGAGAATGACCTCGGCGCCGATTTCCATCGCCCGCAGGCTGGCTGCGGTATCGGTGGTAAAGTAAGGATTACCGGTGCCCGCAGCGAAAATAACAACGCGTTCCTTCTCCAGATGACGCACCGCGCGACGGCGGATATAAGGTTCGGCGATTTCCTGCATTTCGATCGCGGACTGCACCCGAGTCAGGACGTTGACCTTTTCCAGGGCATCCTGCATCGCCAAACTGTTCATAACGGTGGCCAGCATCCCCATGTAGTCGGCGCTGGCGCGGTCCATCCCGCGCGAAGCGGCCGCTACACCGCGAAATATATTGCCGCCGCCGATGACCACGGCCACCTGTACGCCAAGAGCGATAACTTCCCGAATTTCAGCGGCTATGCCACTGATGACTTCCGGATCAATGCCGTACCCCTGCCCCCCGGCAAGCGCCTCCCCGCTCAGTTTGAGTAGAACTCTGCGGTATTTCGGTTTTGCTGCTTCTACTGACATGGAATTACGCCGCTTGATTAGGATAAGAGCTTATTTGGAAAGAGAAGCCACTTCCGCGGCAAAATCGTCTTCTTTTTTCTCCAACCCTTCGCCAAGCTGAAAACGTGCATAGCGAGTCAACACGATTTTTTCTCCAACTTCCTTAGCCAGTGCATCGACAACTTTCTGTACTTTCAGATCGGGGTCGATGACATAGGCCTGCTCGAGAAGGCACACATCGCCGTAGAATTTGTTAATCTGCCCCTCGATAATCTTCTCGATAATGTTGTCGGGCTTGCCGCTCTCCTTCGCCTTGACCCGCATGATGTCCTTTTCTTTTTCCACGACATCGGCGGGGACTTCCTGGCGGGCCAGATACTGGGGATTGGCGGCAGCGACATGCATGGCCAACTGGCGGGCGACGGTCATGGCCCGTTCATCATCGGCTTTACAATTGGCAAGCTCGACCAGAACCCCGATTTTTCCCGCACCGTGCACATAAGAGGCGACCAGGGCGGATGCTGCTTCGAAACGGGCGAAACGCCTTATATTGATATTCTCGCCGATAGTGGCAATCTGGTGGACTTGCTCCTCCTGAACGGTGCGGCCGCTGCCCGGATAGGACAGCGCAAGCAAGGCGTCCAGATCAGCGGGTGCATTTTCCAGGGCTGCCTGTGCCACACCGGCGGCGAACTCCTGAAAGTTCTGGTTTTTGGCGACAAAATCGGTCTCCGCATTGACCTCGACCAGCGTTCCCCGGTTCCCCTCGCCGGCCGCCGCGATCATGCCCTCCGCGGCAATGCGGCCCGACTTCTTGGCCGCTGCCGAGAGTCCTTTTTTACGCAGGATATCGACTGCTTCGTCCAAATTGCCAGCAGCCTCGGTGAGGGCCTTTTTGCAATCCATCATGCCGGCGCCGGTTTTGGCGCGCAGCTCAGCTACCATTGATGCGGTAATGCTCACGAGTTGAACCTCCCTCTATTATCGGACGGCATGGCCGTCATTTCTTTTTGGCAGTCTCGAATTCGGCAGGAAATGACGACAAAGGCGGTCCAAGCCGAACCGCCTTTGTCAGAAAACTATCGGCTCAGGCCTCGGCGACCTCGCCGGACCCCTCGGCGGGAGCTTCTTGTTCCGCCGCTACCGCCTCTGTTTCACCGCCTTCGGCGCTGCTGCGCAGAGCAGCTTCGCGGGCAGTCGCTCCCTCCAGGCAGGCATCGGCCATCTTGGCGGCAAACAGCCGAATGGCGCGGATGGCGTCGTCGTTGCCGGGGATGATATAATCCACGTCTTCGGGATCGCAGTTGGTGTCAACAACAGCCACAACGGGGATCCCAAGCTTGCGCGCCTCCTTGACAGCGATCTGTTCTTTTTTCGGATCGATGACAAAAATGGCGCCGGGCGAACGGTGCATGCCCTTGATGCCCCCGAGGTTCTTCTCGAGCTTGGCCTTTTCCCGGTCCAGTTCCAGCGCTTCTTTCTTGGTAATCAGTTGATAGGTGCCGTCCTGGGACATGGTCTCGAGTTTCTTCAGCCGGTCGATGCTTCCCTTGATCGTGCTGAAGTTGGTGAGCATGCCGCCGAGCCAGCGATTATTGACAAAAAACTGGCCACCACGCTCAGCTTCTTCGCGAATGGAATCCTGCGCCTGTTTTTTGGTGCCGACAAACAAAATCCGCTCTCCATTTTCCACCGTTTCCTTGATAAAGGTGTAGGCGGTTTTGAAATAGCGGACCGTTTTCTGCAAATCAATGATGTAGATGCCGTTGCGCGCCCCAAAGATATACGGCTTCATCTTGGGATTCCACCGCTTGGTCTGGTGGCCGAAGTGGACACCGGCTTCAAGCAGTTGTTTCATCGTGATCTGGGCCATTGTACGTTTCTCCTTCGAAGGTTTTGCCTCCGCCCCGTTCCACCCCGCCGGGCCCCTGCACCACTGCATGGGACCGCCCGGACGGGTCCGGGGGCGTGCGAATTAGCAACGGGTTTCTATACCACGGGCAACCAGCCAAGGCAAGGGGAAAATCTCCTGATTCCGGTTTACAAGAGGCAGGGATTGTAATAAGATTCGCGGCCATGCCTCCCTTCCAGATCTATCGTTACATCTTGCAGGAAATCACCGCCCCAGCCGGATTGGCCCTGTTTGTTTTCACCTTCATCCTGCTCATGGGGCGCATCCTCAAGTTGGTGGAGATGGTGATCAACAAGGGAGTTCCCTTGGCGAATATCGTCACCTTGTTTACTTCGCTGCTTCCGGCTTTTCTCGTAATAACCCTGCCGCTGTCTTTTTTGCTGGGCGTTTTGCTCGGCTTTGGCCGCATGTCGGCCGACAGCGAAATCACCGCCCTGAAATCCTCCGGCATCAGCCTGTACAAAATGCTGATTCCCGTTCTGGCTCTGGCCCTGGTGACCAGCATGGCAACGGCCGCACTCACCCTGGCCGCCGAACCCGCCGGCAATGCCGCTTTCCGTCGCGAGATCTTCAAGATTGCCAGCAGCCATGCCTTTGTCGGGCTGCAGGCGCAAACGTTCAACGACGATTTCGCCGGTCTGACCATCTATGCCAACCAGGTGGACGAGCGCACCGGAGTCATGGAGGGGGTGTTCATCTCCGACGAGCGGGCAGATGGCATCCCTTCGACCATTTTGGCGCGCAAGGGCCGCATCCTTTCGAATCAGGAAAAGTTGACTCTCAGCCTGCGCCTGGAGAACGGCAGCATTCACCGGACCGGAAAAGTCCAGGCGGGCGAATACCAGACGGTCAACTTTACCACGTACGATATCAACCTGACCTGGGACGCAAGACCATAGCGGATCGGCCAAAGAAGGCGAAAGAGATCAGCACCGCCGATCTTTTGCGCGGCGATTATGCATCATCCGCCGCCGATGAACGCAAGATGACGGCCGAACTGTATCAGAGGCTCAATCTGCCGCTGGCGCCGCTGCTGTTTGCGCTGGTCGCCGTCCCTCTCGGCATCCGGGTGCAGCGTTCGGGCAGAGGGGGCGGCTTCGCCATCGGGCTGCTGGTCTTTCTGGCTTATTATCTTTTGCATTCTTTCACCGAATCATTAACCCTCCAGGGAGGGTGGCCGACAGCGATACTTTGGCTGCCCAACGCGCTCTTCTGCGCCGGCGGCCTGTTTCTCCTGGTGCAATCCGCACGCGAACAATCTCTGGTTCGGCCCTTCGACTGTTTTCGCTGGTTGCGGCTGTCCTTCGGGCGCCAGCCAAAGGAACCAAGTGAATTGCCTTGACCGCTACATCCTGACCACTTTCAGCCGGATATTCCTGCTGTCGACCGCCGCGTTTTCCGGACTTTATCTGCTTGTCGACTTTTTCGAAAAGGTGGATAACTTCCTCGAAAACGATGCCGCGCCTTTACTTTACGTTCTTTACTTCACCAGCAAACTTCCGCTGATCATCACCCAGGTTCTCCCCTTGGCCATTCTTATGGGGGTTTTCATGACTTTGGGCGGTTTTTCCCGGACCAGTGAACTGACCGCCATGCGGGCCGGCGGGCTCAGTCTCTGGCGTATTGCCGCTCCATTGCTTATCGTCTCCGTTGGCATGTCCATATTCCTGCTTTTGGCAAGTGAGTTCATTGTCCCGGCCAGCGCCCGCACCATGAGCCAAATCTATGACGTCGAAGTCAAGGGCAAACCCGAAGCGAATCTGCGGCGGGAGAATGTATGGTTTCGCGAAGGGTCGGATATCGTCCATGTCCGCTTGGCCCTGCCGGAAAACCGCTCATTAAAGGGAATCACCATCTACCGCACCGACGATGCCTTCCGCCTCACTTCCCGACTCGATGCCCTGGAGGCCGTTTACGTCAACGAGCAATGGCTCTTTCAACAGGTTTCCGAGCGCCACTTTGCGTTAACCACCGGGGAACCGACAGGACTACAGCTTCATGGCGAAATGTTGTTTTCATTGGGGAAGACTCCCGACGACTTCGCCGTTCCCAGTGAAAAGAATCTTGAACTTGGGATTCGTGAGTTGTCGGAAATGATAGACAGACTGCGGGCGGAAGGATACAACGCCACCCGCTATCGGGTCGATTTGCAGGCGCGGATGGCCACCCCTTTCGCCTGCATCATTCTGGCCTTTCTCGGCATCCCTTTTGCCCTGCAAAAAGGCCGCGGCGCCAGCCTGGCAATGGGGATCACGGTGAGTGTGGCGATCGGTTTCAGCTATTTCATTCTGCAATCGATGCTGCAGGCGCTCGGTTATTCCAGCGTACTGCCGCCAGCGGTGGCGGGCTGGTCGGCCAATCTGCTCTTCGGACTCCTCAGTCTCTGGCTGCTGCTCTCGGTTCGCGAATGATCGACTTCGAGCGCACTTCGCCTTCCTTGGTATACTGGAGCGGTAAAGGGAGGCGACATGACCCGCTTGCTCCTGGCATTTTTCTGCGCGATTATCCTGCCAATATTTGCCGGCGCCGAGGACGCGCCCGCCCCGCCCGATATCACCATTGCCATCACCGGCCCCGCAACTGATTTCACGAAACCGGAAAACCCGCCGCACCTCGCCGCAATAACCGATGAAGGGCAACGTGTGCCACAGATCGACAGCCTTGTTCCGACAGCCGTCGATTCCTGCTCTCTGCAACAGGGGCGGATCATAACTGTGCGCGGTGAATTCCCCGCAGAGGTGCGGGTTCTGCTCGATGGCGCGGCAATTCCGGCCAAGCCGGGCAACTCCGGGGAGTTGATGTTCGCTCTTCCACCCCTGGCGGGGGGAATCCATCTGGTGCAACTGGCGGAGCCCAATGGGAGAAGATCGCTGCCCCAAGCCTTGCTTGTCGATTCCTCGCCGAAGATCACCGCCGTTCATATGGGAAAAGACCAGGTCACCGCCTATGAAATGATTATTCGCGGCGAAAATTTTTTCTTCGGCTCGGCCTTGGTGGTCGATGGCAACCTGATCACCTCCCCGGCAGATCATGCGGCGCTGCTCGGGGGACAGGATTTTCTGCGCTACATCGATTGCACCACGCTGCTCTATATCCGGCATCCGGTTACCCGCGAACCGAACGAGTTCACCCTGCGCGTGCTTAATGCCGATGGCCAGCAGAGCGCCCCCTTCCCGACCAGCTTTCCTTGAATCCGCGCAAAAAAAAGGGTTGAAAACCGACCATACGATTCTCAACCCTTTTGTCGCGCGCCTGATTGTCGATCAATACCTGTAATGGTCCGATTTGTAGGGTCCCGCCACCGGGATGCCGAGGTAATCGGATTGTTTTTTGCTCAGCATGGTCAACTTGCCACCCAATTTGCCGAGGTGCAGCCTCGCCACCTTCTCGTCCAGATGTTTCGGCAGGACGTAAACCTGATTTTGATACTGGCCTCGGTTGCCGAACAATTCGATCTGGGCAATTACCTGATTGCTGAAACTATTGGACATGACGAACGAAGGATGCCCGGTGGCGCAGCCGAGGTTGAGCAATCGACCTTCTGCCAGGACAATGACAGCGTGGCCATCGGGGAACGCCCACTGATCAACCTGGTTGCCGTGTTCTCGCGGATTCTTGATATTGATTTTGCGGATGCCGGCGAACTTGCCCAAGGCGGCCATGTCGATCTCGTTATCAAAATGGCCGATGTTGCCGACAATGGCATTATTTTTCATCTGCGCCATATGTTCGACGCGGATAACGTCCCGGTTGCCGGTGGCGGTAATAAAGATATCCGCCTCCGCCACCACATCGTCCAAAGTTGCTACCTGATATCCTTCCATCAAGGCCTGCAAGGCGCAAATCGGATCGATTTCGGTCACGATGACGCGGGCGCCCTGCCCACGCAGCGACTGACAGCAACCCTTGCCGACATCCCCATAGCCGCAGACCACCGCAACCTTTCCGGAGAGCATCACATCGGTGGCGCGCATGATGCCGTCCACCAGACTGTGCCGGCAGCCGTAAACGTTGTCGAACTTGCTTTTGGTCACCGAATCGTTGACATTCATCGCCGGAAAGGGAAGTTTGCCTTCCTTTTGCATTTGATACAGGCGATGCACGCCCGTAGTTGTTTCCTCCGTCACCCCCATAATCGAATGGCCGATTGACCGCCAGTCGTTGCGCCCCTCGGCAAGGGAGTCCCGCAAGCAGGTGACCAGCTCCACCCAGTCCTCCGGATCATCGGCGGCAAGGCTCGGCACTCCCTTCTCCTGCCACTCGGCGCCCTTGAGCACCATCATGGTCGCGTCTCCGCCGTCGTCGAGAATCATGTTCGGCAATTGCCCTTCCGGCCAGGTCAGCGCCTGCTCGGTGCACCACCAATACTCGGCCAGAGTCTCCCCTTTCCAGGCGAAAACCGGCACCCCCCGCAGATCTTCCGGCGTGCCATCTTTGCCGACCACCACGGCCGCAGCCGCCTGATCCTGGGTGGAGAAAATATTACAGGAGGCCCAACGGACATCGGCGCCCAGGGCCGTCAACGTTTCAATCAGCACCGCCGTCTGGATGGTCATATGCAAAGAGCCGATGATCCGGGCGCCCCGCAACGGCTGCTTCTCCCGATATTCCTCCCGCAGGGCCATCAATCCTGGCATCTCGACCTCGGCAAGCTCGATTTCCAGACGTCCCCAGTGGGCGAGGGCAAGATCCCGCACCTTGAAATCATTTTTTTTCATGCTTGGAAGCTCCTTTTCTGAAAATGGAAATAAATCATCGTTTACGGGCGCTTAAAATAAAAACACTTAATTGTTCCTGCCGACCGGAAACAATCTGGAAGCTTTCCGCCGAAAACCCGGCCGAAGCAAGCCATGCCAGCAACTCTTCCTGCTCAAATCCCAGCCACTGATCCGCCATGCGTTCCCGCACCCATTCCCGGTCGTGGCGCAGCAGATCGGCAATGACAAGGGCGCCATCGACGGACAAAACACGGGCGATCTCGACAAGTACCGACGCCGGCTGCGCCGCATGATGCAGAACCATATTAAGGATGGCGGCATCGACCGCCACATCGGAAAGCGGCAGGTGAGTCATCTCTCCCAAGCGCAGATCGATACCGGTCAAGCCTTCCGCGTCAATGCGCCCCCGGGCTTGCTCAAGCATGGCGGGAGAATAATCGACCCCGATGACCTTTTCGGCTTTTTCTCGCAGGGCGGCGAGCAAAACACCCGTGCCTACCCCGACTTCAAGCAATCCCCGGCAACCGGGGATCGCCGTCAGCAACGGGGCGCGGTAGTCGGCAGCAGGGAGAACTTCTCGAGCCAGGCGGTCCCATTGGCGGGCGTGCTGTTCAAAAAACTGCTGACTGCGCTGGCGGCGGGTTTCAAGGATACTGGTCAAACGGTCGTGATCGGCGCGATGGGCAGGGAGCGTTTGCAGATTTTTTTGCAATGCCAGACGAATCTCGGAAAAAAATGGCGTCTCCGCCAATCGGTAGTAGGCCCACGTTCCCTGCCGCTTCACTGCCAATATCCCGACCCCGGCAAGGATCTTCAGATGCCGGGACACCCGCGACTGCCCCATGCCGAGAATGGCTGTCAATTCCTGCACGGTGAGTTCGCCGTGTTGAAGAACGTCGACAATCCGTAATCGGGAGGGATCGGCCAATGCTTTCAGGGTTTGTAAAACCATATCAACTTCTTCGCATTTTTTATATCAGGATGCATTGATATAACACCCAGTCTGCGCGGCGTCAAACGAAAAAAGCGGGGAATCCGTCGATCCAGATGCCCCGCGTTGACTCCCAAAAATAAATAATTTTGCGCCTACAGGGGCAACAACACCGTATGCACGTTGCCGGTGTCTTCTTCCTTCAACTGCAGGCGCAATTGTTCGGCAATCTGGGCTTCGCCGGGGAAGAAGAGAAAGCCACGGGCCAGCGATCCGGAGGAAATCGTGCGGTTCTCCAACTCCTTTCCAGCCAGGTCGCGGGCGATCCGGCGCTCGGCATCGGGAGTTGCGCCCGCTTCGACACCGCCCAGCACAGCGCCACCGGCGGCGCCCACTGCGGCGCCTTTGGTTGCCGCCGTTCCGACATTTTCACCCGAAAGCACCCCCAGCGCCGCGCCGACCAGTGCTCCACCAGCCGCGCCGAGAACCGAACGGCGGCCGGCGCCACCGGCAATGCGCGCATATTCGGTGCTGCTCTCCACCCTTTCATAGGCGGTGCGCCGGTCGAGCAGATTCCAGAGCTTGCCCTCTTCGCCGATGAGAAAGGTCTGCTCCGGCACGATCGAAAGGGGATGGGGACCGCCGTTATCGATAATCACTTGCACCGGCAAAAGGCCGACTCCGCGGATATCGAAGCCGAAGGCCTCTTTCGCCGAAGATTTGTCCGCGTAATCCTCGGCGGCAATCTGCGCGCCGGCCACAACTTGCATGCCCGGGTAAGCCGATGGATGGCGGAAGGAGACTTCCTGGGATCGGTATCTGGCACAGGAAAACAGCAGCAGGGACAAAAGGCAGGCAATGGCTGTAAAGAGAACAGATCGTCTCATCTCGACCCCCTTTCACTTGATCGGCAACTCCTATTGTAACAGAGCTGCAGGACCGGGCAAACGAGGCGACTCAATGATTTTGCAGCCGCTCTCCGGCAACCGAATACCCAGGTGCGCGGCAGAGGGATGGCACGGCCCGATTCAATCGTCGCCGGTTCCGTTTGCCACTCCTTGCCGAAGCGAAGTTATTTTCACCCCCCGGCGCAATTGCCAAAGGCTCAGGTGAAACCAGATCCAGGTAAGCACGCCAGCGGCCAAACGCCCGGGGGGATGATCGATAACCGGCTCCAGCCAACGATCATAAAACCGAAGGCGCCGCAGAGCACCCTGGCCAACGGGCAGATGCCGGGAAAAATTGTGCCGCACATCGATGAACAAGGAAATTTGCCAGGCGTTGGCACGAACAAATGCGCCGGTGCGATACCAGAAATTCAGCCGTTGCTGGCCACTGAAACCCTTCAGCAAGGTGCGGACTTGGGCAAAATAAGGATAGAGCGAAAGGGGCTTGGTCCGATTTTGCCGCCGATATATAGAAGTCGCGGAAAGAAAGTAATCCTCCCAGCCGATATCGGCAAAATTGGTCAAAAGCGCATTCAAGGTCTGCCGCTGACGCAGCCCCTCCGATTCAAAGCGGCGGGCCGAAGAAAAAATTTCCGCCGGCAGCAGCAGCCACTCGCCGGTTTTAAACACCTGGGCCGCCAGACGATCATCCTCGAGAATGGGCAGACGGGAATCAAAACCGCCAAGTTCATGAAAATAGGCGGGCGTTAAAAAAAATCCCTGATCGCCATGAATGCAGCCGGGCCGATTCAGGCGTGCCTTGTTTTCGTAGAAATAGTAGGCCAGGGAGGGCTGCTGAGAGGAGCCGCGGAAACGCAGAGCAAAACGTCCCGCGACACGTTCATCGGCGCGCTGGCGGACTCGTTCGCGCAAAGCGGCCAAACCTTTGCACAAGGCAAGGGGGTCGGCAAAGTCCGAATCGGCGTGCAGGAAAAGGAGGCAATCGCCGCGAGCCACAGCGGCGCCGGCATTCAATTGCCGTCCCCGGCCCCTTTCCGCCTCGATAACCCGGCAGGGAAAAGAGTTCTCCCGGGCTAAAATCCGGGCTCTTTCCCATGTCCCGTCGGCGGATCCGCCATCGCTCAGAATCAGCTCGAAGTCAATCCGCCGCTGGCCGGCGAGGGTGTGGAACAGTGCCGGAAGAATGGCGATTTCATGCAGCACCGGTACGATTATCGATAATTCGGGGGATCTGGAGGAAGCCATCGCTGGTTGCAAGAAAGGCGGGCCTTGCGGCCCGCCTCGAAGCATTCTCTTAAATTCCTGCCCGCCGCCGCAGGGATGCGACGCGGTCGGTGCGCTCCCAGGTGAACTCCGGGAGTTCACGGCCGAAGTGGCCGTAGGCGGCAGTCTGCCGGTAAATGGGGCGCAGAAGATCGAGAGTTTCGATAATCGCTCGCGGCCGCATGTCGAATTCCTCCCGGGCGATGCGCGCGATATCGTTGGACGGGATTTTTCCGGTGCCGAAGGTGTTGATCATCACGGAAACCGGTTCGGCAACGCCGATTGCGTAAGCCACCTGCACTTCGCATTTGTTGGCAATGCCGGCGGCGACGATATTCTTGGCCACATAACGCGCCATGTAGGAGGCGCTGCGGTCGACCTTTGAAGGGTCCTTGCCGGAGAAAGCGCCGCCGCCATGCGATCCCTGGCCGCCATACGTGTCGACGATGATTTTGCGACCGGTCAGACCGCAATCCCCCATCGGCCCGCCCACCACGAAGCGTCCCGTGGGGTTGATGAAGTACTTGGTGTTTTCATCGAGCAGCTCGGTGGGAATAATATGCCGCACCACCTCTTCGATGATTGCCTCCTTCAGTGTTGCGTATTTTACATCAGGAGAATGCTGGGAAGAGACGACCACGGCATCGACCCGGATCGGCTTGTCGTTGATGTACTGGATGGAGACCTGGGATTTACCATCGGGGCGGAGAAAAGGCAACATGCCGCTTTTGCGAACTTCGGCCAGACGCTTGGTGAGCTTATGGGCGAAGGTGATCGGCATCGGCATCAGCTCGGCGGTTTCGTTGCAGGCATAACCGAACATCAGACCTTGGTCACCGGCGCCTTGATCCCTGAACAGCCCCTCCCCTTCCGTCACTCCCTGCGAAATGTCGGGGGACTGGCGATCGATGGCGGTCAGCACGGCGCAGGTTTCCCAATCGAATCCCATGGCGGAATCTTCGTAGCCGATGTCGCGGATCGTCTGGCGAACGATTTCCGGATAATCAAGACGCGCGGTGGTGGTAATTTCCCCGGCAATCATCGCCATGCCCGTGGTCACCAAGGTTTCACAGGCCACTCGGGCCTTTGGATCCTGAACGAGGATGGCGTCAAGAATAGAATCAGAAACCTGGTCGGCAACCTTGTCGGGATGACCTTCGGTCACGGACTCCGAGGTGAAAAGGAATTCGGTCATGGCCATGAAATGCGGTCCTCCTGTGCGTTGATAATGACTGGTGTAGATCGAAAAGAGGAACTTTAATGGGAAGACCCATTCCTGTCAAGAAAAAGGGCCCATTAGAAGGACGGCGCTGGGAACAGATCGGGAAAACGCCGCCCCATTTCTTCTTCCAGACACTGGGTAATTTCACTGGCGGTGGAAAATTGCAATAACCTTGCAACCAACGCCTCGCCGTCACTCAGCTGCCCCTGGCGGAGAATGCGCTTGACGCGGGGAATGGCCGGAGCGTTCATCGAAAGCTCATGGAACCCGAGGCCGAGCAGGACCAGAGCGTATAAAGGCTCGCTGGCCATTTCACCGCAGATGCCGACGGCAATGCGGCCATTTCGGGCCGCCTCGCAAATCATGCGCAAAGCTTTGAGAATAGCGGGATGCAGCGGATCATAAAGATAAGCGACATGCTCGTTGCCGCGATCAACCGCCAGACAGTACTGAATAAGATCGTTGGTGCCGACGGAAAAAAAATCCACCTCTTTCGCCAGCGAGTCGGCGATCAGCGTAGCGGCCGGGGTCTCGATCATGATGCCGATGGCAACCTGCGAATCAAAAGCGGCCCCCTCCGCCTGCAACTCGCCTTGGGCCTCCGCCAGATATTGCCGGCAGGCGCGAACCTCCGCCACCCCGGAGATGAGGGGAAACATGATGCGCACCCGGCCGAATGCGCTGGCGCGAAGAATGGCGCGCAGCTGGACCTTCAGCAAACGCCCCTCCTTCAGGGAGAACCGGATACCGCGCAGACCCATGGCTGGATTCGCCTCATCGGCGAGATTGATTTCGGCCACGAATTTATCGCCGCCGACATCAAGGGTGCGAATAGTTACCGGATGCGGGGCAACACTTTCGACAATGTCCTTATAAATCTGGAACTGCTCTTCCTCGGAAGGCGGAGTAAGGCGATTCATGAAAAGGAATTCGGTGCGGAAAAGACCGATGCCTTCGCCGCCGTACTGGTTCACCTGCAAGGCTTCGCTCGCCACCTCGACATTGCTGCGCAGGGCTAGGTGATAACCATCGCGTGTCTCCGCACGCAGATTGCAATACGACAATAATTCCTTTTCCTGGTACTCGTAGGACTGTTTGCGCAGGCGGTATTCACGGATGGTCTCGTCCGACGGTTTGATGATCACTGTGCCGGTGGCGCCGTCGATAATCAGCGGCGTGCCTCCGGGCACCATGGAAGAAATGGTTTCGAGCCCTACAACGGCCGGGATTCCCAGAGATCGGCTTAAAATTGCCGAATGCGAGGTGCGGCCCCCGACATCGGTGAGAAAACCGAGGATTTTCGCCTTATCCATTTGCATGGTGTCGGCCGGAGAAAAATCGTGGGCGACAATGATGGACGGAAGCTCGACTTCCGAAAGCGATTGCTGGGCCTCCCCCATGAGATTGCGCAGGAGACGATCGCCGACGGAATCGACGTCGGAACGGCGCTCCCGCAGGTATTCGTCTTCGATACTGTCGAAAATCCTGCGGAACTTGCGCAAAACCCGTTTCAGCGCGCCTTCGGCATTCACCTGCTCGTTTTCAATGAGAGCGCAGGTTTCGCCGATCAGCATTTCGTCCTCCAATATCAGGAGATGGGTATCGATGATATACAAATGCTCGGCAAACTGCTGATCGGAAACGCCGGCTTTGACCTCTTCGAGTTGTCTTCGCGAGATCTGGACCGCCTTAAGAAAATTATCCTTTTCCCCGGCTACTTCTTCGGGCGCAATCGGCCGCTCCACCGCCGCCATTCGGACACGGTTGACCAGATACGCTTCACCGATGGCGATTCCGGGGGAAACGCCGATACCGATGAGAAAGGTATCGCCAGGAATATTACTGTTCTCCGAAGCCGTCATCGATCAATTGTCCAATGGCCTGAATCGCCTGATCGGCATCGTCGCCAGCGACCGAAACCGAAATGCGCGAACCTTGTGGCGCCGCCAACATCAGCAGCCCCATGATGCTTTTACCATTCACCTCGATTCCTTCTTTTTCAATGAAAATTTCAGAACGGAAGCGATTGGCCGTCTTGACCAGTTGTGCGGCGGCTCGCGCGTGCAAACCGAGACGATTTTTTATCACGTGTTCCCGACGAATCATTCATCACCCCTTCAGAAAATCCGGTTCAGCGTCAACAGCAGCGTGGCAGCGATAAAAACCTGGAGAAGGGGGGAGATGCCCCGATGCACCAGCCGCCCGACCAGAAGTGCGGCGGGAGCGGCGGCAAATCCCCATCCGGCCGGCACGGACTCCTCCCGCAGGGTGAAAAAAGTCAGATACGCGCAAAGGCCTCCGAGGAGGACAACGGTTCCTTCTTTAATGCGAATCGCCATATCGGGCAATCGTCGACGTTGCAGTAGTTCAACAACCTTCAACCCCCGGGCATACCCCTGAAAAAGGCCGACCGTCCGGAAATAAAGGTGCGGAACATTGTACAGCACGAGGAAGATCACCGGCGCCCAATAGGAGCCGCGAATGGCGAAAAACAGGGAAACCCCAGCGGCGGCCGGACGCACGCCACCCCAAAAAAAGGCATCTCCCATGGCGGCATAGGGCGCCATCACCATCCGCTTGAATTCCTGGATCCCGAGATAGCTTTTTTCCCCCCGGCAGTTCTTTTCTTCCAGGGCGAGAACCGATCCGACAACCGGCGAAGCCATATAGGGATGGGTGTTGAAATACTCAAGATGCCTGCGGCAAGCGGCGGAAAGATCATCCCCCGTGTAGAAAAACCGCAAGGCCGGAGCGAGAACGTAGAAAAACCCGAGATTCTGCAGTTTCTCGAAATTCCAGCTGGCCTGGAGAAAAAAAGTGCGCAGCAGGATCAGACCCAGCAGTTTTCTAGGCAACACGCGCTCTTCCATGCTCCTCACAACAGCCACAGCATCAGAAAAGCGGTGGCGAAAGAGGCGCCGAACAGGGACATGGCGCGACTTACGTTCATGGTGGCGAGAATAACCGCGGTGCCGATCAGGACAAAGAGCAAGCGGAACCAGCCCGCCACTTCGGACACCGGTTCAATCAGCAGGGGCGCCAGAAAATAGAGGATTATAGACCCGGCGCCAACAATGACACTGTAGGTGGCCAGGGAGGCGAGGGCAAAATGGGACAACCCCCACAGGTGCTCGGCCTCGATGCCCCGCAACCGTCCCTCGGCCAAAGCCAGTTCGGCCCTTTGCGTGAGACGCACATTGCGTTGGCGCACCAGGCGTTCGAAAACCTGGCCGATCTTGCCGATCGGCAATGCCGTGAACACCGCCAGCAAGGTAAATGGCACTCCGGCCAGTCCGAGAAAAGAGCCCAGTCCGATGGCCAAAGCCGTTGCGCCAACCGCCACCTGGGTATCGTCGGGCGGGATGGCTGCCCCGATGGGCAATCTTCCCAGCCAAAGCAACTCGATCAAGATTCCTACCTGCATGCCTGTCGCCGGCGCCCCCAGAACCCAACCAGTCAGCGGAGCGGCGACGATAGGGCGCGACAGCATAAATTGAAAAGCCGCCGTACGATCGAGCCCCGCGACCAGAGAAACCGCCCCAGCCAAAAAATAGTCGGCGGCCAACATGCTCAGCCGTCCTCCCGGCGGATCAATTTGTGCCAATCCTGCTGCCGGTCGGAGGGTATGCATTGCGCAACGATGCGCACCCCGGACGTCTCCAAGGTTTTGAGATTTTCAATATCGGCAGGATCGAGGGCCAGCGTGCAGCTCAAACGCAATTTTCCCTCGCCACCATGCATATTTCCCAGGTTCAAGTCGGAATATGGAACCCCCGTCCGATGCGCGCGAAGCGCGTCGGCCGCGTTGGCAAACAACAGCAGAACCCGGCAACCAGCGACTTCAGGGGAAGAAAAAACCTCTTGCGCACCGGCGAGAGATACAATATGGACCCGGATATTGCGCGGCACCGCCGCTTCCATCAACACGCGCTGAAACGTCCCGTCGGCAATCTGGTCGTTGACGACGACGATGCAGTTGGCGCGAACCGCAGGGACCCAAGCCTCAAGAACTTGCCCGTGAATCAAGCGGTTGTCGATTCGGGTGAGAACGATGCTCATACTTTATCCGCGGCAGGATTATTTCTGTAGAAACTCGCTGGCCAGCGAGATGCTCTGTTGTCCGTACGACTTGAGAATGGCTGCCAGCTCCGGCAGGGCGAGTTCCTCCTGGGTGTTAAAGAACTTGAGCACCATCGGCAGGTTGACGCCGGTCAGCACCTCAACCCGCTGGGGGTCGAGGAAGGAAAGACTGAGGTTGGCCGGAGTGCCGCCGAACATGTCGGTCATGATAACAACCCCTTCGCCGTCGCGGCCGGCCTCTTCCATGGCAGCAGTCAGATTGGTGCGGATCTGCTCAACACTGTCCTCCGCCTGGATGCAGATCGCTTGCACATTGCGCAGCGGCCCGATGATCATTTCGGCGGCTTTGAGAAATTCCTCCGCCAAACGGGAATGGGTGGCGATGACCAAACCAATCATAATCTATCCTTTGGCAATATCCCGGTGAATGACTTCCAAAGTAGTTCCCTCGGCGACCAGACCGGGACGTAATGCTTCGACAATGGCGACGCTTCGATGCCGCCCCCCTGTACAACCGATGCCGATGGTCAGATAGCTTTTTCCCTCCCGCTGGTAATGGGGCAGCAGAAATTGCAACAGATCCCGGCAATGGCGCAGGAAGTCAGCGCAGGCCGACTGGGCGAGAACGTAACCATACACCGCCCGATCAAGCCCGGTCAGCGGCTTCAATTCCGGGATAAAATGGGGATTGGGAAGAAAACGGACATCAAAGAGCAGATCGGAATCGGCGGGGATGCCGTGGCGGTAACCAAACGATTGGAGACGAACCACCATGGACGGGGGCTGCACTTCGACGCCATGCGCATAGGCGATCACCTTGCGCCGCAGCTGATGCACGGTCAGACCGGAAGAATCGAAAATAGCGGTTGCCGCCCGGCGCAGCCCCGTCAACAATTCGCGCTCGCGGGCGATCGCGGAAGGCACCCCTTCCGCCTGGACCAGCGGATGGCGCCGGCGCGTCTCCGAATAACGCCGGATCAGATCTTCATCGGAGGCATCGAAGAAATAAATTTCGATCTCGTGCCCAAGCTCGCGCACCGTCTGCAAAATAGCATCCCAGCCGACGAGAAAAGCGCGGTTGCGGATATCAAGGACGATGGCGACCTGTGCATTTTCCCGAGTCCCCTGGCCGGTCATTTCAAGCAGGCGGGGGAGCAGGGCAATGGGCAGGTTGTCGACGACAAAGAAACCCTCGTCCTCCAGGGCGCGGGCGGCGGTGCTTTTACCCGAACCGGAGAGGCCCGTCAATATGACCAGACGCATGGCGTTCATTCGAGGTTGTCCCCGATGATGAGGTGCGAATGCAGACGGGCCGTCTCGGCCATGCGTTTTTCCAACCGGTCCTGGAATTCCATGGCGCTGTGGTAACCCATCTCTTTGAGCAATTGGTTGCGCGCGGCAACCTCGACAATGGTCGTGATGTTGCGGCCGGGCCGCACGGGAATTCGCAACAGCGGAATCTCCAGTCCGAGAAGAGCGTATTTTTCCTCCTCCAGTCCCAGCCGATCGTATTCACAGGTCGCATCCCATTCCTGGAGTTCGACCGCCAGATCTATTTTCTTGCGTTCACGAATAGCCGCCACGCCGAAAAGGTGCTTGATGTTGATTATCCCGAGCCCGCGGATTTCCATATGGTAATGAAGCAGATCCATGCCTTCCCCAAAAATAACGGCAGGCAGCTTCATGCGGACGCGGACAATATCGTCGGCCACCAGGCGATGTCCGCGCAATACCAGATCGAGAGCGCACTCGCTTTTGCCGATGCCACTTTTGCCCAGCAGCAAAACGCCCACGCCAAGAACGTCAACCAGAACGCCATGAATCGTGGTGGAGGGGAGCAGGCGTTCTTCGAGAAACTTGGTGACCAGTGAAATGAAAACAGAGCTCTGATGATGGGTGCGCAAAAGCGGAATGGCTTTGCGTTCGGTCTCGCGCAAGAGAAATTCGGGGGGATCCTGCCCTTTGGTAATAATCAGGCAGGAAAGATCGAGAGCGCAGATCTGGCGCAGGTTCTCCTCGGCCTTTTCGGCGGGCAAATGGCTGAGATAACTTAATTCGGTGGAGCCAAGCACCTGAATCCGGTCGGGATGCAGGTTGAAAGAGTATCCAGCCAAGGCAAGACCGGGCTTCTGGATGCGCGGCACCAGCACCGTCTTTTCCAGGCCGCGCTCGCCGGCCAATAATTCAAGGTCCAGTCCAGCTTCCCGCTCGGCCAGCAATTCTTGGATACTGATTCCGCCCATAAGCCCCCTTAGAGACTTTCTTCTTCCTCAGCGATGATCCGATAGATCGCCTCGCCCCCGTCGGCATCCAGCAGCCTTTGCCGCACGGCCGGATTTTTCAGCAACTTGGAAATACGGGCCAGCATTTTCAAGTGGACTCCCACCGATTCCTCTGGCGCAATCAGCAGGAAAAAAAGATGCGTCGGCCGGCCATCCATCGAGTCGAAATCGATCCCGCCCCGGCTGCGGCCGAAGGAAATGATCAGGGAATCGAGGGTTTTCAACTTGCCGTGGGGAATCGCCACGCCCTCGCCGATTCCCGTGCTGCCGAGGCGCTCGCGGTCCTGCAGCACCCGGATGACTTCGTCGCGGTCTAATTTACCTTCGACCCGCAACATGGCATCGGTCAGCTCGGCTAACACCTCGTTTTTTGAATTTGCTTTGAGGTCGGCGGCAATGGCGGTGGCGTTCAGTAGATCCGAAATTTTCATGAGGTAGTCAGTTGTCAAATCCTGAATGGAGGCCGCAGGGGGAAGGTTCTCCCCCTGCGGGAATCGACTAAGTGGCGATCATTTCGCCTGCGGAATGATCAAACCGTAATTACCGTCCTTGCGCCGGTAAACAACGTTGATATCGTCCGTCCGGTCATCGGTGAAAACAAGAAAGTCCTTGTGCAGCAGTTCCATCTGCATAACCGCTTCTTCCACCGACATCGGTTTCACCTCGAAACTGCGGCTGGGAATAATGGAAGGGGTTTGCCCGCTTTCCAGACTCTCGGCGGACACCACGCTCTTCTCCAGCATGCGCTCGCGCCCGCTGGACGGTTTATGGTTTTTCAGCTTTTCCTTGTAGCGTTTGAGCTGACGTTCGATTTTGTCGACCACCGCATCGATGGCCGCATACATGTCGTTTGTTTCTTCGGAGCCTTTGATGGTGATCCCCTTGGCGACGATCGTCACCTCGGCATTGTGTCGGATTTTCTTTTCGACAGAGAAAACCACCTGCGCATCAATCGGTTCTTCGATGTATTTTTTGACCCTGGCGACTTTTTCTTCCGCATAGGCGCGAATTGGCTCACTGGCTTCCATGTGACGGAATGTAACGGCTATCTGCATATTTCCTCCTGGTAATCCCCTTTCGGGTTGGTCGACTCCGGTGATCGGATTATAAACGGACCGGCCACAGGTGGCCAATCGTAGCCATTAAAAAAAGCGCTTGCGCTCGGTAGATGAACCGATGTGGAGCATTTCGCGATATTTGGTGACCGTGCGGCGGGCGATTTCAATCCCGTGCTCCCGGAGGATTTCGACGATTTTCTGGTCGGAGAAAGGTTTCTTGTTGTTCTCCGCGCCAATGATTTCGCGTATTTTGTTCTTGACGCTTTCGGAGGCAAGGGAATCGCCTTCGGTTGTGTTTATACCGCTGTTGAAAAAAAACTTCAACTCGAATAGCCCTTGGGGCGTCTGCACATATTTGTTCGTCGTCACCCGGCTGATGGTGGACTCGTGCATTTCGATATCTTCGGCCACATCGCGCAGGACCAGGGGTTTGAGAAAAGCGATCCCTTTGTCGAAAAAATCGCGCTGGAATTTAACGATGCTTTTGGTCACCCGATAAATGGTTCGTTGCCGCTGGTGAATGCTCTTGATCAGCCATACCGCTCCACGGAGCTTTTCCTGAATATATTCGCCTGCTTTCGGGTCCACTCGACTGCCCTTGGCCAAAGCATTGCGATAAAAGGAATTGATCCGCAAATTGGGCAGGCCTTCATCATTGAGGACAACGACATACTCCTCGCCGATTTTATGGACAAAGATGTCGGGAATGATGTAATGCACATCCTCCTGGCCATAGGGGAGCCCGGGCCGGGGATCGAAGGTGGAAATGAGTTTCGCGGCGGCCAGCACCTCGTCAAGGGAAACCCCCTGCGCCTTGGCGATCGCCTGATAACGGCGTGTTTCCAAATCGGCGATATGTTGGCGAAGAATGGTTTCGACCAGCGATCCCTCCATGCCGAGGATTTTGGCCTGGCGCAGAAGGCATTCCTGCAGATTGCGGGAGGCGATCCCGGGCGGATCGAATTCCTGCACAATCGCCAGGACTTCGCAGACCGCTTGGGGAGAAACACCGGTTGCAGTGGCGATCTCATCCAGATCGGCCTGCAGGTAGCCGTTCTCATCGATGTTGCCGATTATCTCGCCGGCGATATGGCGTTGTTGTTCGCCCAGGCGGGAAAGATTGAGTTGCCACATCAAATGATCGAAAAGCGTGCTCTTGCGCGTGAGGAGATTTTCAAAGGAGGGTCTTTCTTCATCCTCTTCGTAGGAATCGGCCGTAGTCCCACCGAGGCTATATCCCTCCAGATAGGTCTGCCAGTCGATATCGTTCAGCCCCTCGCCGTCCCCCTTGACTTCTTTGAGTTCCTCCACAACAACGGGCGTCTCGTCCTCGAAGGTGCTTGCCTCCTGTTGCGGCTCTTGCTCGTCCTGAGCATCGGCCCCTTCTTCGAGAATAGGATTTTCCTCAAGCTCCTGCTGAATGACATCCGCCAGTTCCATCCGGGAGAGCTGCAGCAATTTGATCGCCTGCTGCAGCTGCGGAGTCATCACCAACTGCTGACTTAATTTAAGTTGTTGCCGGATTTCTAATGCCATGCGTATATCATCACTCTTTTGATTGGTCCATGGGGCGCCAAAAAGTCACAAGCTGAATTTTTCTCCAAGGTAGATCGCTCTCGCCCGCGGGCTGGCGGCAATACACGCCGGCTCGCCGAATTCAAGGATCTGCCCTTCGTTGAGAATATAGGCTTTGTCGCAAACGCCCAGGGTTTCTCGCACATTATGATCGGATATGAGAATGCCGATACCTTGGCTTTTCAGTTGCACAATGATGCTTTGGATGTCCATGACCGCAATCGGGTCGATGCCCGCAAACGGTTCATCGAGCAGGATAAAAGCGGGTTCAATCACCAGGGCGCGGGCAATTTCGACCCGGCGACGCTCCCCGCCCGAAAGAGCATAGCCCGGCGAGCGGGCGACATGGGTCAGGCGAAAATCCTCCAGCAATTTGTCCTTGCGCTGTTTTTTTTCGGCCTTCGACAAGCCGAGAGTCTCCAGAATCGCAAGCAGATTCTCTTCGGTCGACAGTTTGCGAAAAATAGAGGGTTCTTGCGGCAAATAGGAAATGCCGGCCTTGGCCCGCTTGTACATCGGCAGAGTGGTCAGATCGAGTTCGTCGAGAACGACCCGACCGCGATCGGGGCGCACCAGCCCCACCACCATGTAGAAAGAAGTCGTTTTCCCGGCCCCGTTCGGGCCGAGAAGACCGATAACCTCGCCGGAGGCGACGTCCAGATCCACACTTTGAACGACTTGGCGCCCTTTATAGTTTTTACATAAGCCGCGAGCACTCAGCTTCCGAATCACGGTTGCCCCCCGGATGCATTCTTGTCCTTCGGATGGAAGATGGCCCGGACGCGGTTGCCGTCGCCGCTTTTGACGATGCTCTTTTCCTCGTTGAGAAAGACCACGATTTCGTCGCCGGTCACCACATCTTTTCCCTGATGCACCTGCGGTGCGCCGGTCAAAGTAATCTTTCTTTCCCGGTTGGAAAAAATGCCCTTTTCCCCCGTTGCGACCCGCTCTCCCTGAAGGATCCGCACCTCGCCAAGCGCTTCGATGCGATCAATCTCCCGCCCTTCGGCCTGTAAAAACACAGTCATCTCCCGGGCGTGAAGAGTCACTTCGCCCTGTTTGGCCACCACATGGCCAAGAAAACGAATCTGCCGCGCCGCATCGTCGGCCTCCAGGCGATCGGAAACGATATCGATCGGTTCTGTGGGATCGGCCTTGCTGTCGGTTGCCGGAGAGGGGGTGGCGAAGGCAAGCAGAAACAAGAGAAAGAGAAAAAAAGAGGGGCGCGTCATCCGGCGGCTTTCCTGAAAGATGCGATGTGCGCTTTGACATCGTTAAGAAGAACCACGGAATGATCGCCAACGTTGAGCGACATACCGGTGCCGGTGATCTCCATCGAATCGGAAACAAGTCGCACCGGCGCATCGGTGCGGACCATCCGGTCGCTTTCCCGGTAATGCAGCCAGTCGGTATAAAGAACGTATCCCTTGGGACTTTTCACCACGACATCTCCTCCGACCGATACTTCGCGGGACACCGAATTCAAATTCCCCTCGTTGGCCGTCAGCGTCAAATCCCCCAGGCCATCGACGTCGTAAAAGGTCATGCGGATATTTTCAATCCGCGTAGTCCCCTCGCCGATGCTGTGCGCCGCCGAGTCGGCGACAAGGGTCCAGCGCCGGATGCCGCCGCTGGTTTCGGTGTAACTGATTTCTTTCAGCGCAAGATCGACGTTGCCCGGCAAGGCTTCGAGGGTTGTGGTCTCGCCGGGGAGCGATCCGGTGAAGTTTCTGGCCACCAGGGCAACCAGCGCCCCGGCCAGGATAAGGATGGAAAAACCAATTACGTTACGGGCATTTAGCTTTACAGGCATGGGTCAGTATAACATTGGGTTGCGGGGGTGTAAAGCGCCAAATCATGGGTTGGCATGAGAATTGAATAACTACTCGCCGCCAAAATACCGGGCGGTCACCAGGGGCCATTTATCGCTGCCCTTGAGAATCAGGTCGCAGACTTCCCGCACGGCGCCACGGCCTCCGGGCCGGGCGGTGACATAATGGACGTGCGGTTTAACCTCCTCGACGGCATCGGCGACAGTGGCGGAAAAACCGACCCGCCGCAGCACCGGCAGATCGACCAGATCGTCGCCCATGTAGCCCACTTCCGCATCGGTTACCTGGAGGCTTTGCAGCAACTCCAGATAAGGAACCAGTTTATCCCGCACCCCCTGAAAAACAATGTCGATACCGAGTTCCCGCGCCCGTTCCCTGGTCACCTCCGACTGACGGCCGGTAATGATCCCCAGACGCACTCCGGCCCGCTGCAACAGCTTCAGACCGTGGCCGTCCTTGACATCGAACGCTTTGGTTTCCACCCCGTTGTTGTCGAAAATAATCCGCCCGTCGGTCAGAACGCCATCGACATCGAAAAGAAACACCTTCAGCCGCTGCAAGCGCTCCTGCATCAGACCACCCCCGCCTTGAGCAAATCGTGCAAATGAATGATGCCGATCGGAACCAGACTCTCGTCGGTTGCGAAGACAAACAGCGAAGTGACCGTATGCTCCTCCATCCGCTGCAACGCTTTGGCCGCCAGATTGCTGTCGAGGATGCGCTTCGGATTGCGGCTCATCACCTCCCCGATGGGGCGATTAAACACCTCAAAGCCCTTTTCGATGGCTCGGCGCAAGTCGCCATCGGTGAAGACGCCAACGAGCACGCCGGCTTCATCCCGCACGCCGGTGATGCCGAGTTTTTTGCTGGTGATTTCGAACAGCGCTTCCTTCAGAGGCGTGGCCAGATGCACCATCGGGAGCGCCTCTCCAGTATGCATCAGATCCTCCACCCGCAGGAGCAATCGGCGACCGAGCGCTCCGCCGGGGTGAAAAAGGGCGAAATCCTCCTCCTTGAAACCACGCTTTTCGAGCAGGGCCACGGCGAGAGCGTCGCCCAGGGCGAGCGTCACCGTGGTGCTGGCGGTGGGGGCAAGACCCAGCGGGCATGCTTCTTCGCGGATGGAAATATCGAGAAAAACATCGCCGGCGCGGGCTAAGGGGGAATTGCGGTTGCCGGTCATGGCGATCAAAGGCAAGCCCATGCGCTTGATCACCGGCAGGATGCGCACAATCTCTTCCGTTGTTCCCGAGTTGGAAACGGCAATGACGACATCGCCCTTCATCAGCATGCCCAAATCGCCGTGAATTCCCTCGGCCGGATGCAGAAACAAAGCAGGAGTGCCGGTCGAAGCGAGGGTGGCGGCGATCTTCTGACAGATCAGCCCGGACTTGCCCATGCCGGTGATCACCACCCGCCCCTTACCGGCAAAGACCACCTCGACCGCCTCGATAAAGCTGTTGTCGAGGCGCTCGGCCAAAGCAAGCACCGCCTCGGCTTCAATTTTTAAAACTCGTTTGGCTGTTTCGATCATTTAAGTAAGCTTTCAGCTACCAATTTTCAGTTTAAATGCGGATCACGGATCACAGTTTCCGACCCTTAACAACAGCATCGATGGCCAGAACTTCCTCCAGCATCCCTTTGAGATCCTTGAGGTAAAGGGAGTTGGGTCCGTCGCAGAGGGCTTTTTCCGGGTCCTCGTGCACCTCCCAGAACAGACCATCGATTCCCACCGCCGCCGCCGCCCGCGACAGCGCCCCCACATACTGGCGCTGTCCGCCGGAAGACGTTCCGGCGCCGCCGGGAAGTTGCACCGAGTGGGTCGCGTCGAAAACCACCGGGCAGCCGGTCTCGCGCATAATCGGCAGCGAACGCATGTCGACCACCAGATTATTGTAACCGAAAGAAGCGCCGCGCTCGGTGAGCAGAATTTGCCGGTTGCCCGCCGCCTCGATCTTGCCAACGGCGTTACGCATGTCCCACGGGGCAAGAAACTGCCCTTTTTTGACATTGACCGCCCGGCCGCTGCGAGCGGCGGCGATGAGCAGGTCGGTCTGCCGCGAGAGAAAAGCGGGAATCTGCAGGATATCGAGAACCTCGGCCGCCGCAGCGATCTGCGTGATTTCATGGATGTCGGAAACGACCGGCAGCTCGAATTCGGCTTTGACCTTCGCCAGGATGCGCAGACCTTCGGCCATTCCCGGCCCGCGAAAAGAGCCGCCCGAGGTGCGGTTCGCCTTGTCGAAGGAGGCCTTGAACACCAGACCGATACCCAGGTCCGCGGTCAGCCGCTTGAGAAAACCGGCGATGCGCAGCGTGAGGGCTTCCTCCTCGACCACGCACGGACCGGCGATCAGCACCAAGGGGCGAGAAGCGCCGAAAACCGTGTTGCCGACTGCAACTTCGCGAACCATGCTATTTCTCTCCCCGCTGCTTCAGGCAGGCGCCGATGAAGGACTCGAAAAGAGGATGCGGGACCATCGGCCGAGAGCGGAATTCTGGGTGGAACTGGCAGCCGAGGAACCATGGATGCTCCGGCAGTTCGACGATCTCCACCAGATCCCCTTCCGGACAGACGCCGGAAATAACCAATCCGCAATCGGTAAGTTTTTTGCGAAAGGCATTATTGAATTCATACCGGTGGCGGTGGCGCTCGGAGATATTTTCCTTGCCGTAAATGCGGCGCGCCAAGGTGCCTTTGTTCAGATTGCAGGGATAGGCGCCAAGGCGCATCGTCCCCCCTTTGCGGGTGACGACCTTCTGCCCTTCCATCATGTGGATCACCGGATTTTTGGCGTCCTGGCGAAATTCGGCCGAATAAGCGTCTTCGATGCCGCAGACGTGGCGGGAGAACTCCACCACCGCCATCTGCATTCCCAGGCAAATACCGAAAAAGGGCGTCTGGCTCTCCCGGGCATAGCGGATGGCGGCGACCTTCCCCTCGCTGCCGCGTTCGCCGAAACCGCCGGGGACCAGAATGCCATCGATACCGGTGAAAGTCCCGTTGATCCCATGCCGCTCCAGCGCTTCGGAATCGACGTATTTGAGGTTCACTCGGCAATCGTTGGCGATGCCGCCGTGGATCAGCGCCTCGGACAACGACTTGTAGCTTTCGGTCAATTCAACGTACTTGCCGACAATGGCGATCGTCGTCTCCGAAGCCGGCTCCTTGACCCGCTTGACGGTGCGCTCCCAGAGGGAAAGATCGGGGGCTTTGGTCCAGATGTTGAGCATCTCAACGATCCGCTCATCGAGCCCCTGGTCATGATAAGTGACCGGCACCTCGTAGATGGTGGGAACGTCGCGGGCGGTGATGACCGCCTCCTCGCGCACATTGCAGAACAGGGCGATTTTCGCCTTCATGTCGCGGGGGATTTCACGGTCGCAGCGGCAGAGCAGAATGTCGGGCTGGATGCCGATCTCCCGCAGTTCCTTCACCGAATGCTGGGTGGGCTTGGTTTTCAGCTCGCCGGCGGTGGGGATATAGGGAACCAGGGTGAGATGGATGTACAGCACATTTTCGTGGCCGCGGTCGGTGCGGAACTGCCGAATCGCCTCCATGAACGGCAGCGATTCAATATCGCCGACGGTGCCGCCCACCTCGACGATGGCGATATCGACCCCTTTGGCGTTTTCCAGAATCTTGCTCTTGATCTCGTTGGTGATATGCGGAATCACCTGCACCGTGCCGCCGAGATAATCGCCCCGGCGTTCCTTGCGGATAACCGAATCGTAGACCTGCCCGGTGGTGAAATTCGATTTGCGGGTCAGTGTGGCCGAGGTGTAGCGCTCGTAATGTCCGAGGTCGAGGTCGGTCTCGGCGCCGTCGTCGGTGACGAAAACCTCGCCATGCTGAAACGGACTCATCGTCCCCGGATCGACGTTGATGTACGGGTCCATCTTCTGCATCGAAACCTGCAAGCCGCGGGCTTCCATCAAAGCGCCGATGGAGGCGGCGGCCAACCCCTTGCCGAGGGAGGAAACAACGCCGCCGGTGATGAACAGAAACTTGGTTTTCATTGCTTTTCCTTCATCGGTTTTTGGCCCTAAGACCCTGTTTTACAATAAAAAATCAAAAAAGCGATCTTACATGGACGGGGACGAAAAGAAAACCTCTATTTACCCGCTTCCCCCTCGGCGAGCAAGCGCACCCGATCCAGATCCTGCGGCGTATCGACTCCGTGCGAAACCAGCGTGGTGGTCGCCACCCGAATGCGAAATCCGTGTTCCAGCGCCCGCAGCTGTTCGAGCTTCTCCACGCCTTCCAGCGGGGTCGCCGGCAGGGCGGGGAACCCCAGGAGGAAGTCCCGCCGATAGACGTAAAGGCCGATATGCCGGAACGCGGACAATTCATTACCGCAGATGGCCGAATCAACCTGCAAATCACGCGGATGCGGGATGGGGGAACGGGAAAAATAGAGGGCAAAGCCCTGTTTGTCGGTGACGACCTTGACGACATTCGGGTTGAGAAAATCCGCCGCCGAGTCGATCGGCGCCATCAGGGTGCCCATAGGAATATTGGGATCCAGCAGCAGCGGCGCCACCGCCTGTTCGATCATGTGCGGGTCGATGAGCGGCTCGTCTCCCTGCACATTGACGACCAGGTCGGTTTCGATGCGGGCGGCGATCTCGGCCAGCCGGTCGGTGCCCGTTGGGTGCTCCGGGCGGGTCATCTGCACCTGCCCGCCGAAAGCTTCGACCGTCCGAAAAATCCGTTCGTCGTCGGTGGCCACAATCACCCTGTCCACGGCGGAACAACGAGCGGTGCGTTCGTACACCCACTGGATCATCGGCTTGCCCAGAATATCGACGAGAGGTTTGCCGGGAAATCTGGTTGAGGCGTAACGCGCTGGAATTATGGCGGTAACACGCATGCGGGCGGGTCCTTCGGGAGGTGGTTGAAACCGCCCGTAGGGTAAAGAAATCGGGGGGGGATGTCAAGGAGATGCACGCAAAACGTCCTGCCGCTTCAGGGGGCGGGGTAAAACAGGCGACGGTTCCCAGGCCCAAGATGTTCCGGCGCCAAATCCGGCCACTGTGCGCCTCGACGAGGCTGCGGGCGATGCGCATCCCCAGACCGATCCGCCCCCGTCCCGGTCGGCAGCATCGGCCCGGCACGGGCGGATCGGGATTTCAGGCGGCAAGGCGCACGCCGCATCGGGTGCAGTAATGCCACATCCGGCCCAGCGGCTGACCGCAGCGGCAATGTCGTTTGGCTTCCGTCCGGCGGCGACGGCGGCGCAGAAGGAGCAGGGCGAGGGCAAACAGGAAGGTCAGACCGAGGAGCAAAAATCCGGCGGGGCCCGGGTTCAGAAAGCTGGCGGCGGAGCAGCGCCCGCAGCAGAAGGACCAGGTATTGTAGATCAGGATGGCCAAGGCGGCGCTGGCGCCGAGAAAAATCAACCGGGGTGCGGTGAACCTTATCGGCTTCATGGTTCGCCCGCCTGCCGCTGCCGGCCGCACCAGGGACAGAAAAGATGAAAAACCGCCCGCTGCCGATGGCAACCGGGACAGGCGGCTTGCAGCAACTGGCGACAGTGCGGGCAGACCAGCCAGTCGGCCTCCACCTGACCGGCGCAGCCCGGACACTGCTCCGTCGACACCTCGGGCAAACCCTTGCGGCCGAGTTCCTCGGCAATAGCCAGAGCAAGTCCCGTCAAAAGAAGCAGGAAAAAGAGGATCATGCTCCCGCCCGACAGTTGACCGTCCGCCGCGATGCAAGAGCAAGAGCTTCATCGCTGTCGATCCGGCCGTCGCGCAAGGAAACGACCCGATCGAACCAGGCGCGGTTTTCGACATTGTGCGTCACCATGACCACCGTCTGCCCCTCTTCCCGCAGTTGCCGCAGCAATTCCATGATTTCGGCCGCCGTGCCGGTATCCAGACTGCCGGTCGGCTCGTCGGCGAGGAGCAGCGGCGGCGCATTGATGAGGGCGCGGGCGATGGCCACCCTCTCCTGCTCGCCGCCCGAGAGCTGATTCGGCAGGTGCCGCTCCCGCGCCGCCAGGCCGACCCGGTCCAGCACCTCCCGGGCGCGCCGGCGTTTTTCCGCCAGGGGCATCTTTTTCACCGCCAGCGGCAAGAGAACGTTCTCCAGCGCCGTAAGGTAGGGGATCAGGTTGAAGGCCTGAAAAACGAAACCGAGATATTCGCGGCGGAAATCGGCCAGCTTCTCCCCCCCCAGGGCAAACAGATCGATGCCGTCCACCCGCACCGTCCCCGCCGAGGGACGGCACAATCCACCGAGAATCGACAAAAAGGTGCTTTTTCCCGAGCCGGATGGCCCCATGATGCCGACGAACGTGCCTTCCTCTATCGCCAGGTCGATGCGGCGCAGAGCATCCACCCGCTCCGCTTCTTTGCCGTAAATCTTCTGCAAACCGTCAATTTCGATGAAATTCATGGATAATCCCGCAGGTCAAAGGGCCCTGAGCGCCTCGGTCGGATCGAGCCGACTGGCGTGCAAAGCCGGATACAGGGAAGCCAGGGTGCCCACGGTCAGCGCCAGCAGCACCGAGCCGACCGCCAGGGTCGGGCTCCAGACCAGATGCGGATGACTGTCGGCCAGCCAGGGCAGAATCGCCCAGGACGCTCCCATGCCGGCCAGATAGCCGAGCAGCCCGGAAAACAGACTCAGCCAGGAGGCTTCGAGCAGAATCAGGCCGATGACATGGCTGCGGCGAAAACCCAAGGCGCGAAAGATACCGATCTCCCGGGTGCGTTCGTTCACCGCCCCCATCATGGTGACGAAAACCACCAGGGCGCCGATGAGGATGACCACCGCCGCCACGCCCAGAGAAAAGACCCGGAACTGCTCCAGAGCGTGCATCCGCGTCTTCACCACCTGCTGGATGGCGCTCACCTTCGTCTGCGGCAGCACGGCGGCGATCTGCTCCACCATGTCCTGCACCGGACAATCGGCGCAAAGCGCGGCGACCTCCACCAGCGAGACCTTGCCCTCCTTGCCGAGCAGACGCTGCACCACCGGCAGCGAAGCAATCAGCAGATCGTCATCCTGCGACCCGGTTTCGTTGAGGATGCCGGAGACGGCGAAAGACTCTCCTTCGATTTCGACCATGCCGCCGATCCCCAGCCCGAGACGGCGGGCGACGGCAATGCCCGCCACCAGTTCATCCGCGCCGCTCATCGGGCGCCCGTGCAGAGTCCACCAGCGCTTGATGCCAAATTCGACCGCCGGATCCACCCCCATCAGCATGACCCGCGCCCCCCGCACCGTCACGGCGCCGAGCACCTTGGGCGCCACGGCGGAGATGTTGCGGTTATCGGGAATTTCCCGGATGCGCCCAAGGTCGGCTTCGGCGATTTCCCGCGGATCGACAGCCAGACCGCCCAGCGAAATGCCGCCGTAGGAAAGGGAGAGTTCGTCCGTTTTCGGCGTCAGCAGGATGTTGGCGCCGAAACTGTCCAGTTCGTGCTCCGCCTCCATGGTCAGCGCCGCGGTCAGCGACAGCAGGGTGACAACGGTCGCCACCCCGGTCAGCAAGCCGGCGATCAAAAATGCCATCCGCGACTTGCGTCGGAGCAGGTTGTTAAAGGCGATATTACGCAGTTTCATCTCGAATATATTCTCTGTTTCGCAGCTTCAAGCCGATAGCTGAAAGCCGACAGCTGATTTATTGAAAATACCGCTTCCCCTGCCGCAGTTCCGCCTCGGAAAGAAGCACCTGACCGCCGGCTATATCCCGTTCGATCGGCGCCGGGTTGCAGCCGCCCTTGATTTCGTTGATCTGGTCGGAAGGGAAGCGCTGATTGCAATTGTTGCAAACCATTTCGTCCCCTTCCTGCCGATAACCCTTTTTCTCCCGATAGCAGACGTCACAGGTGTCGAGAGCGGCGCGAATGACGCCGTCGTGGCTCTTCAGCAGGAAAAAACGGATGGCCGTGCCGTCGTGCCGGTAGGTAAAAAACCGCGCCTTGCCGTCATCGAGGGTGGCTGCCGGAATGGCGATTCGCCCACCCGAGGCGGTCACCTCCCCCGCCGAAACCATGCTGCCGAAGACCAGCCATCCGGCGGCCCCGGCGAGAACTACCGCCAGCGCAATCAGAGGCCATGCGATACCGCGTTTTTTCGGCGGCGCGGCAAACTGCGCCTGTTTTTCCTGTCGATCCATCGATCAGCTCCCGAAGAATTGAGTTTATTGTCTGTTGCAGCATGCGCAGCCGGGGCTGTTGCCTGGCGAGGAAGCGCCCGTGGCCATGGCAGCCCCGGCATTGCCGAGCAGAGCGGTTGGATAACCGGCGGCCGAAACCGCTTCGGCGATATTGCCCGCATTGACTTGCGCCGCATCGTATTCGACCCGCATCCGGCCCTCGCTCAGGCTCACCTGGGGCGAACCGACTCCGGGCAGATCGGCAAGCGCTTTCTCGATATTGCCCACGCAGGCCACGCAGGTGAGATTACGCACGGAGAATTCGGCGAGAGAAGAATTCCCCTGATCCTTTTCGGCGGCGAGAGCCAGCGCGCCGGCGACGACCAGCAGCAACAGAAAACCGGTGAAAACCACAATACGAAGTTTCATCAGGGAGTCCTTTGCGGAAAAGAGGGTGGCTTCGGAGTTTCGTCATCTCTTTTCATTTCCCGTGCCAGCCGAAATGCAAATGGCGCCTTCGCAATATCGCATACTTCCGACCCCGCCGCGCCTTGCGCTGTTGAATATCCGCTAATGGAATGTCGAATATTCTCCAGAAAAGGAAAAAGGCGATCCCGAAGGATCGCCCGAATGAGGTGATTATAGCGACGGGGGAAAATCCACCCGCATCCTCGATTACCAGAAGAAAACCCGGAGGCCCAGCAAAGCATTGTGCGAGGCAAAATCGAAATCGATATCCGCCCCGGCCGTATTCTTGAATTCTGGATTCAGAACGGAGAAATAGCGGTATTCCACATCCAGTCGCAGCGAATCGGACAAGGCCCAGCCGATGCCGCCGCCCCCTTGGTAGGCGAAAAACCACCCCTCGGTTTCATCGAAATCGACGCCCAAACCGAGATCTTCATCAAAGGCCAGCCTGGCGGCGCCGGCGCCGACAAAGATGTAGGGGGCAAAGGGCGATTTATTGGCAAAATCGGCGATGGAATTGACCATGACACTCCATGTGGAAAACTTCCCTCCCGGCTCGTAGACATTTCCCTTCTTTTTTAGCTCGATCCTTTCCACCGCACTCTCGCGATAACCGATTTCCGCCTCGACCCGTCCCCCCTCCACGCGAAATCCAAAAGCGCCCGCATAGACCGATCCGGGGTCGAAATCCACAAGAATCGAATCCATTTCCGTACTGTCGAGGAGTCCTGCTCCCCCACGACATCCGACGTAGACATAGCCGGTTTCCGCCATCGCCTGAGGAGCAAACCAAATTCCCCACAGAATGGCGGCGCCGATCAGCCATCTTGTTTTCATGCATCCTCCAAAAGCCAAAAGGGAGCGGACGCCAGCGCCCCGCTCCCTTTTGGGCTCATTTGCCGAGGGGAAACGCCGCCCGGGACAAACTACCAGAGATGCAGCTCCCAGCCGTTCAAAGTGCCGTCATCCATGGGATTGCGGTCTTCGATCCGCAACAGCCACGTGCCGTTTGGATTTTCTCCGAACACGTTGGACAGGGGTTCCTCGGGCCGAAACTCTCCGGTGAAGGGCGCGCTGCCGCCGGCAACGGACTGGACCGCACCGTCATGGAAGATAGTCCCGGTGAAATTATCGCCGCCGCCGCCCCGCTGATCGACCAGGAGCACGTTCGTCCCGGCGGGGGAGGTCAAGGTAATCACCAGATCCTCATCGAAAGTATGGTCGATCCCCAGATCGACGGCGATATTGCGCAGGGGATCGATGGCGCCGGCAACCTGCAGGGCGGAGGTCACCGAGCCCGCAGAGGGTATGAACAACGCAACGTCGGTACTGGTGTGGGTCTCTACGGGACGGTCCAGATCGACCCAGGTGACGAGATTGTTCGTCTCGTTGCTTTCCGCCACGGACCCGGCGCTGTCGACCAAGGCGTAGAGGAGGCGGGGATCGGAGGCGATTCCGGAGATGATGACCGAACCGGTATAGGTCTGTCCGGTGCTCAGAGAAGGAAGATCGGCGGTTAGATTTCCGCCCTGTCCCAAGGCGGGAATACTCGTCGGATCGACAAAGAAGGCCACCGCCGAGGGTCTGGCGCTCCCCTGCCCCAAATTTTGCACCGTGTAGCCGACGGACAGACTGGTCCCGTTCCGGACGACGCTATCGATGCTCATGCGCAAGTCGGCCGCCGGCCCGATCGCCAGCAGAGGCATAACGATATCGGTCATCGATTTGGTCGAGACATTATAGTAGTAGGTGGGGGATGAGCCAGATTCATAAAAATTGCTCAACGGTGAAGCCGCGCCCTGCTCCTTCAGGACAATGGTTGGGTAGTAATCTCCCCAGATCGCATCGGCCTGAACGGTGATCGGGACGATGACTTCCGTTTGGCCGGCATCGATGACAATGGAATCGCTGCAACCGTTCGGCTCCAGCGCCGCCGTGGAAACCTGCAGGGCCAGCGCCGAACTCACCGCCGGCTTCGGCGCTAGGCAGACCAGGACGGTATGGACATTGCTCGAAACGGGTACGGCGATCTCCAGGGTGTCGTCCTCCTGCGCATTGCTCACCGAGAACCGTGGCGAACCCGTGAGGACGGGCGCACTGACGGTGAAATTCCACACATGCGGAGCGGTTCTCGCATTCCCGGCCTTATCGGCGATATCGGCGGCAAGGGTCGCCGTGTAAGCACCCGCCGCCAGCGGACTGTTCGGCGTAAAAACAATACGCGTGCCGTTCAGACTTACCGTTCCCGCAACGGCGACCTCGCCGGCCTGTAGAATGAACGCCGAGGCGTCGATCGTTGCCGGGTCGAGTTCTTCGTTGAACACGGCGGTGACCGGCGTCTGCGAGTTGGCATATGCCTCGTTCGCCGCCGGGGTGGTGCCGATGAGGGTCGGCGGCGAACTGTCCGTTGCTACAGTGGTGAAGGACCAGCTGTACGGGCTGGCTAGGGGGTTTCCGGCCAGATCCCGCACCGCGGTCGAAAGGGTTGCGGTATAGGTGGTGTCTGTCGCCAACTGGGAGTTGGGCCGCAATTCGGCGCTGAATGCGCCGGCGAGATAGCTCACCTGCGCCGGAATGGCGGTGGTTCCGTTCTGCAGGGTGAAATTCGCCGCCGAGACCGTCGCCGGGTCAAGGGCTTCGTCGAGGGTCGCGGCGATGACAACATCAAGATTCACCCCCGTCGCGTTGGCATCCGGGCTGGTGCCGGCAACGGTGGGGGCGGTGAAATCCGAAGCGCCGCCGGTGGTGAAACTCTTGACGACCGGGCTGGTCATGACATTGCCGGCCAGATCGGCAATATCGGTCAAGCGCAAGGTATATTTCTGCAAAGGCGCCAGCGGGTCCGTCGGATCGAAGGTGACTGTCGCGCCCGAGCATGTGACGCTCCCGGGAACCAAAGGCCCACTGGCGCCTTCCCGGAGGGTGACTCCGTCGCCGGTTGCGGTTGCGCATTGCAGGTTTTCGTTGAAAGTCAGGGCGATGCTGGTATTGAGACTGACATTCGGCGATAAGTTCGGCGGCGTCATCGAAGAAAAAACCGGCGGCGCGACATCTCTGCTGGTTGGCGGCGCGCTGTCGCCGCCACCGCCGCCGCCACAGGCCGCCAGAGTCAAAATGCCAAAGGATAAAACAGTACACAGCGCAAATCTGCATGCAGTCATACGATGCTCCTTCAAATTCGGTGGAGAGCCTGGTGAATTGCCAAGATGGAAATTAGAAAATTTTTTGGAATAATAATTAAATGGAATTCACATGTCAAATGTTTTATTAAAATCTACACTTTAATCCCCTGGCGCCGGCGACAATTTGTTTCCACAATTTCAATGGCCGGAAAGGGCGCAGAAAGATTCTGCCCTACCGATGAGGCGGGAATAAATCCAGTTGGTTCAATGCTCCCTCTGCCCGGCGTCTATTTAATATGGCACGTCAGGCAAAGAGCCGAATCGCGTTGCGGGGCCAGGACAAGGTAATTCATCGCCGCCGCCGGATCATCGGCATTCAGCTTATTGTGCACATCATGGCAGGTGGCGCAGGTCATGTACTGCCCCTGAAAAAGGCGGTCGACGACCCGCACCTGATAACGGTCCCCGTAATTCAGCACCCCGGTGGCCGCTTCGCGGATCCAGGGATCTTCGTAGTCCTCCCGGCCGAAGACGATGGCGCCGGCCGGGTTGCCGGCGGCGGGACCGATCGCCACTTCGTTGTAATTAAAGCCGATCGGGTGATCGTCGAGTAATTTGTTCTCCCCGGCGCCGATTCCAGGCTGCCCCCAAGAATCGCCTATCAGCAGATTGCTCATTCCGGCGAAATTATAATGCTGGTCCGGGGCGATGGAGCCGTCGTGACAGCTCATGCAAAGGCGGGTGGGGCCGATGGCGATATCGGGCAGATAATAATCGGCGGAGTTGATGGTCGGCGAGACGTAGGGACTAAACGTTTCCACATTCAACTGCCGCGACCACAGTGGATAATAGGCGTTCGGATCGGCATCCGTGTAGGCGTGATGCGGGGTATGGCAGAAGGCGCAAACCCGATCATTGCCGCCGAAATCGACCGCTCCGGCCGAGTAGCGCATGTCGTGAACCGAACCGAGAACGCCCTCGCCCGGCGAGCTCAGGGCCATGGCCGTACCGGCAGTTGCGATGACAATGGAAACGACGACCACGAGAACTTTTCGCATATTTCCTCCTTGATGTTGATGATGATGCACTTCATCGTTGCCTTCCCACGATGCCGTCCTCATATCATTTCAAGCAGGCTCGACAGCCAAACCTCCTTTCTCCCGCGACTTTTCAGCCGGATTTACATTTATGGTTATCACTTTTTTGCCGATTTTTTTAAATTTCTTCCATGAGTATTCGATTTTTCCTTTCCATCGGAAAGTTTTAATTTATAATTAAATGATTCTATTCGAAAGGATGCCCACCATGCGAATTCGTACCGGTCACATCATCACCCTTGCCACCTCACTGCCGTTCACTTTGTACGCGGGATGCACGACGGCCCCGGCACTCCCCTCCGCAACCTCTTCGCCAGCGGAAACGGCGATGGCGCAGGCCCCTTCCCCAAAGGCGGCCGATTTCACCACCGGCACCGTCGTTGAAACGATGCCTTGCGGCGGCTACACCTGTCTCTGCATCGAAAACTCCGGAGCTCGCAAGTGGGCGGCCATACCGCTGACCGAGATTCGGGTGGGGCAGGAGGTGGAGCTAGCCCCGGGAATTGAGATGCGCAATTTCACCAGCAAAACCCTGGATCGCACCTTCGAATCGATCCAACTCTGCCCGGGGCTGGTATCCCCCGGGGAGACCGCATCCGCCCCTGCCCTGCCCGCTGGCCACCCCACGGCGCCAGGCATGCCGGCGGCGGTGGAAAAGGTTGCCCTCGTATCCGGCAAGGTGGTCGAGACAATGGAGGCCGGCGGCTACACCTATCTGGAGGTGGAGAAGGATGATCAGCGGACCTGGGTCGCCGTGCCGCCGGCAAAAATAACGGTCGGCGCGGATGTCTCCTTCATCCCCGGGACGGTCATGCGCAACTTCACCAGCAAGACCCTGAACCGCACCTTTGAAAGCATCATCTTTTCCGGCGGCATTGTCGCCTCCTCGCCCGAAGCGGAAAAACCCGCCCCGCCCTTCTGAGCGCAGAAAAGGGAGACGGATATTGGTCCGTCTCCCTGCATTATTTTTTCCGACCATTCTCCCCATATGAATATGAACCGGGCGGGCCTTTCGGTCCGCCCTGTTCATCATACCAATCGTTTACTGATGGCAGTTCGCGCAGCTCTCCACGGTCCCCGCCGTCTGGTTCAGGATGTCGGCTCTGGTGAAATCATCCGTCGGCGCGAAGCCGAACTGGCTGGCGTGGTTTTCCCAATGGTGACAGCTCATGCATGCTGCCGCAGCCGGCCCCTTGAGCGTATCATCGAGTTGATTTTCCCAAGGCGACAGTCCCGCATCGACGGTGGTCGCCACCGCCCTGGTCTGGTCGGGCAACGCCTCGGTGCCGGGTTTGTGGCAAGCCGCGCAATCGTTCAGGGCGCGCGGATAGGTCGGGCGATGAAAATTATGGGTCTGCGATTCGGTCGATCCGTAGATGACCTGGGCTCCCGTACCCGGCCAGTTCGGCAGGACGCTTTCGTCGGCCGCCCAGGCATAGATGCCGCGTGACCGATAGAAGACGATCGGCTCACCGGTTTCGCCGGCCGAATGGATGGCGTGCAGCATCGATTTGAATCCGTAGGTCTGGCCCGGTTTGCCATCATAGGCTTCGGCGGCATCGACGCCATAATCGACGCGTACGTTCTGCTCGCTCGAAGCTTCGTTGTGGCACAGGATACACATTTCCACGTTATCGACCCGGTTGCCGCCATGCTGATAGAGGGATCCCACATGGCATTTCAGGCAGGCGGCGGTGTCGGTAATTTCGCGGCGGAGTTGCGCCGGCAGCTCGCCGCTGGCGACCACGAACTCGCGGGTCGGGGTCTTGGCACGGACCGGGATCACATTCTTGGTCCCCAATGGCGCATTGTAGATGTAGGGCAAGGCCACCTGCGGCTTGCCCTGGAGAGCGACGACACCTTTGAGGGCCGTGGTTGCTTGTTCGCTGGCGCTCAGCGCGATGGTGGTGGTGGCGACATTGGCGGCGCAGACCGTATTGGTCGTCGTCACGTTGGTGGATACGGGCTGGCCGGGCGTGGTGGCGATTTCGGCATTGACCCAGTCGTCTCCTTGGCCATAGGCGCGCAGAAAGCTCAGGTTGCTGGCAGCCTGACCGGTGGCGGAATCGGCCGCGCCGCCGGCATGGAAAATCGGGGCGCTGGCGACGGTGGTGTTGCACGGGTCGATGGGACTGCCGTCCAGGCTGGCCGTCCAGGTGATGGCCAGGGAATCCTGCGCATTGTCATCGAGAGGCGTTTCGTCGGCATCGGCAATCCGGGTGATGCCGGTGATCCGCATGTCGATTCTGGCGCCTTGCGCAACCGATACGTTCGCGCCGTTCCAAATCAGGCCATCGGTATGCGCAGGATCGTTGATGATGCCATTGTGGAAAGTCGCTGCGCCGAAACCATTGTGGCACAGAGTACAGTCGGTGCTGGCGACGAAGCCATTGTGGTCGACGGTGACGGTTCCGAATTGGAAAACCCCGTCATCATCGCCATAGCCAAGCCAGTTCGCATGGCAGCTCATGCAGTAATCGTAGGAAAGCGGCCGGTCGTTCACCGCCGTGAGCTGGCTGTCCCGGTGGCAAACGCTGCAATCGGTCATGTAAGTCGGATAGGTGACGGAGAAAGTATTTTCCGCATCGAGGACATACTGCCCACTCGGCATATTGTGCGAATTGTGGATGCCGTGGATCAGTTCGGGCAAACGGGGATAAGTCGTATTCGCCGCATCATGGCAGACCACGCATTGGGCCACGCCGACGGGATAGGAGTAATGGAAGCCGCTCGTCTGGTTGCCGTGGCAATCGACGCACGCCTGATCGGTGGCGAGGTCGGCGACGGGGGCGGCGGGATAATCGGCCATGACCAGGGCGCGCGTGCCGGCGGCGTTCTGCACCCGAAGCAGGTACCGGGAATTGCCATTGGTGGCGGCGCCGGGCAGGATCACCGAGTAGTTGCCGCCGCCGAGGTCGGTCGCTGCCGTCACCTCTCCGAGATCCAGCCGGTCGACGCCGTCGAAGCGGTAATCGCGATTCACCGTCGTGAAACCGGCGGCGTTGGCGCCGTCGACTTTCAGGTTGTAGGTCATAACCAGATCGGCCCCGGACTCGGCGATCTGAACGCCGCCGACCTCGACCACTCCGGTGATGGCATGCGCCGCGCCGAGGGCCGCGCCATCGAAAGCGGAGCCGTGGCACTGGGCGCAGGAGGTCGAGGCATCGATGGTGCTGTGCGCGGATTCCATGGTGGGCAGTTCATCGGCGGAATGGGGCGCTTCCGTATGGCACGCCGCGCACAAAGCTCCGGGGCCGCCATGCGTTCCGGCATAGTAGGCCTCGATGACGGCCGGCGTGCTGCCGGTGTGGCAACCGAGACATACCTGGTTGTAAACATCGCCGGCCGCGACGATGTCGATTGTGGCGGTCTTCACGAATTGCCCATTGACGCGCACGCTGACCGGGAGCGCGGCAACCTCCTCGGTCGGTTCGAAGGTGTAAAACTCCAGCTCTCCGCGAACGATCCAGGCGCCATCCCCGATTCGAAATTCATAGGTGACCGGCTCGACATTGCTGATGGTGCCCGCCGCGCTCAGGGTGATGGGATTGCCGACAACCGCTTTCCGCGGGGCGGAGAACATCACCCGGGCGTTCGCAATCTTTTCGAATTCAGCTGTTACCGTAATCCCCTTGGCATCCACATTAAGGGGAATGGTTTTAACGACACCGGCGGCAAGTTCGCTGCCCGCCACCTCGGTATAGCCTGCATTGGCCGTATCGTTGTCCGGATCCGAATCGGCGATGGCGATGCTTTTAACCCGATAATCGGTGTTGGGCATCGCCTTGACGCCAATGAAGACGCCGAAAGGCAGATTGGTGAAACCGGTCATGGAACTGGCGGAGCCGGTTTCCAGCACCACGGAACCACCCGGACTCTTGATGACCGAGACATCTCCTATGGCGGAGGATGCCTGCCCCCAGGCAACCGTCAGGGCCTGGGAAAACTCCGGGACGCTGTAGGAGCCGTCGAATTCCCCCACCACGGGCGCAACCGATTGATAATCGATCGCCACATCGGCGGCAAAATTTGCTGTTAAAAGATCGACCACCGCCCGCGCAGCGCCATCCAGTTGCAGGTAACTGGTCCCGCCCTGCAACTTGTAAGCATAGGTGGTGGCATCCACCGGAACAACCGGTGCAAAACTGGTCGGGTCATTCTGGTCCGTTAAATTTCGTTGGTCCTGGATATAGACCACCCCGTCGCTGCTGTTGCCGCTCACCCTGGAATACAGCGTCCAGGCGTCGGCGAGCGAGGGGATCATCAGCAGCATCAATGCGATACCGATAAATCCTCCGTGTTTGCGCATGCCATGCTCCTTGAAATGTAATCGATCCGTCCATCCAAACGCCAAGGGCCGCAAACTCTCTCCTGCCTATTTGATATGGCAGGTAAGACAGAGGGCGGAATCGGTCTGCGGCGACAGCACCAGATAGTTGGCCGCGGCCGTTTCCTCATCCATGTTCATCTTGTTGTGCACGTCATGGCAGGAGGCGCAGGTCATGTACTGCCCCTGATGCAGGCGATCG
>Ga0172382_10001180_pt1 | contig 47529 bp, 38 predicted proteins | sample Leawel138RmetaG_FD_122245 | JGI IMG/M metagenome (GOLD analysis project Ga0172382, IMG submission 122245) | Leachate microbial communities from a municipal landfill in Southern Ontario, Canada - Leachate well 138R metaG | ecosystem: Engineered > Solid waste > Landfill > Unclassified | place... | reverse complement strand
CATCCGCTTCATCACGGACTCTTTGTGCTCCTGCGAGTACCTTGCCATCTCTTGCCTCTTTCCGCCCCCCCGCCTTAGCCTTGGACTAACGGGTGACAGTGACAACTATTCTGACGCAGGGGGGGGATAGGAAATCGGTGGCGTTTCGGGAAGGTCATAATCAATGACTCCGACCCCATTGATCTGATCCCTCCGTCCCCTTTCCTCAGTATTGAAGTGAGGATGTAATGCGCATATCTCTATTTTTACTGCTAATTGTGATCGCTAACGCGTGTTTGGCCGATTCGATCGATGAAGTTATCCATCCGCTTGGTCTTTCCAAGGAAGACTTGATGGCGATTTGGCACGATGGTCGTTGTGATCCAGGTTGGTCTATCCGGGTGGACTCGGAAATTCTCAAAGACAAGGCGCTGTTGGGAAATATAGGATTGAAGGCAGGATTTTTTGAACGAGAAGACTCTGAAAACCGGATCACCCTTCGTAGCGGTGGGAGGTGTGTCGCGCTTAATCAGTACTATTTCCAAGGTACTCAAGACGCCGACATAGATGAATTTATAGGTCGAGATAAATCGTTTATAGAGAAGTACGGCTACTCAGTCTTGGATGCGGTTTATGTCGAGCGCACTCAGTTTTACAGCTGGAATGGAGACGTAGGCGAATTTCGACTGAACCATGCAAAGGAGTTGGCGCGTAAAGGGCTTTTTACGCTAAAGCAGGAGGCAAGCAAGTTCAACGGAAAGCCTTCGGTGGCATTTTCCGGGAGGCGAACCGCTGCCGGCGATCAATTCCATGACAAAGTATTCCAGTAGGCGAGCATCCATTGGTGAAAATGTCCAACAGACGCGGTCGCTAGTGCAGTGTCGCCCGCTTGCATCGCGGCGGAGGTATCAGCAGCAACCCATGGGGAGTGGCGCCCGGCACGGCTGAATATCTGCGTATAATCCATGGCACACCATCGGTCTGTGCAGGTGCTGCGCTGCCGGTACACCGCTCCCTTGTCCCTGTAACCCGGATATCCCATGAACTCTGAACACTTCATCGCCGGCAAGGACGCCTCGCTGGAGGCCTCGATCAACGCCATGCAGGCGCGGCTGGCCGCCCTCGGCTTTGCCCTGGAGGAGCGCTCCTGGCTGAATCCGGTGGAGGGTATCTGGTCGGTGCATGTGCGCGAGGTGGAGTGTCCGCTGCTGTTCACCAACGGCAAGGGCGCGACCAAGCTGGCGGCGCTGGCCAGTGCGTTGGGTGAGTTCTTCGAACGCCTCGGCACCAATTACTTCTGGAACCATTACTACCTGGGCGCGGCGAATGCCGACGCCGACTTCGCCCACTATCCGCAGGAGCGCTGGTTTCCGCTGCCGAAGGGCGGGGCGTGGCCGGAGGAATTGCTGACGCCGGAGCTGCGCGGGTTCTACGACCCGGAAGGGACGCTGGAGGTGCGCAGCCTGGTGGACTTCAACAGCGGCAACGCGGCGCGCGGCATCTGCGCCATTCCCTACCAGCGCCAGCGTGACGGCGCCACGGTGTGGTTCCCGGTCAACATCATCAGCAATCTGTATGTCAGCAACGGCATGTCGGCGGGCAATACGCCGACCGAGGCGCGCACCCAGGCGCTGTCGGAGATCTTCGAGCGTCATGTGAAGTTCCGCATCCTCGCCAAGGGGCTGTGCCTGCCCGACGTGCCTGCGGAAGTGATTGCCCGCTATCCGCGCATCGCCGCCGGTGTCGCGGCGCTGCGTGCGGCGGGTTTCGGCATCCTGGTCAAGGATGCCTCGCTGGGCGGCAAGTATCCGGTGATGTGCGTGACCCTGCTCAATCCGGGCGATCAGGGCTGTTATGCCAGCTTCGGTGCGCATCCGTGTTTCGAGGTGGCCCTGGAGCGTGCGCTGACCGAGCTGTTGCAGGGGCGCGCACTGGAGGCGCTGGGTGGTTTCCCGCCGCCGTCGCACGATCTTGATGAAGTGGCCAGCCCGCAGAATCTGGAGGCGCACTTCGTCGACTCCAGCGGTCTGGTCGGCTGGAGCTTTCTTGGCGAGGCGGCGGACTTCGCCTTCAGCGACTGGGACTACAGCGGCAGCACGACGCAGGAATACGACTGGCTGGTGCAGCGCATTCAGGGCGAAGGGCGTGATGTCTACATCGCCGACTTCACTCATCTCGGCGTCTACACCTGCCGCATCATCGTGCCGGGCATGTCGGAGATCTATCCGGTGGACGATCTGGAGTGGGAGAACAACAGCGTCGGCAACGAAGTGCGCGCCGCGCTGCTGCGCCTGCCGGAGCTGGACGACGACGAGTGCGCCGAGTTGCTCGATACCATCGATGACCTCGGCCTCGACGAACTGCGCCCTATCGCACCGCTCATCGGTCTCGCCGCCGATACCGGCACACCGTGGGCGCAGCTGCGCATCGGCGAGGTGAAGCTGCTGCTCGGGCTGGCGCTGGGCGACGAGGAGGTGATCCGCGAGGGCTGCGACTGGGCGCGCCACTTCGGCCAGGGCAGCGAGGAGCGGCGCCGCGTCTATCGCTGCGTCGAGGACCTGCTCAATCTGGGCGATGCGGATGGTTACATGACGGCGCTGGAGCAGTTGTATGGCGCCGCTGTCTTGCACCAGGCGCAGGCGCTGCTGGAGGGCGAGGAGCGCTTCTTCGGCCTGCACGCGCCGGGCCTGACGCTGCAGGGCTGCGACATGCATCAGCGCCTGCTGGCGGCCTATGCCAAGGTGCATGCGCGCTAAGCTGATGGGGGTTCCGGGATGGAGCCGTTTAGCCCTCGCTCCAACCCTGGTCCTGAGGTGCAGGAAAACGGCGGATTAGTATTTCGGCGCGGCTATCTAGCTGAATAGCTGTACCGAATTACTGGCCAATTTTCTGTGGGTCGGGCTTTAGCCCGACATCGGCGCCCAACCAGTGCGAAGGCCGTCGGACTGAAGTCCAACCCACGAGGTCGCATACGCTGATCTGGCTGTCAATTCGGAACAGTTATCTAGACTGTAGACATCAATGACCCTGCCCGGCCAGGTGCAAGCGCCGGGTTGTGGTTCCCCGTCTCACACAGGGAGTGCCGGAAATGAATCCACGCATCAGCATGATTACCCTCGGCGTGCGCGACCTGGCCGCGGCCGTGCAGTTCTATGAACAGGGTCTCGGCTTTCCGCGCCGGGAGTCGCCGCCGGAGGTGGCGTTCTTCACGCTGCACGGCACCTGGCTCGGGCTGTATGGCCGTGAGGCGCTGGCGGAGGATGCCACGGTGTCGGCGGCGGGCAGCGGTTTCGAGGCGTTCACCCTGGCGCACAACGTGCACTCGGAGGCGGAGGTGGATGCCGTCATCGCCCAGGCCGTTGCCGCCGGGGCGACGCTGGTGAAGCCGCCGCAGAAGGTGTTCTGGGGCGGCTGCAGCGGCTATTTCAAGGACCCGGACGGTCACCTGTGGGAGGTGGCGTACAACCCGCTGTTCTGGGTCGGCCCGAACGATGGTGGCGCATAACCAGATTCACGGCAGCTCACGCCGCACGCTGTCTGCGCTCCTGACAGCTCAGCCGAATATCCCCTGCAGCCACCAGCGTCCATCCGCGCCGTCGCGGTAGATCCACAGGCGCTGTCCCTGTCGCGTGGTGGCGACGAAATAATCACGCACGGCATCTTCTCCATCCCACCAGCCGGATTCGATACGCTCCGGCCCGCGCAGCAGGCGCAGGTCATGGGGCGTCTGCGCCTGCGGTTCGGCCCGCAGCCAGAGCGGGCGGCCGGGCGCAGCAGGGGCCTCCGGCTCTGCCCCGCGACGGTTACTGGCGGCGGGCGCCGTCTCCTGCCAGCCGTGTTCCGGACGGTGATCGGCATACAGGCGCAGGCCGCGCACGGCCTCGTTGCCGAGGCGGGCGCGCAGCCGCTCGATGAGTGCAGCCCAGTCGTCGCCGCGGCGGGCATGGTCGGCGAACAGTTCCGGATGTTCCTGGTCGAGGGCGGGAAAGCGCGCGGCATGTACGCTGACGGCGTCCACCGGTACGGGCAGCTCGAAGCGGTCCAGACGCTCGCGCAGCAGGGCGAGCAGGTGGGCCGCATCATGCGAGGGTTGCAGCAGGCCGAGGGTGATCCGGCTGGCGTTGCGCTGGCGGTGTTCGAGTTGCAGCAGCAACTCCTGCACGCCGGCGCCTTTGGCATGCAGCAGGCCGCCGAGCTCCAGCAGCAGGCGGCGGACGGGAAAAAGCAGGGCCGCGCTGTTTTCCACTTCTGCCGGCAAGGCGATGCGCGCGTGGAACTCGGCCGGGGGCGTGTAATTGACACGCGGATCGGGCAGCAGTCCGAAGGCGCGGTCCAGCTGGATGAGCAGGTCCGGCGTCAGGCGGCGGGCCAGGCCGGCGCGCGGCAGGCGCAGGCAGTCGCCGAGGGTGGCGAGGCCGAGGCCATGCAGGGTGCGCAGGGTTTGCTCCTTTACCTCCAGCAGTTCGATGGGCAGCGGATGCAGGCGGCGGGTGAGCTCCGCACGATCGGTGGCCGGCACCTCGTCGCGGGCACGGGCCAGCAGCCAGGCACCGAGTGGGGTGGGGGCGATGCCGAGCCTGGGGTGATAGCCGAGTTCGCGCAGGCCGGCGCTGATTTGCTCCTGCAAGGCGGCGAGGCCGCCGAACAGGGCGAGGCTGCCGCCGATCTCCAGCAGCAGGCCCGGTGCCTGCAGGCTGACCTGCGAGGTGTATTGCCCGGCCCAGACGGCGAGTTGCTCCAGTGCGGTCTGTTCGGCGGCAGCATCGCGCGGCTGCACGGCGAGATCGGAACACAGCGAGCGGGCGGCGCTCAGGGTCATGCCGCGCCGGATGCCGGCCGCGGCGGCGGCGCGATTGTGGGCGTGGATGGTGGGGCGGTTGTCGGGGCCGTCGCTCACCACGAAGGGCCGGGCGCAGGGGGCGAACAGTTCCAGGGTGAGGTGGGGCAGGTGGATGGCGAGCCAGAGCATGGGCATATCCGATATGTACGGATATACAGTATAGCGAATTTGCCGCAGAGGCGCGGCGTGAAAACAAAACCGCCGCTGCGGTTGCCCGGAGCGGCGGTTGAGGGTGGTGGTGAGTGAGCGCTTATTCGGGCGTGCAGCGCATCTTGGCGATGCTGGAGTGGAAGATCGCCTTGTGGATGTCGCCCAGGCTGAGCATGCCGATCAACTTGTCGCCTTCGGCCACCGGGATGCGGCGGAAGCGGTTGCGCACCATGATGGCGGCGGCGCGCAGGGCGTGCATGTCGGGGGAAACGGTGATCACGTTGCGGGCCATCAGGTCGGCGGCCTTCAGCTTGACCAGGTCGCGGTACTGGCCCTGCATGTCGTCCAGCTTCAGGCTGGCGGTGCCTTCCATGAGATCCTCGATGGAGGGGAACAGGCGATCCAGCACATCCTTCTCGGCAACGAAACCGACCAGCTTGCCGTTGTCCACCACGGGCAGGCCGCTGAAACGATACAGGCACATCAGTGAGGAGACTTCCAGCATGCTCGTCTCCGGGTCGACGCTGCGCACGGTACGGCTCATGACATCTTTTACCAGCATGTTCTCTCCCTCCAGTTATCAAAGACCCAGCATTGCAGTGGGCATGTGTCCGAGTTTGCACAGGCGCGAATGGAAGGCGCAACGAGCTTTTGTGTATGGGGCTATAAAAACGCAGGCGAATAGGAGGGGAGCTGCGCGGTTTGTTGGGGTTAGTCAATTACGAGCCAGCGCAGACAGGCTGCCGGCAGGGATGATGTTCTTCGGGCAGCAGATTTTTTCTGCAGATGGTTTTTGTCGGCTTGGCCGGCTGAAGCCGGCTCTACGGAAAATCGTGGGTCGGGCTTCAGCCCGACTGTTTATGGCCGGTTGGGCGCCAATGTCGGGCTGAAGCCCGACCCACAGAGCACGGTTCAAATGCGGAACACTTGTTTGGCGACCTTGTGGTGTGACGCATCCTGCTGCGTGTGGCCGCTGTTTCATTGCAGGCCAGTGCAGGCGATGAGCAGGGGCGCGCCGTTCCAGCCGCCACGGCGTTTGCGGGTGTGCACACGCAGGCCGTTGGCGGCGGGTTCCAGTTCCAGGCGCAGGGCGGCGGGGGAGGCGGCGTCGGCAGCGCGGCGCGGGCGGTAGAGGATGGCGAGGGCATCGCCGGTTTCGGCGGCCAGTTGCAGCCGGCGCAGGGCGTGCTGATCGGGGCGGGCGGGCCAGCCGAGCACGGCGCCGCACACGCCGGAGCGCAGGCTTTGTTCCATCGCCCACAGCGCATCGGCCTCGCTGGCTGGACGCAGCCAGAGAAAGCGGGCGAGGTCCACGCCGGCAGCGGCGAGGGCCGGGGCGTAGGGGATGTGGGGCGGGGCGACGAAGACGATATGGCGTTCGCGCGACAGGGCAGCGAGGGTGGGCAGCAGCAGGTTGATCTCGCCGATACCGCTGTGGTCGCTGAGCAGTTCGATGAGGGCACCGCGCGGCCAGCCGCCGATGGCGGTGTCGAGCGCGGCATGGCCGGTGGGCAGCAGGTGGGTGGCGGCAGCGGCGCCGCTGCCGCGCCAGATGTCCTGGCGCTGCAGGACGTCCTGCAGATTCACAGCGGCCCGCCGTTGCGGATGATGCCGACGGCGATGCCCTCGATGGCGAAGTCGTCGTGCTTCAGATCGGCTTCGATGGGATCGAAGTCGGGATTTTCGGCGATGAGGGTGACCTTGTTGCCGCGGCGGCGGAAGCGCTTCACCGTCACCTCGTCGTTGATGCGCGCCACCACGATCTGGCCGCTGCGCGCCTCGTGGGTGCGGTGCACGGCGAGCAGGTCGCCGTCGATGATGCCGATGTCCATCATGCTGAGGCCGCGCACGCGCAGCAGGTAGTCGGCGTGGGGGCTGAACATGCGCGGGTCGATGCGCAGGTGATCGTCGATGTGCTGTTCGGCCAGGATCGGCGCGCCGGCAGCAACGCGCCCCACCACCGGCAGGCCGTCAACCGTCTCCTTGAGGCGGATGCCGCGCGAGGCGCCGGGCACCATGTCGATCACCCCCTTGCGGGCGAGGGCGCGCAGGTGTTGCTCGGCGGCATTGGGCGAGCTGAAGCCGAAGGCGTCGGCGATCTCCGCGCGGGTGGGCGGCATGCCGGTTTCTTCCACGGTCTGGCGGATGAGTTCCAGGATCTCGGCCTGGCGGGGGGTAAGGTCGTGCATGGTCGGGCCTCACGGTTGGATGCTGTGATTATATACAGCTTGCGGCCCGGATGCGCGCCCGGTGTCAGATATGGTTGCGCAGCATCAGTTCGCGCGGGTGCGGCGCCAGATAGACCTGCTGTGCCACATAGTCGTCGGGATGGCGGCGGAAGTGGTGGTTGAGCAGGGTGATGGGGACGATGAGCGGCCCCTCGCCCTGGCGGTAGGCCTCGATGATCTCCAGCAGTTCGGCCTTGTCGGCGCCGTCGAGCTGCTTTTTCAGGTAGCCCATCAGGTGTTGCAGCACGTTGGTGTGGCGCTTGCGCGTGGCGGGGTGGGCGAGGGCGGTCATGAAGCCGTGGATGTATTGCTGCGCCAGTGCGTTGATGGGGGGGCTGCCGGCGTCGGCGACCAGGCGGCCGAGGACGCGGTAGTATTCGGCACCGTGGCTCATCAGCACCAGCTTGTGGCGGGAATGGAACTCCACCAGTCGCGCCGGGGTGATGCCCTGGGCTTCCATCTGTTGCCAGCGGTGGTAGCAGAATACGCGCTCGATGAAGTTCTCGCGCAAGACCGGGTCACCCAGGCGGCCTTCCTCTTCCACCGGCATGAGTGGCCGGCCCGCCATCAGTTCGCGTGCGTACAGGCCGCGGCCCAGCTTGGACACGCCCTTGTCCTGGTACACCTTGACCCGCTCCATGCCGCAGGAGGGCGACTTGCTCTTCAGCAGATAGCCGGCCAGGGGTGGCAACTCCTGCGCCATGCGCCGGCCGTACTGCTCCATGCGCTCGGTGACATCCAGGCTGGGGTCCAGCACACCGACCACACGGGGTTGCGCCGGGTCGCCCGCCAGGCGAATGGTGGGACGCGGCACGCCGAGGCCGATGGCCACCTCGGGGCACACCGGCACGAACTCGAAGTACTGGCCCAAGGTGTCGCGGATGTAGGTGTCGAGCTTGTGGTTGGCGTCGAAGCGCACCTTCTCGCCCAGCAGGCAGGCGCTGACACCCAGGCGAATGGTCGGGGAATCGGGGTGGATTTTGATATTTGTCATTGGCGGACACATATAGAGGCGTTAAGTTAGCCCGCATCGTATTCAGGAGCCTGTGCCCATGTCCATTACTGCCGAACACCGTACCGCCGGCACCCTTTTTTCCGACCTGGTCGAAATCCTTCCCGACGGCTCCACCCGCCTGCCGGAGGCAGTGCATCCCATGGCCGACCTGCTGGAGCTGTCCGCCGAGCAGGTGCTGGCCCGCTTCAAGGACAGCCAGCAGCAGGATTTCAGTGCCGTGATCGGCGAGCTGGAAGACCCGGACAATCCGCTCTATCGCATGCTGCATGATCTGCGTGCCATCGCCACCCAGCAGCCGGGTAATCCGTTTCCGCAGCACCGCCTGTTCGAACCGGGTGCCCTGCAGGCGATGTTTCTCGACCTGCACAATCATGTGATGGACCATCCGGTGTGGCGCCATCCGTTCTTCGTGCGCGTGTTCGAGGGCCGCTACACCCAGCCGCAGCTGACCAGCTTTGCACTGCACTATTTCAACCAGATCAAGAACACGCGCCAGTGCGTGGCGCTGTCGCTGGGGCGTTTCTCCGGCGTGATGGCGCTGCCCTACGGCGTGCTCAACGAGCGCGTGTCGGAGCTGACGCAGATCGTGCTGGCGCAGCTGGTGGCCGACGAATACGGCGTCGGCAGCCATGCGGTGGAGGACTATCCCTCCATGGGCGGGCTGTTCCAGTCCACCACCCACATCGTCATGTATCGCCAGTTGTTCGAGGGCCTCGGCATTCCCTTCGAGCAGCAGGACGTTCCCATGCTGCCCGGTGTCGCCGACAACGTGCTGACCCAGCGCCTGGTGGCGGGCAATGAAGACTTCACGCCGCTGGAGTCCCTTGCCTCGGTGGGCCTCGGCATGGAGTGGGGCGTGCCGGAGTTTTTCAGCCTGCTGCTCGGCGGCATGATCCGTTTCGCCAAGGACCACAAGGTGCCGCTGACGCAACGGCACCTGCTGGTGTTCATTGCCCATGTGCGTTACGACGTGCTGCACGCCATCGCGGTGATGCTGGTGACCAGCTTCTTCGCGCGCGAGGACAAGGATATCGATGCCATCAAGAACGCCACCAACACCCTGATGGCGGGGCGCTACGGCATGATGACCGAGCTGTACCGCCATGTGTTCGGCGAGCCTTGCCCGGCGCTGTCCGAGATCGATCTGCACCCGCGCTATCACCTGCGCGACCGCCGTATCGAGACCGCTCTGCGTCGTGCCCGCGCCCAGGTGGCCGACGGCACCGTGGAACAGACCGATGCCTACAGAACCCGGCAGGAAACGCCCTACGTCTTTGCGGCCGGTGTATAGAGCCGGATGACGCGATTGCTGCGACGCCTGCATCTGCAGATGGTGTCCGCCACGACCATTCGCTGCCGCCCCGGCGTCCGCTTCTGCCGTACGACGGGCCTGTAACGCGGCGGACACGGTGTGCCGGTTTGTGGTGCCGCGTCCGCCCCTCTGTTTCTGCCAATGAGATCGCTTTTTGTGTTGCTTCTGCTCTGTAAGATCCCTGCGCGGCGGCAGGGTGCTTGCACGGCGCCGCGATACAACTGCACATCACGCAACAGGGAGATGGACCATGAGGGTGATTTCTTGGCTAGGGGTGCTGGGGTTGCTGGCCACCGTGGTTCCGGTGCTGGCGGACGGGGTAGCCGTCAACGGGCAGTGGGAAGTGGCACGCGCTTTAGTGACCAGTGGGATCAGCGAGCGCGAGCCGGTGGACGAGGTGACTCAGATCGCGGGTGATTCCGCCCAGGTGTATTTCTTCACCGAGTTGCACGGCATGCAGGGGCAGCGCGTGGTGCACCGCTGGGTGCACGATGATACGGTAATGGCCGAGGTAGGCTTTGACGTCAACGGTGCGCGCTGGCGTGTGTGGTCGAGCAAGAACATGATGCCGCAGTGGAAGGGTGACTGGCAGATCAGCGTCATCGACGGCAACGGCGAGGTGCTGGTGAGCCGCGAGTTCACTTACGGCGAATAATCCGCACATCCCGTTTCAGCACGGGCATCAGGCAGGACAAGGCAGGGGCGCCTCTGGCACGATGGACTGCATGAGTTGCGGTTGGTCGCGGTGGAGCCGCCCCTGCAATTTTTATCTTTCTCAGTGAGTGGTCGGAAGATCCGGCAGCGGCGCGTCGTTCTGCCCCTCGGCTTCCTGAAAGCCGCAACAGTAATCGCTTGTTGTCAGCCACTCCTCCAGCGCCGCCGCTGGCAGCGGGCGGCTGATGTGGTAGCCCTGCGCCGCATCGCAATCGAGGATGCGCAGCAATTCCAGCGCTGCGTCGCTCTCCACGCCTTCCGCGACGACTTCCAGCCCCAGGTTGTGTGCCAGGTCGATGGTGGAGCGCACGATCATCGCATCGCTGTCGTCCTCGTTCATGTGCATGACGAAGGATTTGTCGATCTTCAGTTTGTCCACCGGCAGCTGCTTCAGATAGGACAGCGAGGAGTAGCCTGTGCCGAAGTCGTCGATGGCGATCTGCACGCCGATATCGTTGAGTTTTTCCAGTGTGGCCAGGGCGCGGGCCGGGTTGGCCATCATCGAGCTTTCCGTGATCTCCAGCATCAAACGCCAGGGCTGCACGCCCCATTTCCGCAGCAGGCGTGCCAGCTCCATCGGCAGGTCGGCATCCTGCAGGTTGTAGGCAGAGAGATTGACGGCGACGGAGCCGTGCGGCAGCCCGTGGTGACGCCAGGCCGCAATGTGGGCCAGCGACTGGTCCAGCACCCAGTAGGTGAGGTGGCGGATCAGGCCGGTCTGCTCTGCTACCGGAATGAAATCATCGGGGGAGATGTAACCCCGCTGCGGGTGCTGCCAGCGCAGCAGGGCCTCGACGCCGCTGAACTTGCCGGTATGCAGATCGATCTGTGGCTGGAAGTGCAGCGACAGATGTTCGTTGCCGATGGCGCTGCGCAGATCGCTGGCCTGGGCCAGGCGTTGCAGGGTGTAGTGATCCTGCGCGGGATCGTACAGGGCGATGCCGTTTTTTTCCCGCTTGGCGACGTACATCGCCACGTCGGCGCGGCGCGACAGCTCCTGCGGCGTGTGGGCATGCTGCGGATAGAGGGCGAGGCCGATGCTGGCAGCTACATACAGGCTCTGGTCCGCCACCTCGAAGGGTTGATCCAGCAGGTGCAGGATGCGGCCGGCCATGTGGCGTGCTTCTGTTTCATCCACCTGCTCCAGCAACACGGCAAATTCGTCACCGCCGAGGCGGGCAACGGTGTCGCCGTCACGCACCTCCCGCTGCAGCCGATCGGCCAGCTGCTGCAGCAGGCCGTCACCGATGGGATGGCCCAGGGTGTCGTTGATCTCCTTGAAGCCGTCGAGGTCCATGATCAGCAGGGCCAGCCCGCCGTGGCCAAGGCGGCGCAGGTGGTGGATGGCATGCTGCATCCGATCCTGTAACAGCATACGGTTGGGTAGGCCGGTAAGGGCATCGTGCAGTGCCTGGTGCTCCAGGGCCTGTTGCCGCTCCGCCACCTGGCGGCGCATTTCCTTGAAGGCCTCCACCAGATGCTGGGTCTCCGCCGTGGCTGGCAGGGGCAGCAACAAGTCGTGCTTGCCGTGGGCCTCATCGCGCATGGCACGCGCCACCAGGGAGATGGGGCTGAGCACGTAGCGCTGAAACAGGAAGAAGCCGAGCAGCATCAGGAGCAGGATGCCCAGGGCCAGCAGCCAGATGCTGCCGATAATGTTGTCGGAGGCGCGCAGCAGATAGGCAACCTCGATGTTGGCCGAGTCTTCCAGGCGCTGCTCCAGCGCATGCAGTTGCTGCCACAGGCCGGCGAAAGTGTCAGTGGGTGCCTGTATGGCATTGGCCTCACGCGCGACCATCAGCTGATCGATCCGGCTGCCCAGCCCGCGCAGCTCCTGCGCCAGTGCGGCAAACTCCGCGTGCTGTTGATGGAGATGTACCCAGGGGAGGGTTGCTAACTGTTGTTGTCTTTCGCGGGCCGTGTCCACGGCCTCAAATACAGCCTGGCGGAGCTCCGTCGACGGAGCCTGGAAATAGCTGTTCAATGCGCGCTCTACGTCGAGCAGGGCCTCGCGCAACAAGCGGCTGTGCTGGCCGGCCTGTTGCCGGTTTTCAATACTGGCCGTGCGTTCGCTGCGCACGGTGGTGACATAGAGCTGCAGCAACAGGGCACACACGGTGAGCAGCACAGTGAGCACCAGTGTGGTGGCGAGGTAGCGGTTACGCAAGCTGGATAGCCGGCAGAGGCGTAGCGGATGGACTGGATTTTCCCTGCGCTTCATCAAATTTCTAGGTTTCGGTCGTATCTTTATGATTTTCTGTGTGGCGGAGAAAATCTAGCCCGTTAGCATAGGCGGACGGCGTGGGCCAAGTCAAAAACAAATGCAGGGGATGTAACGGGGGGGCGATTAGCGGTTCTCTGTTGCCGTGTATCGGACTACTATAGGCGTGTACGCAAGCAGCGGAGGTGTGGCATGGCTACGGCAATCAACCCCGAGATTGGTGCGTGGTACAAAAACCTGGAGGGTGAATCCTTCGAGGTCATCGCCATCGACGAGCAGGAAGGCATCGTCGAAATTCAGTACTTCGATGGCGCTGTGGAAGAGCTGGATATGGATACCTGGTATGAAATGGAGCTGGTCGCGCGCGAGGCGCCGGAAGACTGGTCCGGTCCATTCGACGATCTGGAGAAGGATGACTTTGGCGACACCGAGATGGTGCGCCATCCCGAGGACTGGTCTGGTCCGTTGGATACGCTGGAGTGGGAGGAGTAGACCGCGCGCACCCGTTGACGGCAACGCCCGATCCGCAAGGGTTGCGGCGCATGCTGAGCGATATAGACCATGAGTTGCGCTATACCCGCGACTATATCGGTCAGGAGGCCTTCAGCGAGCGTGTCATGACGGCATTGGCGGAAGTGCCGCGCCATTATTTCGTGCCGCAGGAGCTTCAGGTGGCGGCCTACGACAATGGTCCGCTCCCTATCGGCCACGGCCAGACCATCTCCCAACCCTACATCGTTGCCCTGATGACCGACCTGCTGCAGCCGGGTGCGGGCGATGTGATCCTCGAAGTGGGCACCGGCACCGGATACCAGACCGCCGTGCTGGCACGGCTGGTGCGTCGGGTTTACAGCCTGGAGATCGTTGCCCCGCTGGCCTGTGCCGCGGCCCTGCGTCTGCAGCAGCTGGGCTGCAACAACGTCGAGATACACCACAGCGATGGCTATGCCGGCTGGCCCGAACACGCCCCCTACGACGGCATCATCGTCACCGCTGCCGCACCCTATATCCCCGCCGCACTCATTGCCCAGCTCAAGCCCGGTGCCCGCCTGGTGATACCAGTCGGTTACGCCGGCGCAGAGCAGCAATTGCTGGTGGTGGAGAAGGATGGAGATGGTGCCGTGCGTGAACGTTCCGTGTTGCCGGTGGCGTTTGTGCCGTTGGTTAATAGCAGTGACAAGTGACAAGTTGCAAAAAAAGGCCAACACTCTTGTTGTCACTTGTCACTTGTCACTTGTCACTTGTCACTTGTCACTTGTATCTCCCGCGTTATGCCTATGGCCTCGAGAAAATGCTCGTCGTGGGAGATCACCAGCAGGGTGCCGTGATATTCCCTGAGTGCCGCTTCCAGCGCGCCGATGGACTCCAGGTCGAGATTGTTGGTGGGTTCGTCGAGCAGCAGCAACGGACACGGTGCGGGGCCGAGCAGGGTACAGGCCAGCGCGGTCTTCAGGCGCTCGCCGCCGCTCAGCCGATGCACCGGTGTGTTGGTGCAGGCGGCATCCAGTCGCAATCGCGCCAGTCGATGGCGATAGTCGCTTTCCCGCAGGCCCGGGGCAAGGCGGCGGAAGTTTTCCAGCGCAGACCGTGCCGCATCGAGCAGCGTGGTGTGCTGGTCGATGAGTATCCAGGGCCGGTATAGCCGTACGCTGCCGCGCTGGGGTTGCAGTGTGCCGGTGAGCAGGTGCAGCAGGGTGGATTTGCCGCTGCCGTTGGCTCCATGCAGCGCGCAGCGCTCTCCGGTCTGCACGCGTAGATCGAAATTGCGGAACAGCGGTTCGTCATGACCAAACCAAAGGCCTTCCACCTCCATGGCCGTGCGCGTGCCGGTTGTGATCGACAGCGGTAATTGCAGGCGCAACTCCGCAGTGATCTCCAGGCGCTGTTCCAGCGCCTGGAGCGTGCCGGCCTTGTGGTGTACGCGAGCTACCTGTGACGCCGCCAGCCGTGCGGTGCTGTGGTCGCTGCGTTCCTTCTGCCGATCCAGCAGCAGCTTGGACTGGTTGGCATCGGGTCGCGCACGTTTGCCGCGGGCCAGACGTTGTTGCTGGCGCTCCAGCAGGGCGCGCTGTTGGCGCTGCTCGTGGCGCAATGCCGCCTTGCCCTGGGCGATCTGCGTGACAAGTGTCTCTTGTTCCTGACGGTGCGTCGTGGCGTAGGCGCTGTAATTGCCGCCATAGCGGTGCAGGCCCAGGCCGTCGAGATGAAGGATCTCGTTCGCGCCTTCCAGCAGTGTGCGGTCGTGGCTGATGAGCAACAGTCCGCCGGACCATTGCGTGATGAACTCGGCAAGCCGCCGCCGCGCTGCGCGGTCAAGGTGATTGCTCGGCTCGTCGAGGATCAGATGGTCCGGTGTGCGCCACAGCGCGGCGATCAGATCGAGTCGCACCAGTTCGCCGCCGCTGAGCCGGGCGGTGTCGGTCTCCGGAGTCAGGTGTTCCAGACCGAAGCGCTGGAACCATTGTTGCAGGCGTAGCGGCAGATCCCAGTCGGTGCCGATAGCGTCGAAATCGGCCGGCTCGCAGCTGCCGGCGGCAATACGCTGCAGGGCGGCGAGTGGCGGCGCGCAGCCGAGGTGCTGCGCCACGCTGCCGCTGCTCCGGGTCGTTCGTTGTGCCACATAGGTGATGACGCCGTGGCGCTCCACCTGGCCTTGCGTCGGTGCCAGTACACCGCCGAGAATGCGCGCCAGCACCGACTTTCCCACGCCGTTGCGCCCCACCAGTGCGCTGGGGCCGTGGTGCAATACCAGTTCGAGATCGGAAAACAGCACACGGCCGTCGGGCAGGGTATGGCCGAGGTTGCAGGCGCGCAGCCAGAGCGAGGATGCAGAATGTGATGACATGAGTAAGCCCCCTGAGGTGGGCCATGGAATACAGGGAAACCGGCGGCAGGGCCGGGAGGGGCTTAGTTGTTCATGTCGGTGCGGGACTCCGTCGCGAGTAAATGGGGCTTAGTGTAAGTCAGTTGCGCGTTGAGACAATGTGCAGTGGTGCGAAGTTCAAAATCCAAGGAACAAACTCGCCACTTGTATCCGACCTTATTGCACGACGGCCACCGGGCAGCTCGATTGCTGCAGTAACGGCAGCAGCTGCGCGGGATTCCCGGCAATCACCAACATGCGGCAGTGATGACGGCGGCCGGCGGCGATAAGGTGCGGCGGCGACATCTCGGGCAGAACCAGATAATTGGCGCGCAGGCCGCGTGCGGTCAGTTGCGCGCTTGCGCTGCTGCGCAGTTCTGCCGCGTGCGCAGCGGGGAGCAGCACCAGCAGATCGTTGCCCGCGAGGTCGGCGGCGGTGTCGAGGGCGCGGCCGGCGGCGCTGCTGCCGTCATAGGCGGCAAGTACCGGTGTGGCCGTGGCGCGTTGTTCGCGTGTGCTGACGCCCGAGCGGCCCAACATCACCACGTCAGTGCTGCCGCTGGCGGCCAGGGTGGCGGTGAGGGCACCGCGCTCGATGCGGAAGGTCCATTCCACACTGTGGCGCAGGGCATGGTTCTCCAGCAGGCGTCGCACCCGTTCCGCCTGGGCGCGCAGGTCGCGTTCCAGTTGCGCCGCCTCCAGACGCCGTGCCACCGCGGAATTGAGTGAGATTTCATGGGCGAACGGTAGTTGGGCCACACGCAGCAGATCGGTGTTTTCCACAAATACGCCTTGCAAGGTGCCTTGCAACAGGGCCGCCAGTTGTGCCGCCAGTTCGAGTGCGCCGGTATCCTGCGCCGAGTCGAGGGCGAGCAGGATGGTGCGTACGGCGCGGCGACCGCTTTCAGTCGACATGGCGGGGCGGAGCGTCGGCATCGCTGCTGTCGGGCGACGGACTGTCGTCGTGCTTGTCCTTGCCATGGTCGCCGAAACTGGCGCGGATGTGAGCCATTTCGCTCAGGCGCTGCTGTACACGGTCATTGATGCTGTCCTCTGGCCAGTTGCCTTCGGCATTCGGCACGCCGGCATCGGTGTCGAGCAGCAGGCCGATCGCCTGGTCCACTGTCTCCACCGCAAAAATGCGGAACTGTTGTTTGGTCACCGCCTGCACCACGTCCTGGCGCAGCATCAGGTGCTTGACGTTGCTGGCCGGGATCAGCACGCCCTGTTTGCCATTCAGTCCCTTCAGGGTGCAGACATCGAAGAAGCCTTCGATCTTTTCGTTCACGCCGCCGATGGGTTGTACCTGGCCATGTTGGTTCACCGAGCCGGTGACGGCGAAGGATTGCAGGATCGGCAGATCGGCCAGGGCCGAGAGCAGGGCGCACAGCTCGGCCAGCGAGGCGGAGTCGCCGTCCACCATGCCGTAGTTCTGCTCGAACACCAGGCTGGCGGACAATGCCAGCGGATGATGGGTGGCGTAGCGCGCAGCGAGGAAGGAGGAGAGGATCAGCACACCCTTGGAATGGATGGCGCCGCCCAGTTCCACCTCGCGTTCGATGTCCACCACGCCACCTTCGCCGATGTGCACGCTGGCGGTGATGCGTGAGGGCTGGCCGAAGGCGAAGTCGCCCATCGACAGTACCGACAGGCCGTTGATCTGGCCAACCCTGCCGCCGTCGGTGTCGATCATGATGGTGCCGCGGCGGATCTCTTCCAGCAGGTGCTCGCGTACGCGTGAGGAGCGGTGGATTTGATGATCAATGGCCTGCTCGATATCGGCGGCACCCACCACGTCATGACTCGCCTCACCGGCCCAATAGTCCGCTTCACGCAGGATGTCGGCGACAGAGCGCATGTGGGCAGTGAGGTGCTCGGTGTCTTCCACCAGGCGCGAGCCGTGTTCGATGACGCGGGCCACCGCATTGCGGTCAAAGGGGCGCAGGCCTTCCTTGCGTGTCAGGGTGGCGATGAGCTGGGCGTAGATGCGCTTGTTGTCGTCGTTGCGCGGGATACGGCCCTCGAAATCGGCGGCCACCTTGAACAGCTCGGCGAAGTCGGGGTCGTATTCGTGCAGCAGGTAATAGGTCATGCGGTCGCCGACAATCACCACCTTCACGTCGAGCGGAATAGCCTCCGGCTCCAGCGATACGGTGCTGACCAGGGACAGCATCTTCTCCAGCGATTCGATGCGGATCTCGCCGGAATACAGCGCACGCTTCAGGCCTTCCCAGGCGAAGGAATGGGTGAGCAGCTTGTAGGCGTCCACCAGCAGGTAGCCGCCGCAGGCCTGGTGCAGGGCGCCGGACTTGATCAGGGTGAAGTCGGTGATCAGGGTGCCGAATTGGGCGATGTGCTCGGCGCGACCCACCAGGTTGAGATAGGTGGGATTATCGAGATAGACGATAGGCGCCCCCTCGGTGTCCTTGTTGTCCACCAGTACGTTGACCTGGTAGCGGTGCAGCGATTCGCCCTTGCCGTCGGGGATGCCCTCGCTGCCCTCCTCGCTGTGGACGAAGTTGCGCACATTGTCGATGACATCCTGTTCTACCGCCGCCAGGTACTCCACCACACGGGGCAGATCGGCATAGCGCTGCTTCACCTCGTCGATGAGGTGATTCACTGCGGCCATGGAGGTTTCGCGGTTGAGCGCCTTCACCTTCTCGCGCGTGTCCTTGCGCCACAGCGGAATCTGCCGGATTAGTATCTGCAATTTTTCCTGCAAGACGGCGACGATTTCTTCGATGCGCGTCTGCTCTTCCTTGGGTAGCTTCTCGAATTCGTCTGGCCCCAACACCTCGTCGTCCTTCATCGGCGCAAAGGCGAACCCCGACGGGGTACGGAACAGTTTTACGTTATGGGTGGCGGCCTCTTCGGCCAGACCGCTGAAGCCGTGTTCCTGATGTTCCTTTAGTTCTTCTTCCAGCGCCTGGATGCGGCTGCGGTACTCCTCACCCTCGAAGGTGGCGGGCAGTACCACGCCCAGCTCTTCCACCAGCTTTTCCATGTCGTGCTTGAGCGCGGTGGCGCGGCCCGGCGGCAGGCGCAGGGCGTGAGGTTTGTGCGCCTGCTCGAAGTTGTTGACGTAGCACCAGTCATCCGGCGTGGTGCGGCCGGCGGATTTTTGCTCCAGAAACTGGCGTACCAGGGTGTGCTTGCCGATGCCCGGCGGACCCATCACGTAAAGGTTGTAGCCTTCGCGCTGGATGTTGACGCCGAAACGCACGGCGCCGATAGCACGGTTCTGGCCAATGATTTCGGTCAGGTCGGGTAGTTCGGCGGTGGTCTCGAAACTGAACAGACCAGGGTCGCAGCGCTTGTACAGCGCTTCGGGCGGCAGCGGTTCGGGTTTGCTCATGACGATCCTTTTACGACTTGGTTGTCACCGCATGGTGTAACAACTGCTGTGGTAACCCGGCTGTGCCGGGCTACCACAGGCAAACGACTTCTTCGCGTCCTTTGCGTCTTTGCGGTGAAGCTTTTTGTGCAGTGTGTCAGCCGACCTTGGGCAGGTGGTCCAGCGCTTGGCGGATGGCCTCTTCCGGATAAGCATAGTCTTCCAGCTCGCCGGCGAAGTACTTGTCGTAGGAGGCCATGTCGAAGTGGCCGTGGCCGGAGAGGTTGAAGAACAGCGTCTTGGCCTCGCCTGAGGCCTTGCATTGCAGCGCCTCGTCGATGCAGGCGCGGATGGCGTGGCAGGACTCCGGCGCCGGGATGATGCCCTCGGCGCGGGCGAACTGCACGCCGGCCTCGAAGGTGGCCACCTGCGGCACGGCGACGGCCTCGATGATGCCTTCGTGGTACAGCTGCGACACCAGGGCATTGTCGCCGTGATAGCGCAGGCCGCCGGCATGGATCGACGGCGGCATGAAGTCGTGGCCCAGGGTGTACATCTTGAGCAGCGGCGTCATGCCGACGGAGTCGCCGAAGTCGTAGGCGTAGTGGCCGCGGGTCAGGGTGGGGCAGGAGGAGGGTTCCACCGCCACCAGGCGCACGTTCTTGCCTGCCGCCTTGTCGGCCAGGAAGGGGAAGGCGGCACCGCCGAAGTTGGAGCCGCCGCCGCAGGGGGCGAAGATCATGTCCGGGTAGTCGCCCACCTTCTCGAACTGCTTCTTGGCCTCCAGGCCGATGACGGTCTGGTGCAGGATGACGTGGTTGAGCACCGAGCCCAGGGCGTAGTTGGTGTCGGCGCGGGAGGCCGCTTCCTCCACCGCCTCGGAGATGGCGATGCCGAGGGAGCCGGGATTGGTCGGGTCCTTCTCCAGCACGCTGCGGCCGGCGTTGGTCATGTTGGTGGGGCTGGCGAACACTTCGGCGCCCCAGGTCTGCATCATGGAACGGCGGAACGGCTTCTGCTCGTAACTCACCTTCACCATGTAGACGCGTACCTGCATGCCGAACATCTGCCCCGCCAGGGCCAGCGACGAGCCCCACTGGCCGGCGCCGGTCTCGGTGACCAGGCGCTTGATGCCGGCCTCCTTGTTGTAATAGGCCTGGGCGATGGCGGAGTTGGGCTTGTGCGAGCCGGCCGGGCTGACGCCCTCGTACTTGTAGTAGATCTTCGCCGGGGTGCCCAGGGCCTGCTCCAGGCGGTGGGCGCGGAACATGGGCGACGGGCGCCACATCTGGTAGATCTCGCGCACCTGTTGCGGAATCTCGATCCAGCGCTCGGCTGACACCTCCTGCCCGATCAGCGACATGGGGAAGATCGCCGCCAGGGCATCGGGGGTGATGGGCTTGCCGTCCGGCCCCAGCACCGGCGACGGCGGATTGGGCATGTCGGCGACGACGTTGTACCAGTGGGTGGGGATTTCGCTCTCGTCGAGCAGGATCTTGGTCTGGGCCACGGTGATACCTCGTTGTTATTGCGGGCGGGAAACCCGACGCGTTCGCGGCGCCGGTGTTGCGGTTTTAGCCTATGCGGCGTAGCGGCGTCAAATTGGTGGAGAAAACGCAGAAATGTCGCGAGATGATCGGCGCAAGTCACCTCTCGCGGCCTGCGGAATGATGGGGTACGCTACGCGGCGGCTGTGCCTTCATGCACCCCGCCGCCTCAGTCCGGCATACCGATTCAGCGCCCATGCGGCGCCGGGAGACCACACGTGATCCTCGACACCCTGGACAATGCCGGGCGCTATGCCGCCCTGCATCCCCTGTTCGCCCAGGCCTTCGACTACCTGCGCCATCTGCCCGCGCAGCCGCCGGAGAGCGGACGGCTCAACCTCGTTGGCGAACATCTGGTGGCCATCTATTCGGCGGTGCAGGGACGGGCGCGCGATGCGGCGCAACTGGAATGTCATCGCCGCTACATCGACATCCAGTATGTCATCACCGGCGACGACGAAATGGGCTGGGCACCACTGCAGGCCTGCCGCCAGCCGGTGGCGGCCTTCAACAGCGAAAAAGACATCCAGTTCTTCCACGACACACCGCACAGCTGGGTGACCGCCCGTGCCGGCAGTTTCTGCGTCTTCTTCCCCGAGGATGCCCATGCCCCGCTGGTAAGCGACGGGCTGATCCACAAGGTGGTGCTGAAGATCGAGGTGTGAGCGGGCACTACCACATCTTGGCAGGTGCCAGACACCAGGCATATGGCGGGATGCGCGCCTTTTGTCGTCGCGCGGGGCTCACTGCCTGAGCCGACACCCAGCCGGAGCGGTCCGTGCTACGCTTCCCGCTATGATTCGCACATTCCTCATCTATCTGCGCTACTTCTGGCCGGTGATCCCGGCGTTAGCTGCCGCCCTGGGCTCCGGCTGGCTGTTCTGGGGCATGGACCCCTGGATTGCGGTCATGCTGCCGGTGGCCGTGGGCATGGCGGTGTTCGGGTTCTTCGCCTTTGTCGCGGCGTGGACCTCATGAGCTGGCCCACCTCAGCCAACGCGTTACAGCAGGGCTGAGGACGGAATATCGCTCTCGGCGCCGTGCGTGAGCGGTTTGCCGTCGCGAAGTGCCTGTCCAATCGCTGCGATGGCCTCGGTCTCGTTCCAGCCGAAAACAGGCGGGCCTTCATCAAAGCGCTCGGTGTATGCCCTGATGGCCTCCACGAGTCCATAACCGTTGGAATAATCGATGGGGCCGACTACCTTGCCCCACTCCTGAAGGATACGCCGCTGGTTGATGGTTCGCGTCAGGCGCTTCCCGGGCGTCACAACGTAGTCTTCGTTGCGGATAAGCGGCTGTCCGTGTTGGGTTATTCGGAATGACGAACACCCGCGGCAACACAGCATGCAATAGTTCAGCACCACATCCATGCCCGACGTGGCCAACGCCGGTGGCGCGGGGTAGGCCTCGATTTTTCCGGAATCATCGGTGTGCGGATAGAGCGAGGCATAAGCACCGACCAGTTCCAGGCCGAAGTGTCGTGCCACCGATGCGGCCTTGTCCGCCTGCCGCATGATGCCGTTCCAGCGATCGCCATATTCGTACCAGCGCCGGGTCTTGGAGCAGGGCAGGGCGGCATAGATCGCGTTGTCGGCGGAGCTTCCCAATAGATAGCCGAACGCCTCCAGTGGATACAGATTCCACGAGTGCTTGGCGAGTTTTACGAGGGCTTCTCGGGATACCGTCAACATGATTGCAGTCCTTGCATGAGGATGGGCCATCTATAGCACAGCGATTGGCTCATGCGCTGAGCCCGGAGAATCGATGGGTTGCGCTGCGCTCAACCCATCCTACGCAAGGGTGGGTATAATGTTCCGGCTATCGGCACCCCAGTGCGGCGAACACCTCCAAGGAGTGCCGGGCAGAACCGGGCGGCGCCGCGTCCGGTTCGTCGCCAGTTTCGTAGGATGGGTGGAGCGCAGCGCAACCCATCACGCTCTTTCCCCAAATTTTTCACTGGTCTCTCTCGGATCAACGGCCCAATCCACGGGATAAATTCCCCGTGCAACGAATTTCCGGAACGATGAATGTGGCCATGCCATGGCGCTTGTCGCGTGGCCGCGCTTCACCGGATTGTAATGGATGTAATCGACATGACGCTGTAAATCCGCCTCGTCGCGCAATGTGTGTTCCCAGAATCGTCGTTGCCAGATGCCGCGTTCGCCTTTGGTGATGCGGCTGGCTGAACGGGATTCAGTCATGGGCAGGCCGTGCGAGAAAGCTGCCTTGATCTTCTTCCAGCGTGTCGGGTAGTCGGTATCACCCGGCGGCAGCGTCCAGATGCAGTGCAGGTGATCCGGCAGAATGACGACGGCGGTCACCTCGAATGGGTGCTCGTTCTTGACTGATCTGAAGGCGTGGCGCAGCAGGTCGATGTGTTCGACCAGAAGGTGACTGGATCGATCGGCGATGGCGACGGTGAAGAAATAGCTGCCGCCAGGGATGAAGTTGCGGCGATAGTTGGTCATGGCGTCAGTCCTTTGACGTGGGTTTCGTTGGGCCGCGGTTGATGGGTTGCGCTGCGCTCCACCCATCCTACGGTGGGTGGCAATGGCGGTGCACGGGTTCGAACCGGCCATCTCGCGTTTGCGCGCTTTGCCTCCCCCAGGGAGGATCACCGCCATTGCCAAAACAGTATTTAGCACGCATGAACGGCACGTGCAAAACGTCGTCGACAATCAAATCACTCGTAGGATGGGTGAAGCGCAGCGCAACCCATCGGACTCTGGCAGGCCTTTTACCCCCATATCAATCATGGCCTAAACTCTGAACTGCTGATGGGTAGAGTCGCTCCTTGGAGGCGAGGCGCCCGGGGCCGAAAGGTGCGTTGGGTAGTGATACCCAAGCAGAAAGTCCGGGAAGCTCTATGGGGTTCGAGTCCCCCGCCCACCAGCACACCTTCTCGAAGTCTCGTAGGATGGGTGGAGCGCAGCGTAACCCATCGAAACAGTTGTTCAGAGCTTGTTGTTGATATCGTGCAGTGTATTGCTTATCTCGTGCAAGGTGCGCATGATTTCCAAGGATAGAATGCCATTTAGCTCCAATCGTGTCGCCAGTGTCCGTTGATCGGGTGTGGCCAGCTCAGGAACCATATCATTCAGCACGTTCTCATATAGCTCACGGTATTTTTCCGGCGAAAGCTTGATGAATTTTCCCGCGTATTCAGCTCTGTAATAGCTCATTGTTGTTCTCCTGATGTTGTGACGCAACTTGGTAACTTTATTCATAGTGCAGCAAGCGCAGGATGGGTGCAGCGGAGCGTAACCCATCGAATCACGTCAAACCCCGAGATACATTCCTTCTTGCTGCCGCACCTGACCCAGCGCCGCGAGGGCGTCGAGGATTTCCTGCACGCGCGGGGTCTGGGCACGCTGGAAGCGGCGGGCCACTTCCTCGGCATCGGCCGGCCGGGCGAGTTCGAGCAGGGCGGCGCGCACGGCCTGGACCTGATCGGGCAGGCCCTTGGGCCAGGGCTGCTTGGCCTTGGGCTGCGGCACGGCGGCCACCTCTTCGGTTTCCATCTCGGCCTCGGTCTGCACCGCCTGGGCCGTGCCCTTGGCCTGGAATTCGGGGCGCAGCCAGCGGATGAGGCCGCGCGCCTCTTCGGCGGCGCGCTCGGCATTGAGGGCGACGAGGCGGGTGAGCAGTTCCTCTTCGGCGGCGGCCTGTGCCTCGGGTTTGTCGGGTAGCGGGGTGGTGCCGCCGGGTCGGCCGACGAGGGCTGGGGCGAGGTCGGACCAGCCGTAGGCATCGAACACGGCGGCATCCAGTTCATCGTGCAGTTGCGCGAGGACGGAGATGAGGCCGTGTTCGTGGATCAGTTTTTCCTTGGCGGTGAATTCGATGGCGGTTTGATGATTTATTTCCGCACCGTGGGCGTTCGCCGCGGATTCGTAGGATGGGTGCAGCGCAGCGGAACCCATCGGGGATGTTGATGCGCCGTGTTGATGGGTTGCGCTCCGCTCCACCCATCCTACGTTGGGTACATTGGGTACGTTGGTGGCGGCGCGGAGTTTTTCGAGGACGTTGTACATGCCGGTGAGCGTCAGGTTCGGGTGTTGGGCTTGTTGGCGCTTGCGGTGGGCGTCGATCTGTTCGGCGAGGGCGCGGATGCGGGCCTGTTGTGCGTCGCTGGCTTCGGGGAAAGGGAAGGTCTCGAGGCAGCGGGTTTTGTTGTAGCGCGGATCGTTGCCGACACCGAGACGGCCGCCGGTGGCCAGTGCCCAGGCGACATGCAGGCGGCTGGAGAGGACGCCGTGCAGGAAGGCATCGTCGCTTGCGATGTTGACCAGCATGTTGTCGGGCAGGATGGATGCGTCGAGGAACTGAAAGATCCGATGTTTCGTCGTTTCAATCGTGGCGATGTAACGAGACAAACCAGTTGTCATCGCCCGCAAGTCTTTGCGAGCCTCTCCAAAAATCCACCAGTTATCACGATATGTGGCGCGGTTGTTTTGATCGCGCTCAGGTTTCACTCGTTCCAATACCCACTGATAAATCGCCGGATACTTGGCTCGTACCTCTTCGGCACTAAGGCCGAACAGGTCGATGATCATTACGTCGCGCGGCCTATCGGCGAGGTCGCGGCCATTGCGGTAGTCCTTGATGATTTCGGGATGGTGGCCGAGGCGTTCGACATCGTCCTTGGTGACGATGAAGCCGGCGCCGTGCAGTTTGACGCCGGGCGAGCTTATGCCGCTGTTCGCCAGCAATGCTCCCGCGCCGGCGACATTGGCACCCGCCGTCAGATCGGCATGCACAACGCCGCTACGACGATTGAGTACAACCTCCAGCCCTTCACCATTGCCTTCGCGCTCGGTTACTACATTGGCGAGTACACCTTCACCGTTACCAGCCTGTGCCGCCGTCATGGCGATACGCACCGCTGCACCATCGGCGGCATCGACCCACGGATGATCGGGCACGGCGAAGACCAGCGACAGCGGGTTCTTCTGTGCCATGTGCTGTTCGATGACGCGGCGGTTGAAGGTCTGGCGCAGGCTGTTGGTGGTGATGAAGCCGAAGCGCTTGAGTTTGCCGCCGCGCGTCAGGTCGGCGGCGTGGTGCCACCAGTACATGACGTAGTCGGCGGATTCGGGTACGTCATTCCAGGTTTCGCGCAACGCATCGACGTAGCCATCGCCCAGGGCGCGGCGCATCGTTGAAGCACCGATGAACGGCGGATTCCCCACCACGAAATCCGCCTCCGGCCACTCGGCCTTGCGCGGGTTGTGATACTGCTCCAGCGGCACGCGGGCGGATTCGTCGGGCACTGCTTCGCCGGTGACCGGGTGCGGTTTGGTGCTGCGGCCGTCCCAGCGGGTGACGGGGATGCCCTTGTCGTCCAGCACGTAGTCGACCTTGTCCCAGGCGAGGACGGCGTCGCGGCACTGGATGTTGTGGTAGTTCTTGATCACTGGTTCGGGCGGGCGGACGTTGCCGTGGGTGCGGAAGTGCCATTGCAGGTAGCCGATCCACAGCACCATTTCGGCGATGGCGGCGGCGCGCGGGTTGACCTCCAGGCCGAGGAACTGGTGCGGGTCCACGGTGAGGCCGGCGGTGTCGAGCTGGAATTGGGTGTGGCCCAGTTCGGCGAGCAGGTTGAGCACTTCGCCTTCGAGACGCTTCATGTGTTCCAGCGTGACATAGAGGAAGTTGGCCGAGCCGCAGGCGGGGTCGAGGACGCGGATGTGGGCGAGGCGGTTGAGGAAGTTCTCCACCTCGTCGATAGCCTCCTGTTCCTTGCCCTGGCGGTGCAGGGTGATGGCGGCGGCCTGCACCGCGTCCCAGTCCTTGCGCAGCGGTTCGATGACGGTGGGCAGGACCAGCCGTTCGACGTAGGCGCGCGGGGTGTAGTGGGCACCGAGCTTGTGGCGTTCGTGCGGATCGAGGGCACGCTCCAGCAGGGTGCCGAAGATGGACGGTTCGACGTGGCGCCAGTCGGCCTGGGCCGATTCGATCAGCAGTTCTATCTGGTCGCGGGTCAGCGGCAGCGCCTGGCTGTCGGCAAACAGGCCGCCGTTGAAGCGCAGGATGTCGGCGCGCAGGGTGGTGGAGAAGCCGCCGGTGTTCATCGTCCGCCACAACTCTTCCACCAGCGGGACGAAGTGCTGCGGCGTCTCGCGCAGGCTTTCCAGTAGTTGCTGGAAGCCGTTCTTCGGCAGCAGGCCCACGTCCTCGGCGAACATGGTGAACAGGCAGCGCATCAGGAAGTGGGCGGAGGTTTCGGCGCCGTGGCCGCTTCTCTCCAGCGACATGGCCAGTTTCGCCAATTGCGCCGCCACGTCGCGGGTGACGCGGGCGGAGCGGCGCGCCGGGTCGAGGGCCAGCGGGTCGAGCCAGAGGGTGCGCAGGCGTTCCTGCACCTCGGTGCTGCGCAGGTCGCCCAGCTTGAGGCGGTGGCTGCGCGGGTCGGGATAGGGGACGTAGGTGGCGCCGCTCTGGGTGAACTCGGCATACAGCTCGATGCTGTGGCCCACGTCCACCACCACCACGAAGGGCGGGCGGCCTTCGCCGGCCGGCAGGGCGCGGGCGTACTGTTCGGCCTGGCCGCGGGCGCGCAGCATGGCGTCGTCCCAACTGCCGGTGCCGCGCCTGGCGGTGCCCTGCTTGGCCTTTTTCTGCTTGGCCTGCTCGGAGGCCGAGAGGGCGCCGCCTTCGATGCTGTCGGCGCCCTGCTTGGCCTCCAGCACGAAGGCGCCACGGCGGTAGAGGTCGATGAAGCCGGTGGAGGTGGAGCCGTCGCCGTGGTGGAAGGTGACGGTGCGCTCGAAGACGTAGCCGTTCTGCGCGTTGTCGGATGTGGCCGGGTCGGGGCGCGGCACGTCGAGAAGTTCGCACAGCTCGGTGAGGAAAAGCTGGTAGTTGGCCCGCTCACTGGCGCCGGAGGCGGCCCAGCGGGCGATGAAGGCTTCAATGCGGTCGGTCACGTCCGGCGTCCCTGATTATTGGTGCGGGAACCTTACCGGATGGTGGGGGGGGCGGCAATGGCCGGGGGCGTTGGTTGCGTTGGTTGATGGGTTGCGCTGCGCTCCACCCAACCTACGAGGCTGAATGCAGGGGCGATGCTGCTATGCGGGAACCTGCCAGACATTGTTTCGGGCAATTTCCTCGTGCATCCACTCCGGATCCATATCCGCGCCGTTAGGCCATGTGAGGACCCCGAGTTCGATACGTACCTCACTGAACAATTGCGCATCTTCGAGTGCGGCAAAGATACCGGCCTGGTTGCCCGTGACCAGCCGGGACATATCAACTATGCCCGTGGTGCCGTCGTTGCAGGTGACGGACAGGCGATAGCCGGGCAGCACTTCGACGCTGCGTATCCGCCAGGGGGCCGCCGCCTTTACTCCAGCGGGGTGATAGTCTTGGGCAATTGCTTCGCTTGACATAGTTCCCAATCCTCCATCAGTTCGCTGCGATGCTGCGCAGCCCATTCGAGCACCATCGCCATGGCACGCCGGGGCAGGTTGCCCTTGATGATATCCAGAGTACGTATATCGATCAGTGCCTCGTATTCGCCATATAGGGCATGGAAGTGGGGCGGCGCATGTTCCCGCCAGAACATCTGGATCACTATCCCGAAGAACTGGCTGATGGTTGGCATGGGCCGCCTCCTTGCAAACTAGCGTAGCAGCTAGCGGCTGATCGGCTTGTAGCGGATGCGCTTGGGCTTGGCCCCTTCCTCGCCCAGGCGGCGCTTCTTGTCGGCCTCGTATTCCTGGTAGTTGCCGGCGAAGAACTCCCAGTGCGAATCGCCTTCGCAGGCGAGGATGTGGGTGGCGATGCGATCGAGGAACCAGCGGTCGTGGCTGATCACCAGCACGCAGCCGGCGAATTCCAGCAGGGCATCTTCCAGCGCGCGCAGGGTTTCCACGTCGAGGTCGTTGGACGGTTCGTCGAGCAGCAGCACGTTGCCGCCCTGGATCAGGGTGGTGGCCAGGTGCAGGCGGCCGCGCTCGCCGCCGGACAGGTTGCCGACGAGCTTCTGCTGGTCGCCGCCCTTGAAGTTGAAGCGGCCGAGGTAGGCGCGGCTCGGCATCTCGAAGCGGCCGACGGTGAGGATGTCGGCGCCGCCGGAGACGGCCTCGAACACGGTCTTGTCGTTTTCCAAGCCCTCGCGGCTCTGGTCGACGGAAGAAATCTTCACCGTCGGGCCGATATCCACGCTGCCGGTGTCGGGCTGTTCCTTGCCCTGCAGCATCTTGAACAGCGTCGATTTACCGGCGCCGTTGGGGCCGATGATGCCGACGATGGCGCCGGGCGGGATCTGGAAGCTCAGATTGTCGATGAGCAGGCGATCGCCGAAGCCCTTGCTGACGTTGCTGAACTCGATGACCTTTTCACCCAGGCGCTCGCCGGGCGGAATGAAGATTTCCTGGGTTTCGTTGCGGCGCTGGTATTCGACCGAGTTGAGTTCCTCGAAGCGGGCGATGCGCGCCTTGGACTTGGCCTGGCGCGCTTTGGGATTGGAGCGCACCCACTCCAGTTCCTGCTTCATCGCCTTCATGTGGGCGTCGATCTGCTTCTGTTCCTTTTCCAGCCGTTCTTCCTTCTGCTCCAGCCAGGAGGAGTAGTTGCCCTTCCAGGGGATGCCGTGGCCGCGGTCCAGTTCCAGGATCCACTCGGCGGCATTGTCGAGGAAGTAGCGGTCGTGGGTGACGGCGACCACGGTGCCGGGGAAGCGGGTGAGGAACTGTTCCAGCCATTCCACCGATTCGGCGTCGAGGTGGTTGGTGGGCTCGTCCAACAGCAGCATGTCGGGCTTGGACAGCAGCAGCTTGCACAGCGCCACGCGGCGCTTCTCGCCGCCGGACAGGTGTTCGATCTTCGCCTCCCAGGACGGCAGGCGCAGGGCGTCGGCGGCGATCTCCATCTGGTGTTCGATGTCGCTGCCGGCGGCGGCGAGGATGGCCTCGTACTTGGCCTGTTGTTCGGCCAGCTTGTCGAAATCGGCGTCCGGCTCGGCGTAGGCGGCGTAGATCTCTTCCAGCTTGCTGCGCGCCTCGGCCACCTCGCCCAGCCCGGCCTCCACCTCTTCCTTCACCGTCTTGGCGGCGTCGAGCTGCGGTTCCTGCGGCAGGTAGCCGATGCGTACGCCGGACTGCCACTGCACCTCGCCGTCATATTCCTTGTCGGCGCCGGCCATGATGCGCAGCACGGTGGACTTGCCCGAGCCGTTCAGGCCGAGCAGGCCGATCTTGGCACCGGGGAAGAAGGAGAGGGAGATGTCCTTGATGATCTGCCGCTTGGGTGGGACGACTTTGCTCACGCGGAGCATGGACATTACGTATTGGGCCATGGCTGTCTGCTGTCGGGGTGGGATTGCGAAAGGCGGCATTATAGCCGTCGCGCAATTGGCGGGGCAAAGCACGAAGGAAAAAGGCTTGTGCCGGCGTGATGGCAGTCATAGGATGGCAGTCGGCAGCGTTCCTACTCAAGTGGATTCACCGCAATGGCTGACTCTCGAAACCATGCGCCAGAACTGGCTGCGCCCGAGGCCGGCAGCAGCGGCCTTCGGCAACTCGCCGATGCCATTGGCGAGGCATTCTGGCTGGCCGATTGTGCAAGCGGCTGCCTGCTCCATGCCAATCCCACCTGTGAGCGCTTGTGGGGACGACCGGCGCCAATCCTGTTCAGCGACATCCCCACATTTCTTGCCACAGTACATCCCGAGGATGTGCCGCGGGTGGAGGAGTGGCTGGCAGCGGCGGGCTGGAATGGCCTCTGCGGTGAGTACCGCATCCAGCAGCCGGGCGGTACGGTGCGCTGGGTGCGCAGCCGCGCCTTTCCCGTTCAGGATGCCGGCGCCCGTGTCTGTCGCAGCGCCGTCCTGTCCAGCGACATCACCGAGGCGCGCCAGCTGGAGGCGCAGACCAAGCAGATGTCACGCGCCCTGGAGCAGACCGCCGACGCGGTGATGATCACCAACCGCGATGGAGTGATCGAGTACGTCAACGCCGCCTTTGAGGATATCAGCGGCTATACCAAGGAAGAGGTACTCGGCCGTACGCCGTCCTTGCTGAGTTCCGGCTTTCAGGAGCCGGATTTCTACAGCCAGATGTGGCAGATGCTGCTCAACGGTCTGCCCTACAGCGAGGTGTTCATCAACCGGCGCAAGGATGGTGAGCTGTACTACGAGGAAAAGACCATCACCCCGGTGCGGGACGAGCAGGGCAACATCACCCATTTCGTTTCCACCGGCAAGGACATCACCCGGCGCCTGGCGGCGCAGCAGCGACTGCATCGCGTGTTGCACTACGATGCCCTGACCGGGCTGGCCAACCGTATCCTGTTTGTCGATCGCCTGGGCCTGGCCTTGTTGCAGGCGCGTCGTCTGGGACTGGAAGTCGGGGTGCTCCATGTGGGCTTCGATCTGGCCGTCCTGTTTGGCGAAGAACTGGGCCGGGTGACGGAAGAGCGGTTTCAGGGGCTGTTGGCCCGGCATCTCAAAGAGGCGGTTATGGAGGGGGATACGGTGGCGCGTCTGGGGCGTGATGAATTCGTTATCCTGCACAAGCAGGCATCCCTGGCCCAGGAGATGGAACCGCTGGCACAGCGCATCATGCTGGAGTTTGCCCAGCCCATGCGAATGAATGGCTATGAACTGTTTCTTACGCCGGCGATCGGCATCAGCCGCTATCCCGGCGATGGCACGGAGACCGATGATTTGCTGCGCAAGGCCGCCCTCGCCATGCGCCAGGCGCGCGAACGTGGCACGCACTACCAGTTTTACCACCCTGACAGCCCGCACGGCATGCATTGCACCAACGGGTAAGTGCGCATGTGACTTTTTGCGGAGTATGATGGTTGTCACCCTTCTGGTGGCTGCGGGGCTATCCCTTCAGAATGGTATGAGGCTGCCGATAGGGGAGTGGGGGAGGGCGCGGTGTAGCGCCCGATCCAGGCTGGGCAAGGAGTTGCTAATACACTAATAAAATGATGTTGGCCCAGTGCCATTGTGTGATCGAGGTAATCCATGAACAAGCCTTCCACCACCCGACAGATGTCCGTGCAGGCGAAAATCAATCTGGCCCTGCTGCTGGTACTCGCTTTGGTGATGACCGCTTCCCTGTTGTTCGCCGCCAGCACCGAAAAGCGGCTGGTACTGGAGGTGGTGGAGCAGCAGACCAAGGATGCCGCCGACTCCTATTTCGACAGCATCAACACCATGATGCTTACCGGCACCATGGCCAAGCGCGATGTGCTGCGCAACAAGATTCTCTCCCGTCCCGGCGTGATCGATGCGCGCATCGTGCGCGGCGAGCCTGTCACCAAGATGTACGGTCCCGGCTACGACCACCAGGCGCCGGTGGACGATTTCGACCGCCGCGCCCTGGCTGGCGAGGCCATCATCGATGTGAGCGACAACGGCGGTGGCCGCGTACTCACGGTGATCAACCCCATTCTGGCGGAAAAGGATTACCGCGGCACCAACTGCCTGACGTGCCATCCGGTGCCTGAAAATTCCGTGGTCGGTGCGGTGCGTATCAGCTATGCGCTCAAGGCGCTGGACGAAGAGGTGAACCGCAACATCTTCATCTCCGCGGGCATCCAGTTGCTGCTGCTGGTGGTGGGGTTGGTGGTGATGATCCATACCGTGCGCCGGGTGGTGATCCACCGCATCAACGCCATGCGCTCCACCATGGAAACCATGGCACAGGACGAGGACCTGAGCCGCAGCGTCACCGTCCAGGCCGAGGATGAAGTCGGCGCCATGGGCCACGCCTTCAACCGCATGATCGACAAGTTCCGCCACAGCCTGGAGGCGGTCTCCAGCGCCACCCACAGCCTGGGTGAGGTGTCGGATCGTGTCTCCAACGTGGCGGAGGAGACGCTGCGCGTGGTGATGGAGCAGCGCAGTGAAACCGATATGGTCGCGTCGGCCATGAATGAAATGACGGCCACAGTGCAGGAAGTGGCGCGCAACGCCAGCCAGACCGCTGCCGCCTCGCGCGGCGCCGATGACGAGGCCAAAAACGGTGCCTATGTGGCCACCGAGGCGCTGGGTGGTATCGAGGTACTGATACGGGATATCGAGAAAGCGGCCAAGGTAATCCAGCAGGTGGAGAGCGACAGCAGCAACATCGGCATGGTGCTGGATGTGATCAAGGGCATCGCCGAGCAGACCAACCTGCTGGCGCTCAACGCCGCCATCGAAGCGGCGCGCGCCGGTGAACAGGGGCGTGGTTTTGCCGTGGTGGCGGATGAGGTGCGCACCCTGGCGTCGCGTACTCAGAAGTCCACCGAGGAAATCCAGACCATGATCGAGCGTCTGCAGGGCGGCGTGCGCGATGCGGTGCGGGCTATGGAGGCGGCGCAGACGCGGGCGCAGTCAGGCTCGGATCAGGTGGAGAAGGCAGCCGAAAGCCTGGGCATGATCGCCGGCGAGGTGGGTACCATCACCGATATGAACACCCAGATCGCCACGGCGGCCGAGGAGCAGAGTGCCGTGGCCGAGGAGATCAACCGCAATATCTCCAGTATCAGTCACATGGCCGACATGACCTCGGAAGGGGCCAAGCAGACCTCGCAGATCAGTGAGGAGCTGGTGCGTCTGGCCAATGAGTTGAACCGCCTCATCGGCCAGTTCAAGCTCTAAAGAGCCACCTGTCCGGCCGGTTCGGCGCTTCTACACCAGCGCGGGATGGGCGGAACAAGGTGCAACCCATCATGCAGCCCGATGGGTTGCACCTTGTTCCACCTATCCTGCGTTTGTTCCCTGCCCGTCGTGGTTGGGCTTTTCGGGTCCACTTGAATCCTGCTTCCGCCGGCCCATATCTCCTCTGGTATATTAGAAAATGCTTATATACAATGCGCGCGGTGGCCCTCGCGGTCGTTCGCGCTGCCGGCGCGAATTCACTATAGTTAGCCAAGTTTCGGTTTGATAACGATTTTCTGCGGAGGATAGGGAATGCGCATGAGGCGTCTGTTGATCGGTGGCATCCTTGCCCTGGCCGGGCTGGGTTCGGCGGCGGCGGAGTCGCCACTACCCTTTGAGGTGGCCACGGCGGAGTCCCGCACCGTGGTGCGCGAGGCCGTGGTGAACGCGGTCATCGAGGCGGTACAGCGCGCCACGGTGTCGGCGCAGACCTCCGGCCGGGTGGTGGAGGTCAACTTCGATACCGACGACTACGTTGCCAAGGGCAGTGTGCTGATCCGTTTCCGCGACGCCGAGCAGCGCGCCGCGCTCAAGGCCGCCCAGGCCCGTTACAGCGAGGCCGAGGCGGAGTTCAACCGCATCAAGGACATCTACGAAAAGCAGCTGGTGGCGAAGTCCGCCTTCGACCGTGCCGAGGCCGCCTTCAAGGCGGCGCGCGCCGGCCTGGAGCAGGCGCAGGAGCAACTGGACCATACGGTGGTGCGCGCGCCTTATGCCGGCATCGTGGTCAAGCGCCACATCGAGGTGGGCGAGGTGGCCAATCCGGGGCAGGCGCTGATGACTGGTCTGTCGCTGGAGCGGCTGCGTGCCGTGGCCGATGTGCCGCAGGCCCATATCGATACCCTGCGCAGCCTGTCGCGGGCGCGGGTACTGGTGCCGGATGGTGCGTCTGGTGTCGAAGGCATCAAGCTGACCATCAGCCCTTATGCCGATGCGGTGTCGCACACCTTCAAGGTACGCGTCGAGCTGCCGCCGGGGCAGCACGGTGTGTATCCGGGCATGTTTGCCAAGGTGGCCTTCGCCGTGGGCGAGGAGGAGCGCCTGCTGGTACCGGCGGCGGCGGTGGTGCACCGCTCCGAGGTGACCGCGGTATATGTGGTCGCTGGGAACAATCGCGTCGCCCTGCGCCAGATCCGCGCCGGTCGCCTCCTGCCGGATGGCACCGTGGAGGTGTTGGCCGGCCTGGCCGCCGGTGAGCGTGTCGCGCTCGATCCCATCCGCGCCGGCATCTATCTGAAGGAACTGCGCGGGGGCAGCGGCTCATGAGCGTGAAGCTGGGTATCTCGGGCAATATCGCTCAGCGTTTTCTCACCACCGAAATCACCCCGCTGCTGGCCCTGGTGGGCTTTCTGCTCGGGGTGTTCGCGGTGCTGATCACGCCGCGTGAGGAAGAGCCGCAGATCAACGTCACCTTCGCCAATGTCTTCATCGCCTATCCCGGCGCCTCGGCCAGGGAAGTGGAAAGCCTGCTGAGCATGCCGGCGGAGCAGATCCTGTCCGAGATCGAGGGCGTCAAGCACGTCTATTCGGTGTCGCAGCCGGGCATGGCGGTGCTCACCGTGCAGTACGAAGTGGGCGAGGACCGTACCGCCGCCATTGTGCGCCTGTACAACGCCATGTATTCCAAGGGCGACTGGCTGCCGCGCAACCTGGGCGTGGGCCAGCCGCTGATCAAGCCCAAGGGCATTGATGACGTGCCCATCGTCGCCCTTACGCTGTGGAGCGACGACCCGGCAGTGGGGGGCTACGAGCTGCAGCAGGTGGCCCATGCCCTGGAGACCGAGCTGAAGCGGGTCAAGGGCACGCGCGACATCTATACCATCGGCGGCCCCGATCAGGTGGTGCACGTGCAGTTCGACGCCGCGCGCCTGGCCGGTTACGGCCTGGCGCTGGATGACCTGCGCCGTGCCCTGCAACTGTCCAATGTGACCCAGCCGGCCGGTGCCCTGGTTAGCGACAACCAGGAGATCCTGGTGCAGGCCGGCAGCTTTCTGTCCAGTGCGGAAGAGGTGGCCGACCTGGTGGTGGGCGTGGTGAATGGCGCACCGGTGTTTCTGCGCGACGTGGCCGAGGTGACCCGTGGACCGGATCAGCCGGAACAATATGCCTGGTTCGGTACCGGCCCGGCCGCCACGGCCAAGGGGATTGCCAGCCAGGGTGTGCACCCGGCGGTAACCGTGGCGGTGGCCAAGCAGCCGGGTACCAACGCGGTGCAGATCGCCAATCAGGTCGTTGACCGCTTCGAGCAGCTCAAGGGCATCTTCGTACCCGAAGGCGTGCACGCCACGGTGACGCGCAACTATGGCGAGACCGCCAACGACAAGGCACAGAAGCTGATCACCAAACTGATTTTCGCCACTGCTTCGGTGGTGGCGCTGGTGTTCTTTGCTCTCGGCTGGCGCGAGGCCTTCATCGTTGGCATGGCGGTGGTGATCACCCTGGCGGTGACCCTGTTCGCCTCCTAGGCCTGGGGTTTCACCCTCAACCGTGTGTCGCTGTTCGCCCTGATCTTCTCCATCGGCATCCTGGTGGATGACGCCATCGTGGTGGTGGAAAACATCCACCGCCACATGCAGATGGGCAACAAGAGCCTGCTGGAGGCGATCCCGCTGGCGGTGGACGAGGTGGGCGGCCCCACCATACTGGCGACCTTCACCGTCATCGCCGCCTTGCTGCCCATGGCCTTCGTCACCGGCCTGATGGGGCCGTACATGAGCCCGATCCCCATCAACGCCTCCATCGGCATGGTCATCTCCCTGGGCGTGGCCTTCATCTTCACGCCCTGGTTGTCGCAGGTGATGTTCAAGCACCATCACGTGACCCATGTGCAGGGGCACCAGGAGGACTGGTTGTACCGTCTGTTCAAGCGCGGCGTCGGCGGTTTTCTGCGCGGTGCCGACGGTGCGCCGCGCCGGCACAAGCTGACCCTGGCGATCCTCGGCCTGATTGTGATCTCGGTGGGCCTGGCCGGTGTCAAGCTGGTGGTACTGAAGATGCTGCCCTTCGACAACAAGTCGGAGTTCCAGGTGGTGCTGGACATGCCCGAGGGCACCAGCGTGGAGCAGAGCGCCCGGGTGCTGTCCGAACTGGGGACCTATCTGGCCAGCGTGCCCGAGGTGAGCGACTACCAGGTCTATGCCGGCACCGCCGCACCCATCAACTTCAACGGCCTGGTGCGCCAGTATTATCTGCGCGAGGGCGCCAACGTGGGTGACATCCAGGTGAATCTGGTGGCAGCCAACCAGCGTGACCGCAAGAGCCACGAGATTGCCCTGGCGGTACGTGAACCATTGCAGGAGATCGGGCGCCGTTACAATGCCAACGTGAAGGTGGTGGAGGTGCCGCCCGGCCCGCCGGTGATGTCGCCGCTGGTAGCGGAGATCTACGGCCTCGACTATGAAGGACAGATCCGCGTCGCCAGGGAGGTGCGTGCGGTGTTTGAGGCTACGCCCGATATCATCGACGTCGATGACAGCGTCGAGGCGCCCCAGCCGAAACTGATCGTCCGTGTGGACCAGCAGAAGGCGGCGCTGCTCGGTGTGACACAACAGAGCGTGGTGGCCGCGCTGGGTACCGCGTTGTCGGGCGAAGATATCTCTTATCTGCACGGCGAGAACTTCAAATATCCGGTGCCGGTGCGCCTGGAACTGCCGGTGGCTGACAAGGCCGATATCGCTTCACTGCTGGCACTGCGCGTACGCAGCCAGAACGGCCAGTTGGTCCCGCTGTCGGATATCGTCACGGTGGAGCGCAGCACGCTTGAGCATGCCATCTATCACAAGGACATGCTGCCGGTGGTGTTCGTCAACGGTGACATGGCCGGCAAGCTGGACAGTCCGCTGTATGGCATGTTCGACATCTTTGGCCAATTGGCCGATCGTGCAGTGGGCAATGGCGAGACACTCAAACAATATCTGATCAGCCCGCCGGTGAGTCCCTACGAGTACAGCCTGAAATGGGACGGCGAGTGGCAGGTCACCTACGAGACCTTCCGCGACATGGGTCTGGCCTACTCGGTGGGCCTGCTGCTCATCTACCTGCTGGTGGTGGGGCAGTTCCGCTCCTATCTCGTGCCGCTGATCATCATGGTGCCGATTCCGCTCACCGTGATCGGCGTGATGCCGGGCCACGCCCTGCTCGGCCTGTTCGGCATGGACACCAAGTTCACCGCCACCTCGATGATCGGCATGATCGCCCTGGCCGGCATCATCGTGCGCAACTCGATCCTGCTGGTGGATTTCATCAACCAGCAGGTGCGTGAAGGCATCGACTTCGAGGAGGCGGTGATCCGCTCCGGTGCGGTACGCGCCAAGCCCATCGTGCTCACTGGCCTGGCTGCCATGCTGGGTGCATTCTTCATCATCGACGACCCGATCTTCAGTGGCCTGGCGATCTCTTTGATCTTCGGTATCTTCGTTTCCACCATCCTGACGCTGGTGGTGATCCCGGTGATGTATTACGCCTTCATGCGCAAGCGGCTGGATACCATCATCAACACCCCGACCTGATCCGTTGGCTCTTGGTCCATCCCCGGGGAGGGGATGGACACGGATTTATTGTCACCACGGTCCGTGGCGTCAGCGGTTCAACCCGCCGTGGCCGGGTATAAATTGCGTCGGAAACCGCATCTGTAAGTCAGTTTCCATCGGTCTTCCTTCGTGCGACATCTTTTCATCTCGCGCTGTCTGTGCGGCACATCCTGGTCAAAACGCAGGTTTGTTCTTTGTATCTGTTTGGGGGCATTTCGTTCCTGGATGCGATGATGTTGTTCATCGGCATCGGTTGCCAGATTCAATCCGGCAGTGGCCGCAGTTTGTGTGGAAGCGCGGGGCCGGACGGCCGTGGCTGGAACGATGGGAATACGGCGGTGCAGGACGGTTAAACAGCCGTTCCGGAATCATAACCAGAACAATCTGTATGCAGTGCGTGGGTCGGCTTCAGCCCGACTGTTTTTTTTGGGGGCGAGCGCCGAGGTTGGGCTGCAGCCCGACCTACAGAAAATTGGTTATCAATTTGGAGCAGCTATTTAGACGGTGTCTTCGACGGGCAGTGAGGCGTAGACGGTGTAATTGTTCTTGCCGCGACGCTTGACGGTGTACATGGCCTGGTCGGCACAACTTACCATGCTCTCGGGGGTATCGGCGTGCAGCGGATAGAGGCTGATGCCGATGCTGGCTCCGATGTGCAGAACGTGTTGATCGATACGGAAGGGTTCGCATAGACGGGCAATGATCTTGCTGGCCACGATCTCGGCATTGCCGGGCGTGCTGAGGTTGCACAGGATGACAGTGAATTCGTCGCCACCCATGCGTGCCACCGTGTCGGATTCACGGATGCTGCCGTGCAGGCGCTGCGCCACCTCCTGCAACAGGCGGTCGCCCACGTCGTGGCCGCAGGTGTCGTTGATCGCCTTGAAACCATCGAGGTCGAGGAATAACAGGCCAATGGTGTTGCCGCTGCGGCGTGCGACGGCAACGGCGCGCTCCAGCCGGTCAAAGAACAACGAGCGGTTGGGCAGGTTGGTCAGCACGTCGAAGTGGGCCAGGTGTTCCAGGCGAGCCTCCAGCTCCTTGCGCGCGCTGATGTCGTGCTTGATGGCGACATAGTGGGCAATGTTGCCCTGACCGTCGCGCACCGGTGCGATGGCCATGATCTCGGTATACAGGCTACCGTCCTTGCGGTGGTTGGTGATTTCCCCACGCCAGATCCTTCCCGCGGTGATGGTGCCCCACAGTTGGCGGTAGAAATCCACACGTTGCCGGCCGCTCTTGAGGATGCTGGTCCGCTGGCCGATGACCTCTGCGGTGCTGTAGCCGGTCATCTGGGTGAAGGCCGGGTTGACGTATTCGATGATGCCGCGTGGGTCGGCGATGATCACTGCTTCCGCCGCCGCCTCAATGGCCACGCTGCGGGTGTGCAGGGCCTCGCGGATGCGGCGCTGTTCGGTGATGTCGCGGGTGATGCCGAGGATGCCGCTGGGCTTGCCGCCGGCGTCGTACATCAGGCTGACCATGACGTCGGTCCACACCGTGGAGCCATCCTTGCAAGGCTGTTCCAGTTCCCAGTGATGCTGCAGTACCGTGCCGGTTTCCAGTATGTGGCGCATGCCTTCCGCTGCCGTTTTTGCCGACTCGGGGGTCAGGGCCTGCTCCACCGTCTGCTGCATCACCTCTTCCACCGTATAGCCGCGCAGACGTTCTACCGAGGGGCTGACATAGGTGAAACGGCCCGCCAAGTCCATGGTCCAGATCACATCGAAGGCGTTTTCGGCCAGCAGCCGGTAGTGCCGTTCGCTGTCGCGCAGTGCCTGCTCGATACGCTTGCGCTCGCTGATGTCGTTGAAGGAGACAAAGGCGGCCGGCTTGCCGTCGAAGGTGGTGAGCGAGGCGGATAAATAGACCCAGAACTCGTTGCCATGGTCATCCTTGAGCACGGCCTCGAAGTCATTCAACTGTCCCTGGGTGTGCAGCTGCGTCAGCATCGTCGTGCGCTGTACCGGGTCGGCCCAATAGTTCGGTGCGTTGCGGCCGATGGCGTCGGCCTTGCAGAGATTAAAGTGCTGTTCGGCACGGTTGTTGATGTAGAGCACGCTGTTGTCGGTCAGGCTGGTGACCACCACCGGGAAGGGGGCGGTCTCGGTGAGCGTGCGGTAGTTTTCCTCCGAGGCGCTCAGTTGCTCCTGCAGGCGGTTGCGTTCGGTGACGTCGAGGGCGAGACAGACCACGCCGCTGGGGCGCCCGTCGGCATCGCGCAGTGTTGCGTTCATCCATTCACACAGAATGTGTTCGCCCGCCTTGGTCAGGTTCCAGTTGCGGGAGTCGCTGCCGGTATCCTCCGCGCTGGCCTGCTGTAGTGCCTGCAATACCTGCTGCTGCTCACTGGCGGGTACCATGAAGTCGAGAAAGTTGCGCCCCATCACCTCGTCGGCACGCCAGCCGAAGATGCGCTCCGCCTGCCGGTTCCAGGCCGTGATCCGCTGTTGTTCATCGGCGACGAGTATGGCCATGGGGGCATTCTGATACACCACCCGGTAGCGCTGCTCGCTGATGCGCAGGCGGTGGTTGAGCCGCATGATGTAGAGAATGATGGTGCCGCCGGCCAGGGTGATCAGGGTGACCAGGCCGAGCGTCCAGTAAATCAGCGTCAAGTCCACCTGCGGGTCGGGATCGAACAGAAAACCTTCAAAGTCGTAGTCCCGTGACAGCATGCCCAGGTCGGCGTAGCTGTCGGCGATGTGCTTCCAGCGACCGGGGTTCATGTAGCCCAACTCGACCAGGTCAGGCAGGATCAGGCGCCGCATGGCGCGCGCCTCGTACAGCAGATGCTCGCGGCTTTTGCCGCTGTTGTAGCGGCGCTGGATCAGTTCGGCCACTTCTTCCGTGTGAGTCAGGGCGTAGGCCCAGCCGCGCAGGCTGGCGGCACGGAAGGCGGTGACCAGGGCCGGTGAATTCCGTGTCAGCTGTTCGCTGGTGAACAGGCTGTCGCCGTAGAAATCGATGCCGGCGGAGCGCGGGGTGATCTCTAGGTAATCGACCTTGCGCTGCAACAGTGCATACGGCTCGTCGGTGGAGTAGGCGGCGACGGCGGCGACCCGCTCCGCGATGAGGTCATCCAGTTGGTCGTTGCGTGGTTGCAGGGTGAAGTCGGCCGGGCGCAGGCCGAGGGCCTGGATAAAGGCGAACAGTTCGTGCTCGTGGGGGACGATCTGTACAGTCTTGCCGATGAGGTCGTGCACCGACTCCACGTCAGGGCGGCGCTTGGCCAGCAGGATCAGCGGCGAGTGCTGGAATACGGATGCAATCGCCACCACCGGCTGGCCACTGGCGTGGGCGAGGAGCAGCTCCGAGGCGCCGATGCCGAAGTCTGCCTCGCCCGCCACCACCTCGGCCACCGGGTCGCGCTCCGGGTGTCCCTCGCGGATGGTGACGTCCAACCCCGCTTCACGGTAATAGCCCTGCTCCAGCGCCGCGTAGTAGCCAGCGAACTGGAATTGGTGATACCACTTGAGTTGCAGGCTCACCGGACGCAGCTCGGCCTGCGCCGCCGTACCGAGGCATAGCAGCAGCAGCGGCAGCAGTCGAAGCAGGGAACGGCGGGTGGAGGTTGTCATGAGCCTATGGCATCAGTCCGCGCAGCGGTACACCGAAACCGTACCCGTTTTACCCGTTCGAACCGGGAGTGTCCGCGCCACGGCTGTAGCTCGCGGCAGGTAAGTACCTGTTATCGATGGTCATTGAATTGGTGCCGAGGGTCGGAATCGAACCGACACGGGGTTGCCCCCGGCAGATTTTGAGTCTGCTGCGTCTACCAGTTTCGCCACCCCGGCAAGGGGAGGGCGCATTATAGGGAAAGCAGGGCGCGGCGGCAAAGCCCCTTTTTTGATACGATGCGCGCCCCATGCGCCGTCAGGACTTCCATTTCGACCTCCCCCCGGAGCTGATCGCCCAGCATCCCGCCGCCGAGCGTGGCGGCAGCCGGCTGTTGCTGCTGGACGGTGCCGACGGTTCGCGGCGCGATCTGGCCTTCCGCGACCTGCCCGGCCTGCTGCGCCGCGGCGACCTGCTGGTGTTCAACGACACGCGGGTGATCCCGGCACGGCTGTTCGGGCGCAAGGAGAGCGGCGGTCAGGTGGAGGTGCTGGTGGAGCGCATCGTCGGGGAGCGCCTGGTGCTGGCCCACGTGCGCGCCAGCAAGTCGCCCAGGCCCGGCACCTGGCTGACGCTGGAAGGCGAGGTGGAGGTGGAGACGCTGGGGCGCGCCGGTGACCTGTTCGAGCTGCGCTTCCCCGGTCCGGTGCTGCCCCTGCTCAAGCAGTACGGCCGCATGCCGCTGCCGCCCTATATCGAACGTGATGCCGCCGCGCAGGACGGCGAGCGCTACCAGACCGTCTATGCCCGCCGCGAAGGGGCGGTGGCGGCACCCACCGCCGGCCTGCATTTCGATGACACGATGCTGACCCGCCTCGCCGAACAGGGCATCGAGCGCGCCTTCGTCACCTTGCACGTCGGTGCCGGCACCTTCCAGCCGGTGCGGGTGGACGACATCCGCGAGCATGTGATGCATCACGAATATCTGGAGGTCTCGGCCGCGACCTGTGCCGCCATCACCGCCACCCGTGCCCGTGGCGGCCGTGTGGTGGCGGTGGGGACCACGGTGGTGCGCAGCCTGGAGAGCGCGGCGCGCGGCGGTGTGCTGGAGCCGTTCGCCGGCGAGACCGACATCTTCATCTATCCGGGCTATGAATTTCGCGTGGTGGATGCGCTGCTCACCAATTTCCACCTGCCCGAGTCCACCCTGCTGATGCTGGTGTCGGCCTTTGCCGGCTACGGCCATGTGATGGAGGCCTACCGCCACGCCGTGGAACAGCGCTACCGTTTCTTCAGCTATGGCGACGCCATGTTTGTTTTGCCACAAGTTGCAAGTCGCAAGTGACAAGTGGCAAGAAAAGAACGCTTGTAACTTGCCACTTGTAACTTGAAACTTCTCCGATGAACTTCGAACTCCTGCACACCGACCACCAGGCCCGCCGCGGCCGGCTGCATTTCGCCCGCGGCACGGTGGAGACGCCGGCCTTCATGCCGGTGGGCACCTACGGCACGGTGAAGGCCATGACGCCGGAGGAGCTGCGCGAGCTGGGCGCGGAGATCATCCTCGGCAACACCTTCCACCTGATGCTGCGCCCCGGCACCGACATCATCAGCCTGCACGGCGACCTGCACGGGTTCATGCACTGGGAGGGGCCGATCCTTACCGACTCCGGCGGCTTCCAGGTGTTCAGCCTGGGCGAAATGCGCAAGATCAGCGAGCAGGGCGTCACTTTCGCCTCGCCGGTGGACGGCGCCAGGGTGTTCATGGGGCCGGAGGAGTCCATGGCGGTGCAGCGGGCATTGGGCTCGGACATCGTGATGATCTTCGATGAGTGCACGCCCTACCCGGCGACGGAGGCGGAGGCACGCCAGTCCATGGAGCTGTCGCTGCGCTGGGCGGCGCGCAGCAAGGTGGCCCACGGCGACAATCCCAACGCCCTGTTCGGCATCGTGCAGGGCGGCATGTATCCACAGCTGCGCCAGGAGTCGCTGGCTGGCCTGGTGAATATCGGCTTCGATGGCTACGCCATCGGCGGCCTGTCGGTGGGCGAGCCCAAGGAGGAGATGCGGCACACCCTGGAGGCCATCACCCCATACATGCCCACGGATCGGCCGCGCTATCTGATGGGCGTCGGCACCCCGGAGGACATCGTCGAGGCGGTGCGCCGCGGCGTCGACATGTTCGATTGCGTGCTGCCCACCCGCAATGCCCGCAACGGCCACCTGTTCACCAGCGAAGGTGCCGTGCGCATCCGCAACAGCCAGTACCAGCACGACACCCGGCCGCTGGACCCGGACTGCGACTGCTATACCTGCCGAAATTACAGTCGCGCCTACCTGCGTCACCTGGACAAGTGCGGCGAGATCCTGGGCGCCCGCCTCAACACCATCCACAACCTGCATTACTATCAGCGCCTGATGCAGGACCTGCGCGCCGCCATCCACGCCGGCACCCTGGAGGAAGCCGTGGCCACCTTCTATGGCCGCCGCGGACAAGCCGTGCCGCCTATGCCATAATGCGGGCCTTTCGCGGGCCCCCCGCATCGATCAACAACAGCAACTGGAAGGAAACCTCATGAGCTTCTTCATCTCCGACGCCTGGGCCGAAGCCGCCCCCGCCGCCGCACAGCAGCCGGACCTGTTGGGCGCCCTGATGCCCTTCGCGATCCTGTTCGTCGTGTTCTACTTCCTGCTCATCCGTCCGCAGCAGAAGCGCGCCAAGGAGCATCGCAAGCTGATCGACAACCTGGCCAAGGGTGACGAAGTGGTCACCGGCGGCGGTCTGGTGGGCAAGGTGGTGGACCTGGGCGACAATTTCATCGAGGTCGAGGTGGCCGACAACGTGCGTGTCAAGGTGCAGCGTCAGATGTTGGCCAGCGTGCTGCCCAAGGGCACCATCAAGGGCGGTCTGTAACCCCACACAAGAATAATTGAGTCCCCGGCCCGCCGCCGCGCGGCGGGCCTTTGGAGTCGTACCCATGAACAAATATCCTCTGTGGAAGAATCTGCTCATTGCCCTCGTCCTGCTGGCCGGTGTGGTCTATGCATTGCCCAATCTGTACGGCGACGATCCCTCGGTGCAGGTGTTGGCAACGCGCAGCGGCAAGATGGACAGTGCCACTCTTGACCGTCTGGAGCAGACCCTCAAGGCACAAGGGATCGAGCTGAAACGCGCCGAACTGTCGGGCGATACCCTGCTGTTGCGTTTTAGCAGCACCGAACCACAGCTCAAGGCCTATGAACTGGTACGCGAGACCCTGGGCGGCAATTATGCCGTGGCGCTGAATCTGGCCCCGGCCACGCCGGCGTGGTTGCAAATGCTGGATGCGGCCCCCATGTACCTGGGCCTGGATCTGCGCGGTGGTGTGCACTTCCTGATGCAGGTAGACATGGATGCGGCCGGGGTGCAGGCGTTGGAACGGTACGTCAGCGACTGGCGCACCCTGCTGCGTGAGAAGAAGGTGCGCTATCTCACCATCGTGACCAATAGCGGCAGGGTGGAGGCACGCTTCCGTGCTGCCGAAGAGCGCGACCAGGCGCAGGAGCTGCTGCAAAAGGAATACCGTGATCTGCTGCTGGAAACGGCGGAGCGGGATGGGGTTTTTCTGGTGCAGGCGGCCCTGAGTGAACAGGAGCTGCGCGAGAACAAGAAATTCGCGCTGCAACAGAACATCACCACCCTGCGCAACCGCGTCAACGAGCTGGGTGTGGCGGAGCCGGTGATCCAGCAGCAGGGTGATGAGCGCATCGTGGTGCAGCTGCCCGGTGTGCAGGACACTGCCCGTGCCAAGGACATCCTCGGTGCCACCGCCACCCTGGAATACCGCCTGGTGGATGAGGAACGCAGCGTGGCGGATGCCGTGGCCGGTCGGGTGCCGCCCAGCAGCCGTCTGTATTACGAGCGCAATGGCCAGCCGATCCTGCTGCAACGCCAGGTAATCATCACCGGCGACCAGATCATCGACGCCGCCTCCGGCATCGACTCGCAAAGCGGCGGCCCGATGGTCAGCGTCACCCTGGATGGCCAGGGCGCGCGGCGCATGGACAACACCACCCGCGACAACGTCGGCAAGCGCATGGCGGTGGTGTTCATCGAGACCAAGACCGAAACCAAGATGGTGAACGGTCAGCCGCAGCGCAGCACCTCGCGTACCGAGGAGGTGATCAGCGTCGCGGTGATCCGCGACCGCTTCAGCAAGCGTTTCCAGACCACCGGCCTGGACAGCCCGGATGAGGCTCGCAACCTGGCCCTGCTGCTGCGTGCCGGCGCCCTGGCGGCGCCGATGGAGATCGTCGAGGAGCGTACGGTAGGTCCCAGCCTGGGCGCCGAGAACATTGCCAAGGGTTTCAACGCCAATATCTATGGCTTCATCGCCATCGGTATTTTCATGATTATCTACTATCGCGTGTTCGGCACCATTTCGGTCATTGCGCTGTCATTCAACGCGATCCTGATGGTGGCAGTGCTCTCGCTGTTGCAGGCGACGCTGACCCTGCCGGGCATGGCGGGCATTGCGCTGACCATCGGCATGGCCATTGACGCCAACGTGCTGATCAACGAACGCATCCGTGAGGAGTTGCGTGCCGGCAACTCGCCGCATGCGGCGATTCATGCCGGTTACGAGCGCGCCTGGGGCACGATCATGGACTCCAACATCACCACCCTGATTGCCGGCTTTGCGCTGTTCTGGCTCGGCTCCGGCCCGGTGCGCGGATTTGCCGTGGTGCTGTGTATCGGCATTCTGACCTCGATGTTCAGCGCGGTGCTGGTGTCGCGTGGCATCGTCAATCTGGTGTACGGCCGCAAGGCGCGTATCGCCAAGCTGTCCATCTGACGGCGCAGCAGGAGAGCATCATGGAGCTATTCCGTTTCAAGAACGACATCCCGTTCATGAGCTGGGGCAAGGTGACCACCACCATCTCCCTTCTCACCTTCATCATCGCCGTGCTGGCACTGGGCTTTCGCGGCCTGAATCTGGGCGTGGATTTCACCGGCGGTACGGTGATCGAGGTCAGCTACGCGGAGACGGCAGACCTCGCTAGTATCCGCCAGGTGCTGGAAGAAAAGGGTATGAGCGAGGCGGCGGTACAGAACTTCGGCACCTCGCGCGATGTGCTGATCCGTCTGCCGCTGCGCCCTGAGCTGAGCACGGCACAGTTGAGCGCGCAGGTGTTCGATCTGCTCAAGGCCCAGGACGCCTCGGCGGAGCTGCGCCGGGTGGAATTCGTCGGCCCGCAGGTGGGCAAGGAGTTGTACGAGAATGGCGGCCTGGCCCTGGTCGTGGTGGCCATCGGCATCATGATCTATCTGGCCATGCGCTTCGAGTGGCGCTTCGCCGTGGCGGCCATCATCGCCAACATGCATGACGTAGTCATCATTCTCGGCGTGTTTGCCCTGTTCCAACTGGAGTTCAGCCTCACCGTGCTGGCCGGCGTGCTGGCGGTGCTGGGCTACTCGGTGAACGAATCGGTGGTAGTCTTTGACCGGGTGCGCGAGAACTTCCGCATCATGCGCAAGGCCTCGGTACCCGAGGTGATCGACAACGCCATCACCCGCACCATGTCGCGCACGATCATTACTCACTTTTCCACCCAGCTGGCGGTGCTGGCGATGCTATTTTTTGGTGGTGAGGTGCTGCACAACTTCGCCATCGCCCTGACCATCGGCATCCTGTTCGGCATCTATTCCTCGGTGCTGGTGGCCAGTCCCATCGTCATGTGGCTGGGTATTTCGCGCGAGCACCTGATGCCGGTGAAGAAGGAAGGCGAAGGCGAGGAAGAGATGGAGAACCTGCCTTAGGCTGTACGGAACCTATCCGGGCAGCCTGGCAAAACGCCGGCCGGGCCCGCAAGGGATACAGGGCCGGACCGCAAGGTACCGGCCCTGTGCTTTTTGGGACCGGCGAGCAATGAGGTGAGTGAGGAGTAATGAAATGAGTATGCCCGCAATCAAGATCACCAGCAGCGATTACGACCGCCTGGACAGCCTGTTGGCACGACCGCAGTACCGGCATCTGCCGGCGGCCGAGGCCCTGCGTCAGGAGCTGGAGCGCGCCGAGGTGGTGGAGCCGGAGCAGATGCCGGCCGGGGTGATCACCATGCACTCCACGGCGCGTTGTGTCGCCGTGGACGAGGGCCGTGAATACGAGCTGACCCTGGTCTATCCGACCGAGGCGGACGGTACCGCCGGGCGGGTGTCCATCCTGGCGCCGGTCGGTACCGCCATGATCGGGCTGTCGGTGGGGCAGGAGATCGACTGGCCGGGACCGGGCGGGAAGGTGTTGCGCCTGCGGGTGCTGGAGGTGACCTATCAGCCGGAGGCGGCAGGCGATGCCAATCGCTGAGCCGGCTTAGGCCGCGACGTGCGCGCCGTGTGCCGGCTCGGGCGCCTCGATGGCGATGATCTCGAACACGTCCGGCGTGCTCTGCCAGGCAAAGCCGCTGGCCAGATCGTCCAGGCCGTCGAGCACCTCACGCATGGTGAGTTCGAGCGGTGTGATGTTATTGATGCGGAGCGTCTGCATGCTGCTGTTCCGTCGCCTGAAATGATGAGTCTTTCAGGTTGTCGGTCGGTG
>Ga0172382_10001179_pt1 | contig 47549 bp, 51 predicted proteins | sample Leawel138RmetaG_FD_122245 | JGI IMG/M metagenome (GOLD analysis project Ga0172382, IMG submission 122245) | Leachate microbial communities from a municipal landfill in Southern Ontario, Canada - Leachate well 138R metaG | ecosystem: Engineered > Solid waste > Landfill > Unclassified | place... | reverse complement strand
GCGACGGTCTTGGACTCGCTGAAGCCGAACGCGTCGTAGAGGTGGATCTTGTCGTAGCGCGCCTCCACGCCCGGCCCGGTGGCGATCAGCGTGTTGGTGACCCGGTCGTCGTTGTCCGACGGGACGTACATGCCCGCCACCACCACGACGCCCGCGCGCGCGGCGATGCCGCGTACCGCCGAGGCCCAGGGGCCGTCGAACGGCTCGGCGATCTCGGCCGGCGGAACCCCGAAGCGGCAGATGGTCGCCTCGGGGAACAGCACGAGGGACGCACCTGCCTCGGCGGCCCGCCCGGTGTACTCCTCGACGAGGTCGAGGTTCTCGGCCGGGTCGGTACTGCCGCGGATCTGAGCCAACGCGATGCGCATGCCCCCAGCCTAGTTACGGCCCCCAGGCCGGGCGGTCGGCCCTGGCGGCCTTCTTGCCGAGCTTGCCGGACCGCACCTGGGCGGCCAGGCTGTCGAGGATCACCCGCGAGCTCATCAGCGCGGTCTGCTCGGCCCAGTCGTACGGAGGTGAGCACTCGACCACCTCGATGCCGGCCAGGCCGGGCTCGGAGACCATCTTGACCAGGTTGAGCGCCTCGCGGGGCAGCAGCCCGCCCGGTTCGGGCCAGCCGGTGCCGGGCACGAACCCGGCGTCGATGACGTCGATGTCGAAGGACAGGTACACCGCCTTGGCGTCCTTCCATGCCGTCTCGAGCGCGATCTCGGCGATTTTCTCGACCCCCACCCTTTCGACGTCGCCGACGGTGATGACGGTCGACTTGCGGTCACGGCCCACCTTCACCCCTTCGCGCGGGCTCTGCCAGCCGCCGATGCCGATCTGCACCAGGTTGGTCGCGGGCGCGTTCTTGATGTTGGTGGCGTGGAACCACGGCGTGGTGTGCATCCGCTCGTCGAGGTCGGTCTCCTGGGTGTCGACGTGCCGGTCGAAGTGGATGATGCCGATGTTGCCGTCCATGTAGGGCGCCAGACCGCGGATGGTGGGGAAGCCGATGGAGTGGTCGCCGCCGAGCACGATCGGCATCACGCCCTTCTGCACCACGTGCGCCATCGCCTGGCTGATCTGGTCGAACGACTTCTCCAGGTTGCCCGGGATCGTGAACACGTCGCCGATGTCGACCATGTTCAGCTGCTCGCGCAGATCCACGCCGGACTCGTAGTTGTAGGTGCCGAACAGGTTGGTGGAGCGGCGAATCCCCTGCGGGCCGAACCGGGTTCCGGGGCGGTAGGTGGCGCCGGCATCCAGCGGCACACCGAAGATCGCGACCTCGGCGTCGTCGACCTCGTTGACGTCCTCGATGAACGGGCACTTCAGGAAGGTGCCCCGTTCACCGGCGAAGTGAGGCTTCTCGCCGCGGACGAACGTCGAGATGGTGCGGTCGTTGATCGTCGGCGCGGCCTCCAGCCCGTAGCTGAGGCCGCGGTCGATCTCCTCCCGCAGCCGGCGGTCGCCGAGCCTGGCTTCGGCCTGCTGCGCCCAGGCGCCCTCGGCGTTGGGCAGATCTGGGTTCGGTACGTCATACGACTCGGACACGAGTACTCCTCATCGCGCCGTCTTGTCGCTGACCGGGTACGACGCACCTCGTCCGGGGCGCCGGAACACGCGACGCCTGTGGTCATTGTCAGCACGTCCGTGAATCCCTGTCCACCGGAACTGGAAACGCATCTTTTACATCCGGTGTGACCTGACGTAATGAGCCGGCGCTTTTCTGAGTTGGACTCACACAGGTATGTGGGGCGCGCCTAGGGTTCCGCCGGCAGGCAGCCGGGTCTGGTCCGAGAGGCGCAGGCGGCCGGCACCGGAGCCCGGCCGTTCCACGGCGGGACAAAAGCCCGGGAGACTCCAGTTCGATTCGGGAGACTCCATGATCCTTCTCGGCGTGGCGATCAGTATCGCTGTTGTGGTGGCCGTCGGCTTCTTCGTGTCCAGGCGTATCGAGGGTGACAGCTCCAATTTCCTTGTCGGCGGCCGGATGCTGCCGTTCTGGCTGGTCGGCGGTGCCCTGATGGGTGCGGCCGTGGACACCAACGCCACCCTCGGCAACACCGACCTCGCGTTCGGATTCGGGTTCTGGGCGGGCGCCACGCTGCCGCTGGGCCTGGCGCTGTGCCTGACCATCACCGGCATCTTCTTCGCCAAACCGATGAACCGGATGGGGTTGACGTCGTTCCCCGACTACTACCGGCTCAGGTTCGGCCGGTCGGTCGAGGTGGGGGCGTCGCTGCTGCTCGTCGTCGCGTTCTGCATGCTGGTGGCAGGCAATCTGGTGGCCGGCGGCTTGCTGTTCAACTACTTCCTGGGCATGCCGTACTGGCTCGGGGTGGTGCTGATCGCGGCGATCGCCGTGGCCTACACGGGCACCGGCGGTCTGATCGCCGACGCCTACACCGCGATCATCCAGATGGCGTTGATCCTGGCCGGCGCGATCGGCCTTTTCGTGTGGATGTCGAGCACCCATGGTATCGACATCGCCGAGGGCACAGGACCTTTCGCGTTCGGTCAGTTGTCCGACCCGGCGCAGGGCGCCGTCATCAACTGGGCCACGCTGATCGCACTCGGGATCGGTGACGTGGTCGCGATCGACTTCATGGCACGGGTGTTCTCGGCCAAGTCGCCGGATGCCGCCCGCAAGGCCTGTTTCAGCGCGGCGACCGGGACCGTCGCCATCTGCGTGCCGTTCGGGCTCGTGGTGCTGGCCGCACATTCGTTCATGCCGGCCGAACTGGACGGCCCGGTGCTGTTCGTGCTGCTCGACCAGTACGCGCCGGCCGGGCTGACGGTGCTGGTGCTCTGCGGTCTGGTCGGGGCGTCGATGAGCACCGCCAACGGTGCCATCCTGGCCATCTCGAACGTCTGCGTACGCAACCTCGGCGGCGTGCGCCGGGTGCACGAGCCCGGTAAGCGTGATCCGCTGCTGCGCGCGACGCGCATCGCGATGGTCCCGATGACGTTGTTCTCGATTGCGTTCGCGATCTATGTGAAGCAGACGGGCATCCTGCTCACTCTCGCGTTCGACCTGCTGCTGGCCTGCCTGGCGGTGCCGTTCATCCTCGGGCTGTACTGGCGTCGCGGCACGGTCAAGGCGGCGATGGCGGCGATGGTCGTCGGATTCGTGGTCCGGGTCGGTCTTTTCGTGCTCACCCCGACGATCTACGGCGTCGACAACACCATCCTGTACATCCCGAACACCCTCGTCGGTGCGGCGTTCGACGGGTGGCCGACGTTCATCGCGTTCGCCGCGGCGATCCTGACCTACGTGTCGGTGTCGCTCGCGACGCGTCCCGCGCACATGCGCGGACTCGACATCCGGGTGGCCCAGGACATCGACGACGCACTCGACGACCCGGATGCGTTCGAGAAGGAACCGGAGCTGGCGAAGGCGACGTAATCTCACCGGATGGCACGGGTGCGGTGGTGGTCGCTGATCGCGGTGTGGTGCCTGTTGGCCACGTCGCTGTCGGCGCCCACCGTCGCGACCGCGTGCGCGTGCGGCGGGCTGCTCAGCGCCGATCCGTCGATGCGCATCGCCGACGAGCTGGCGCTGCTCACCGCTGACGGCGACACCGAGACGATCGTGATGCGGCTCAACCTGAGCACCTCCGCCGACAACGCGGCGCTGGTGATGCCGACCCCCGCCCCGGCGACGGTGTCGGCCGCACCCGCCGACCTTTTCGACGATCTGGCCGAGCTGTCCGCTCCGCGCATCGAGACGGTGCGGCGCTGGACGATCGGCTGGGACGGCGCGATGGCGTCGGAGGGGGCGACCGCACGGGCGCCGGGGGCAGGCCCGGGCGATCCGACGGTGCTGCAGCAGGTCCAGCTGGGTCCGTTGGAGGCCACCACACTCTCCGGTGGAGATCTGGACGGTATTCGGAAATGGCTGGACGACAACGGATATCAGCTCCGTGATGAGATCTCCGCCGGACTCGACCCCTATCTGCGGGAAGGGTGGTCGGTCGTCGCGATGCGCCTGACCACCGACGCGGCGTCCCTGGCGGGACCGCTCGCCCCGGTCATGCTGCGCTTCGCGTCCGAGGAACTGGTCTATCCGATGCGGATGTCGGCGCAGGCGGCCACCGGGCAGACGGTGACGATCTACACCCTCGGCGAACACCGGATGCGCCGCGACGACGCGGACGCGTCCGTTCACATCGTCAGACAGGACTACGCAGGCTCCATCGCGGGGCGGACCGACAACGCCGCGCTGACCGGGCTGGCCGGCGCCGGGAGCTACCTGACGAAGATGACCACGACGATCGTCGACCCCGCTTCCGTCACATCGGATTTCGAGTTCGTCAAGGCACCGGACGATGACCCCTACCAGGCGGTCGTCTACCGCTACGAACGCATCGACCTGACGATTCCGGTGCTGATCGGCGCCGCCGTGCTGGTCCTGACGGTGGCGGTGCTGCTCGGTGCTCGCCTCACCCGCGGAATGCGACGACGTCCCACGGTGAAGTGAGCGCCCCGCCGAACGACTGCGCCATCTCGGCATCGACGCGGGAGGGCGCTCGGAGCCACTCGACCTCTTGAGACCTAGTTGCCGAACGGCTACCGTGGCTGATGCTGGTTGCCGATCGGCAACCAGATGCGGATTGCGGCCCGAACCCTCCAGCGGCAGCTCACTGCGGGGTCAGGGCCACGGGAACGGTCAGGCCGGTGTGATGAGTACCAGGGGTCAGCGCATCCTGTTGTGGACGACGCCGGCGGCGGGGGCGCTGTTCGCGGTCGCCTGTCTTCTCTTCCCGGTCTTCTCGCCACCGCTGTCTCCGGCCATGCCACCCGAAGAGGTCGCGGCGTTCTTCCGAACCAATGTCACGGGAATCCTCGGCGTCGTCATACTGTGCAATCTGATCGCTGGGTCACTGGTCCCGCTGTTCGCGGTTGCCGCGGTGCAGATTTCGCGCACCGCGACGTCGAGCAGTGTGTTCACCTACGCGTACATCATGTGCGTCGGCGTGAGCATCACGGCGTTCATCCTCGCCGACTACTGCTGGGGTGTCGCCGCGTTCAGGCCCGAACGTGACCCGCAGCTCATCAGCCTGCTGAACGACATGGCGTGGTTCTTCTTCATCGCTCCGGTGGGCAGCATCGCCGTCCAGAACCTCTGTCTCGCACTGAGCATCTACCTCGACGCACGGCCGGACCCGATCTTCCCGCGCTGGGTGGCGCACTTCAACATCGCCATCGCCGCACTGCTGATTCCCGGCGCGTTCTCCATCCTCTACAAGTCGGGTCCACTGGCGTGGGATGGTGCGGTGTCGTTCACGTTGCGGCTCTTGGTCTTTGCCACGTACATCGTCGTGATGTTCCTGGTTCTGTTGCGAATCGTCAATCGGCAGGGCAGCGAGCGCGAGGTCCTCGCATGAACGAGCGAGTCGAGGTCGCCGACAACCCCGCCGCGGGAACATCGCCGTCGTGGCGCAGACACCCGAAGCTGGATCAGTGGATTGCCTTCTGGATCGTTCCGGGCTTCTTCACGCTCTTCGGGATCGTCTTCGTGCCACTGAGTTTCATGATGCCGCCGCGATCACCGGGCAGTTCGACGCCGGAGATCGTCGGGTTCATGCAGTCCCACAATCTGCTGATCGCATGCGCGATCCTGACGCTGTCCTTCGGGCTGGCGCCGATCACCAACGCGTGTTACGTGATGCAGGTCAAGCGGATGTCGGTCAGCCCGGTGTTCCGCTACACGATCATCGTCGGCGCCACCACCGGCGCGATCGTCGGCATGCTCTTTCCCATGTTCTGCTTCGGTCTCGGCGCGTTCCGAACCGGGTACGACCCGCCAATCCTGGCCATGCTCTTCGACTTCGGCTACCTGGCCTATATCGGTTCACTGGGCTGCTTCTGCATCATGTGGATGGCGTTCGGGCTGGCCATCCTGCTCGATCGGAACAACATCCTCCCGAAGTGGCTGGGTTACTACACCGTGTGGCAGTACCTCACCGAACTCATGGCCGCACCCGTCTGGATCGCCACCTCCGGACCATTCGCCTGGGACGGTCTGATGACGTTCTGGTTCGCGATGGCGCTGTACGTACCGTGGCAAATCATCGTCTACCTCTGCATCTACCGAGCGATCAAGAACCAGCCGGTCCACGAGCTGGAGAATGCCCAGTTCGTCGTGGCGTCATCGTTGCCCGCCACTCGGCCGACGGCCCACGCATGACGGAGGTCGCGCAGGGGCAGACCGCCGGCATCGGCGAGCCCCGACGAGACGGCAGGACAGGCCGCCACCTCCCCGGCGAAGGGAGCATGTGGTTCTTCGTCATCGGGGATCTGGTGATCTTCGGCGCCTACTTCGTCGCCTACATGTTCTACCGAGGACAACACCCAGACCTGTTCCTGCAGAGTCAGGCCCGGTTGAACCAGGACATCGGCGCGGTCAACACGGTCATGTTGCTGACCAGTTCACTGTTCGTGGCGCTGGGCACCTCCGCTGCCCGCAGCGGCAAAGTGGCAGACGCAGTGCGGTTGTTCGTCATCGCACTCGGTTTCGGCGCAGCGTTCCCGCTACTGAAGTTGTTCGAGTACGTCCCGGAAGTGACCGCTGGATTGACGCCGGGGACCAACGCGTTCTTCATGTTCTACTACGTGATGACGGGGCTGCACCTGTGCCACGTGCTGCTCGGACTCGTCGTCCTGGGCTTCGTCGTCCGAGAGCTGCGCATATCACCGAACCCCCGAATCTCGTTCGTGGAAACCGGCGCAACGTACTGGCACATGGTCGACGTGCTCTGGCTCATCCTGTTCGCGCTGTTCTACTTGATGAGGTAGTCGTTGACGTCTTACATCCGTAGCCCGCTCGTCATCGTCTGGGCCTTGCTGACGGTGGTGACCGTCGCGTCGTGGCTGACCGCGCGTGATGGCGGCTCATCGCACCAGGTGAATATCGCCGTCACCGTCGTCGTCCTGCTGATCGCGGCGCTGAAAACGCAATTGGTGATCTGGCATTTCATGGAAGTGCGGAACTCGCCCGGCTGGCTTCGGGCAGTTATGCACCTCTGGTTGGCCGCGCTTTTCGCACTACTGTTGGGCGTCTACTTCAGCTTTCGGTAGACCGGGCTACCGGGCGGTGGGTGCGACGGCGGCCCAGGGCACGGTGAGAATTCCGTCGCGAAGGCTGCGGCGCGGCGCGGCCACCGGAAACCCTTCGCCGACAAGTAGTTCCAGCATGGCACGCCAACGCACCCGCGGCCCGAACACGCCGTGCCCGGCGACGCTGGCCCACGCGCGGTCGGCGGCCCGTAACAGCGCGTGGATCGGCTGACCCTCGACGTTGTGGTGGATGAGGATCTTCGGCAGGCGCACGGCGAGGTCGGAGGGCCGCTCGATGGCGAACGGATCGCACGCGAGTGTCAGGCTCACCGGCGCGGCGGCGTCCAACAGTATCCAGCAGCACAGCCTGCCCAGCTCGTCACAGGTGCCGTCGACGATCAACCCGCCCGCAGACACCCTGTGCTGCATGGCGGTCCACGCGTCGTGCACCGCTTCGACAGGATACTGACGGAGAACATTGAAGGCGCGCACCAGGACTGGGCGTCTGCCCGCCAATTCGAAGCCGCCGAGCGCGAACTCGACGCCGGGCGTTGCGGCGGCCTGCCCGGCGCGCACCCGCTCCGGGTCGATCTCCAGGCCGACGACACGCACGTCGGCGCGCACCTGCCGCAGCCGGATCGCCAACTCCAGCGTCGTCACCGGTTTCGCGCCGTAACCCAGATCGACGACGAGCGGATCGGAAGTGGTCTGCAGTGCCGTGCGGACCCGGGAGGAATGAACGAGCCAGCGGTCGCTGCGACGTAACCGGTTGTGGCCGGTGGTGCCGCGCGTGACCTGTCCTATCGGGGCGGCCATGGCTCGATGGTAGAGACCCGGTCAGCGGTTCTCGGTGATCCACACCGTGGTGAAACGCTGCTCGGCGGTCAGCAGATCCGCCAACTGACGGCCGATGAAGTTCTCGATCTTGCCGCCGAGCAGCGGCACCCGGACCTCGATCGTGGCCGCGACCTGCATCTGCGACCCCGGTCCAGCCGGCATCAGCACCGCCTCGCCGGTCAGATTGGCCGGTGCGCCCGGGATCGAGCCGTGCACCACCGCCGACGCCCGCTGCTCGGAGACCGGCGTCCAGATCTCCTTGCGCACCAGGCTGAGGTCACCGCGGTGGAATTGCGTGACGACCGCGGGCAGGCGGTCGGCGCGCAGTGTCTGCGTGGTCTTGATGTGGAGGTTGCCCGCCGCGTCGAGCACCATCGCGTCGAGCGTGGCATGGTCGGCGCCTGAGTCACTCAGCCGGGCCAGCCAGTACCCCTCGTCGCTGAACGCGCGGTGCACCTGTTCGACCGTGCCCCCGTATTCGGTGGCCATGTCGAATGAACGCGGCATAGCTGGCCACGCTACCGTTACCGGCCGTGGTGACTTCGTTGTCCGGCGGCGTGCCTTTTGCCGAGCAGGTCCCGCTGGCGCCGCTGACCACGCTGCGTGTCGGGCCCGTCGCGCGGCGCCTGATCACCTGCGTGGCCACCGAGCAGATCGCGCCTGCGGTGCGTGCGGCGGGGCCGGACGCGCTGATCCTGGCCGGTGGCTCCAACGTGGTGATCGCCGACGACCTCGCCGACCTGACCGTCGTGCGGCTGGCCAACACCGGGATCGTGGTCGACGGCGCCGTGGTGCGTGCCGAGGCCGGGGCGGTGTGGGACGACGTCGTCGCCGCGTCGCTGACTCAGGGGCTCGGCGGCCTGGAGTGCCTGTCGGGGATCCCGGGGTCGGCGGGAGCGACGCCGGTGCAGAACGTCGGCGCCTACGGGGCCGAGGTTTCCGACACGATCCGGCGGGTCCGGCTGCTCGACCGCAGCACCGGCGACGACCGCTGGGTCAGCCCCGACTTCCTCCAGTTCGGTTACCGCACAAGCATTCTGAAGAAATCGTCGGCCTGGGTGGTGCTGGAGGTGGAGTTCGCCCTGGATGCGTCGGGACGCAGCGCGCCGCTGCGGTACGGCGAACTGGCCGCAGAGTTGAACGCCGAACCGGGGGAGCGGGTCGACCCGGCGCAGGTCCGCGCGGCCGTGCTGTCGCTGCGGGCGCGCAAGGGCATGGTGCTCGACGCGGCCGACCACGACACCTGGAGCGTGGGCTCGTTCTTCACCAACCCGGTGGTAAGCCGCGCCGAGTTCGACCAGCTCGCCGCCTCAGTCGACGGGCCGGTCCCCAACTATCCCGCCCCAGACGGGGTGAAGCTGGCTGCCGGCTGGCTCGTGGAGCGGGCCGGATTCGGCAAGGGTTATCCCGATGGCGAAGCGCCGGCCCGGCTGTCGACCAAGCACGCGCTGGCGTTGACCAACCGGGGCAGCGCCACCACCGTGGACGTGATTGCGCTGGCCAGAACGGTGCGCGACGGCGTCCGGGCCGCGTTCGGGATCGAACTCACACCCGAGCCGGTTCTGATCGGCTGCTCGCTCTAGGTACCGTGGGTTCACGTGAGCCCTGCCGAACCGCTGCCGTGGATGACGAGACGGCGTGCCCTCGCCGCCCTCGCGGTCGGCGTCGTCGCACCGGGCACCCTGGCGGCCTGTATGTCCGGCGACAAGACCTCGACGGACGGGGTGGCCGCCGAGGACGCCCCGAAGGAGCCGACGGTCACCTACCAACCGGCCGACGCGGCCGAGGACGTCGCGCCCACGGGAAACGTCGGCGTCGAGGTCGCCGACGGCTGGTTCCAGAAGGTCACGCTGACCAACGCCGGTGGCAAGACCGTCGCCGGCTCCCTTAACCGCGACCGCACCGCGTTCACCATCACCGAGCCACTCGGCTACGGCACCACCTACACGTGGGCGGGCACCGTCGTCGGCAACGACGGCAAGGCGGTCCCGCTGGCGGGGTCCTTCACCACCGTCGACCCGACCTCGCAGGTCAGCGGACGGTTCCAGCTGGCCGACGGGCAGACCGTGGGTGTGGCCGCGCCGATCATCATGCAGTTCGACGCCGCCATCGCCGAGGACGACCGCGCCGAGGTGGAGAAGGCGCTGAAGGTGACCACCACCCCGCCGGTCGAGGGTGGCTGGGCGTGGCTGCCCGACGAAGCGGGCGGCTCCCGGGTGCACTGGCGGACCAGGGAGTACTACCCGGCGGGCACCACCGTGCACGTCGACGCCAAGCTCTACGGCGTGCCGTTCGGCGACGGCGCCTACGGCGCCGCGGACTCGACGCTGGACTTCTCCGTCGGCCGCTTCCAGGTGGTCAAGGCCGAGGCCTCCTCGCACCGAATCCAGGTCATCACCGACGCAGGCGTGATCATGGACTTCCCGTGCAGCTACGGCGAGGGCGACCTGGACCGCAACGTCACCCGCAGCGGTATCCACGTGGTCACCGAGAAGTACGAGGACTTCTACATGACCAACCCCGCGGCCGGTTACGCCAACGTCCGGGAGCGGTTCGCGGTGCGGATCTCCAACAACGGCGAGTTCATCCACGCCAACCCGGCCAGCTCCGGCGCCCAGGGCAACAGCAACGTCACCAACGGGTGCATCAATCTGTCCCTCGAGGATGCCGAGCAGTACTTCAACGTCGCAATGTACGGCGATCCCGTCGAGGTGACCGGCACCCGCCTCCAGCTCTCCTACGAGGACGGCGACATCTGGGACTGGGCGGTGCCGTGGGACGAGTGGGTGGCGATGTCGGCGTTGTCGGAGCAGGAGTCGCCCACCGGGATTCCCAGCACCGCGCCGGTGACCCCGTCGGAGGCGCCGCAGCCGGTGGGCGACCGGCCCGGCGGCTGATCGGTTTCCCGCCGAAATTGCATTCCAGCAGACAAAAGTTGAGTGAACGCCTGCTGGAATGCAATTTCGGCAAGGTCAGGTGCTCCGGTTGAAGCGGGAGCCCGCGGCGCCCGACACCTGGTCGCGCGGCCGCACCACGATCAGATCAAGGTCGACGTGCGATGGCCGGCTCGCCACAAACCCGATCACCTCGGCGATGTCCTCGGCCACCAACGGCGTGACGCCCTGATAGACCTTGTCGGCGCGTTCGGCGTCGCCGTCGAAGCGGTTCAAGGAGAACTCCGTCTTCACCATGCCGGGCGCAACTTCGGTGAGCCGCACCGGTTTTCCGAGCAGTTCGCTGCGCAGCGTGCGGTGCAGCACGCCCTGGGCGTGCTTCGCGGAGGTGTAACCGGCCCCGTTGTCGTAGATCTCCACCGCGGCGATCGACGTGACGGTGACGATCAGCCCGTCCCCGGAGTCGATCAGCTTGGGCAGCAGCGCACGGGTGACATGCAGGGTGCCCAGCACGTTGGCCTCCCACATCCACCGCCAGTGCTCGACATCGGCGTCGGCGACCGACTCCAGCCCGCGGGCCCCGCCCGCGTTGTTGACGAGCACATCGACGCGGTCCAGTCGGCCGGCCAGCGCCGCCACGGCGGTCGGGTCGGTGACGTCGGCCACAATCGCCGTCCCGTCGATCTCGGCTGCCAGCGCCTGGATCGGGGCCTCCCGGCGTGCCACGCAGATCACGTGGAAGCCTTGCGCGGCAAGAGTTCTCGCGGTCGCTTCGCCGATTCCGGCGCTGGCTCCGGTGACCACTGCAACCCGGCGGGCATCTGTTGGCGTCGTCATGGGTTCAACCCTAGGCCCAACAATCCGACCGTCGCACGAGCGCGCAGGGTCGTGCTAGTTTGACCTCGTGTTCCTGAACAGTCAGGCAGTTCTCGCTGCCGCGCGGCGTGCGTGTTGTTGTTGCGCACCCCGCCGCGCCTGACTGCGCCCGGACTGATCGAGTCCCGCTGAGTCGCCAGGTGTGGCATCTGCCAGACCATCCGACTCGACGAAGGACCATTCCCAGTGAGCACTTCCACCCTCGCTCAGCGCCCCCGCACCGCGTCCGTCAAGCGCGCGAGGCCGGCCGGCGGCGGCCGCTATCCGCAGGCGCTGCTGCACCACATCGTCGCGCCGGCGCTGCGCGTCCCTGAGGCTGCCGCCGCCGCGGTGTTCGCCGCCGCGAGGCAGCGCGGTCCGATCGCCCGCGACGTCATCGCACAGGTCACCGGGCTCAGCATCGCCACGGTGAACCGCCAGGTCACGGCGCTTCTGGAGGCCGGTTTGCTCCGTGAACGGGCCGATCTCGCGGTCTCCGGGGCGATCGGGCGGCCCCGCGTGCCCGTCGAGGTCAACCACGAACCGTTCCTGACGCTCGGCATCCACATCGGGGCCCGCACCACCAGCATCGTGGCCACCGACCTGCTCGGGCGCACGCTCGATGTGGTCGAGACGTCGACGCCGCGCGGTCCCCAGGCGGCCGCGCTGGCGGCGGTAGCCGGCAGCGCCCGCCGCTACCTGAGCCGCTGGCACCGCCGCCGCCCGCTGTGGGTCGGGGTGGCCACCGGTGGTGTGGTCGACAGTGCCACCGGCTATGTGAACCATCCGCGCCTCGGCTGGTCGGACGCGCCCGTCGGGACGGTGCTCGGCGAGGCCCTCGGCCTGCCGGTGTCGCTGGCCTCGCACGTCGACGCGATGGCCGGAGCCGAACTGCTGCTCGGAGTGCGCCGCCAGCCCGCAAAGTCCACCACCAGCCTTTACGTGTACGCCCGCGAAACCGTCGGCTACGCACTGTCCATCGGTGGCCAGGTGCATTCCCCGTCCAGCGGTCCCGGCACGATCGCGGCTCTGCCCGCCTTCTCCGAATTGCTGGGTGGCACCGGACAATTGGAGTCCACCGTCAGTGACGAGGCGGTACTGACCGCGGCACGCAAGGCGGGCATCGTCGCGGCCGAAAGCCCCACGTCGACGGTCACGGCGGTGCTGCGGGCGGCCCGGCAGGGCAACGCGGCGGCCGCCGCGCTGGTCGCCGAGCGGGCGCGGGTCCTCGGCGAGGCCGTCGCACTGCTGCGCGACATGCTCAACCCCGACGATCTGGTGGTCGGTGGGCAGGCCTTCACCGAGTACCCCGAGGGCATGCCGCTGGTCGAGTCGGCGTTCGCCGCCCGCTCGGTGTTGCCGCACCGCGACATCCGGGTGACGGCGTTCGGCAACCGGATCCAGGAGGCCGGGGCGGGCATCGTGTCGCTCGGTGGGCTCTACGCCGATCCGATCGGTGCGATGCGGCGGGCGCGCAGGCCTCAAGTGAGTGCCTGAGGTCGGGCTTCGGCGCGGCGGTGTAGACATGACGATGTGCGTCTAGCTACCGAGCCGGCCGGCCTGCCTTCCGGACTGCCAGAGCCTCGCCGGGTGGCGGTGCTGTCCGTGCATACGTCTCCGCTGGCCCAGCCGGGCACCGGTGACGCCGGTGGCATGAACGTCTACGTACTGCAGACCGCTCTTGAGCTGGCCAACCGGGGTGTCGACGTGGAGATCTTCACCAGGGCCACCTCGTCGGCCGATCAGCCGGTCGTGCCGGTGGCGCCCGGGGTGCTGGTGCGCAACGTCGTGGCCGGACCGTTCGAGGGGCTGGACAAGAACGACCTGCCGACGCAGCTGTGCGCGTTCACCGCGGGCGTGTTGCGGGCCGAGGCCACCCATGAACCGGGCTACTACGACATCGTGCATTCCCACTACTGGCTGTCCGGCCAGGTGGGGTGGCTGGCCGCCGACCGGTGGGCGGTGCCGCTGGTGCACACCGCGCACACCCTCGCCGCGGTCAAGAACGCGTCGCTGGCCGCCGGGGACGCCCCGGAGCCCCCGATGCGCTCGATCGGTGAACAGCAGGTGGTCGACGCCGCCGACCGGTTGATCGTCAACACCGAACATGAAGCGCAGCAACTGGTTTCGCTACATCAGGCAGATCCGGCCAGGATCGACGTGGTCCACCCCGGCGTCGATCTGGCGACCTTCACACCCGGTGACCGGCTGGCCGCCCGCGCCGCCCTCGGCCTGGACGCCAACTCGCGGATCGTGGCGTTCGTCGGGCGGATCCAGCCGCTGAAGGCGCCCGATGTGCTGCTGCGGGCGGCCGCGCTGCTGCCCGACGTCCAGGTCCTGATCGCGGGCGGACCGTCCGGCTCAGGCTTGATTTCGCGCCCCGGCGCGGGAGGTCTCGCCACCCCCGACAACCTGGTGAACCTCGCAGCCGAGCTGGGCATGACCGACCGCGTCACATTCCTGCCGCCGCAGTCGCGCGACAACCTCGTCCAGGTCTACCGGGCCGCCGACGTCGTCGCGGTGCCCAGCTATTCCGAATCCTTCGGCCTGGTCGCGGTCGAGGCGCAGGCCTGCGGCACCCCGGTGGTGGCCGCCGCCGTCGGAGGGCTTCCGGTCGCGGTGCGCGACGGTGTCTCCGGCGCCCTGGTCGACGGCCACGACCCCGGCGACTGGGCCGGCACGCTGGCCGACGTGCTGGCCGCGGATCCGGCGACGCTGAGCCGGGCGGCCGTCGACCACGCCGCCACGTTCTCCTGGTCGCACACCGTCGACGCGCTGCTGGCCGGCTACGGTCGCGCGATCGCCGACCACCGGGCCCGCCACCAGGGACAACTCGCCCGGCGCAGCGGACGGCGGTTCTCGATGCGCCGGGGTGTCCGGGCATGAGCTCCTCTGACGTCCGGGACGTCATCGAGGAGACTCTCAAAGAGCACGGCCTGGAGTACAGCCACCACGACGGGGCTGCGGGCGGCCTTTCCGGGCTGGTCGTCGCGTTGCCGGGGGAGCGCAGGCTCAAGACCAACACGATCCTGTCCATCGGTGAGCATTCGGTGCGCATCGAGGCGTTCGTGTGCCGCAAGCCCGACGAGAACCACGAAGGCGTCTACAAGTTCCTGCTCAAGCGCAACCGCAGGCTCTACGGCGTCGCCTACACCCTGGACAACGTCGGCGACATCTACCTCGTCGGGCGGATGGCGTTGGCGTCGGTGACTCCCGACGAAATCGACCGCGTTCTGGGACAGGTGCTCGAAGCGGTGGACGCGGACTTCAACACGTTGCTGGAGTTGGGTTTTCGCTCGTCCATCCAGAAGGAGTGGGAGTGGCGGGTGTCGCGCGGCGAGTCGTTGAAGAACCTGGAGGCGTTCGAGCATCTCATCACCGACGACCGGGACGACGACCACACCGGGCCGTGAGAGGATCTGGCCATGGCTGAAACCGCGACGCTGATCCTGCTCCGCCACGGTGAGAGCGAATGGAATGCGCTGAACCTGTTCACCGGCTGGGTCGACGTGGACCTCACCGAGAAGGGCAGGGCCGAAGCGGCGCGCGCAGGCGAGCTTCTCAAGGCGCAGGACCGGCTGCCCGACGTGCTGTACACCTCGCTGCTGCGGCGCGCGATCACCACCGCCAATATCGCGCTGGACAAGGCCGACCGGCACTGGATCCCGGTACACCGGGACTGGCGCCTCAACGAGCGTCACTACGGCGCGTTGCAGGGTCTCGACAAGGCCGAGACGAAGGCCAAGTACGGCGAGGAACAGTTCATGGCGTGGCGCCGCAGCTACGACACCCCGCCGCCACCGATCGAGGCCGGCAGCGAGTTCAGCCAGGACCGTGACCCGCGTTATGCCGACGTCGTCGGCGGCGCCCCGCTGACGGAGTGCCTCAAGGACGTCGTCGAACGTTTCGTGCCGTACTTCACCGAGGTGATCGTTCCGGACCTGAAAGCCGGTAAGACCGTGCTGATCGCGGCACACGGCAATTCGCTGCGAGCGCTGGTGAAGTATCTGGACGGCATGTCCGATGAGGACGTCGTCGGCCTGAACATCCCCACCGGCATCCCGCTCCGGTACGACCTCGATGCCGACCTCAAGCCCACCGTGCCCGGCGGCAGCTACCTCGACCCGGAGGCTGCCGCCGCGGGAGCGGCGGCGGTGGCCGCGCAGGGAGCCAAATAGGGCGGCTGCCCGGTGTCCGGCGAACAGCGGGTGAACAGTGGGGGTCGGTGATTCGAACTTCCGTCTCTGGTGGTGTGACTTGTCCCGTTTTGGCCGCACGCTGCTGGGATGACGTTCACCGAATGCGTACGCTTTGTCCGTGAGTGTCGTATCGGCGCTGCTGCTCGCGGCGGTCGTGGCACTGCTCGCTTTGGCGGTCGGTGTGGTGTTCGGAGCGCGGGTGGTGCCCCGGCTTCGGGAACACCGGCAGCGGCGTTCGGCTGAACAAGCAGGCATCACGGTGTCCCAGATGCTGGAACGCATCGTGTCGCAATCTCCGGTCGGGATGGCGGTCGTCGACACCTATCGGGACGTCGTCTACACCAACGGCCGCGCGCAGGAACTCGGCCTGGTGCGCGACCGGCTGCTCGACGACAGGGCCTGGGTGGCCGCCGAGCGCGCGCTGGCCACCGGTGAGCCGGTCGGATTCGACCTCTCGCCCCGCAAGCGCAGCCAGCCCGGCCGCTCCGGACTGTCGATCCGCGGCCACGTCCAGTTGCTGACCGAACAGGACCGCCGGTTCGCGGTGGTGTATGTCGACGATCAGTCCGAACACGCCCGGATGGAGGCGACCCGTCGCGACTTCGTCGCCAACGTCAGCCACGAGCTCAAGACGCCGGTCGGGGCGATGGGGGTGCTGGCCGAGGCCGTGCTGGCGTCGGCCGACGACCCCGACACCGTGCGGCACTTCGCCGAGAAGATGGTGACCGAGTCCAATCGGCTGGCCAACATGGTCGGTGAGCTCATCGAGCTGTCCCGGCTGCAGGGTGCCGAACGGCTGCCTGACCTGGGGACCGTCGACGTCGACACCGTCGTCTCCGAGGCGCTGTCGCGGCACAAGGTCGCCGCCGACAATGCCGACATCGTGATCACCACCGACGCGCCGACCGGCTATCAGGTGCTCGGCGACCAGACCCTGCTGGTGACCGCGATCGCGAACCTGGTGTCCAACGCAATTGCATACTCGCCCAACGGATCTGCCGTCTCGATCAGTCGCAGACGGCGTGGCGGGAACATCGAGATCGCCGTCACCGACCGCGGGATCGGCATCGCGCCCGAGGATCAGGAGCGGGTGTTCGAACGATTCTTCCGTGTCGACAAGGCGCGGTCCCGGGCCACCGGTGGTACCGGACTCGGGTTGGCGATCGTCAAGCATGTCGCCGCCAATCACAACGGCTCCATCCGATTGTGGAGCCAACCGGGGACGGGGTCGACGTTCACCCTGTCGATCCCCGCGGCCCTCCCCCTTGATCCCCACGGCGACGATGCCGTTGATTCAGACGAACTTGCCGAACGAGAGGACTGATTGATCGATGACCAGCGTGCTGATCGTGGAGGACGAGGAGTCCTTGGCTGATCCCCTGGCCTTCCTTCTCCGCAAAGAAGGCTTCGAGGCCACCGTGGTGGCTGACGGGCCTTCAGCCCTCGCCGAATTCGAGCGGGCGGGCGCCGACATCGTGCTGTTGGACCTGATGCTGCCCGGTATGAGCGGCACCGATGTCTGCAAGCAGCTGCGGTCGCGCTCCAGCGTCCCGGTCATCATGGTGACCGCCCGGGACAGTGAGATCGACAAGGTCGTCGGCCTGGAGCTCGGCGCCGACGACTACGTCACCAAGCCGTACTCGGCTCGTGAGCTGATTGCCCGGATCCGCGCCGTGCTCCGCCGCGGTTCCGACGCCGACGACGCCGGAATCGGTGACGGTGTGCTGGAGGCCGGACCGGTGCGGATGGATGTCGAGCGGCATGTGGTCAGCGTCAACGGCCAGTCGATCACGTTGCCGCTCAAGGAGTTCGACCTACTCGAATATCTGATGCGCAACAGCGGCCGGGTGCTCACCCGGGGGCAGCTCATCGACCGGGTGTGGGGCGCCGACTATGTCGGTGACACCAAGACCCTCGATGTGCACGTCAAGCGGCTGCGCAGCAAGATCGAGGCGGACCCGGCCAATCCGGTGCACCTGGTGACCGTCCGCGGCCTCGGCTACAAACTCGAGGGCTGATCATGTGATTTCGGTGTAGTTGGTCAACCTCAGCGTGACCAACTACACCGAAATCCCTACTCTGCCAGCCGGGTCGCCGGGTGGACGGCGATCAGGCCCAAGCCGCTGCGGCGCTTGCACATCGCGGCCAGCTCCGCGTAGGTCTTCTCGCCCAGCAGCTCCGTGAGTTCGGGGGCGTAGGACTCCCACACCTGCTTGGCGCCGACGTGGGTGTTCGGGTCTCCGGTGCAGTACCAGTGCAGATCGAGGCCACCCTCGCCCCAGCCGCGGCGGTCGTATTCGGTGATCGTGGTCTTGAGGATCTCCGAGCCGTCGGGCCGGGTGATCCATTCCTGGGTGCGGCGGATCGGCAGCTGCCAGCACACCTCGGGCTTGAGCGTCAGCGGCTCGACACCGATCGCCAGCGCCTTCTGGTGCAACGCACACCCGATGCCCTTCGGCCAACCCGGACGGTTCAGAAAAATGCAGGCGCCCTTGTACTTTCGGGTCCGCCAATTCGGCTTGTCGTCGTACTCGTCGAGCTCCAGGTAGCCCTTGCGGCCCAGGCCCTTGTCGCGGAACTGCCAGTCCTCGTCGGTCAGCAGCTTGACCGCGTCGTCGAGCTGGGCGCGGTCGTCGTCGTCGGAGAGAAACGCGCCGTGCGAACAGCATCCGTCGTCGGGCCGGTCCTCCACGGTGCCTTTGCAGGCCGGAGTGCCGAAAACGCACGTCCACCGGGACAACAGCCACGTCATATCCGCGGCGATCAGGTGCTCGGGGTTGTCCGGGTCGTAGAACTCCACCCACTCGCGGGCGAAATCCAATTCGACCTCACCAGGACGGGATGCCGATGCGCTCACGGTTTTCAACGGTAGACCCATTAAGTTGGTTGGGTGCGATTAGGCGTGCTCGACGTGGGTAGCAACACAGTCCATCTGTTGGTGGTGGACGCCCGTCGTGGCGGCCACCCGACACCGATGAGTGCCACCAAGGCCTCGCTGCGGCTGGCGGAGTCGATCGACAACTCGGGGAAGCTCACCCGCAGAGGCGCCGACAAGCTGGTCGGGACCATCGACGAGTTCGCGCGGATCGCCACCAGCTCGGGCTGCGCGGAGTTGATGGCGTTCGCCACCTCGGCGGTGCGCGATGCGACGAACTCCGAAGACGTGCTGGCCCGGGTCCGCGCCGAAACCGGCGTGGATCTGCGGGTGCTCAGCGGCGTCGACGAGTCGCGGCTGACGTTCCTGGCGGTGCGCCGCTGGTACGGCTGGAGCGCGGGCCGCATCATCAACATCGACATCGGCGGCGGGTCGTTGGAGCTGTCCAGCGGTGTCGACGAGGAGCCCGACGTCGCGTTGTCGCTGCCGCTCGGTGCGGGCCGGATGACACGCGAGTGGCTTCCCGACGATCCGCCGGGCCGCCGCCGGGTCGCGGTGCTGCGCGACTGGCTGTCCAACGAACTGTCCGAGCCGGCGGCGGCGATTGCCGAGGCCGGCGCGCCCGACCTGGCGGTGGCCTCGTCGAAGACGTTCCGCTCGCTGGCGCGACTGACCGGTGCCGCGCCGTCGGGCGCCGGTCCGCGGGTCAAGCGCACGCTGACCGCATCGGGTCTTCGGCAACTCATAAATTTCATCTCTAGGATGACCGCGGCTGACCGTGCAGAACTGGAAGGGGTGAGCGCCGATCGGGCACCGCAGATCGTCGCGGGCGCATTGGTGGCGGAGGCGAGCATGAAAGCCCTCGGCATCGAGAGCGTCGACATCTGCCCATGGGCGTTGCGAGAGGGCCTCATCCTGCGGAAACTCGACAGCGAGGCCGATGGCAGCGCCTTCGTGGGCGGCACCGACGATTCGGGCGGTTCGGGCAAACCGGGCAAGGTGGGCGGAACGGACAAGGCCGGCAAGGCCGACGGAGGAGAATCAGCCGCGCGTCCGATGTCCGTGCGCAATGCTGGACGGTAAGCAGCGAGGCTCAAAGGCAGCAGGCGATGACTGGATCTGATGACAGCTACAGCACCCGGCCGATTTCGGTCGCCGAGTTGCTGGCGAAGAACGGCACGATCGGCTCACCCCCGGTCGGTGGCAGGCGCCGCCGGCGGCGGGGCAACGCCGACGCCGTCACCGTCGCCGAACTGACCGGCGAGATCCCGATCGTCCGCCCGGACGAGCCCACTCCGGTCGAGGAACAGCCGGGCGAACCCGAACCCGAACCCGAACAGGCCACGCCGACCAACGGTGCGGTCGATGAGGCCGCCAGCGTCGAGCCCGACGGGGAGCTGGTCGAACCGGCGGAAGACACCGTCACCGCCGAGGACGAGAACGGCGAAACGGAACCCGAAGCGGAATCCGCAATCGAGGCCGAACCCGAACTCGAGGACGACGAGTACGCCAAAGCGGTCGCCGAATACGCAGCGCACATGGAGCAGCGCGGCACCGAACCGGAGGAGACCGCCGAGCCGGCCCGCAGATTCGGTTTCGGCCGGTTCGGCCGCAAGAGCTCGACCGTCGATGCCGAGCAGTGGACTCCCGACCCGGTGGACGAGGACACGCTCGACTCCGACTTCGAGATCGACACCGACGAGGATCTCACCGAGACGGAGATCGAAGACCTCGACGACGAGCTGGCCCTGCGGGACACACACGACACCCTCATCGGCGCCGACGTCGAGATCGAGGACGAGGACGAGGACGAAGACGTAGACGAACTGCCGTCATATCTGCGGTCGACCGAGGAGCCGCTGTTCGGTGGGCAGACGGTGGCCGACGACCTGGCCCGGCGTGGACGGCGCCCCACCGAGGAGCACGACGAGGACGAGGACGAGGACGAGGACCTCACCGACGAGGCGTACGGCGAGCCGCGCCGGATGTCCTCGTTCGTGCACGGCCTGTGGATCGTGGGCCAGTGCATCATCGCGGTGATCTTCGGTGCCGGGCTGTTCGTGGCCTTCGACCAGCTGTGGAAATGGAACAACATCATCGCCCTGGTGCTGTCGGTGCTGGTGATCCTCGGTCTGGTGGTGGGTGTCCGGGTGGTGCGCAAGACCGAGGACATCGGCAGCACACTGATCGCGGTGGCGGTCGGGGCGCTGGTGACCCTGGGTCCGTTGGCGTTGCTGCAATCGGGCTGAAGCCGACAGATCACGGTGCGTCCCGCAATCAAGGTCGGTCTGTCCACGGCCTCGGTCTATCCGCTGAGGACTGAGGCCGCTTTCGAGTACGCCGCCAAGCTCGGCTACGACGGCGTCGAGCTGATGGTGTGGGCCGAGCCGGTCAGTCAAGATGTTGAAGCCGTGGGCCAGATGTCCGAGCAGTACGACGTGCCGGTGCTGTCGGTGCACGCCCCCTGCCTGCTGATCACCCAGCGCGTCTGGGGCGCCAACCCCGTCCCGAAGCTGGAACGCAGCGTGCGTGCCGCCGAGAAGCTCGGCGCCCAGACCGTCGTGGTGCACCCGCCGTTCCGGTGGCAGCGCCGCTACGCGGAGGGATTCAGCGCCCAGGTCGCGGCGCTGGAGGCCACCAGTGACGTGATGGTCGCCGTGGAGAACATGTTCCCGTTCCGGGCCGACCGCTTCTTCGGGGCGGGACAGACCTCGATCGAGCGGATGCGGAAACGCGGAGGCAACCCCGGGCCGGGTATCTCCGCGTTCGCACCGTCCTACGACCCGCTCGACGGCGGGCACGCGCACTACACGCTGGATCTGTCGCACACCGCGACCGCGGGCAGCGACGCGGTCGACATGGCCAGGCGCATGGGTGACGGTCTGGTGCACCTGCACCTGGCCGACGGCAGCGGCGCATCGACCGACGAGCACCTGGTGCCGGGCCGGGGCACCCAGCCGACAGTGGAGGTCTGCGAGATGCTGGCCGCCAGCGACTTCGCCGGTCATGTCATCCTCGAAGTCAGCACCTCCGGTGCGCGCACCGCTGCCGAACGCGAGGCGTTACTGACCGAGTCGCTGCAGTTCGCTCGCCGACATCTGCTGCGCTGACACCCGAGGATTCCGTGATGGCTGGCTCCACCCTGTTCACCGACGCGATGGCGCTGACCCCCGCCGGAGACGGGGTGTACCACGGGGTGTTGAACGAGCATTGGACGATCGGACCCAAGGTGCACGGCGGCGCGATGCTGGCGTTGTGCGCCAACGCGGCCCGTACCGAGTTCGACGAGCCCGGGGTGGAACCCATCGCGGTGTCCGGCAGCTTCCTGTGGGCGCCCGACCCCGGCCCGATGGAAGTCGTCACCACGGTGCGCAAGCGCGGCAGGCGGGTCAGCCTGATCGATGTGGAGCTGCGGCAAGGGGTGCGCACGCGCGATGAGCGCTCGCGCGTAGAGCAGAGAGTGGCGTTGCGCGCCGCGATCACGCTGGGGACGCCCGAACACCATGTGCCGCCGCTGCTGTCGGTCAACCCGGTGATCCCGCTGATGACGCCGGAGCCACCGCCCGGCCTGGAGCCGATCGGTCCGGGGCATTCGATGGCCGACATCGTGCACCTCGCACACGGCTGCGACATCAGGCCGTCGTTGACATCGTTCTCGCGCCGCGCGGACGGCGGGATGCCCGTCATCGAGTACTGGGTGCGACCCAAGGGGGTGGCGCCGGACGTGTTGTTCGCGCTGCTGTGCGGGGACGTATCGGCGCCGGTGACGTTTGGGGTCAACAGGTTCGGATGGGCGCCGACGGTTCAGCTGACGGCGTTTCTGAGGGCGCTCCCGGCCGACGGGTGGCTGCGGGTGATGTGCACGGCGACCCAGATCGGTCAGGACTGGTTCGACGAGGACCACATCGTGGTGGACTGCGAGGGGCGGATCATCGTGCAGACGCGTCAGCTCGCGCTGGTGCCGACCGGCTGAGTCGGCAGTCGGCAGTCGGGCTTGAGCCGGCAGGTATGCGCCCACCGCGAGCGTGCGATGCTGTGCGGCATGGCCAGAATCGCGATCATCGGCGGCGGGAGTATCGGAGAGGCGTTGCTTGCAGGACTGCTGCGCGCCGGCAGGCAGGTCAAGGATCTGGTGGTCGCCGAGAAGAACCCCGGACGGGCGAAGTACCTCGCGGAGAAGTACTCGGTGCTGGTGACGGCCGTGTCGGACGCGGTCGACGCCGCGACGTATGTCGTCGTCGCGGTCAAGCCCAGCGATGTCCAGTACGTCATCGGTGACATCGCCGACACCGCTGCGCGCGCGGAAAGCAATGCGGCCGAACAGGTTTTCGTCACAGTCGCCGCAGGTGTCAGCACTGCGTACTACGAGAACAAGCTGCCTGCCGGTTCTCCGGTCGTGCGGGTCATGCCGAATGCGCCGATGCTCGTCGGCGGTGGGGTCAGCGCGCTCGCGCCGGGCCGGTTCGCCACCCAGGAGCACCTCAAGGAGGTGTCGCTGCTGTTCGACGCGGTCGGCGGCGTGCTCACGGTCGCCGAGTCGCAGATCGACGCGGTCACCGCGGTGTCGGGTTCGGGTCCCGCCTACTTCTTCCTGATGGTCGAGGCGCTCGTCGACGCGGCGGTGGACGCGGGCCTGGCGCGCTCGGTGGCCACCGATCTGGTGGTGCAGACGATGGCGGGTTCGGCCGCGATGCTGCTCGAGCGCCTCGACGAATCCGCGCCGTCGAACGATTCTGCGGCAGGGGCGTTCATGGACACGTCGGCTGCGCAGCTGCGCGCCACGGTGACCTCACCGGGCGGCACCACCGCCGCTGGGCTGCGGGAACTCGAGCGGGGCGGTCTGCGAGCGGCCGTGGCCAACGCCGTGGAGGCCGCCAAAACGCGCTCTGAGCAGCTCGGAATTACACCGGAGTAGTTCATGAATTTGGAACTGATTAGCCCACACCCGTCGCAGTAACCACACCTGCCACGCTATTCTCCCAGTGGTAAGCACGGGTTGGTGCCAGCGGTGGGGAAGCCGCTGGAACTGCCCGCGCCTGATGGATTGGGTTGCGATGACGTCTATGAACGGGCCATCTTCGCGGGATTCGGCCGGCGGTAAGGCGGCGCGCGACGCCGGCCAGAGCACCGCCGGTGACGGGCAGCCGCAACGAGCTCAGTTTCTCACCGTTGCCGAGGTGGCGAGCTTGATGCGGGTCAGCAAGATGACCGTCTACCGCCTGGTGCACAACGGCGAACTGCCCGCGGTGCGGGTCGGTCGCTCGTTCCGCGTGCACGCCAAAGCGGTTCACGACATGCTGGAGAGCTCGTACTTCGACGCCGGCTAGATCGTCGCGGCGCGAACGCTCGCGCCCGTCGCCGAACTGGATTTCGGCGCCGGTACGGTCGCCAGGTAAGGTGACCGGTCGAGACTGACGAGATCCGACGGATCTACACACACATCTAGGTAGCGGAGTTCATGGGTTCTGTCATCAAGAAGCGGCGCAAGCGCATGTCGAAGAAGAAGCACCGCAAGCTGCTTCGTCGCACCCGGGTGCAGCGCAGAAAACTCGGCAAGTAGGCCCTCCGCCCCGCCGCTAGGCTGTCTGGATGGATTCCGAGGCCCGGTCTGGAGGCCGTTCCGGGGCCGACGGCTCGGACACCCGTGACGATCTGAACTACCCGAAGGTCGTGCTGGTCACCGGCGCGTGCCGGTTCCTGGGTGGATACCTGACCGCACGGCTGGCGCAGAACCCCTTGATCAATCACGTGATCGCGGTCGACGCGATCGCGCCGAGCAAGGATCTGCTGCGCAGGATGGGTCGCGCGGAGTTCGTCCGGGCCGACATCCGCAACCCCTTCATCGCCAAGGTCATCCGCAACGGTGACGTCGACACCGTCGTGCACGCCGCGGCGGCGTCGTACGCGCCCAGGTCGGGCGGCCGCGCGACGCTGAAGGAACTGAACGTGATGGGCGCGATTCAGCTGTTCGCGGCCTGCCAGAAGGCGCCTTCGGTGCGGCGGGTGATCCTCAAGTCGACGTCGGAGGTGTACGGGTCCAGTTCACGGGACCCGGTGCTGTTCTCCGAGAGCAGCAGCCGCCGCAGGCCGCCCGGTGAGGGTTTCGCCAGGGACAGCATCGACATCGAGGGTTACGCGCGTGGCCTGGGCCGGCGCCGACCCGATATCGCGGTGACGATCCTGCGGTTGGCCAACATGATCGGCCCTGCCATGGACACGGCGCTGTCGCGGTATCTGGCGGGTCCGGTCGTGCCGACGATCATCGGGCACGATCCGCGCCTGCAGTTGCTGCACGAGCAGGACGCGCTCGGTGTGCTGGAGCGCGCGACGATGGCGGGCAAGGCGGGCACGTTCAACGTGGGGGCGTCCGGGGTCATCATGATGAGCCAGGCGATCCGGCGGTCGGGGCGGCTGGCGCTGCCCGTTCCGCGTTCGGTGTTGGTGGCGGTGGATTCGCTGTGGCGCGCCACCCGTAACACCGAACTGGATCGAGAGCAGCTCGACTACCTCAGCTACGGCCGCGTCATGGACACCACCAGGATGCGCACCGAGCTGGGCTACACGCCGAAGTGGACGACGGCGGAAGCCTTCGACGACTATGTGCGCGGCCGTGGCCTGACACCGATCGTGGACCCCGACTGGATCCGGTCGGTGGAGAATCGCGCGGTCGCGGCGGCGCAGCGCTGGGGACGGTAAACTTCCGTCTCGAGACGACACTGGGGGAACTTGGGGGGAGGGAAACGACGTTGGCGGGCGAGCCCAAAGCGAAAGTCATTCCACTGCACGCGAATTCGGGTCGCGGTGCGGCCCAGCGGCGCGCCGCCTCTCAGCGTGCCGACGCTGCGCGCAGACATCCGTCAGTGCTGGCCGATTCCGGAAGTCGCGCATCGGCCGACCAGATCGCCGCCGTCGTCCGCGAGATCGATCAGCATCGCGGCCAGGGGGCCGGCTCCGGCCTCGAGGGCGCGGCACCCAACGAGCTTGCGCAGCGCATCGCCGCGGTTTCCGAGTTCATCCGCAAGCGGATGACCGGTGAGTACACCGTCGACGAGTTCGGCTTCGATCCCCACCTCACCAACGCAATCTTTCTGCCTTTGCTGAGGGTGTTCTTCAACTCGTGGTTCCGGGTCGAGGTGAGCGGTATCGAGAACCTGCCGGAGACGGGTGCGGCGCTCGTGGTGGCCAACCACGCCGGCGTGCTGCCGTTCGACGGGTTGATGACGCAGGTGGCCGTTCGGGACAAGCACCCCGCGCACCGCGATCTGCGCCTGCTGGCCGCCGACATGGTGTTCGACATGCCGATGGTCGGACAGGCCGCCCGCAAGGCGGGCCACACCATGGCCTGCACCGACGACGCCCACCGCCTGCTGTCCGCCGGGGAACTGACCGCCGTGTTCCCCGAGGGTTACAAGGGTCTGGGCAAGCGGTTCAAGGACCGCTACAAGCTGCAGAGGTTCGGCCGCGGCGGGTTCGTGTCCGCCGCGTTGCGCACCAAGGCGCCGATCGTGCCGTGCTCCATCGTCGGGTCCGAGGAGATCTACCCGATGATGGCCGACGTGAAGCTGCTGGCCCGGCTGCTCGGGCTGCCGTACTTCCCGGTCACACCGCTGTTCCCGCTGGCTGGGCCGTTGGGCGTGGTGCCGCTGCCGTCCAAGTGGTACATCCAGTTCGGTGAGCCCATCGACACCGCGGACTACGACGAATCCGCCGCCGACGATCCGATGGTCACCTTCGATCTGACCGACCAGGTGCGCGAGACCATCCAGCAAACGCTGTACCAGCTGCTGGCCAACCGCAGGAACACCTTCTTCGGCTGACCGTCCCGCTCAGTCCGCTTGAGGGCTTTGCCCAGCAACGAAATTCGACAGCGCTGCGGCGTCCCGCTTCGCGGCGATCTGGGCGGTCAGCTCGTCGGCTTCGGTGTCCGATTCGGCTTCGCCCATCACCGTGACGATGCTGGTGATCACCGGTTCGCCGTTGTCGTCGGTGACCTCGCCGCGGATCTCGGTGAGCACCGCGCCGTGCGATTCGGTCACCGAGTCCAGGTAGGAGTCGAACCACAGCTTGTCGCCGGCCAGGATCGGCCGGTGGAAGATCAACTTCTGGTCGCGGTGCAGCACCCGCTCCATGTTGATCGGAAGATCGAACTGGTTGAAGATCTCCTCCTGCACGCGGCGGCCGGCCACCGCGAGGAACGTCAGCGACGCGACCAGCGCGTCGTAGCCGTACTCCTTGGCCGCCTCTTCGGTGTAGTGCGCCGGATGCTCGTCCTTGACGGCGCGGGCGAACTCGCGGATCTTCTCGCGGTCTACCGCGAAGTAGTCGGGATACCGGTAGTGGGTTCCGATGATCTCTTCTGCGATGGCCATGCCAGGTCTTTCCGTTTCTGCCGGGAGCGGCGCGAGCCTACCAGCGGTTGAACTGGCGGCTCGGCCGCCGGCGGTTCAATTGGCGGCTCGGCCGCCGGCGGTTGAATTGGCGGCTACTTCTTCTCCCGGCGGGACACCGCAGCCGCCAGCGCGCCGCCGACCGCTCCCAGCGCGAGCGCCGAAGGCACCCCGATCCGGGCCGCCTTGCGGGCGGTACGGAAATCGCGGATCTCCCAGCCCCGCTCCCGGGCCAGGTCGCGCAGGTCGGCGTCCGGGTTGATCGCCACCGCGGTGCCGACCAGCGACAGCATCGGCACGTCGTTGAAGCTGTCCGAGTAGGCGGTGCAGCGGCGTAGGTTCAGTCCTTCGCGGATCGCCAGCGACCGCACCGCGTGCGCCTTGCCGGTGCCGTGCAGGATGTCGCCGACGAGCCTGCCGGTGAAGACCCCGTCGATCGACTCGGCCACGGTTCCCAGCGCGCCGGTCAGACCCAGCCGGCGGGCGATGGTGTCGGCCAGCTCGTAGGGCGTCGCGGTGACCAGCCACACCTGTTGGCCGGCGTCGAGGTGCATCTGCGCCAGCGCCCTGGTGCCGGGCCAGATCTTGTCGGCGATGATCTCGTCGTAGATTTCCTCGCCGAGCGCGACCAGCTCGGCCGTCGACCGTCCCTCGATGAACGCCAGCGCCTTGCGCCGGCCCGCGGCGACGTCGCCGCTGTTCTCCCGGCCGGTCAGCTGGAACTTGGCCTGCGCCAAGGCGAAGCGGGCCAGGTCCTGATAGGTGAAGTACTCGCGGGCGGCCAGGCCCCTGGCGAAGTGCACCAGCGACGACCCGTGCACCAGCGTGTTGTCGACGTCGAAGAACGCGGCCGCGGTCAGATCGGGCGGTGGCGGCGGTGGGGCGGCGACGGCGTCCAGCGGTTGGGCGAGCCCCTCCGCGGCGACCTCGGCGCTGACCTCACCGGCGAGTTCCTGCGCCCGGCTGCCGGAACCGATCTCGATTCCCCCGGTATCGGACACGGCTACAACACTAGGGCACCTGCCCGGGATACTGGCGAGGTGGATCGACAGGTGGAGCTGCTGACCCGGGAGGGTTGCCCGATGTGTTCGGCCGTGGCGGTACGGCTGGCCGAGCTGGCCGCAGAGCTGGGTTTCGCGTTGGCGGTGACGGATGTCGACGCGGCCGCCGCCGCGGGCGATGCCGGGCTGCGGGCCGAGTACGGGGACCGGCTTCCGGTGGTGCTGCTCGACGGTGCCGAACACAGTTACTGGGAGATCGACGAAGCCAGGCTGCGCGACGACCTCGCCCGCTGACGGCCCGGCCGCCGAAACCGCGTTCCAGCAGGCGTCCACTCGGCCTTTTGCAGCCGGAATGCAATTTCGGCACCGATGGAGCAAATTTGGTAGGCCAGCTGGTTAACGGCTACCTTTGATGTCGTGCTGATCGTGGTGAGGGAGCCATGAGCGTCCTGCTCTTCGGGGTTTCGCACCGCAGCGCGCCGGTGTCCGTTCTGGAGCAACTGAGCGTCGACGACTCCGATCAGGCCAAGCTCATCGACCAGGTGCTGCAGTCCTCGCTGGTCACCGAGGCGATGGTGCTCTCCACCTGCAACCGCGTCGAGATCTACGCCGTCGTGGAGGCCTTCCACGGCGGCCTTTCTGTCATCGGGCAGGTGCTGTCCGAGCACTCCGGCATGTCGCTGCAGGATCTGACGAAGTACGCCTACGTGCGCTACGCCGAGGCGGCCGTCGAGCACCTGTTCTCCGTTGCCGGCGGGCTGGACTCCGCCGTGATCGGCGAGCAACAGGTGCTCGGCCAGGTCCGCCGCGCGTACGCCTCCGCCGAGGCCAACCACACGGTGGGTCGCACGCTTCACGAGCTGTCGCAGCGGGCGCTGGCCGTGGGCAAGCGGGTCCATTCCGAGACCGGGATCGACGCCGCAGGCGCCTCGGTGGTGTCGGTAGCCCTGGACACCGCGGAGAAGAAGGTGGGGTCCCTCGCCGGCCGCAGCGCGGTGCTGGTCGGCGCCGGATCCATGGGCGCGCTGGCAGCCAAGCAGCTGATGCGCGCCGGGGTCGAACGGATCCACGTGGTGAACAGGACGCTGCCCCGGGCCGCCAAGCTCGCCGAGAACGTCCGCAGCTACGGCATCACCGCCGAGGCCTTCCCGTTCGACCACCTGCCCCCGCTGCTCACCGACGCCGACATCGTCGTCACCTGCACCGGCGCGGTCCGGCCGGTGGTCTCGCTCGCCGATGTGCACCGCGGGCTGGCCCATGTCCGGGAGCCCAAAGAACTCGTCATCTGCGATCTGGGCATGCCGCGCGACGTCGACCCCGCGGTCGCCGGCCTGCCGGGCGTGTTCGTGGTCGACATGGAGCGCATCCTGCGGGAGCCGACGGCCAGGGCCGCGGCCACCGACGCCGACGCGGCCCGCACGATCGTGGCGGCCGAAGTCGCCAAGTACCTGGCCGGGCAACGCATGGCCGAGGTCACCCCGACCGTCACCGCGCTTCGTCAGCGCGCTGCCGATGTCGTCGAGGCCGAGTTGCTCAGGCTGGACAACCGGTTGCCGGGGCTGGACGCCGCACACCGCGACGAGGTTGCCAACACGGTTCGCCGGGTCGTCGACAAGCTCCTGCACGCGCCGACAGTGCGGGTCAAGCAACTCGCAGGCGCACCGGGCGGCGACAGCTATGCCGAGGCGCTGCGCGAGTTGTTCGAACTCGATCAGCACGCCGTCGACGCGGTCGCCGGCACTGAATTGGGTCCCCTCGCCGGAGGCGACGAATTGGGTTCCCTTGCCATCGATCTCGATATGACCGAGTGACGCTCGGCCCGCCGAAAGCCAATACGTGATTCGAATCGGCACCCGGGGAAGCCTGCTGGCCACCACCCAAGCCGGAACCGTGCGCGATGCGCTGATCGCCGCCGGACACGACGCCGAGTTGGTGATCGTCTCCACGGAGGGGGACCAACGCGCCGACGCACCCATCGCCGAGATCGGGGTGGGGGTCTTCACCGCCGCGCTGCGGGAGGCCATCGCCGACGGCCTCGTCGATGCCGCCGTGCACTCGTACAAGGATTTGCCGACGGCACCCGACCCGCGCTTCATGATCGCCGCGACCCCGGTGCGCGAGGACGCCCGGGACGCGCTGGTGGCCCGCGACGGACTGGTGCTCGGGGAGTTGCCGACCGGCTCGGTGATCGGCACGTCCTCCCCGCGGCGGGCAGCACAGCTTAGAGCACTGGGTCTCGGTTTGGAAATCCGCCCCCTAAGAGGCAACCTAGATACCAGGTTGAACAGGGTAAGCAGCGGTGAACTCGACGCCATCGTGGTGGCCAGAGCGGGATTGGCCCGTATCGGTCGCCTCGACGCGGTGACCGAGGCGTTGGAGCCGGTACAGATGTTGCCGGCGCCTGCGCAGGGAGCTCTGGCAGTCGAGTGCCGCGCCGGGGATACGGCGCTCGCGCAGGTGTTGTCGCAACTCGATGACGCTGACACGCGGGCGGCGATCACCGCAGAGCGAACCCTGCTGGCCGAACTGGAGGCGGGTTGCTCCGCACCGGTGGGCGCGATCGCCGAGGTGGTCGAGTCTATCGATGAGGACGGCCGCGTCTTCGAAGAGCTGTCGCTGCGCGGCTGCGTGGCGACGCTGGACGGATCCGACGTGATCCGCGCGACCGGTATCGGGACACCCGATCGGGCACGGGAGCTGGGGCTCTCGGTGGCCGAGGAGCTGTTCGAGCTGGGAGCGCGCGACCTGTTGGACGAAGGCGGGAGAGACAGATGAGCTTGCGAGGACGCAAGGGCAAGCCCGGCCGCATCACGTTCGTCGGCTCCGGGCCCGGGGATCCGGGTCTGCTGACGACGCGGGCGCGGGCGGTGTTGGCCCACGCCGCCCTGGTGTTCACCGATCCCGACGTGCCTGAAGCGGTGCTGGAGCTGGTGGGTTCCGAGCTACCGCCGCCGTCGGGGCCGCTGCCGCCTGTCGCCGCCGGCGCGGCTCCGAAACCCGCCGATGCGGTGGTGAAACAGGACGCCGACGCGGCGGAGAAGCCGGCCGAGGGCAGCAAGGCTGCCGAAGACGCGGTCATCCCCGGGGGACCCGACGTGCGTCCCGCCCTGGGCGATCCGGTCGAGGTCGCCAAGACGCTGGCCACCGAGGCCCGCACCGGGGTCGACGTGGTCCGGCTCGTCGCAGGAGATCCGCTGTCGATCGACTCGGTGATCACCGAGATCAACGCACTGGCCAAGACCCAGCTGAACTTCGAGATCGTGCCGGGACTGCCCGGTACCTCGGCGGTGCCCACCTACGCGGGTCTGCCGCTGGGCTCGTCGCACACCGTCGCGGACGTGCGCGATCCCAATGTCGACTGGGCGGCGCTGGCCGCCGCACCGGGACCGCTGATCCTGCACGCCACGGCATCGCACCTGCCGGAGGCGGCACGCACGCTGATCGAGTACGGCCTCGCCGATTCCACCCCGGCCGTGGTCACGGCCAACGGCACCACCTGTCAGCAGCGTTCGATCGAGACGACCCTTGGTGGGCTGCTCGACAAGGCGGTGCTGGACAAGCCGGCTGTCGCCGAACCCGCAGGCCCGCTGACCGGCACGCTGGTGGTCACCCTCGGTCGCACCGTCGCCCACCGCGCGAAGCTGAACTGGTGGGAGAGCAGGGCACTGTACGGGTGGACCGTTCTGGTGCCGCGCACCAAGGATCAGGCGGGTGAGATGAGCGACCGCCTTGTCGGACACGGCGCGCTGCCCATCGAGGTGCCGACCATCGCGGTCGAGCCGCCGCGCAGCCCGGCCCAGATGGAAAGGGCCGTCAAGGGATTGGTGGACGGCCGGTTCCAGTGGGTGGTGTTCACCTCCACCAATGCCGTGCGTGCGGTGTGGGAGAAGTTCAACGAATTCGGTCTGGACGCGCGCGCATTCTCCGGCGTGAAGATCGCCTGCGTCGGTCAGGCGACGGCGGAACGGGTTCGCGCCTTCGGGATCAACCCCGAGCTGGTACCCACGGGTGAACAGTCGTCTCTGGGCCTGCTCGACGAGTTCCCGCCGTATGACGACATTTTCGATCCGGTGAACCGGGTGCTGTTGCCGCGCGCGGACATCGCCACCGAAACGCTGGCCGAAGGTCTGCGCGAGCGCGGCTGGGAGATCGAGGACGTCACCGCCTACCGCACGGTGCGCGCGGCACCGCCGCCGGCGCAGACCCGCGAGATGATCAAGACCGGTGGCTTCGACGCCGTGTGCTTCACGTCGAGTTCGACGGTGCGCAACTTGGTCGGCATCGCGGGTAAGCCGCACGCCCGCACCATCGTGGCCTGCATCGGACCCAAAACCGCCGAGACCGCAGCGGAGTTCGGGCTGCGCGTGGACGTGCAGCCGGAGGTCGCCGCGGTGGGACCGCTGGTGGAGGCGCTGGCCGAGCACGCCGCCAGGCTGCGGGCCGAGGGTGCATTGCCGCCACCGCGGAAGAAGAGCCGCCGCCGCTAAGAACTCGCCGAAATTGCATTCCAGCAGGACGGCACTCGAACTTTTTCTGCTGGAATGCAATTTCGCGGAAGGTAGACATGGCCTTTCCTCGTCACCGGCCCAGGAGGCTGCGGACCACCCCGGCGATGCGTCGGCTGGTCGCCCAGACATCGCTGGAGCCAAGGCATCTGGTATTGCCGATGTTCGTCGCCGACGGCATCGAGGAACCGCGGGACATCACGTCGATGCCCGGGGTGGTGCAGCACACCCGCGATTCGTTGCGCCGGGCTGCCGCCGATGCGGTCGCGGCGGGCGTCGGCGGGTTGATGCTGTTCGGTGTCCCCAGGGATGAGGACAAGGATCCCACCGGCAGCGTCGGTGTCGACCCCGACGGCATCCTCAATCGGGCGCTTCGGGATCTGGCCAAGGATCTCGGCGACAGCACGGTGCTGATGGCCGACACCTGCCTCGATGAGTTCACCGACCACGGCCACTGCGGGGTGCTCGACCCCACCGGCCGGGTCGACAATGACCTCACCAATCGACGCTACGTCGAACTAGCGGTAGCCCAAGCGAATTCGGGTGCCCACATGGTCGGTCCCAGCGGCATGATGGACGGTCAGGTCGCCGCGATCCGCGACGGCCTCGACGCTGCCGGGTACAGCGAGACCGCGATCCTGGCCTACGCCGCGAAGTTCGCGTCGGGCTTCTACGGACCCTTCCGGGAGGCGGTCGGGTCCAGCCTGCAGGGCGATCGGCGCACCTATCAGCAGGATCCCGGCAACGCGCGCGAGGCGCTGCACGAGATCCAACTGGACATCGACGAGGGCGCCGACATCGTGATGGTCAAACCGGCAATGGCCTACCTCGACGTGGTACGGGCCGCCGCTGAGATCTCGCCGGTTCCGGTGGCCGCCTATCAGGTGTCGGGCGAGTACTCGATGATCGCCGCGGCAGGCGAGAAGGGCTGGATCGACCTGCCCGCCGTGGTGCTGGAGTCCTTGGAGGGAATCCGGCGTGCCGGTGCCGACATCGCGCTGTCCTACTGGGCCGTCGACGTGGCCCACTGGCTGTCGTGACCGATTCCCCCGACCAACCGGGCAGACCTGATGACGTCGACACCGCATTCTGGCTGTGGGTGGCGGCGCTGCCGCTGCTGGCAATCGGCTACGTCGTCGACCTGCTCACCGCGCGGGCGCACCCCACCGGCCTGATCCTGGCGCTGTCGCTGGTGTTCGTCGGCATCCTGGTGGCGGTGGTGCTGACCTTCCTTTTCCTGATGAGGCAGGGCTACCGCTGGGCGCGCACGCTGCTGACCGGCGGCGCGATCGCAACGGTGGTGTACTCGATCTCCAACCTGTTCACCGTGGAGCGGCCCGACGCGGCGGCGATGGGCTACGCCGCACCGGTGATCATCGGGTCCGTGCTGATCGCCGGCGGGGTCTACCTGCTGCACCGCAAGGACTCCCATGAGTTCTTCATGCGCTGATTGGTTAGGCTGACCCGACCATGACCGCCCCGACGCCATCCAGCAGGCCGCGCATCGTCGACATCGCTTTCTGGTGCTTCATCGCCGGCGCGGTCATCATGATCGTCGGCGGGCTGATGGCGTTGACTGCGACCTACGATGCCGCACGGTCGGCGATCCCGCCGACGGTGTCCGACGAGCAGGTGCGCAGCTACCTCACCATCTACCGGTTCAGCGGTATCGGCTCGGTGCTGGCGGCCGGGGCGCTGGCATTCCTCGCCGGGCGGGCGCGGCGAGGTGACGCCCGGTTCCGGTTGGCCACGCTGGCTCTGGGGTTCGCCGCGGTGGTCGTCGTCGGGATGCTCGCCATCGGGGTCGGGGTGGCCCAGCCGCTGATCCTGCTCGGACTGCTGCCGGTCCTGATCGGCGCGCTGCTGTTAGTTCAGCCCTCGGCGCGGCTCTGGTTCCAGGGGTTTCCCGGGAAGGACCTATCGTGACCGAGCCCACCGAGACCCAACCCGCCGACACCCAACCGGAGCTGCTGTTCTACGAACAGGGCGCCAGCTGGCTGTGGGTGCTCGCGGGCCCGGCCGCCGGCGCCGCGATGGCGATGATCCAGCTGTCGGCCGGCTACGGCATCCAGTGGGTGGTGCCGGGACTCTTCTTCGTGCTCGTCTCGGGGTTTCTGGCCATTCAGGTCAAGGCGGCCCGCATTCACACGTCGGTGGAGCTGACGACCGAGAAGTTGCGGCAGGGCACCGAAGTCACGCTGACCGACGAGATCGTGCGCGTCTATCCCGAAGCCACCGGCTCGGAGACGCCGAAATGGCAGTATGCGCGGGCACTGGGCGAGCTCACCGGGGTCCCGCGCGGACGCACCGGCATTGGCCTGCGGCTGACCAACGACCGCACCGCGCAGGCATGGGCGCGCAAGCACCGGCAGCTGCGGGCCGCGCTGACCAACCTGATCGAGGAACGCATCCCCCCTGAGCCGGCCCCGTGAAGGTGATCGCCCAACTCGGCGCGGCGCTGCTGGCCGGAGTCGGCAGCGTGCTGAGCTGGCTGGCCGCGAGCGCCACGGTGACGGTGGCCCCGGTCCTGGACGGTGAGCCGGAGACCACTTCCGTGGTCTACAACGCGCCGCTGCTGACGTTGTCGCTGCTGCTGGCGACGGCGGCCGGCGTGCTGACCGTGCTGGGCGTTGCCCGCCTGCGCCGACGCCCACCCGCGACTGGGGACCATAGTCTCTAGTCCGGCGGTGCCGCATTCTCTTTGATCGGGAGTGTGTTCCGGTTCGCTGAGAACGCCGGCTGTCAGATACCGGCCCGGTACAAGCACAGCGCGGAAACTGCGCACATCATCGACGCTCTCGCCCGGCTGCCCATCGGGGGGTACGCCGGATGCCGGGTCGCCGTCGGCGGCCAGATCATCCGGGTCGACCGAGCACGGGAGTCAGCATGGTGAGCAATCATTTTCGAGGAAAGGTCTGCGTCGTCACCGGCGCAGCGTCGGGTATCGGGCTGGCGGTCGGCGCGGCCCTGCTGGACCACGGCGCCACCGTGGTGCTCGCCGACTTCGACGCGGACCGGCTCACAACCGTCGCCGAGGGGTTGAGCATGCCCGACGGCCGGGTGCACTCGGCCGTCGTCGACGTCACCGTTCAGGAGGCGGTGCAGGCACTGGTCGAGGGGGCAGCCAGGGCACACGGCTCGCTGGACTTTCTGTTCAACAACGCCGGGGTGGGCGGGACGATGCCCATCGGTGTGGCGACCCTCGAACAGTGGCGGCGCATCGTCGATCTGAATTTGTGGGGCGTGATCTACGGCGTGCACGCAGCGGTGCCGATCATGGTGCGTCAGGGCAGCGGCCACATCGTCAACACCGCCTCACTGGCCGGGCTGGTGCCGTTTCCCTATCAATCGCTCTACTGCACAACCAAATACGGTGTCGTCGGGTTGTCCGAAAGTCTGCGCCACGAACTGGCCGCCGACGGGGTCCGGGTGTCGGTGGCGTGCCCCGGCAACGTCGTCAGCCGCATCTTCGGAACCCCGATCCTGGGCCGGCCGGTCGACGCGGCACCGCCGGAGGACTCGATACCGGCCGAGGAGGCGGCGCGCCTGATCCTGGCCGGGGTGGCCGCGGGCGAGGGCATCATCGCGTTTCCCGAGAAGCCACGCGAACTCTGGCGGTCCTACGCCGAGTCCCCGGACAGCGTTGAGGGTTATCTGAAGGAGGTGGCCCGGCAGCGCCGCGCCGCGTTCGCCACCGGAGATGCGCAGGCTTTGTTCCGCGCCACCCAGAGCGCCGGTGGGACCTGAGCGTGGCCGCGCCCAGCTCCGCCGTCGGCGGCTACCTGCGGACGCAGGCGACCATCGCCGGGTTGGTCAACCTGGTGCTCAACCCCGCCGTCGACTGGCTGACCAGCCGGCACAAACCGGCCCAGCCGGTCTGGGGTGTCGAGGGCCTGGTGGTCAACTTCGTCATCACGTCGTTGATCCTGTCGACGCTGGTCGGCGCATTCGCGGCGTGGGGGGTGCGCCGTGAGGCGCGGGCGGGCCGGCTCAGCGCGCGGCGGACGTCGCAGCGCGGCTGGCTGACGGGGTTGGGGTTGGGTGCGGCCGCGGCCGTGGTGAGCGTCGCGGCGGCGTGGCTGCTGCAGGCCGTCGGGGTCGCGACGGCGTCGCTGACCGCGCTGATGCTGGTCAAGGCCGTGTACAGCGGTGTGCTGGGGTATCTGGTCGCGGCGTGGGTGATCCGCAAGTGCGTGCAGTGAGCCTGGTCACAGCATCTTTGGTACAAAGTGCAGAATCTGTAACACTGTTGCCCATGACCGAGTTGGCGCAGCAGACCGAGCACCTCGATGACGCGTTGCCGCTGGGGCCGCAGTCGCTGGTCTGGAAGTACTTCGGCGACAACCGGATGTACCTGATCGGGCCGCGGCCCGCGGTGCTGCAGAACATGCTGGCCGAGCTCGGCCAGGGCGTGTACGACCACTCGACGTTCTTCGCCGACACCGCAGAACGCCTCAAGCGCACCATCCCGCCGATCTTCAACACCGTCTACGGCTCCGACGAGAACAACGCCGGCCTGCAGGTGCGCGACTTCCACCACCACGTCAAGGGGGAGATGCCCGGCACGGACGGTGCGCGCTACCACGCGCTCGACCCGGAGACGTACTTCTGGGCGCACGCCACGTTCGTCGAGCAGATCTACTATTTCGCCGACACGTTCGTGAAGCGGCTGACCGACGCCGAGCGTGAGCAGATCTGGCTGGAGTCGAAGACCTGGTACCGCCGTTACGGCGTCAGCGACCGCCCGATGCCGGCCACGTACGCCGAATTCGAGCAGTACTGGGACCGGATGATGGACCAGGTGGTCGTCGCGCACCCGTCGGCGAAGTACGGCGTCGGCTACGTCACCAAGGGCTTCCCGAAACCCAAGGCGGTGCACCCGCTGGTGTGGCGGCTGGTCGCTCCGGTGTTCAACCCGCTGGCGGCGTTTCTGACCACGGGCGGCCTGCCGCCGCGGGCGCGGATGCTGCTGGGCCTGCCCTGGACCGACAAGCAGGAACGCCGCTACCAGCGCTTCGCGGCGATCTGGCGGTCACGCCCGGTGAACTGGATCTGGGACCGCCTGCCGATGCGGGTGCGCTACAGCGGCTACGCCGTCAAGGGCTATGCGCGGAACTGACGCCACCGAGCACATCCTCGACGCCGCGGTCGTCGAATTCGAACGGCACGGCTTCCGCCGCGTCGCGCTCGACGACGTGGCGCGCCGCGCCGGGGTCAGCCGCACCACGATCTACCGGCTCTTCGCCAACAAGGACGAGTTGGTGGGCGCCGTCATCGAGCGGGAGAACATCCAGCTGTTCGCCGACATCGCCGCCGAGCTCAAAACCGCGGGGCCACAGTCGAATTACTATGTCGAAGCGTTCACGCTGTCGATCCTGAAGTTCCGCAGGCACCGGGTGCTGCACCAGATGATCATCGACGAACCCGGGCTCGTCCTCGAGCTTGCCGGCCGGTACCACCGTGCTGCGATCGACCGGATGGCCGCGGCGTTGCGGGTCATCTTCCCGCCCGGTTTCGCCGAGCGGATCGGGCCAGCCGCCGTCGACGAGCTCGCCGACTGCATCCTGCGCTACGCCGCGATGGTGCTGTTGCTGCCCAGCGCGCAACCGCTGGAGACCGCCGACGACGTCCGCGCGTTCGCTCGTCAACACTTCCTGCCCAGCCTGCCTGCGGCGCTGCGGACGGTTCCGGCATGAGCGGTGGTGTTTCGTGGATCACAGTTTCGGGCAGCCGTTGCGCATGGCCGAGAACACAGACGCCCAGAACCAGCAACTCACCGAGAAGCCCGATGTCACCGACGAACACCGCGAGAAGGCCAAACAGATGGCGACGGCCTACTCCGACGATCTGCAGACCACGACGCTGCCCGGCAGCGGCGGCACGGTTGCAGGCACGTCCGTCACCGACTGGGTCGACGACAAGGACAAGGGCAACATCGAGACCACAGCCGAAGAGGGAAATGTCGAGTACCGCAACACCGAGGAGTTCCGCAGGAAACTGGAGGAGTGACCGCGGCACCGGAAGGACGTCCGCTTGCCTAGTCTGGCATCTGTGACACCCCTCAACCGGATCGCACCGTCGTTCGTGACGATGGCACATTCCATCGTCTGGGCGTCCGTGGCCACGGTCGACGCGGACAGCAAACCGCGCACCCGCATCCTGCATCCGTACTGGGAGTGGGACGGCACCGACCTCTTCGGCTGGGTGGCGACGGTCCCCAGCCCGGTCAAGCGCGCGCACCTGGCGGTCCACCCCGACGTCTCCGTGAGTTACTGGACCACCACCCACGACACCTGCAGCGCCGAGTGCCTTGTCGAGTGGTACTCCGACGACGACACCCGCGCCGCGATCTGGCAGAAGTTCGCCACCGCGCCGCCACCGGTCGGATACGACCCGTCGATCATCCCGTTCTGGAAGGACGGCCCGACCTCCGACCAGTTCGCCGTGCTGAGGCTGGCCCCCTACCGGCTTCGGGTGATGCCCGGCACCGTGATGACCGAGGGCGCCGGCGAAATCCAGAACTGGCACGCGTCATGACGGCCCGCGATACCGCCGCCGCGCCCGAGGTCGGGTCGCTCCCGCTGGTTCCGCGCAACCCGCTCCCCCTGTGGAAGTTGGTGCAGTTGGTCCGGCGGCTCGACACCGGCCAGGAGGTGATCCGCGACGCCGGCGGACCGATCACCCGCATCCAGCTGGGCCCGAAGAAGCTCATGCCGCCGATCGTGGCGGTGATGTCACCGGCTGGGATGCGGGATGTGTTGGGACGCAACGACGCATCGTCGGATCGCTGCATCATCCACGAGCAGGTGCAGGAGATGGCCGGTGACAGCCTGTGGGTGTTGCCCAACGAGCAGTGGCGGCCTCGCAAGCGGGCTCTAGCGCCGGTGTTCACCAAAACCAGCGTGCGCGCCTTCGGTGGCCACATGTCCAAGGCCGCACAGGGTTTCGTCGACCGATGGCCCAGCGGCGGCGAGGTCGACCTCGACGCGGAGTGCCGCAGAGTCGCCATGCAGTCGCTGGGCCGTTCGGTGCTGGGTGTAGATCTGAACGAACGTGGCGAGACCATCGCCCGGTGCATGCATGTCGCGTCGTCCTATACCGCCGACCGCGCGCTGCGGCCGGTGCGGGCCCCGCGCTGGCTGTCCACCCCGGCGCGGCGGCGGGCCCGTAGGGCAGTGGACGCCATGCGCGTGATCACCGACGAGATGGTCAAGGCGTGCCGGTCCGACCCGACGCGCGACGCCCCGCTGGTGCAGGCGCTGATCGCCGCCACCGATCCGGAGACGGGCCGTCCGCTGACCGACGAAGAGATCTCCAACGACCTGCTGATCTTCATGCTGGCCGGCCATGACACCACCGCGACGGCGCTGACACACGCGCTGTGGGTGCTCGGGCACCATCCCGACATCCAGGATCGCGTCGCGGCGGAGGCCGCCGCGATCGGTGACCGCGAGCTGACGCCCGACGACGTGCCCGCGCTCGGTTACACCGTTCAGGTGCTGCACGAGTCGGTGCGGCTGTGCCCGCCCGCCGCCGGCGTGGCGCGGCTGGTGACCCGTGACTTTGCGGTGGACGGTTACCGGGTGGAGGCCGGCAGCCTGGTCGCGCTCGGGCTGTACGCCCTGCACCACGACCCGGCCCTGTGGCCGGATCCGATGGCCTTCGACCCGGACAGGTTCAGTCCGGAGAACGTCAAGGCCCGCGACCGCTGGCAGTTCCTGCCGTTCCTCGGCGGCGGGCGGCCCTGCATCGGGGAACACTTCGCCCGGCTGGAGACGACGCTCGCGCTCGCCACCGTGGTCCGGGCCTGCCGGATCGAGTCGCTCGACGACCTTTTCGAATGTGAGGTGCCGTTGACCACGGTCGCGAAGGGGCCGATCCGGGCGCGCGTCACCCCGCGTCGCTGATCAACCGCGGTCGAGGAGCACCGCCTGCTCGAACGGGAGCAGTGCGAACACGGGCCGCATCACGCCGGTCACCGACGGTGCCGCCTCGGCCTTCGTCATCACCCGCGGATTGACGACCGGAAGTGTCCTTCGTAGCGGCGCATGGTGCCGCCGCCCGCGGCCACGACGTTCTTCAGCCAGTCCCGGTCCGGACCGTAGGTCAGCAGGATCGCGACGCCGTCGGCGGTCGAGAACACGGTCAACGGTGTGCGGTAGCGCTTGCCGGATTTCCGTCCTGCATGCTCGAGGATGCCCATCGTCGGTGCCCATCCCGCCCACAGGCGCTGGATCGGGTTGGTGACGTGCCGGTTGAACCGTGCCAGCCACTGCGGCAGTTGCATACCTCCATCATGCGGCGCGCGGCTTCAGCAGGGTAGAGGTCGACCGGTGAACAGGTCCCGGCCGCAGAACCCCGGCACGGGCGGCCCCGGCGGCACGCCCTCGATGAACAGCGTGGTGGGCGCGTTGAGGTCGTACTTGTGTGCCCAGTAGTACTCGTGGCAGACGGTCATGTCCCAGTTCGGCATCCCGGTGAACAGATAGTCGCCGGGGCACCAGGTGTCCGCCTGGGCGGAACCTGGACCGAGCGCCACGCCTGCCAGACACAGCGCGCCCGAGACGGCGACGGTGGCGGCCAGCCGAGAGATGGTGTTCATGATGGTGGTTCTCCCTTCGTGAGGCCGCACCCCTCGCACGGCCGACGTGAGCAGCACAGCCCATCGCGACTGCTACCGAGCCCAAGAAACCGTTGGGCCCGTAGTGATCGTGCGCCGGCCGCCGCCGGGCGTAACGAGTAGTCGACTACGCGAACCCAGCCTTTCCGCAGAGGTATTTCGGCCCTTCCGGCACGAAGGTGGAGGGTGGTGACATTGACGCGTAAACCGAAAACACTCACGGAGGTGTCAGATGCCCCGAAGCGCCGGAGAGCGGTACGAGTGCAAGGAGTGCGGTGCCGTGCTGGTCTACGAGAAGCCGTGTCCGTGTACGCCCGATATGGAACACCGCGAGGTCTGCTGCGAGAAACCGATGACGCAGGTGCAGCCGGCCTGAGACACCGGGCGACCGCAGGTCACCGCGGTCCACCCCGGGCGGCGGCGATCTCCACCGCGACCCGCAGGGCCCCGGTCGACCGGTCGGCGGTGCCGAGCTTGCGGCCGAGGATCGATTCGATGCGGGCCAGCCGCTGGTACATGGTCTGCCGGTGGATCCGCAACGACTCGGCGGCTGCCACCCGACTCCCGGTGCGGAACAGCGCCGCCAGCGTCGCGATCAGTTCCTCGGAGCGGTTCGCGGTCCGCAGCGGCCCGAGCGCGGCGTCCAGAAACCGCTCCACCGCTGCCGAATCAACTTGTGTCAGAAAGTGATCCAGCGTGAAATCACGCGCCAGGCCGACATAGTCGCTCTCTGTGGAATGCATCGCGGCGGTCGCGGCGACGGTCATCGTCGTCGCGACATCGGCCATCTCGCGTTGCGGTTCGGTGATCCCGACGCGCAGGGAGCTGGGTAGTGCCGTCGAATAGAGCTGGCCGACAAGGCCTTCCACCAACTCTGCGGGGTCGGTGCGGTTGTCGAACCGGACGATCGAACGGTACTGGCCGTTGCGGATCTCCGAAAGCACCTGGCGCTCGTCACGTCTCAGCACCGCCGCCAGTTCGGCCACCTGCAGCGGGCCGTCGACGCTGATGGCCACCACGCCCACATACCAACCGCCCGGCGGCAGCCCGAGGCTGCGCGTCGCGCGCCGCAGGGCCGAGGCGGTCTCGGTCAGCAGCGACGGCGGACGCGTGGTGTCCTCGGCCAGGGCCAGCAGGCGGAACACCTCGCGCACCGCCTGATCCGAGCGCGTCAGTGGACGCCACCGCAGCAGGGCAAGGGCCAGCGACTCGGGGGCTCGTCTGGCGATCGCGTTGATCATCTGCAGATCCACCCCGGGGCGGGGGAGCACTTCGAGGGTCGCGATCGTGACGCCCGCCGACTCGATGGGGGCGACGTGGGCGTAGCTGCGCGGCCGCGCATCCGGCACCTCCGCCGACGCGAGCACCGCCCCCGACACCGAGCGCACCATGATCGCGCAGCCACTCAGCGCGCTCAACCCGGCGACCATCTCGTCGAGGTCGCCCTGCGCGGCCAGCACCCCGGCCAGCATGTGGGTGACCTCGTCGTTGAAGTGCAGGGCCCGCACCGATTCGTTGACCAGCCTGCTGTTGAGGGCACGGGTCACCTCGACGAAGCGGACCACCTCGGTGAGCTCGATCAGCGGGAAGCCCCGGGCGACGGCCCGGTCGACGAGCGCCTCGGACAGCACGCCGATGCGCGGCCGCTCCACGGCGAGCGCCGCGGCGCCGACGTCGGCCAGCGAGTCCACGTAGGAGCGCAGCTGATCAGGCGTGGAGTCGCCGAGGATCACCCCGGCGACCAGCAGCATCTCGCCGCCGCTGAGCAGCTCGGCGATGTCGAGGACTTCGCTGGTGTGCACCCAGCGGATCGGGGCGTCCAGCCGCTCCCAGCCGGCCAGGACGCGGGGCCGGGCCGCCGCCACTGCCGGATCGTCGAGCGCCTCCCGCAGGCTCAAGGATGCGGACTCCGGGAACATGGACAAAACTTATAGCAATTCGATGAAAGTACGGACGATCTGTATATGGACGGGTGATCCGGGATGGGCTCAGGATGGATTCACCAGCGCAGCGTGGCGCGACTCGCCCCTCGATCCCCGATGAATCAGGAAGTCCCATGACCTCAGTCGACACCGCGCCGGCGCCGCCGGGCCCGCCTCATGGGGGCCACGATCTCGAAGCCGAGCTGACCGTCATCCCCGAATCCGCGAAGACCACCGATCTGCGCGGGCAGTTCTGGATCTGGGCGGGCGCCAACATCGCCCCGATCAACTGGATCCTCGGTGCGCTGGGTGTGACCATGGGCCTCGGGCTCTTCGAGACGATCGCGGTCCTGGTGGTCGGCAACGCCATCGGGATGTCGCTGTTCGGTCTGTTCGTCGTGATCGGGCAGCGCACCGGCGTCACCGGAATGGTGTTGTCCCGTGCGGTGTTCGGGCGGCGCGGCGCCTATGTTCCGGCCGCCGTGCAGGCGGTGCTGTGCATCGGGTGGTGCGCCGTCAACACCTGGATCGTGCTCGACCTGGTGATGGCACTGCTGGGCCGGATCGGACTGGTCGACCCCGAGCTGAGCAACAATGCGGCCCGCATCCTGGTCGCCGGCGTCATCATGACCATCCAGGTGGCCATCGCCTGGTTCGGGTACCGCGTGATCGCGGCCTTCGAGCGCTGGACCGTGCCGCCGACGGTGGCCGTGCTGGTCGCCATGACCGTGGTCGCCTGGATCGGTCTCGACGTCGACTGGGCCTACGCCGGTGACACCACGCTGACCGGAGCCGAGCACTTCACCGCGATCACCGCGGTGATGACGGCAATCGGAATCGGTTGGGGCATCACGTGGTTGGGCTATGCCGGTGATTACTCGCGGTTCGTGTCGGCACAGGTCCCCGCCCGCAAGTTGTTCGCTGCGAGCGCGCTGGGCCAGTTCATCCCGGTCGTGTGGCTCGGTGCGCTCGGCGCCTCGCTGGCCACGCTGAGCACGTCGTCGGATCCGGGGGAGATCATCGTCGACGCCTACGGGGCGCTCGCAATCCCGGTGCTGCTCCTCGTGGTGCACGGCCCGCTGGCCACCAACATCCTCAACATCTACACCTGCGCGGTCTCCACACAGGCGCTCGACATCAAGGTCAACCGCAGGGTGCTCAATGTCGTCATCGGTGTGGTCGCGATGGGGTGCGTGGTGTATTTCGTGCTCAACGGCGACTTCGCCCAGACCATCGACGCCTGGCTGGTCGGGATCGTCGGCTGGGTGTCGCCGTGGGCGGCCGTCATGCTCGTGCACTGGTTCGGGGTGGCGCGCCGCCAGGTCGACGCCGCAACCCTGCTCACTCCGCCGGGCGAATCGACGCTGCCCACCGTGCGCCTCAGCGCGCTGTTCGCGCTCGCCGTCGGCATCGTCTTCACCTGGCTGTTCATGTACGGGATGGTGCCGGTGATGCAGGGGCCGATCGCCATCGCGCTCGGCGGCGTCGACCTGTCCTGGCTGGCCGGCGGTCTGGCGGCCGGAACGATCTACGCCGCGCTGGAGATTCCCCGGGCCCGCCGGGTGCGGACATGACCGGCACCGACCACCTGATCACCGGTGCCACCGTCCTGACGATGGACCCGGTGACCGGTGCCGCCCCGGTCACCCGCAGCATCCGGATCCGTGGCGGGGAGATCACCGCGGTGGAGCCGACGCTGACCGCCGAACCGGGCGAGGACGTGATCGACGGGCGCGACCGGTTGGTGGTGCCGGGATACGTCAACGCGCACACGCACTCGTGGGAGGCGCTGTTCCGGGCGCGGCTGGACAACCTGCCGCTGGAGCACTGGATGCTGCTGTCCTATCCGGTGCTCGGCCTGGCGCCACTGTCACCGGACCTGATCAGGCTGCGTTCGGCGCTGGTGGCCATCGAGTCGCTGCGCAACGGGGTGACCACGCTGGTCGACGACGTCCTGGAGATCCCCGGCCAGACCGAGGAGCAGCTGGCGGCGGTGTTCGAGACCTACCGCGACATCGGGATCCGGGCCAACCTCTCCGGGCACGTGATGGACCGGCCGTTCGTCGCGCATTTCCCGTTCCTCGCCGACGCGCTCGATCCCGCCGAGCGGCGGGCCCTCGATGCGCTGACGGTGTGCGACACGGGCGACTATCTGGCCTACGCGCAGGCCGCCGCGGCGCGCTACCGGGACTACGCCGACGGTCGGCTGCGGTTCATGGTCGGGCCGTCGGCCCCGCAACGCTGCTCGCCCGAGCTGATGGTCGGGCTCGACGAGCTCGCGCGGCGCCACGACCTGGAATTCCACATCCACGTGCTGGAGACCAGGACCCAGGCCGTCACCGGCGAGGAGTTCTACGGCAAGACGATGGTCGAGTACCTGCACTCGCTGGGCGTGCTCGGCGAGCACGTGACCATCGCGCACGGGATCTGGCTCACCGACTCCGACATCGAGGTGCTGGCCGACACCGGCGCGTCGGTGTCGCACAACCCGATCTCCAACCTCAAGCTGGGCTCCGGCATCGCGCCGTGGCGCAAACTCCGCGACGCCGGAGTGAACCTGGGCCTGGGCACCGACGGCATGTCCAGCAGCGACACCGCCCGGATGTCGGAGGTGGTCAAGGCCGCGGCGCTGCTGCACAAGGTCACCGGGCCCGACTACCGGCGGTGGCCGACGGCCGGCGAGGTGCTGACGGCCGGAACCCTGGGTGGGGCCCGGTCGGCCCGGCTGGGCGCGACCGTCGGCAGCATCGAGGTCGGCAAGCGCGCGGACTTGGTGATCTACGACATGACCGCGCTCACGTTCACGCCGCGCAACGCCCCAGAGCTGCACCTGGTGTACTCGGAGAACGGTTCGTCGATCGACACCGTGATGGTCGACGGCCGGGTGGTGATGACCGCCGACCGCCTCACCACGATCGACGAACGCGCGGTGCTCGACGAGCTGCAGGCCCGCGGGCCCGAGCTGCGCCGCTGGCAGGACCATCTGGAAACCCTCAACCGGTCCCTGCTGCCCGCGTTCGACCGGCAATACCGGCAGGTCATGAGCAGGGCCGTGCCGGTGGACCGGTTCAGCGGGCACGGTGACTGCTGGCTGAACTGACTCCACTACACCCTGTAGTTGGACGATTTCGGCCCGGCTGGGACACTGGTCGCCATGAGCAGTACCGACCTGTCCGCGAAGTTGTTCGCCGACGCGTGCTCGGTCATCCCCGGCGGGGTCAACTCGCCGGTGCGGGCCTTCAGCTCGGTGGGCGGCACGCCGCGGTTCATCACCTCGGCCAACGGGTGCTGGCTGACGGACGCCGACGGCAACCGCTATGTCGACCTGGTGTGCTCGTGGGGGCCGATGATCCTCGGTCATGCCCACCCCGCCGTCGTCGAGGCGGTGCAGCGGGCGGCCGCCGACGGTCTGTCGTTCGGCGCCCCGACCCCGTCGGAAGCCGAGCTCGCCCGCGAGATCATCGACCGGGTCGCGCCCGTCGAGCTGATCCGGCTGGTGAACTCCGGCACCGAGGCCACCATGAGCGCGATCCGGCTGGCCCGCGGCTTCACCGGCCGCGCCAAGATCGTCAAGTTCTCCGGCTGCTACCACGGCCACAGCGACGCGCTGCTCGCCGACGCCGGCTCCGGGGTCGCCACGCTCGGTCTGCCGTCGTCGCCGGGGGTGACGGGCGCGGCGGCCGCCGACACCATCGTGCTGCCGTACAACAACGTGCCCGCGGTCGAGGAGGTGTTCGGCCGGTTCGGTGACGAGATCGCCTGCGTGATCACCGAGGCCAGCCCCGGCAACATGGGCACCGTGCCGCCGCTGCCGGGCTTCAACGCCGAGCTGCGCCGTATCACCGCCGCGCACGGCGCACTGCTCATCCTCGACGAGGTGATGACGGGCTTCCGGGTCAGCCGCGCCGGGTGGTACGGCGTGGATCCGGTGGACGCCGATCTGTTCACGTTCGGCAAGGTGATGAGCGGCGGGCTGCCCGCCGCGGCGTTCGGCGGCCGGGCCGAGGTGATGAACCGGCTGGCGCCGCTCGGCCCGGTCTATCAGGCGGGCACCCTGTCCGGTAACCCGGTCGCGATGGCCGCCGGACTGGCCACGCTGCGCGCCGCCGACGACGCCGCCTACGCCACGCTGGACGTCAACGCCGACCGGCTCGCCGGCCTGATCGGTGATGCCTTGACCGAAGCGGGTGTCGCACACCAGATCCCGCGGGCAGGAAACATGTTCAGCGTGTTCTTCGGGGCCGAACCCGTGACCGACTTCGCCGCCGCGCGGGCCACCGAGACGTGGCGCTTCCCGGCGTTCTTCCACGGCCTGCTCGACGCGGGGGTCTATCCGCCGCCGAGCGCCTACGAATGTTGGTTCGTCTCAACGGCTCTCGACGACGACGCGTTCGACAAGATCGCTGC
>Ga0172382_10001178_pt1 | contig 47576 bp, 72 predicted proteins | sample Leawel138RmetaG_FD_122245 | JGI IMG/M metagenome (GOLD analysis project Ga0172382, IMG submission 122245) | Leachate microbial communities from a municipal landfill in Southern Ontario, Canada - Leachate well 138R metaG | ecosystem: Engineered > Solid waste > Landfill > Unclassified | place... | reverse complement strand
GTTCATGTGGGGCTCGCACGACTGCGTGACATTCGCCATGGCCTGCGCGGATGCAATCTTGACTGAGAAGGTATCTGACGGTGTGTTTAAAGAGTTTGGCGAGTGGGCGAGCGAGCAGGACGCGTCGCAGGCGATAGGCACCGATCTTGATACGTGCGCGCACCGCGTTCTCGGCGATCCCGTGCCGTGGCCGCTGCTAGGGCAGGGAGATGTGGCGTTGGCTGTCGATGATGCGGGCCGGGAATTCATCTGCGTGCACGATGGCTGTCAGTTCATCTCGCCCGCCGCGTCTGGGCTGCAGAGAGTGCCGTTCTTACACGTAAAGCATGGCTGGAGGATCCAGTAATGCCCCAGGCCGCGGTTGCTGCAGTTGGGTCGTTCCTGGTTGCTGCTGGCGCAAGCGCGGCGGTCGCAACCTTTGTTGCTAACGTGTTTGTCTACGCCGCCGCCACGTACCTACTAAATCGCGCATCGCAACTGCTGGCGCCAAAGCCCCGCAGCGCAGGTCTCGGCACAGGAACGGAGATCAACTATTACGACTCCGGCGCCAGCGTGCGCATCGCATACGGGCGAGTCAGGACCGGGGGGATGGAGACGATACCGCCGATCACCAGTGGATCGGATAACGCCTTTCTGCACAAGGTGCTCACCCTGGCCGGGCACGAGATCGACTCGTACAACTACACGCACTTTGATATCGACACGATCACCAACGCGCAGATCGGACCGATGTCATTCAGCACTGCAGACGGCAAGGTAAACAGCGGGCCGTTTCGAGAACATGCCTGGATTCGGCATTATCGCGGCACGGCCACAGACAGCGCGGACCGAATTCTAATCGGCGTTGACTCGACCGCGTTCGGCAATGCACGAGCGCGAGGAATTGCGAAGGCCGCGATCCAGTTCAAGTTCAACCAGGAGATCTACCAGTCGATCCCGACGATCACGTTCACGTATCAGGGTAAACGTTGCTACGACCCGCGCCTGGATACCAGCCCTGGGGCCAACCCGACCAACGCCAGCTATATCGCGTGGACGGCGAACCCCGCTTTGTGCCTGGCCGATTACCTGATGGCGAGCTATGGCGGGGAGTACGAGGCGAGCGAAATCGATTGGGCCTCGGTATCCACGGCAGCGACGTACTGCGATGTGTCCGTATCGGTTCCCTCCGGCGTGCAGCCGCGCTATACGTGCAATGGCGTCATTTTCGCCGCCGAGGAATTCACCGAGAACGTGAAGGCGCTGACGGATGCGATGCTTGGACGAGTCATTTTCAGCGATGGCCGATGGCGGATGTATGCCGGATCGTGGCAGACACCGACGTTCGCAATTCAGAAAACGGATTGGGTGAGCGGCCTGTCGATTCGCTTCGAGCAGGGCAGGGAGAAGCGCTTCAACCATATGAAATGCTGGTACGTCGACCGGGAGCGAGAATACCAGCGCGTCGAGTGTAATCCACGATTTAATACCACGTATCGCGCCGCAGACGGTGGCGAGAATATCGAGGCGGAAATCGAGCAGCTTCTTTGTGACAACGAATTCGAGGCGCAGAGAAAAGCAGAGTTTCTGCTTCGTCAGTCGCGCAATCAGATCATGGTTATCGGCCGACTGCCGCCGCGATTCCAGAATATCGCGCTGTGGGATACGGGCGTCATTGTTTTCGATCACCTTGGCTGGTCATCGAAAACATTTCGTGCGGTCGGCATCGACATGAATACAGATGGGTCGATGGACTGCGTGTTCGCGGAGGAGCAGTCTGGCGACTGGACTGACCTCTCATCTGGCGACTACAACTCCCCAAGCACTGCTGCGCTTCCAGCAGTCAATGGGCCATTTCTTCCGACTGTGTACACCTCTCAGATGGAGGAGGATGCGGCGACGGAGCTGTTTATTACGGGCGCCGGTAGGATCTCCGGGTTCGCCCCCTACTCTGCGGTCGGGTCATACGCAGACCTGAATTTAATCAGGGACGCGGGCGGAGAACTCTTGACGAGCGCCGGAGGAACTACGCTATTCACGAACAATCTGACCACGGATGGATCGTTTATTATCACTGGGGTTTTTAGAGCCAGCGCAGGAACCAACAGCGTAACAACGGTGTATCCATACCTGCAGAATGTGTCCTCCGGTGGAATAAATGTCGGCGCTTCTAATGCTCGCGTCACATTGACGCAGTCGATCACGCCCTGCACGATTCAGGACCAATTCTCTGTTAGCTCCGGCGTGAGTTACCGGGCTGGGCTTAGAAAAAGCTGTTCGGCGAACTCCGTCTTCGAAACCTGGGAGGAACCGATGCGCATACAGGTGGAGTTCATCAAGCGATGAATAGCGTGCATTTCTATGACCTGGGCAGCGGCGAGATCATGCCCAATGAGCTAAAAGCGTCATGTCCAGATTTCGCCAAATTCGTGACCGCCAACACGCCGGAGGGTTATGCGCCGATCTACTGGGTCACCGATCCGATGTCACAGAGAGTCGACCTTTCGACAGGGGAGATCGTTGACTACCAGCCTCCGCAGCCCGACGCAGAGCACGTGTGGGATGTTGACGCTAGGCGCTGGATTAAGCGCCCGGACGTTATTGAGCGTGAGCGCCTGCGTCTTGAGGCTCAATCTCGCATCGATGATCTCGAGCGCCGTCAGGCTCGTCGGGTGCGTGAGCTGCTTGCCGCATCAGACCCGGCGCTGAAGACGATCGATGACGAAATAGCGCAGTTACGAGCAGTCATCAACGGCGAAAGGGAAACCAGCGCACCTTGAGTGAAATTCCATTTTCAGCATCATCGGTTGACGAGGCGCTTTCTTGGCGAAACACGCTCGCGTCGATGCGGACCTGGGCGAAGTTGATCTCATATCCCAGCGCGAGTGTGACATAGGGATTGTCGATGCGCCTCGATGGGGAGTCGAGTTGGCGGACAGCGGTTCGCTGAATGTACGGATCATTGCCGTTTTCAGGCATCACGAACAGCGTATCGCCATAGAAGCTCTCGGTGTAACGACGGTCGTTTGATTCGAGATATTGAGCGCTGGTATCGAGGTACAGTCCGGACCAGCTGAAGCAGGCGATGAGAGCGGCAATTGTGCAGTCCATTTTTGGTTCTCCGCTGAGGATTTGTTATGAGAAGAATCCCGCCATGCCAGCAGAAAGCACCATGGCCGCGATGATGATGGCTGTCACGATGAGTGCTGCCGGGATAGATGCGAGCACGATCTTCACCATCAAGCCGACCAGCGGAATGAATCCGATGTCGATGCTGTCGATCGTCACCCTCTGACGCTGTTCTTCCATCTTGTTCCCCTATCGAAAATTGGACATGGCTCAGTGAATCTCGGTACTTTCCCCTCCAAGGAGGCCCCAGCGCACATTGCAACTGACACTCACTAGAGACACCCCGCATAGCGATTCGTGGCTGGGCATCCTAGAGGTGGCTGGGCGCAAGTTCCATACCCTCGAAGCCGCGGACTGTCTGCCGTCCGGCGCCTATCGTCTGCGCCAGCATCAGCGACCCAATGGCGAGCAGTGTTATGCATTGGTCTCCCCGTCGCTCGGAGTCTATCACCAGCCCTACGATATTCCTCCGTCACGAAGCAAAGCTAGTCGGTATCTGGCGCTGGTGCATGCGGGAGATCACTGGTGGGATGCCAATGCGGTGGCGCTCGGGAAAAACAGGATTTTAGACACGATCCACGGCGGTGGAACCACGCTCAGAACGTGGAAGATGACTGAAACAAAGGCCGCGATGAACGAGCTGCGCACCCTCATCGGCGCGAAGTTCGATATCGAGTTAACAATAATTTGCAGCATGGAGGCTCAAGTAGCGGGTTGAATCACGAGCGCATCGCCGACGTCTCGGTGGCCGCATCCTGGGCCCTGTGGGGTATCTCGCTGGCCCAGGTCAACCAGTTACTCACCACACTGTCGCTGATCGCAGCGACGTTCGCCTCGATCGCGGCCGGCATCTACTACGTCAGGAATAGACGCAGATGACCCTCGCCGCCGCCATCGTCATCCTGTGCATCCTCGGCTGGATCTGGAGGCCGCGATGATCATCGAATCCGACGTAACCGCGCGACTGAAGTCGGACGAAGGGTTCGTGCCGCACTGTTATCTCGACTCGCTGAAATTCCAGACAATCGGCTTCGGCAGGCTGATCGACAAGCGCCGAGGCGGCGGCATTACGCGCCAGGAAGCCGAGCACCTGCTGCGCAATGACATCTACAAATGCGCCGCCGAGTGCGAGTCGCGCTTTGAATGGTGGGATGCGCTCGATGATGTTCGCCAGGGCGCGATCGTCTGCATGGCATTCCAGCTCGGCACCAGCGGCGTGGCGAATTTCAAACGCATGATCGCGGCCATCAAAAGGCGTGATTGGGTAACGGTGGAGAAAGAGGCGCTGGACTCGGCGTGGTCAAAGCAGACCCCGGCGCGGGCAAGGCGCATGGCGAGAATTTTACGAACGGGAGTTTGGGAATGACTTGGAATCAATTGAAGGCCCGCCTGGCTGACCCCATCGTAGCCGGCGGCATCCTGCTGCTTGTGCTGGGAGAGGTGCAGGCACAGGCGGACGTCCTACTGTCCTGGCTCGGCCCCACCGCGGCAGGGCGAGTCCTTTCGCTGATCGGTATCACCGCGATGGTGATCCGCTACGTGCAGACGCTCACTCCAAAGGAGATTGATGATGGCTCAGAAAATTCAGGCGTGTAGCGCCCTTGCGCTGCTGATGCTGCTGGCCGGCTGCGCGTCGTTCGGCCTGGCACCGGCAAACACGCTGAGCGAGCGACTGGCCTATGCCATGGGATCCCACACCGCGGTACTCGCGGCCACGACTCAGGCCTTAGATGCCGGCGACATCACATCCGACGACGCCCAGCGCGTGCTCACCGTGGCAGACACCGCCAGACAGACGCTCGACGCCGCAGGACTGGCTATTGGCGTGGGCGACCTAGCTACCGCCGAGGCTCGATTGCAGCTCGCCACGTCGCTCTTGGCGCGGCTCCAGTCCTATCTTCGAGGTGCATCATGAGTGCTACTACCGCAGCGGCCGGAATCGGGCTGCTACTCCAGCTGATCGAACAGGCGGCGAGGGTGTCGCTCCTGATTCGAGCCGCCCAGGCTGAGGGCCGGGATGTGACGTCGGCCGAACTCGCCGCGCTGGTGGCGGAGAACGATGCCGCGCGGCAGGGGCTGGTGGACGCTATCGCTCGGGCGAGGTCGGAGGGGCGGTAATCCCCGCCGCATACTCTCTCACCCGCTGGGCGTGCTCAGGGCGGACCCAGACCTCGACCCGCACCAGCCCCTCCCGGCGTTTGCGCTCGCGCTCGCGGCGTTTTCGGGCCAGGGCGTTACTGGCGGTTTTTGAGCGCTTCGCGGTAGGCATCGCCAGCCTCCCTCATCAGTCTGGGCGCGTCGGCAGGATCGATGGATTCGACCCCGGCTACCACCTCACCATCCCATCCGCCATCGCTCCGCAGCTCGAACCTCAGCACGAGACCCGACGTGTGCCGGGCCTCGCAGGTCGATAGGTCAATGGTCCAGCTCATCCGAGGAGCGCCCGGACATCGGTTTCGAGCTGCCCGACCCCCGCCGCACCGGTGGGCGTGCCATCAGGCTTGCAGGGCCGCTCGTGGGCGGTCGAATATCGAGCGTGCGGCATGGGGTGCTCTTTGTAACCGCCCGCATCCTCACGCGTGTATACGACCGTCTGGTCGCGCTTCTGAGTGAGCCCCAGGCCGGTGTCACGCAGGACGCCGGAGTCGTCGGACAGCAGGAGGCGGTTGCCGGTGTCGATCTGGATCATGGCTCAGCCCTCCAGTCCGGTCATGGCAGCTTCGAGCGCCGCGTCGTCGGTAAACACCCAGCACTTGCCGGCAGGCTGCCAGCGCGCGCCAGCGGCTTTGAGCGCGTCTTTGATGGAGTAGGTGTCGCCGACCAAAGCCGGCTGGCTGTGGCCCCAGTTCTGGCCAGACATCCAGCAGCCGACTATCAGTCCATGGCGGTCGGCGATCTCGATCAGGTGGTCTTGGCCGCATCCGCGTGCGATATCTGTGAACATTTTTTTTGCTCCTTTCGGAACGCCCGGTTACCGCCGGGGCATCGGTAGGTCGGTATCGACCATGGGTGTACTGTACATGAGCGTGACCGGTCACGCAACTATTATTTCGTACAGTGTGGCGGGGCGGGATTGAGCGCGCCTTAATCGTGCCCATCCTGAGACCAATCCAGACATATCAGGACATACGTCCACGTTCGAGGCCACCGCATGTTGTTGATTTTATTACGGTGGCACGATAGTTGGATGGTGGAGGCGGCGGGAATCGAACACGTGCGGATAGTTGATTCCGTTGGCCGGATTCGAACATCGTGCCCTCAGCGTGCCCATTTTACCGCGGCGAGGGTCCGTGCCCCGGCGTCCGGGAATGCGTCCGGGATGAACCGACCGTAGACCGTTTGGGTGATCGCGGAGTTGGCGTGACCCATCATCCGTGACACCCACATGACCGATTCGCCGGCAGAGAGCGTCCAACTGGCGAACGTGTGTCGGAGCTGCTTTGGTGGCCGGTATCTCACGCCAGCAGCCTCGCATCCAGCGCACCAGGCGTTTCGCAGCGCTTTCTCTGTCCATGGGCCGGGCTTGGGCTCAGCCCACCGTGAGCCCGCCCTGGGGCGCCAGGACGGGTTTTGAAATACCTGCCGGCCGGCGAGTCGGGTATGGGCCTGTTGGCGCTTGAGCGCGTCCAGGGCAGGCGGGAGGAGGCGGACCGTGCGCCGGCCCTGCTTTGTCTTCGGGGCTTTCGTGCGCGCCCCACGGACTGACTTGGTGATCCGGATCGTGCCCTGATCCAGATCGACGTCCGGCCAGGACAGCGCAATCAATTCGCCCTCACGCAGGCCGGTCCATGCCCAGAATGTCACCGCATTGGCGGTTTGCAGGCCGAGCTGCGCCACGACGGCGGCGAATTCGGCGGGGGAGAGCGGGTCTATCTCATCGTCCTCGCCGGCCTCATCGGGGCGGATGACTTGGAGCTTGGCCAGCGGGTCCTCTGTCAGGATCCCGTCGGAGACGGCCATGCGGATGGCTTGGCGCAGCGGCGTGAGCTTGTTGAGTATGCGCTTGCGGCTGCACGACTGGTCGGCCACCCACTTGCGCGCCACGGCGCCGGTGAACTGGTCCGCCGTCCAGTCGCCGTAGAGCGGAATCCAGATGTTGCGCACATCGGCGGCGTAGTCGGCGAACGTTTCTGGCTCCAATTCGGCCTCCACCGAATCAAGCCACGCATTGAGGATCTGGCGCATCGTATGGACTGCGCCCCGGTTGCGGGCCAGCTTTTTCGCTCGCGGGCTGGCGGGGAAATGCTGGGCATAGTCGAATTGGCCGAGCGCGATTTCGTGCTCGATCCGCGCCTTGAGGCGCGCGGCGTACCGCAGATTCTTCGGGGTAGGCGGGAGGCTCAGCTTCTCCCGGCAGCGGACTCCCTGGTAGCGGAAATCAACCTGGATGCTCGATGCGCTTGCGGCGCGGACTCCAGGCCCTCGACCCATTCTTCGTACCCCCGGATGCTCATCAGCGTCCGCCCATCGGGCGCTTTGCGCCATACCTTACCCTCCAGCCAGACGCCCTGGGAAATTTTCAGGCGAACGGCATTTTCGGTGTAGCCCGAAAGCTGCTCGAAACGCTTGATGGTGACCCAGTTCACGACCCCATCACCTCCACCACACCCCCTGCCGCTGGGGCGCCGAATACAAATTTCATTCCTGTTCTCCTCTCACGTCGCGATCCAACGGGGGTTCTCGTAACAGCCTGACCAGTTTGGCTGACTCGGCGGCCAGCGTAGAATGCCAGCGGTAAACCCATGCGCGCTCGTCGCTCAGCATGCGTTCCAGTTTCGTGACCTCGGCGCGCAATGCCTCATTCTCGGCCGACAGTTGCGCACAGATATCCATGTAGGGCGTGGCGTCGATGGTCATGCTGCAATCTCCAGTGGCTTGTACACACGCGCGATGTGCTGGCTCAGCGGCAGCGGGATCTTGGCGATCAGGGCGCTGGCGAATTTGCGTTGTGGCGATTCGCTCGACGTGCGGCGAAGTATGGAACTTTCGCAATTGCGGCCAAACCGGTCCCCTCCCTGTTTGATGCCCGCTTGAGCACCGGCAACGCGCGTGAAATCCTGTCCGCGCTTGGTGCGATCCGACCAGTTGAGGCCGGAGGACTTGAATCCTCGGAACGTCATCGGCATCAGCGCCGGCACATCGCCCCACAGGTGATAGCTGCCGAAATTCCAACGTGATCGGCCAACCCACTTTTGCGCACCTTTCACATTCTCGACGATGAGCGGAATGTGTCGGCCAGCCGCTTCGATTGCCTCGCGCTGGATGCGAAAGCAGGCGTCGAATAGTGCGGTGAGTTTCGCTCGATCCCGCGTGCCATCCTCGTACTCGCGAGCGATCTGCTTCGCGCGGCCCCACGGCATCGCCATGTAGCTGTACTCTTGACATGGCGGCGAGGCGACAATCAGATGTGCATCGCGGAACTGGCGACCATGGATCGTGAGCACATCCTGCAGCACGAGCTGCGCGGGATAGCAGTGCTCGCCGTACACATGCTGCTCGATGTCGAAGCCGACGACTCGCCAACCCTCGGCGAGCAGGCCGTCTGTCCAGCCACCCAGGCCCGAAAATAGATCGATCGCGAGCGGCCCTGTCACACCGCCTCCCTCATATACGCATCGACGTTTTGCTGGATGGGCCGAAATTGGATCACCCAGACCCATGGGTTTTCGTTCCAGGCTTCGGGGCCGTTGAGGGACTCCCACAGGTCGGCGAACTGCGCTCTGTGTAGAGCGTCAGGCGTGTGCCTTTCTAGTTCCGTGAACGGCACACCTTCGGCCATCGCATCCGCCTCACTGATATCCTGCAATCGCTCTACGCATACATCCTCGATCAGGAGCGTGAGGCGTGAATGCTGTCTCGGCATGTGGATGCTGGGGCGCCATTTGACGTCCTCGACATACACGGGACCCTCCCCATCGTGGCCGAGCAGACCGTATTCATCTACATCAGCCCGATACCATGGCGAAACCCAGACTGTCCCAACGATCGCATCAGCGCCAGGAGTGCGGTCGCCCCATGTCTCTCGCACCCACAGCAGATCGCCGGGCCCGCCGTGGGGGCATGATCGCGCAGCTTCGTTGGGGCCGATCTCGTTGCCAGCCAGCTCGCACCCGAAGTCGCGATCCGTCAACGGTAGCTTCACAATCCGCCGCGTCTGCGTCTTCCTGCCGTCGAGCAGCGCGCGGACCATCGGTGCGGAGAACGGGATGGGGCGAGATTTCACACCTTCTCCCCTTTCTCCAGCGCGGCGAGGGCGATCTTTCGCTCATCACACCACTGGCACTGCCATGCTTGTTCGTGGCCGGGTGAGTTCGAGCTTGGGTATGGCGCAACTTTGAGCAGTTCAGCGGTCGAGCACAGCGCATGCACGAAGCGGGTGAGGGTGGCGCGGGATTCCTTCGCTTGCTCGCGCGTGTATTTGCTCGGATTGAACGTCTCGGCGCGCGCATCTTCGATCGCTGAATCGATCAACTCATCCGCCCGGGATCTGAGGTCAGTCATCGCGTCCTCCATTCATGTCCGCATTCCCGGCAGGTCGCGCGACAGGGATTGTTCGGGTCAACCTCGCACGTGGTGTTGGGTAGTAGTAGGTCGTGGTTACACGTCGAATGGGCGATGCGCTCCAGCTTCGCGAGCAGAGCGTCACGCTCGCGCGTAATTCCATCCAGCCGACGATGCAGCATCTGGCAGTAAGCGATCACATTGAGACCATCGCCCGTGGCGGCCTTCATCGCTTCGCGCACAGGTAATTCAAGGTGCTTGATCCGCTCAACAAGGTCATGCGCGAACGCGCGTAGCGCTGCGGCTTCATACATGCCATTCCTGCCGCCGTAGGACCAGACGGGCTTGATCGGATCGCCTTTTGCTGTTGGCCACTGAAACGCCGGCTCGTTCTCGTTGCTCATGGGGTGGCCTATCTAGCTGTACATGTGAAAGGACGCGACGCGCTCCTAAATATTCATCATCGTCGCAAATAGATCGGACTGACTGGCCTGCGCGCGCAGATTCTTCTTGGCCTGCCCGTAGTAGCTCGACTTGAGTTCAACGCCGACGAATCGGCGGCCCAGTTCAATCGCGACGTACCCCTCGCTGCCAATGCCGGCAAATGGCGACAGCACGACATCGCCCGAGTTCGTCCACAGCTGGACGCCGCGACGGATGACTTCAAGCTGCAGCGGGCAGATGTGACGCTCGTCATCATGCTCGCGGGCAGATCGGAACTGCAGCGTGTCGTTCGGATCAATGTCTGTCCAGATCGGCGAGGCGATCTTCTGCCATAGATCGACCGGGTAATCCTCACGGTCGTGCTTGACGCGATCCTCCACGTCGCCCGGCGCGCGAACGGTAATGAGATAGTCAGGTATCCCCTGGCGGCTCATGCTGGCATTCTCGCGCACGGTTTTGTGCAGCAGTCCGAGGGCCTTCGTTCGCTGCATAGCCGTTACAGGATCCTTCCAGATAACGACCTCGGAATGATGGACGAATCCCTGCGTCGTGAACGCGCGGATCAGATCACCGCGAAAGTCGGTCAGACCGATCACGCCATCCCGGACCTTGCTCGTCGGAAGCAGCATGCAATGAAAGCTCACGTTTCGACCGGGCTTCATGACGCGCGCGAGTTCGGTAACGAGATAGCCGAACTGCTCGAAGAACTCGTCATGGGTCTTGCAGTTGCCCATGTCGCGCGGGCTGTTGCTGTACGTATACAGCGACGCGAAAGGTGGCGAGAATATCGAGTAGTCGATGCTTCTCTCAGGCAGTCCGCGCAACACCTCCACGCAGTCGCCGTGGTAAAGCGCCCACGTCTCTGAGATATCCTGATCTAGGCAGTTCACGCAACCTCCGATTGCAGCCATGACGGCGCACTGATGCGCTGACTGGCGGTATAGTCATTTGTGTGTCGATGCGATCCCGTCACTTCGGATCGAACCGCATCTCGCGTTTCGGCGGAAAGTGACTCGGCCATCTCCAGAGCGTCCCGTTCCTTGCGGCGCAGGTTCGCCACAACGGCGCCCTCGGCCTCACTGGCAAATACATGCACGCGGACGGGGCGCTTCTGACCGAAGCGCCATGAGCGCCGAACCGCCTGGTAGTACGCTTCGTAGCTGTCCGTCACGCCGACGAATGCCATGCGAGCGCAGTGCTGCCAGTTGCTGCCCCATCCTGCGATAGACGGCTTTGTGACTATGGCCCTGATCTGTCCGTGAGCGAACCCATACAGGCGATCTTCCTTCGTGTCGATATCGTCCGCGCCCGCAACCTGAACAGCGCCAGGAATGGCCTCACTGAGCGCATCTCCTTCCGCGTTCAGATCGCACCAGATTACCCACGGCTGATCGGGCTCGGCATTGACAATATCCGCGCAAGCGGCGACACGAGCATCCAGTGATGATTTGCGAGCGAGCCTGCGTTCACTCAGCGTCTGAGCCTCCATCGGGAACAGCATCCCAATGGCATCGTTTGGAGACTCGACGGTGTGCTCGTGAATCTCCAGCGGCGGCAGCCTGTACGCGCTGTCGTCATAGCCAAGATCGGCGGGACTTCGAACCATTGCGCCCCATGATGCGACCCATCGCCAGAACAGGCCGCGAGCATGACCCTTGAGTCGCCAGACCTGGGTTTCCCCGCCGTCATGCACGAAGAATTCAGATAGCATTTCGACGCGCTTGCAGATGCCGAGGAATTCAGCATGTGTGCCAAGCTCGGTCCAGTCGTTTGGGGCCGGCGTCGCTGTTGCGCATAGCTTGAATGTGGAGTGCGCGAATGCATCCATGAGCCGCTGCAGCGTCTTGCTGTCGTGGTGCTTGATGCAGCTCGACTCGTCAAGCACAACGGCTGAAAATCTCTCAGCATCGAAGCGGTGCAGTCGGTCGTAGTTCGTGATGTTAATCCCGGGACGCACATCGGAGTCGTCACGACACAGCGTCACGTCAATCCCGATCTCTCGACCCTCGTCGACTGTTTGAGCGGCGACAGCCAGTGGCGCGAGAATCATCACGTCATGGCCCATGGTCAGATTCACGGCATTGGCCCAGGCGAGTTGCATGCGCGTCTTTCCTAGCCCGGTGTCGGCAAAGATCGCAGCACGTCCACGGCGCAGCGCCCACTCGGTCAATGCTCGCTGGTGGGGAAACAGTCCGTCCGGCAGGTGCGGGATGATCGACAGACCCGAAGGAGTGGTGATCGCCAGTTTTCGCGCGATAAGTTCCTGGTAGGCACTCATGCTGCGATCACCGCTATCAGAATTTCGTGTTCGTCATACCAAGAAAGCTGGCGGACCAGCGCATCGAGCAAGTCACCCTCGATCTCTTGGAGCCTGCGATTGCGGGTGCGCCGGTCGATTTCGTCGTGACATGCAGAGCATGCCCACACTGCGCATGTGTCGGGCGGCTTCTGTCCCATGCCTGAGACGTTGGCGCGGCGGATGTGGGCCAAGATGGTGGTGGACTGGTCCCAATTGCAGATGCCGACCAAGCGGACCATGCAGGGTTTTCCGCGGGCGAGCTTTCTCAGCGGGTGAGCCATCAGAACGGGATCTCCGTGTCGCTGCATCGCAGGTCGATGCGCTGCATGGAATCGACGCAGCGCAGATGCGTCGCCTCCATCACCGCGAACGTTTGACCGGGATTCGCGCGCGCCAGTCGCTCGGCTTCGTGAATCGCGCGCATCTCAGTGTCGTGCCTCACGGTCGGCGCTCCGCCACCGATGTTCCAGACGAGCCAGAATTGGTTCATGCCGCGTACCTCATGACTTCCTGCTCCAGCTCTCGCAGGTCCAGATCGCCCAGGATGCGAGCGCACACGGTCATCGTCTCGCCGAACACCTTCGCGAACTCCATTTCATCCAACGCGTCGTAGGCAATGGATTTCGGGATCAGCACAATTTCACCGTCCAATCGGATCAGCTCGTCAACGTGACCGGCTTCGATCTGCACCGCCTTGCGGAAGTGCTCGAAGTTGGTGTAGCGGTCTTGGTTGTCGTACGTGAGTGACAGCAGCGCGAAATAGTGCTTGTGATTGCGATAGCAACGCGGCTTGCGGACCGAGCAGCGCAGTGTCTCGCCCATCTTCCAGCGCTTCACGGCTTGCTTGGCTTCCTCATCGGCGGGGATGAGGCCGGCGAGGGTGCGTGTGAGGTAGATGTCCATCGTCAGAACGGGATGTCGTCATCAAAGCCGCCATCATCGGCGGGGGCCTGAGTCGGCCGCTCGCGAGGAGCCTCCCGCCGCCCCTCGGGCTTGCCCCCAAGCATCTGCATTTGCTGCGCGATGATCTCTGTGCTGTAGCGGTCCTTGCCTTCCTTGTCCTGCCACTTGCGGGTTTGCAGCTTGCCCTCGATGTAGACCTGCGAGCCCTTGCGCAGGTACTCTGCGATGATCTCCGCGAGCTTCTCGAACGCAACAATGTTGTGCCATTCGGTGCGCTCCTGTCTCTCGCCTTGCTTGTCTTTCCACTTCTCGGATGTCGCGATGCTGAAGTTCACGACGCCCTTGCCATTCGGCATGTAGCGAATCTCTGGATCCTTGCCGAGGCGACCAATGAGCATAACTTTGTTGAGGTTACTCATGCCGCCTCCCGCTTCGAGAAATCGATGGCCAGCAACCAGCCCACCACTTTGCTTTCCGGCGCCTGATAGTGATCGCACAGCACCCGGATCAGTTCATCGTCGGCGGGCTTCTTGAGTGACGCGATGCGGGCTCGATCACGCTCGATGCGCTCGGATTCTTCCTTCGCCCTGCGAACCTCAGCTTGCTGGCGCTCGAACTCGGCGCGCTCGTCGGCCAGCTTCTTCGCCTCGGCATCGCGGATGGCTTTGGCGGCGGCTTCTTCCTCGGCGATGCGTTTGCGCTCGGCGGCGGCTTCGGCCTCCTGCTTTTCGCGCTGCGCCTTCAATTCGGCTTCCTGCTTCGCGACCTCAGCGTCGCGCTCGGCCTTCGCTTTGCGCTCTTCCTCGGCCAATCGCTCGCGCTCAGCGGACTCGCGCCGCTCGGCCTCCGCGCGTAGTTTCGCCAGTTCCTCGCGCTCTTCCTGGATGCGCGTCTGCTCGGCTTCGTGCGCCAGGGCGGCGGCATGGAGCTCGCTAAGGCGAGTGAGCCCGGCAGTTTTGGCGTCCTCGGCCTGCTGACGGAATTCCTCGAACGATTCATCGACCGGGATACGCTCCAGGTCGGCCATGTGTTCGGCGATTGTGGCGGAGCCTGATGCAGGCGTGAGCATCTGATTGCCGCGCAGCTCGGCCACGCGCTCCTGGAGATCCGTCACGCGCTTCAGTTCGGCTTCGATCTTGGCCTGCTTCTCGGCTTCGATCTTTGCGTCGTAGGCGTCCTGAATTTCTTGCAGGCGGGTTTCCTCCGGCTGGATCAATCCGACGATCCGCTTTTCCTCGGCGATAACCGCCTTAGAAAACTTGTTAGCATCGTCTCGTGCTTCCTTGGCGAGATTCTGGATCGCGATGCGTTCGTTCTTGAGCGCCACGCGAGCGGAATGAACCTGCTGATAGCCGTCCTTATTCGTGATGGTCGTTATCGTCGTGGTGCGTTCAGCGAGTTCGCGCAATTCTTTCTCGCGCTCATCGGTGATCCCGATAGATGCAATGGCGCGTTGCGTAACGGTCAGTGCCTTGGTTGGCACGGTCGTGATTTCGGTGTTCATGCGGCGATCCTCAGTTCGGATATTTCTTTGACGTCGATGGCGACCTCGGCAAGAAATCTCATTGCCTCGGCCTCGTACTCTTTGATGGCGGACTCATCGCGAACCATGCGCGCGACAAAGAGTTGCAGACGCTCGGGGAAGCGATCATCGAAGCTCACGAAATCGCACCACTGCGCGCCACTGACCCATAGGTTGTGCAGGCATTGCACGCGATGCTCCGATGGGATTCCGCCGTCTCTCAGATAGCGGTAGTGGGTAGCTGACTTTGGGCATTTGTATTCGACAATGCCGGCGAAATCATCGATGTGCCCATCGAGCGAGCATCCAGCCATGATGGATTCACAGGACAGAAACCCGGTACGCTGGACGATCACGCCGGTCGCGATCTCGTACTCGCCAAGCGCAACCGGCTCCATGTCAATCCCGCGCTGCATTTCCTTGGAGACGTAGCCGTCCTCATCAGGCTTCCCGGTAATGCGTTCCAGTGCGAGCTTCATTCGCAGATCTCTGCGCGCCGCCGCCTCGCCGGTCTTGATTTTAGCGAGAATGCCTGCGGCGACAGAGCCGGTCAGGCGCCCAGCCCTGGCGGAAAACCACTCGTCACTTCGCTGCTCGGCGTCTATGATGGTGAAGTTCATGACGTCACCTTCGCGGCTTTGCTCTTGGTGTTCCGCCACCACATTTCGTCGTGCTTGACGACATAGCGACGAATGGCGGCGTCAGACGCTTTCCACGCGGCTTGCAGCTTCTCCGTGCCTTCATCGGCGAGCGCTGTCATGTCGGCGTGCCAATCCTCGTACCCCTCCGGCGCGGCTGGCGCAGACTGACCAGCGCCATTAGCGTCATCATCGGCGCAAGCGGACCGCGCCACGACGCCAGTGATAGCCTGAAACGTCGCGCCTTCCAAATAGGTCATCGTGGACTTAATTTGTTGCAGCGGGTTTTTCTGCCCGGACGTATCCGGCGGCCCCTTCATCGACACTTCTTCCCGGTGCCCGTCAGCGTGCTCAAGGATGCATGTGACCTTGATGCCGTCAGTCTGGTCCGGGCTCCACCGTGCATTCAGGCCATACTCACCAAGTACGCGATTCGTGGTGTTGACCAGATTGGCCAGCGACGAATAGTCCGAGCCGTACTGCTTGTTCAGCATGTCCTTCACCACGTCCGGCATGTTTCTCTTAAACAGCGCCATCGCAGTGGTGTACGCTCGCTTTGCTTCGGCGGCGCGCCATCGCTCCTCAAGATCCATTAGTTTTTGCAGGTAGTCCAGGTCTTTACCCTGCGCGACCGCCATCTGTAGCATTTCCATCGGCGTCACGGCGACGGCGGTGCTTTGTGACTGCGGCTCCTGCCGCGCTTCAATTACTGCGCTCATGATTTCTCCTCTTCTTGGGTGCGCTCAGCGTTGAGCCGCTCGATGCTCAGGCCATTCAGCAGCGCGGTCACGACCGGCTGATGCGCCTTGATGAGTTCCTGTGTTTTCTGTAGGGCGCGGGAAATCTCTTCGGCATGGTTGTGACCTTTGTCGAGATTCACTTCTTCACCGACCTTCAGTTCCTTCATTCCTTCCTTGCTGTAGTACAGCCCGAGGAATTTTTTCAGCTCATCGTGCCGTACCGTGCAGACATACTCAGCCTCCCAGCCGCCGGATACGATGCCAATGACTTTCACGCCGCCCTCCTATCCATCAGCCGATATCCGCGCCGCAGCCACGCGACCTGCAACGCCAGCCACTCGCCCATCCGGTATTGCTCCGGCGTCCTCAAATCAGCGCAATGCACGCCCGTGCCGCGCTTTTCGTACCAGCGCGCGATGTTGCGGGCGTTTTTCTGATCGAAAATTGAGGGGTGACGGATGATCATTCTGCCTCCATACTCAAGTCGCACTCGTCGCACACATCCAGCCATCCGCCGTTGTGCCGAATCTCGTGCGTTGACTCCTCACCACACGAGTAGCAAGGGTAGTCCACGAGCTGCTCGGCGGCACGGGCTGCGTCGAGATCGGCGCAGGCGCAAGCTGGCGCGTAATCGCTGCACTCGGGGCAGAGGTTGAGGGCGGCACTCATGCGTCCGTCCTCCATTGCACAAACAAGGTGGAGTCGCGGAGCGAGAAAAACGAAAACCCGCCGATATCTTCACTGGCGCTGAATCCGAGGTCGTCCATGATCTCCTTGACGCGCGATTCGTCGTCACGGTGAACGGTGATGTGAACGCCGCCGTCGGTAGACGACATGCGGTGAACATGCACAACGTCATTAATCAGATCGCAGGCACGGGCCAGGGCATGAATGTGGTTCAGCTCGTTGCGGAGTTTCTGAATCGCATCAGCCGAGAGTCGATCCGCGGATCTCATAGCGCGCTCCTGTATGTGCTGGGGCGCCAGGCGCCTCGGTGATGAATGCAGGGCAGCCCTTCGCCGTGACTGTCGGTGGCGATGAAATACCAGCGGCCTCGGATTTTGTGGAGGCGGATCACTGTCGATCTCCGTGAATGTGGCATGCGTTGTATGCGCGCACTCCGCCGATGCAGACGTGATGGCCGGTGATTTCCTCTGCTGAGGGAAGGCCGGCACGAACCGCCGCTATCTCGCATCGCTTGCAGAGCAAAGCACCGGCTGGAATGTCCTTCACAAACGTGGTTTTCTTCGTAAAAGACGCTCCGCACCAGTTATGCACGACGATGTACGATGCCCACTTTCCGCTCGGCCAGACTCGTAATGCGGCGTCACGTGGACGATGGATCAACAACCCTCGCGGGTTCTCGACGAACGGCAGGGCCTGTCTGATGGCGATGAAATCGTTCGCAAACCTAGTCGCCTTCCAGTTGTTCTCGAGCTGGATCACCGGTGATCCCTCCGCGCCCGCTCGGCCAGCACCGTCTCGCGCCCAGCCTCCGGTTCCAGCGTCAGGCGCACCGGCTCGTACTCGCCGGTCGTCTCAATGGACTCGGTTCCATCGGGCTCAGTGCGCCGGACGGTCGTGACCTGCTTCTCGCCGACCTGGGATTGCTCAAGCACGTGACGGCTCATCACGCACCCCCTACGCTCACCCAAAGGGCGATGAAGGCGTACACGGCAGTGGCAGTGATAGCGCCCCAGACGAAGCCTCGCGTCTCCCAACGGCGTTTGGCGCGGTCTATGAGGTCGAGGCGGTGGGCGAAGTCGTGCATTACGCGTGCTCCTTCTGGCTGCGGCGACGAGCGGCCAGCGCACCGTCGGCCCGAGCGGCGGCCCAGACGATCCTCGATTCGTCGGTCCGCTTACCGTCGCGGCGGAGCGCGTCGGCATAGGCGAGCCGGAACGTGTCGTCCCAAAAAAGCTGCTCGTCGAGTGGGCGGGTTTTGGTTGGCATGGCGGTAATCTATTACTATCGTTGCTCCCATGTCAAGTAATCTTTTACCACGATGTTTTAGCCGAACGAGCGAGCCAGTCGGGGCCTGTTAAATCATTGCTTTCGGCTCTGATATGCCGCAGCGGCGGCGATGTTCTCGATGTGGGAGCGGCCTTCGCCGTTGCTCGCAATGAAGTGCTGCACCAGTCTAACGACCCGGTGTGCATCCGGCTCCTGCAATAGTTCGGGCGGCAGTTCCGGGATCAGGAGCACCCAAACAGGAAGCCCCAGGGATTCCGCTACGGCATTAAGCGTGCCTATTTTGGAGTCGTGGCGGGCGTTGAGGGCATTGTTTACGGTCTTCTCGCTGACCTCGGCGCGCTTCACCACCATGCGGTAAAGATCCCTGTCGCTGGTGACGCCGAGAGCCGCCATGCGGACCCTGGTGTTCTGAGCGAATGCAGCCATCGCAATTTCGGCGGGGGATGGGGTCTTAACCATACGTCGGTATTGTTCCACGTAGGGCTGGTAATGAATTGCTTGCATGCGTGGTAAAGTTTTACTAAGCTCGGCGTATGGACCTCATCACCAAAACCTACGCGCTGATTGACAGAAGCCAGATGACCTACCGCGAGATAGCGGACGGCTCCGGGGTTGATGTCAATTGGTTTGCGAAATTTAAACAGCGTCGAATCAACTCCCCCGGCGCTCCGAAGGTTCAAAAAGTTCACGATTTTCTGCTGAGACACGAAAGCACCCATGGCGCGAATGACGCCGACAAAGTGTCACGGCGGCTCGCGCAATGATAGGTGCATACGTCACATCACGGGCGCATTCAGGGATTCCCGGATTGCAATTTTCCGAATCCAAAACTGAACCGTTCAGCATCTCATCGTTTTTGTTCATGTTCGCCATCGTGCGTCCGGTTGCGTACACGGTCATCCACGGATCGTTCAACGCTCGTGAATGCATCGGCGTTCCAGGTCCTAGCGTGTAAGGTCATGGAAGCGACGAAACCCCTACAAAACAAGCTGTTTCACGAAACGATCGAGGACGCTATTACCACCGATGTACTGGCCGCTGGCGGGTACAAAAAAGTGGGCCATGACCTGCGATCCGACCTGACCCCAGAGACAGCGGCGGCATGGCTGCGCGCCTGCCTGAATGTCGAGCGGGCAGAGAAGCTGTCACCAGGGCACGTGCTGCAAATCAAGCGCATGGCGAAACAGGCGGGATCAACCGCAGCGATCCAGTACGAAGCACAACAACTCCATTTCCAGGTGACGTGGATCGAGCCCGAGGACGAGCTCACAAAGCTGCTGCGCGAATACCTCGGCGATCAGCAGCGGCAGGTCCACCGCAAGGATCGGATCGATGCGCTGATTGCGCGTACGCAACTCAAGGCGGTCGGATGAAATCCGCACTCGTCAACACGCTGATCTGGCTGTCCCACAAGAGCTGGCAGGCGCATTCACGCGCTGAGCGCATCGCTGCACGACTGCGGCGGTTTCAATGGTTTCGAGAAGGGTAGGTAGAAAATGACAAAGAATCTCCCGGTACCGACGGCGGACGACATCAACAAGGCTCATCAGTTCGCGAAAGAAAGCGCGGAAATGGCGGTAGACCACGCCATCAATTGTGGGCAGATGCTCGCGGCGAAGAAGTCGTCCCTCCCTCATGGAGAATTCCAGGCATGGGTTGAGAAGAACTGCGAGTTCTCCGACCGTCAGGCGCGCAGGTATATGCAGGCCGCATCGAAAACGGACACGCGGGACCGTTTTGATTCTCTCCGGCAAGCCCTGGGCTACGACAAGCCAAAGCCCGCGCCGAAAGAAACGAAACCCCGCCAGGGCGCGGCCCCAGCGGAAACCGTTACCGATCTTCCGAAGCCCGAGCAGCTCAAGGCCGCCAAGGCGAAACCCGAACCCGCCGAGTCTGACCCAGACGAGCCCGAGCGCCCAGAGTGGGAGCAGGACGAAGATGCGGCGCTGGAACTGGCCGAGCGGGACTATCAGGAGCGCATCGACAAGGCCATGGACGCCGACGACCGGCTGGCCGAGGCCTTCGCGCAAATCAAGCAGCAATCCGCATTGATTGCCACGCTGACCCTGGCGCGCGATTCCTATATGAACTCGCAGGGCGAAGCAGTCCGGCAGTTGAAGAAGGAGCGTAACAAGGTCGCGAGGCTCGAAAAGGAACTCGATCAACTCAGGAAGCGCGCCGCGTGAGCGATCTTTTCCCGGAAACGGCGTCCTTTCCGAAGCCCTGGGCTCACCAGGAACGCGCGCATCAACTGCTGCGCGAAGGATTCCGCAACGGGCACCGCAATCAGCTCCTGGTGGCCCCGACCGGATCGGGCAAGACCGTGATGGGCCTGCGCGTCATCCACGAGGCCCTTCAGAAAGGTAAGCGCGCGGTCTTTGTCTGCGACCGTACCGCGCTGATCAACCAGACCAGTGCACGGGCCGATTCCTACGGGCTGCGCGATCACGCCATTGTTCAGGCGAACCACTGGCGGCGCGACAACTCTATGCCGTTTCAGATTGCGAGCATCCAGACGATCCAGGCTCGAGGGTATTGGCCCGACGCCGACGTGATCGTTTTCGACGAAGCACATACGCAGTACAAGGCGACGAAGGAAAAGCTCGCTTCCTCGGGCGCGGCGATGATCGGCCTGACCGCAACGCCATGTTCGCAAGGGCTCGGACTGAGCTATCAGAACATGATCAACGCCGCGACCATGCACGAACTGACCGAGGCGGAAGTACTCGTACCAATGCGCATCCTGTCGTGCGTGAAGCCCGACATGAAGGGCGCAGAAACCAGCGGCGGAGAATGGACGAGCAAGGCTGCGTCGGAGCGTGAAGCAAAGATCATCGGCGATGTGGTCGCGGAATGGATAACGCACGGCGAGGGTCGCAAGACGATCGCATTCGGGGCAGATATCGCCTACTGCAACCAACTCGCGCAGCGATTCAATGAGGCCGGGATTGTCGCGGACGTGTTCACGTCTGACACGCCAGACCACGAACGCAAGGCACTGCTGGAGGAGTTCACGAGATACGACTCACGCATCCGCATCCTGATCAGCGTGGAGGCGCTTGCGAAAGGGTTTGACGTTCAGGATATCGGCTGCGTGATTGATGCCCGGCCATTGCGCAAGTCGCTCTCGACCGCCATTCAGATGTGGGGCAGGGGACTGCGATCCTCTCCAGACACAGGCAAAACCGACTGCCTGTTACTGGATCACAGCGGCAACATTCAGCGCTTTCTGAGCGACTACACGGATATCTTCTTCAACGGCTTCACGTCGCTCGATACCTCTGAAAAGCTGGACAAGACCGTACGCAAAGACGAGGACTACACGCCAGCCGGTTGCCCGCAGTGCGGATACAAGCCGTTCCTGCGCCGCTGCATGTCATGCGGCCACGAGAAGCAATCGCAGGTTCTGGAAGATACGTCCTCTGGCGAAATGCGCGAGCTGTTCATCGGAAAGACGCCTGTCGCCAAGACGAAACAGGATTTCTGGGCACAGGTCTGCACGCACGCGCGACAGACCAGTCAGAAGGCGCGGGGCCGAGCATGGCATCTGTACTGTGACATCGTGGGCGAGCCTCCGCGCGGGCTGACGCGATTCGAGGATACGCCGGACGTGCCGATTCATCCGGCGACCGTACGCAAGATCCAGTCGCTGCGGATCAAGTTCCTCAAAGGGCGCGCGAGGGCTCCAGCATGACCGCAAAAGTCATCAGCCTCACTGAGCGTATCGAGGCCAATGAAAATGCGCTGTGGGATAGGCGAGCGCAATCCCTTGGGTTCAAGGATTTCGCCTCTCTAGAGGCCGCAAACAACGCGGAGTGGGATGCGCAGTTTGATTGGCTCCAGGCTCACTGCAACCACCCTGGCAAGCATCCTGATTTTGGCATGTGCGACGACTGCGCCGGGTTACTGCCGCCATGACCCTCATCGACGCCATCGCCGCTGCTGGAATGACGCCGCCGCATCGCATCGTCGAAGGGCGATGGATGCGCTTCCCTGGCGCCGGCAAGAAAAAATCCAACCGCTCGGGCTGGTGCAGACTCATCACGCCGACGATTGCGGTCTACGGCGACTGGTCTACCGATTTCAGCGCCGTATGGACGGATGACAGCCACCGTGACGACGAAGCGTCGGCCAGGGCGCTGGAGCAGGCCAGACGGCTCACGCGCGAGCTTGCGGCGCAGGATAGGCGCCGGCAGGCCAAGGTCGCCCAGGAAGTCGCCAGAATCGTCTCAGCGGCACAGATGGGCACGCATCCATACCTGGCGCGCAAAGGCTTCCCTGATGCTCTCGGGCTCGTTCACGACGGGAAGCTGCTTATCCCTGTCCGGGATGCCGGGAACTACCGCAGCATCATCAGCGCGCAGTTCATTGCCGAGGACGGAACGAAGCGATTCCTTCCCGGCGGACGCACGGCGGGCGGCATTTACAGCATCGGGGCGCCACCCAGGAACGCACGGCGCATTCTGTTGTGCGAGGGCTATGCAACCGCCCTGAGCCTGCATGCGGCGCTCAAGCGCCTTCCTGGCGCGGCCTGCGTGATCGTGTGTTTCAGCGCGAACAATTTAGGGCGCGTCGCGAAGCTTTTTCCGCAGGCGTACGTCTGCGCGGATCACGACGCCAGCCAGACCGGCGAGCGCGTGGCGAAAGCAACAGGATTGCCGTGGGCGATGCCGCCGGAAATCGGCGACTTCAATGACATGCATCAGCGGCGCGGATTGATCGCGGTCACAGAGATGCTTCGAGGGGCGTTTGCATGAGGGTCATTGACTACCTGTGCATCAAGTACGAGGTAACCAAGCCATCGACGATGCTCGGTGTCGAGCAAAGGGCATTCGGTATCCCGAAGCTGACGGCTGGATGGCTTGAAAAGTACGGCCAGATCGAGATCACGCCAAATATGGCCAGGCGCCTGAAGTTCGAACTCAATCGTGTTGTCGAGAAGCGAACAAAGCGCTCTGTAGTGGATGGCGCTCGCCGTGCTTTGGCGGCTCTGGATAAAGCATGGCTAGAGATAAAGCGCAAACCGAATGCCGAGGACTCTGCATTCCTTCAGTCGAAGGCGTGGAAAAGACTCGGATTGCAGGCGCTCAAGCTCCATGGGTCGAAGTGCCAAGCGTGCGGCGCATCGCCAGCAAACGGTGCCGTGCTGAACGTTGACCACATTAAGCCTCGGCTTCTGTTCCCGTCGCTTGCGTTGAGCATCGACAACCTTCAGGTGCTTTGCTCCGACTGTAACGAGGGCAAGGGTAATTGGGACATGACTGATTTTCGATCCTCTCGACTCGAACGAGTGGAGTAGTGATGCGCGCGCCCTCGACACGGCGCGATACCAAATCTGTCGGTTCGTCGGGGCTATCGGGTGTCCCTGGGGCGAACCAAAGAACAGCCAGGGTTATCCCGTGTGGGTCTGATGGGTGCAGACATCCATGGAGCCAACTTCTCTCAAAAAGGCGAGTTTTCGCTTTTGGGGGTAGGGGGCTCTTTGGGATCTTCCGGGTGCAGTGAGACAGAGATACCACTGAGGTAGTTAGTAAGGGGATGCAATGGATACGTACTGGATCAACGAGCGCAAAGAGTGAATGCGGCAGGTACAGGATTGATGGACGGCTTCATGACCACGGCAATTACTACGTCGCCACGCGCGAGGGTCGAATCGTCGTGGCCACGAATGACAAAGAGTTTGCAAAGTACCGCTGCGAGGCGGATTCGGTAATCAACGATGAACGAAAAACTACAAGCCGCTGAAACCATGTACCGCGCCCTGGCTCTGCTTCCATGCGCATGTGCCCACAACGTGCCGTATGCCGGATGCAAGATCGAACAAAAAATCACGCATCAGTGCGTGCGCTGCAAGGCGATGCTGGCATGGGAACTTGCGGTATTGGAGGAGGCGGCGTGAGCACGACCATCCTATACACGGATTTCGACGGCAGACGGGTAGCCATCCGTGATCTCGCGCGACTTCCTTCCGCGATCGAAAACGGCATCGACTACCCGATCATCTACCGCCGATACAGGTACAAGGGCATTCGCGGCGCGGACCTGATTGCGCCGCTGCAATCCAGCGAGGCTAGAGCGCGGATGCGGACCAAGCCGGAGCGCGAGAATCTCAGCGAGCTTGCCGAGATGCGCCGGCAGGCCAAAGCTCGCAAAGCCGAGCGCAAGGAGCGCTACATCACTGCCCTGGTCAAGGCCCGAGAGGAGCACGAACGCGAATTCTCCCGCCCATTGATCGACCGCAAGCTCTTGACCGACGAGGAGCGTTGGCAGCATCGATTCATGGTTAAGAGCGTTCAGCGCTGGACCCAAATGGGAGGTTGGTGTGGCCAATAAGCTGCTGGTCGTGACGGTTCGCGGCAATCGATTTGGGTGGAGCTTCCAATTTTACGGCGATCCACGCAACATCCCTGAATGGGATGCTGATGGGCTGGAAGTCTACGAGGTGGTGAATATCATCCCAGCGTGGGTAGTGATTCTCGGCCTGACCAGGCCGTGGTGCTGGGTGCAGGACGTGTTCAATTTCCGGTGGCCGTGGCGATGAGCGACCTGTCCGAAATCCTGTCCTGGCAGCTCCAGGCCGCGAAAGTGCCGCACCGGCGCGAGGTGACGCTCGTCCCCGGCCGTAAATTTCGCACCGACATCCTAGTTGGGGATTTGGCCGTCGAATGTGACGGCGCCACCTGGGCAAACGGACGTCACTCTCGCGGAAGCGGGATTGAGACGGACAGCGAAAAACAGTGCCTGATAGCCATGCAGGGCTACCGTCCGATGCGTGTGACGCGCCGGCAGATCGAGAGCGGCAAAGCCTTGTCATGGATTGAAGCGGCGCTCAGTACGCGCACACGGGGCCTACCAGATGATTTTTCAGTGACTCCCATCTACCACGAGGACAAATCATGACTCTCCACCGAACGCAGAAACTGGCCATTGGGGCACTGATCGGCATCCTGGCCACCACGCTGCTGGTGTCGATCGCCAGCGCATCCGTCACGCTGACCGCATCATCGACAGTGGCCGATGGTGAGCTGACTACGACGCTGACCTGGGATTCGACGCACTCATCCTGCATCGGCAGTGGGCATCCCGCCTGGGACGGTCCCAAGGCGTCCAGCGGCACGCAACAGCTCCCCGCTATCACCATGTCCGGCACCTACGCGCTGACGCTCACATGCCAGTCGGAGGGCGATATGCGCGCTACGGTGCACTGGGTCAATCCCACCACCAACACCGACGGCACGGCGTACACCAATCCTGCCGGCACGCGCATCCACTACGGGCGCAGTGCGAATGAGCTGGTCCAGACGGTGCAGATCGACGATCCGCAGGCCACGAGCCATGTATTCGATGCGCTGGATGCCGGCGAGTGGTTTTTCGCGGCTCGGTCGGTTAACGCCAATGGTGCCGCATCTACCATTTCCAACACGGCCAGCAAGGTCCTACGCGCCGAGGTCACGGAGGCTGAGTCGGTGAGCCTGACGGTCAATCCGGTGCCCTCGGCGATTGTCTTGGCGGCGGAGTGATGTCAGTCGCGGCGCTTCTTTCGGAACGCCTTGACCACGCCCGCCTTCGGTTTGGTCACGAGCATGGCATAGATGCCGCGGCGCCAGCGTTCCACGGGCAGGCCGCGCTTTTCACGCTCGGCATCGAGGGATGCGATCTTTTTGCGGGTCATATGTCACGGAATCTTACCCCAGCAGAGGACAGGCCGCGATGTTCATGGCACGGATCGTGATTGGCATGAGGCCGCAGGTCTACCGTTTGGTGGGCTCGCATGAGCCCTGCGCATGGCAGTTCTGGCAGCACCAGCGGGCGGCGGCGGCGAAGGCCGAGACGCAGCTGCAGGCGATTGCGGCGGCGAGAAGGGAGTTGGGGCGGCGCGAAAACTTGACTACGGCGGGCACATAGGCGGCAATCATTCGATGGCAGAGAAGCGAAAAAGCGGCGGCCAGAGCAAGTACAAGCGCGAGCACGCAGCGCAGGCGGAGAAATTGTGCCGGCTGGGAGCGACCGATCGCGAGGTAGCGGATTTCTTCGGCGTGAGCGAGCGCACGCTATACCGCTGGCAGGCCCAGCACGACGACTTGCGTCAGTCCCTAAAGATCGGCAAGGAATCCTCAGATGAGCGCGTGGAGCGGTCCCTGTACCGTCGGGCAACGGGATACAGCTTCGATGCGGTGAAAATATTCCAGAACGGCAAGCAGGTCCCGTACGTCGAGCACGTTCCGCCCGATACGACCGCCTGCATCTTCTGGCTGAAGAACCGCAAGCCGGAAGCGTGGCGGGATACCTCGCGGATCGACCTGACGAACTCGGATCGATCCCTGACGGATATGTTCGCCGCCGCCGTCGCCAGCGCCAACGGAATCAACCAGGAGGCCCAGTCACCCACTGGCAGCGGCACAACAATCAACTGATCCGGCCGCGCTGGTGCGTCGCGCCCAGGCCGACCCGGTCTGGATGGTGCGCGAGATCCTGCAGCACAAGCGCTTATCCGGCGAGCCGAGCCTCGATGATGCCCCCGCGAAGTCCTGGGAGCTGGACCCGTGGCAGGTCAATCTGCTGGAGGCGTTCGCGGATGTGCTGAGAAAACGCCGCGGCGAGCCGACGAAGATCAATCACGAGGGGCTGCCCTGGCTGTCTGTCGTGGCCATGCACGGGCCCGGCAAGACGCACACAGCTGCGCTGTTCGCGCACCTGTTCAACTTCTGCTTTCCCGGTCGCGTGATCGTCACCGCGCCGAAATTCACGCAGCTCACCACCCGCTTCATGCCCGCCTTCCGCAAGGTCATGAACCGCGCCCAGCCCTGGTATAGATCGCTCATCAAGGACGGCGAGCGGCGCGTCACGTGGTGCGGCAAAAAGGATTGGTGCCTACTGCTGGAGACAGCGAACAAACCCGAGAATCTCGCGGGCCACCACGAACAATTCATGCTGGTGATCGTCGAGGAAGCGACGGGGGTGCCGGAAAGCCTCTATCCGGTCATCTTCGGCGCGCTGTCGGCGGGCGAGGTGGTGATGTTCTTGATGATCTCCAACCCGACGCGGCGCAGCGGCACGTTCGCCCGCTCGCATCTATCAATGCACGACAGCCGTGACTATTTCCGCATGCAGATCAAGCTGTCTGAAACCCACCGGGTACAGCGCGAGTGGGTAGAGCGCATGGCGCGGCGCTACGGCGAAAACTCCCCGATCTACAAGATTCGCGTCTTGGGTGAGTTTGCCTCGGATGATGCCTACCAGCTGGTCGCGACTGAATGGGTGACGGCCGCCTCGCAACGCGAGTTCAACCCGGATGGCTCATTGCCGAAGCTGCGCGTGTCGGTGGACGTGGCCGATGGCGGCGAGGATGAAACCGTGGTGACGGTCGCTAAGCACTTCGATAGCCATACCCGCGTGCTTAAGCAGAAGTCCTTTTCGTTCGATCTTGCCCGCGCTCAGATCGATGCCGCCGATGCGGCGGAGCGCATGTTCGAGGAGCACGGTGGGCGCAAGGGCATCGATGATTTCGTCGTCGACTCGCTCGGCGTGGGCTCGGGCTGTGCGGGAGAGCTGTACGACCGTGGCCATGTGGTGATCCGTTACAAGGGTGGGGAGTCCTCGGACAACAGCAATAAGTGGCGCAACCGGCGCACACAGTCGTATCTTGTCACCCGCGACGCTTTTCGGGACGGCTTGATATCGTTCGAGGATGGCGCAATCGACGACCCTGAAGAACTGGAGGCGCAGCTTTGCTCAGTGAAAAGAAAGATCGTCGGTGATGACAAAGTCGAGGACCTGGTGACGCGCGAGGAAATGCGCCGCGAGGGAATCAAATCCCCTGACCGTGCAGACTCACTGGTAATGCAGTACGCCACCCAGGCGCCGGTCTACTCGCCCGGTTCGCACGGCAAGGAGCCTGAAATCAGCTACGCACAGTCCACCGTGCTGGATGGCCTCGTATGATCCGCGAGGCGATCGTAAAGTACCTGTTCGCCGGCAAGGCCCCCTCGCTGCTGGACACTTATCCCGCGCAGAGACCGGATAATATCGTCTCCTGCGACACCAGTACGCTGTGGCACTCGGTGCTCAACGGCCAGCGCTACAACCCGGATGATCTGGTGGCGCAAAAGGGGCTGCCGATTTACGCCAAGATGCTCAACGACGAGCAGATCAAATCTGTTACGGAATTCAAGCTGAATGCGATTTTAGGTCGCGGCTGGCAATTCAAATTCGATGGCTCCAGCCTGTCTCCCGAGGAACAGCGTAATCGCATCCGAGTATTCGAGACCATCACGCACAAGATCCGCGGTTCGTTCGTCGACTCCATCGAGGGCATCGCCTCGGGGCGCGAGTTCGGCTTCTCGGTGACAGAAAAGGTATACGGCCAGGTCCAACATGAGGGCGCGACGTATACCGGCATCAACTTGCTACTGACCCGCGATCCGTGCAGTTTCCGCTTTTTCGCCGATGAATATGGCCTGCTCAAGCGCATTACTCAGCAGGTCAACGGCCAGGCGGAAATCGATATCGATCCGCGCAAAGTCGTCCACTACGTCCACAAGCCGAAGTGGGACTTGATCTTCGGACGCTCCGAGCTACGCTCCGCCTATCGTGCGTGGTATTTCAAGGACATCGTCATGAAGCTGTGGGCACTCCACCTGGAGCGCTTCGGCAGCGGTATTCCGGTAGCCTCCCGCGAAACCGACGAAGCCCCCGCGTATGGCACGCCCGAGTACGCGGCACTGCAGGGCGCCATGCAGAATTTCAAAAGCTTCACCAGCTTGATTCTGCCCAAGGGCGTGAAGGCTGAGGTGATTTTCCCGGCCACCACGGATCAGTACGAGAAGGCACTGCAGTATCACGATCTGGCCATCGCGAAATCTCAGCTGGTGCCCAACCTGCTGGGGCTCTCGCACACCGGCCAAACCGGCGCATACAGCCAGTCACAGACGCAGTTCGAGGCGTTTTTCTGGACGACCTCAGCGGACGGCAAGCGCATTTCCGAATGTCTCAACGAGCAATTGTTCCGCGACCTGGGCGATCAGAACTGGGGCGACGGCGATTATCCAGAATTCTGTTTCAAGCCCGTGAGCATGGAGCACACGAAATGGCTGTTGGAGACCTGGCGCTCACTGCTCGGTAGCAAGGCAGTGCAGGCGACCGAGGATGACGAGCGCTTTCTGCGGGCCATGCTGGAGATGCCGGAGCGTGACGACAGTACGGAATTGCTCACCGACCCGATGGCCGAACGCCAAATGCAGATCGCCGAACAGGCCGCGCAGAATCCGGCCAAGGAAGACGACGACCCGCGCTTCGCTCGCCTCGCCACCGAGATCAATGGCCTGCGGGGCAAGCTCGCGATCCCCGTCAGCGTCACCGTCCACAACCCTGCGCCCGCCGGACTGGCTACCCCATCCAGCGGCATCCCCACCGCGCAAGCCGACGCGGCGGGCGCAGCGGTTGTGCCTCATGGCGAATTGCGCTCATGCACCCCCGCGCAGTTCACCCGTGCCGCTCAGCGCGTGGCGTTTGCGGTCATCGAGAAGCGCACCGACGATTTCGCCACCGATGCCGTGGGGACAATCGCAGGCATCATCGCTAAGGCCACCCGACGCGCGCTGGGCGATGATGCGAATCTGGCCGTGCTCACGGATGAGGATCCCGCCGATGTCGCCGCCCTGGACCTGCACAGCGCCGACAGGAGCAAGCTGAAAAGCGCCTTCCGGGAGCTGTTGGTGCAGTCCTGGACGCTGGGCTCGGATACGGCGGCAAATGAACTGGCCCGCGCCAGGGGCGAGCGGATGAGTTTCGCCGAGCGCCGGGCCCGCTTCGTCAGCCTGCGCGACAATGCGACGGCCTATTTCGACACGCAGTCATTCCGCATGGCCGGGGATGCCTCCGACCAGACCCGCAAGCTGATCCAGCAGGAGCTGCAGAACGGCATCAAGTTCGGCAAGACGCTGGCGGAGATCCGCATCGCGATCTGGGAACGGCTGCTGGCCAAGGGCCTGACGACCCTCGCCGCGGTCAAGGGCGCGGAGCAGTCAGACGCCATTGTCACTGCGCTTGAGGGCCTGTTGCTTGATACGATCGAGGACGTGGCGCCGTACCTGAACACCCTGGTGCGCACGAATACATTCGAGGCATTGAACGAAGCGCGGTTCGCCGAGTTCACCGACCCGGAAGTGGGGGATTTTGTGCAGGCGCTGGAATATTCGGCGGTCCTGGACAGCAGCACCACGGAAATTTGCGCTCATCTCAACGGCAAGATATATGTTACTGAGTCGCCGCGATGGGATGCGATTCGTCCGCCGAATCATTTCAACTGCCGCAGCGTGTTAATTCCAGTCACAATGATCGATGGGTGGGATGGTCAAGAGTCCAGCGCACCCACACTGGAGCCAGCAGTAGGGTTCAAATGAGCCAGCCGTTTGCACAACTCGTCGGGAAACTGGTGAAGCAGCGCACCGACCAGGAGATTGTCGACGAGGCGTTCGCGCGCTTCAATCGCTGGGCGATGCTGAGCAGCGGCAAGATGGTCTCGCTGCATGAGGTGGCCTGGATCGGCGCGCTGATGTGCAAGGGGCTGGACGCCGCCGGGCTGAACCCCTTGGCGAAGCATGAAGCGCGCGATGAAAACGGTTGTCGCGTGGTCGGTATTGTGGCCGATGACGGCGTGAAAATCCGGGACGGTGCAGGATGAGACAGGAGGCACAAGTGCCCGCTGAGTAAATCCCTCTACGGGGCAGAAATATTCGCGGTCGGCACGTGGAACGGCACCACGTTCACGGGCGCCGACCTCGACAGCATCGTTACCGCATTCGACGCGCTCGGCCTGTCCCGGCGCGTCCCAATCAAGCTCGGCCACAACGAAGACCAGCCGCTGACCGATGGCCAGCCCGCGCTCGGCTGGGTGTCGCGAGTTTATCGCGAGGGCGATAAGCTTCTCGCTGATTTCACCGACATGCCCACGGCCGTCTACGAGATGGTCAAGGCCGGGCTGTATCGATTCGTGTCTGTGGAGTTGCTGAAGAACGTCCAAGCCGGTACGCGGGAGATCCCGTGGGTGCTGGACGCAGTGGCTCTGCTTGGCGCCGACCAACCCGCCGTCGGCACCCTCAATGATCTGCAATCGCTGACGATGGCGCGAAGGTCCGCTCTGCGGGCTCGTGCGCGCGTGGCGTTTCGGCGGGACACCAAATTTTTCTCTACAGGAGTCCGAAAGGCTATGGACGAAAACGAAGTGAAAGCCCTGCTCAAGCAGCAGGCGGACGAGCTAAAGGCGGCGTTTACCGCTCAGCTCAAGGCTGAGGTGGATAAGGTGAAGGCCGAGTCCAAGGCCGAGGCCGACGCCCAGGTCGCCAAGGCCAAGGCCGAAGCGCACCGCGCGCAGATCAAGGAGCGGTTTGAAGCTGCGGTGAAGGCGGAAGCCCTGCTGCCGGCAAAGCGCGAGTCGTTCTACAAGTTCAACCGCGTTGATGATGACGCCACGGTCATGGACATCAAGCTGGAAGATGTCGACGCATACATTGCGGAGTTCGGCGACAAGGAGAAGCTGTCGCGCAAGCCGCAGTCCAAGCAGAGCACCGGCGCGCCCGAGGAAGTCGGCAAGAGCGCGGCGGAAGTCGTGGTCATGCGCGCTCGCAAGCTGTGCTTCGAGCGCAGCCAGGACCCCAGCAAGTTCGAGCACATTCACGCGGCAACGCTTGAGGTGCTCAACGCCGACAAGGCGCTGGGCGACGCATACAAGCTGCTGGGCGATGCGCCCTCGCAGGCCGCTTAAGGAGGCACTGCAATTCAATGTCTACTGATCTGAAATATTCCGCATTGCCGGTGGTGGCTGGGGCTGACCTGGATACCCCGGAATCGCGATTCAAGGCGGTCACGCTCAACGGAACCATCGCGGCGAACCCCAATCTTGCCGCAGGCATCCTGCGTCACGGCGGCAAGACGGGCGAGACCCTGTCCGTGATCTATGAGGGTATCACCAAGGTGTTAGCCGGTGCGGCTGTCTCCACGGTGGGGTTCCCCGTGACGATCACGGCCAGCGGGTTCGTCATCGCGGCGTCATCTGGTGGTGTCTCCATTGGCCGAGCACTTGCAACCTGCGCATCTGGCGATCTCGTCCAGGCTGCGGTGGATTTCAAGACGCTCGGCTTCTGGCACGGCTAATCGACCTGAACAGGAGAAATACTAATCATGGGTATTGCAACAGGTCGAGATCTTCACATCGACCAAAATTTGACGAACGTCGCGTTGGCTTATCGCCCGGAAGGGATGATTGCCGACATGATCGCTCCCATCGTGCCGGTGGATAAAGAGACCAATGTCTATCCGGTGTTCAACCAGGGCGAAGCTCTGGCCATCCATTCCACCCTGCGTGCTCGCAATACGCCTGCACAGCGTATTACGCGCTCGGTCAGCTCGGGCAATTACGCCTGCAAAAACTACGCTCTGGCCTACGATCAGCCGATCGAGGACCGCGCGAACATGGATGCAGCGTATGCGTACCAGCTCGACGTCGGCGCCACTACGGCGGTTCTGGACGGCCTGTATCTGGACTGGGACAAGCGCGTCCTGCAGCAGGTCGGCTCTGCTTCCAACGTCTCCACGGGCTTCCTCACGGGCAGTTCGTGGGCGCTCACTGGGGATCCGGTCAGCGTGCTGTGGCGGGCTATGGAGCAGGTGCAGCAGACCACGGCCTACAAGCCGAACTCGCTGCTGTTCGGCTGGCGGGCGTGGAACCTGGCGCGTCGCAACGTCAACTTCCGAAACTTCGTGCTCGGCACGAACAACGGCGGTGGCGCGGTGACTCGCCGCGGCGCGCAGGAGGCGTTCGAGGTGGACCGGCTGCTGGTTTCTCAGGCGTTTTACAACACCGCCAACGAAGCCAAGGCCGCAAACCTCGCCAATACGTTCCCCGCGGATGCCGTGTTGACGTACTACGCTCCGCTCACGCCATCGCGTGATCGGCCGTCGTTCATGTACTCGTTCCGCTGGACGGCCCCCGGATTGCCAGCGCCGCTGGTGGTCGAGCGTCATCCGTATGACAGCAAGGCCAAGAACGACAGCATCGAGGCCGGCTATTACCAGGACGAGAAGATCACCTCATCGGCGCTCGGTGCGCTGGTGGTGGGTGTCGGCTCGGCCCAGGCGAACGGCCTGACGTAACGGCATTGGGCGCGGTCAATCAGGTGGCCGCGCCCTTTCTTTTGAGGCACAGCGGAGGATCGATGGATATTGTTCTGCATAGCGCGGGAATGCCGTTCAACGGCGAGACGATAGCGACCCGATCTCTGGGCGGAAGCGAAAGCGCGGCGTACTACCAAGCGCGTGAACTCGCGCAGCGGGGGCACCGTGTGACCGTTTTCACTTCCAGCCCCGACGAGGGTCACTGGGATGGCGTCAACTACTGCTATGCAGGCACCCCGCAGGAATCCGCGCCGCTGGGGGATCGCTTCGAGTTCTACGCCCGCAATACCCCGCATGACGTGCTGATCATTCAGCGCCACCCGCAGGCGTTCCACAACCAGTTTGCCAGCAAGATCAACCTCTGGCAGCTGCACGACCTGGCGTTGTATCGCTCCAGCGGCGTGGCCAATCACAATATGTGGCAGGTTGATGCGGTGACGTGCGTAAGCGAGTGGCACAAGCACCAAGTCTGTGAGGTGTACGGATTCGATCCCGAGTTTGTGCGCGTCGTGCCCAATGGCGTAGATCCCGAGCTGTACACGGTCGATGCGGCGCCACTGCCGGTTGACGGTAAATTTACGATGCTCTACCAGTCCCGCCCAGAGCGCGGCCTGGAGCATCTGGTTCGCCCTGGCGGCATCATGGAGCGCCTGGTCGATACCAACGCACATCTGCTGGTCTGCGGCTACGACAACACCACCGGCCCGATGGCGGGCTATTACGCCTACCTGCAGCAATGCGCGCAGGCGCTGCCGAATGTGACCTGGCTTGGCGCGCTGACCAAACCGCAATTGGCCGCACTGCAGAAGTCCTGCGACCTACTGTGCTACCCGACCGAATTCGAGGAGGTGTCCTGCATCACGGCCATGGAGGCCATGCACGCGGGCCTGCCGATGCTCACGAGCGACTGTGGCGCGCTGGCTGAGACCTGCGAGGACAGCGGGACCGTGCTGCTGCCGCTGAAGGACGGGCGCGCAGACGAAGATGCGTTCGTGGCGTACATCGCTGCCGGCAAGACCGCGGACAAGGCATTGCAACTCGCCGCCGCCCAGACCCGTACATGGTCTGCCGCCGTCGATCGCCTGGAGTCAGTCATTGCCGAATGCTTCGAGCGCAGGCAGGGCTCCACGGCAGCCATTTACCGCCACTGCATCGAGCACAGCGATGTTCTCTCGGAGATCGCGTGCGGCTTCGACGATGCGATCGTCTCGCGTGCCGCCGATGAGATTGACGAGCTGTATCGGTTCGCAGAATCTCCACAAGCGTACAAATCCCACTACGACAAGCACCAGGGCGTCTACTACGACGACCATGAGTCGCAGGTGATCGGCGAGGATGTGACCCGCTCCACCCGCTTTCAGGGCGTCTACCAGCTCGTGCATCAGGAGATCGAGCGAGCCGGCGACAGCCTGCGCGTGCTCGACTACGGATGCGCGCACGGACACTACATGATGCCGCTGGCGCAAGCATTCCCAGACTGCCGCTTTACCGGCGTGGATGTCTCCGAGCGCGCCATTGCCGCGGCGGCGAAATGGGCGATCCGTGACCAAATCACCAATGTCGAGATGCGCTTGGGTGGGCAGGAGGTGTTCGAGGACATCTCTATCCTGTGCCCGCTGGTGTACGACGAAAACTCGCTCCAGTACGGCGGCAACGCGGCGATTGCCAAGAAAGCGCACCGAGACCTGTTCGACGTGATCATTGCAGGCGAGGTGATCGAGCACGTGCCGGACTACCAAGCGCTGCTGGAGCAGTTTCGCTCAGTCCTCAAGCCCGGCGGTGTGCTGATCATTACCACCCCCTACGGTCGCTGGGAATGGCAGGGCACCGAGAGCTTCCGTGAGGCGCGCGAGCATCTGCATCACTTCGAGCGGCAGGATATCGTGGAAATGTGCGGGCGGAATGCGACGCAGATTCTGTATGCGCCCGCCGGCAATGACCGCACCGGGAAAGTGGTGGGCTCGTGGCTGTGGGCGGTTCGGCCCAATGAGCCGTTCGCCGAGATCGACCTGGAACGCAAGCGCGCCCAACTGGCGCCGCGAGAAACCCTATCCGCCTGCCTGATCGTCAAGGACGGCGAGAAGACGCTGAGAAAATGCGTCGAGTCGTTCATCGATTGGGTGGATGAGTTGGTGATCGCGGTCGATCCGAAGACGAAGGACCGCACCCGTGAGGTGATCGCGCAGATCGAGGCGGACTACCGCTGGAAGCCGGTCAAGGTCATCGATGGCTTGCCTGCACTGGAGGCAGGCTTCGATGCGGCGCGCAACCTCACCGTCGAGGCGGCGTGTGGAGACTGGATTCTGTGGTGTGACGCCGATGAGGAGGTCCACAATCCGTGGAACCTGTGGAAATACTTGCGACCCTCGCACCATGACGCCTACGGCTTCCCGCAGATTCACTATTCCGCCGATCCCGATCAGGTGTTGACCACGGATTTTCCGTGCCGTCTATTTCGGAATGGCAAGGGCATCAAGTTCTACGGGCTCGTTCATGAGCATCCAGAGATTGCACCCGGCAAGGCAATCCCTCGCGCAGCCATGCGTCATGATGTGAAGTTCCTGCACAACGGCTACGTCGATGAGGAAACCCGGCGTAAACGCTACATCCGCAATCTGCCGCTGCTGAAAAAGGACATCGAGCGGTATCCCGAGCGTGGCCTGAATCGCTTCCTGTGGCTGCGTGACATCGCGCAGGGGCTGATGTTCGAGCACGAGCAGACCGCGGGCCGGGTGCTGGAAGGGCAGCAGGAACGGGCCTTGGAGGGCGTCGAGTTGTGGCGCCAGATCCTGGAGAAAGACCCGCTGCGCATGTGCATCGACTCGCTGCGGTTCTACTCCCACTGCGTTGAGACGCTTGGCGAGGGGTTAGAGGCAGAAATATCCCTCGCCATGGCCAAGCAATCCGCGCCCGATCTGGCCTGCAACACGCAGTTCAAGGGGCGGTTTCTTTCGATCGATGACTACACCAAATTAATGCGCAAGCTCGAACAGGAGGCCACCCGGCACTATGAATCGAAGTATCTCTGATCGCGTCCGTAAAGCATGGGGCGTCCTCAACGGGACGATCGACATGCAATCGCATATCCCGGTCGAGGGATATTTTGATGTGAAGGTGGTGCGCGCGGATGGAAGAGTGGAAATAAAAACTCTGCGCAACACCGTCACCGCGGCGGGCCTGAACCGACTGGCCGCCATGGCGGTGAACTCGGCCGCAGGCGTGGTGAATGCGATTGTGGTTGGCAGTGCATCGGCGGCTCCGGCGCTGTCCGATTCGCAGTCGAGCTTTGGCGAGGTTTCGCGCAAATCGATGATCGCGCAAGCGCAGTCCAGAGAGTGGTTCTTCGGCGTAGCGACGTGGGCCGGCGCGGCGGACTCCATCACGTCGGTGACGCTCAACTGCGCAGGATTGACGATTGGCGTGAGCTCACTGGCCACAAGCTTCACGATGAACCGCGTCAATGGCCTGGGCGTCACGCTCGGCAACAGCGACTTCCTGAACCTCACTGTCCGGGTGCGCGTGGGATCGCATGATCTGGCGCATTCAAGCTGATGAGCGATGACTATCGTTCGCGCCATCAGGAACCGGGTGCCGTCTGCATCCTCTGTTACGCTCGGGTCGATTTGGTTTAACGGCAACCTGGGCGCAACCGGCGATGATGTTGACCGGGTCGCGATCCTGGCTGACTCGGACGGGCGCTCTGCGAATATCGGAGCAGAGGACATGTGCGTTGATATTTGGCTCAACGCATCAGCATCTAACACAGCGGGCGCGATCACAGGCGGCAGCAACTACAACTGGATCGACGGCAATATCTTCTTTGACCGCGACCGATTCGGGCTACCTCGTGCGTGGGGGATGAGTCTTGGCGATGGGCGAGTAACCGTGGGCCTGAATGTTGGAGGCACAACTAGAACATATGCAACCAGCACGAGTATTCTCGGCGCGGGATGGCGTCATATTCGTTTCCAGCGAGCAGTGGCGACCGGAAACGTTCAGGTCTATGTGCACGGCGTACGCGAGATAAACGATAGCAGTGGGCCGGCAGGCGACTTAAGTTGCCCAAGTACTGGAAACAGCGGATGGGATGGCTATCTCATTCTCGGCGTCGAGAAGCACGATGCAGCTATAGGCAGTTATCCGTCATACTACGGCGGGATGTCCGACATCCTGTTGCGCAACGTCATTCCTTCGGTGGGATCGACGATCTCTGTTCCTACTGAGCCGTGGGGCGCCGGCGTTAGCGGCGGTCAATCGCTGTGGCCGTGTAATGATAGCGCCGGGACTGCGCTTGCAGATGCCATCGGTAACTGCCCGGGAACTCTCCTGGTTGGCGGCGGGTATCCGCAGTGGTCCTCACTGAGCCCGTACTCATGACGCGCGTACTCGTAACTCGCAACTCTCCCATTGCAGCTGCGACTGGTGGTTCGCTTGCGGATGGTGATGAGCTTGTGCTGAACGGCTCATTCACCGCCAAGGGATCGGGAACACCCTTGGTCTATGACGAGTTCGAGCATGGCGCGATTGGCGATGAGATTAACAACAATGTAGCGACCATTGGATCATGGCTGTCTAGAACTGGAGGCGCACCAGGCTCGCAAGGGTTTGTACTTCGAAGCAATGCCCGGTCGGTTAAGGGATCGCGTTGCGCGGCGTCGAACCACACGGATGCGTTCTCTGGCAATGGCTCGATCTATCGAGATGTGCAAGGCGGGTCGGAGACGTTCTATTTCGATTATTACTCCTATACGGAACCTGTGGCAGGGCGCTCGCGCAATCACAAAGCATGGCGCCTGTATGGCGTCGGCACTGATGGTCTTGACAACAACCTCGAGGCGGGAAACGAGGTCTGGCGAGGCGCGGTAGGTGCTGGCGAGCACGGGCCCGATCCGCCGTGGCACTACGTCTCTGACATCGACATCGGCCCCGCCGTTGACTACGACCTCCCGTACAACCAATGGGTTCATTTTGAGGTTGAATTCAAAGCGACGGCATCGAATTCAATCTACCGGAATTGGCACGACCATATTCTGATCTGCGAGGCGTCAAAATTAGGGTCAGCGGTAACGGGTGGCGCTCGCGTCGGGGTGCGCTTGCAGAACTATTGGGCGCTCGATGCCGGCGATGGATACCCATCCAATCCAGGATGCGTTTCGTACACGGATGTCGCGTTTGTCGATAACACCTTGCAGCGGGTGGTGATCTGCAATGCCGCGACCTTCGCTGCAGCTTCGCGTCGGGCTATTCAACCGTCCACATCGTGGAGCACATCACAGATTCGTGCGCGCGTGAACACCGCGGGCCTTCAGGCAGGCGACACGCATTACGCAATAGTTCTCGGCCCGCAGGGATCTGGCGCAGCAGCTGAGCATGTCGAACTGGTGACGCTAGATATTTAGTCATGGCATCGCGAATCGGAAACTGGTCTGTCATCCAATCAAGCGCGGACCCGCTATCGCAGGATATTTCTATCGATGGCTCCGCAACGCTATTCGTGCTCTGCGTTGCCTTGTACGACACAGGCGCGCCGGCACCGACTGCCGTGACGCTTGGCGGGAATGCGCTAACGCTTTCCAGCCGCGTGACGACATATGCCGCAGAGCAGACCGGTATCTGGTATCTGGCCAATCCGCCCACCGGGACGCGGACACTGGTGTTTGACCATGCGAGCGCGATCGATGAAGGCGCGCACCTCTTTTGGGCGGTGTTCAATGCTGTTGATGTTGCTGGCACTCCGGTGTCTTCGCTTGGGTCGGTATCAAGCGGTTCAAACAACGTCACGGTCAGCACTCCGACAGCGGGAACCATCGCCACCGGAGACATCGCGGTCGGTGTCGGATGCGTGTACGGCACCGATGGCGTCACGCTGACCGGTGAGATCCTGAGTAGCGGCGTATTCAACCAAAACGATGCGTCCGTGGGCGAGATAACCACGCCGGGAGCCGCCGTGTTCACCGTCACCTCAGGGGACTTCCCCGCGGTGTCGGGGATCATCATCAGAAACGCCGCCGGCGGTGGCGGAACCGTGTCCACCGAAACCCTCGAAGATACGCTCGATATTAGCGATCAGCCGCTTCCGTATGCGTTGCTGAACCGCAGGCAGGACGATCAGATTGCAGTCACCGAGGGCGATCTTGTCATCAGCGCGACCTACGCCATACTGGTCGATGATCAACTCTCTGTTGACGACGATGTGTCGCATTTTTTCAACCGAATCCGTATAGCGCAGTCGAGCATCGATATTTCCGACGAGGCGCTGTCGTCCATCATCGGCAATGTGGTGCTTGCCCGGATTCTGGAGAGCGCGGTTGCTCTGACGGACGAGGTCATGACCTCTGCACTACGCGGCAGAATCGTTCAGGACGCCATCGTTATCAGCGAGCCCGGGCTTGAGACCTACATCAATACCAACCTCCTGGCGGAAGACAGTATTGCGCTTGACGATGAGAGCCTTGCGAGGCTGGTGTTCCGCAGGCTCTTGGGCGATGACCTTTCAATCAGCGATGAAACGCTAGCCAGTATCATTGGTCAGAATGTCATCAATCGCGCGCTGACGAGCGAAATCACCACTTCAGATCAGGCGGTATTCTGGCTGGATCGATTCGCTATGGGCACCAGCGCCGTCCTTACCACTGATGAAATCGAACGAGTGGTGCTGTACACCCGGCAGGCCGTCTCGGCGTTGCAACTGTTTGATGAATCCGTATCGCAGTTGCAGCGCTTTATTTTGCTTAGCGAGGCACTGTCGGTAGAAGATTCGTTGTCATCATTGGTTACGGCGCCGACAACGGTGTCGCCAGCGATTGTGATTGGCTTTGACCAGCCTCGGATCAAGCTTGGAGGCTACGCGACTTGAGCAGACCGCCCATCATTACCGAGTACGTCGGCTCGACACTGCGGGCGACGTTCGTCTGCTCAGGGGCGACGATCACCAATGCGTACGCTTGCCTTCGGAACCGCGACCACACGGTGGTCAACTCGGTCACGGCAATCAATTCCGGCAACGGCCATCTGTTCGCCGATCTCGCCTTGCCGAACTCCGCACAATGGCTGGTCAACGAGTGGGGAGCGATCATCAACGCCAACACCTACCGGCGTTTTGCGCTGGTCGAGGTCAAAGCCGTGGAGGTGGACTGATGGGCCGCTATATCGATTGGGCGGATGTGACGGGGCGGTACTCCGATTTCGCCAAAGGGCCGGACGCCTCCCAGGCCAACGCCTCGTTCGTGCCCCAGGCCGAGGCTGAGGTCGATGCGCGACTAGCGGTGAAGTACACAGTGCCGTTTTCCCCGGCGCCGTATCTGGTGCAGGACCTGTGCATTGATCTGGCCTACTACAAGGCCACGATCCGCCAAAAAGGCTCGGAGCAGATCAAGAAATACATCGACGCTCGGTTTGAATCGATCCTCAACGGCTCGATGGCACTGACCAACAGCGCCGGGGTGATTTCCGGCACCGGAAACTACGCCTGGGCGTCAAATAGCTACCACAGCGCGTTCGGCATGGACGATGAGGTGCGCTGGCGGGTGGATGACGAGCAGATCAGCGACACCGAGGACCAGCGATGATCGACATGAAGGCCGAGGTGAACGAGCGCCAGCTGGCGGCCATGGATCGCAAGCTCGAGCGATTCGCTCGCGCGATGCAGGACCCGACGCCCGCGAATCGGCGGGCCTCCATTGCGCTGTACGGCTGGACACTGCGCAATTTCAACGCCAAGGGCGCGATGCAGGGCGGATGGGCGCCGCTTCATCCGCGCACCGTCAAGGAAAAGGCACGCATCGGCAAGCAGCAGATGTTGGTCAGAACCGGGGCGCTACGGTCGAATTTCACGCAGTTTTACTCCGCCGACAATGCCGGGGTGGGCAATGAGTTGTCGTACTCGAAATATCATCATTTCGGCACGAATCGGATGCCTCAGCGTAGGCTGCTGCCCGATCGGCGCAACGTGCTCAAGATCGGGCTGAAGGTCTATGGGCTGTACGTCAAGCGCCAATCGCAGGTCGCCAACACATGATTATGCCCACGAACGTCGCCACGGTAACGCAGGCGGTGTTGGAGATGCTCAGGGATGCCCCTGACGTTGGCGCCGCAGGGGTGGAGGTGGAGCGCTCCTGCGAGCCCAGAATGAGCCCGACAACGCATGGCTGGGTCGGGGTGTACCGGGACCGCATCGACTATCCCTCGCGCGCTCTGGGTATGGGCGCCGGCTACCGCAACCAGCTTATCCGGCTGTTCCTGCTGGTGCAGGAAACGGACCTGACCAGCGGGACGGAGTGCGAGGACCGGCTGGAAGAATTACTGCAAAAGGTCATCGCTGTTTTACTATCTGACCCATCGTTGAAGGGCACAGTGCAGACCCTGGATGAATTCTCGGTCAGTCACGAGAGCTACGAGGAATCGGACGGGGTGTATATGCAGATGGCCAGAATCGATTTCACCGGGGTAATCCCGGTCACGGCTCAATAGGAGGCTTCCAGAAACGGTTGTCATACGGCGCACAAGTTAAATTTGGCATCGCCCGTCAGTCCACCGCAGGAACAGCGGTCTCTGTGGCGACTTCCTACCACGGCCTTGCATTCGTCTCTGAGAGCGTCGGACTGGAGGCCGAGGAGCTGATCTCCGAGAACCTCACCGGGCGATTCTCGCAGGGCGCTTCGTACTCGGGCCCAAGAAACATCGCGGGCACAATCGAATTCGAGGTCACGCCTCGAAATCTCGGGGCCGCGCTTGCCGCGGCGATCAACGACTCACCGGCGACCGTCACCTCGGGCAGCGTGAGTGCCCGGACCTTCCTGCCAAATACAACGGACTTCAGTTCGTTCTTCGTCAAGGCGCCCTGGACGGTCTACAAGCAGTTCTCTGATGCGAGCTCAGCGGAGCAGTTCTACGATTGCCAGTTCGGCCAATTGTCGTTCGTGTTCGGCGCTGGGGCGTTCCTGCGCGGCACGCTGACCGCTGTCGGCGGCACTCGCTCGCCCAACGGCGTGGGCTCGATGAGCGTCATTCCCGCGGCCTCGGACGTCGGTCGACTGTTCCCTTGGAATGTGTCGAGCGTCAGCTATGGCGGTTCTGGCGTCTCGAATTTCTCGGAAATCACGGTCACGGTGAACGAGAGCATTGAGCCGCTGAACGCGCTGAACGCCTCCCTGGCGCCGTTCAAGTTCACCCGTTCGGGATTCCGTGAGGTGACGGTGAACGGCACGTTTTACATGACCGACCGAGATATGCTGAACAACTTTGCCGCAGAGACCGCCGCCAGGTTGTTGCTCACGGCGATCAATACCCAGGCGGCGATTCAGTCCGGGTACTTCGATACGTTCACCATCGACATTCCGCAGTTGAAGATCACCGAGTTCAAACCCTCGGCGACTGGCCCCGGAGAGGTGGCGGTGTCATTCACGGGTCGGGGTGTTCTGGACCCAACTAGCAATTACGATGTGCAGTTCACGCAGATGTCGTCGTGGTCTGCCGGCTTCTAAGGAGGAATCATGTCTGCCTATGTTCGAGCAACGCCCCTGGATCTGATGTTTGAAGGCGAGCCTGTCACTGGCTCGCTGGAGCAGATGAGCCTCGCGGATCTGCTGACCTTACAAGGAACGGATGTATCGACGGATGAGGACGCCGCGAAAGTGCTGGCCTCCATCGTCCCGCGATACCTCACGGATTTCAGCGGGCCGAAAGCGGCAGATGGTTCTGCGGTGAGCATCGAGGAGGTGTGCGGCAAGGCGTATTTCCTGGAACTGGCGATGGAGATTGGCCGAAAGCTGGTGCAGTCCGCGCGCCCCCCTTCGCCGCCCAGCGAGCCTTCCGCCTCCTGATCGAAGGCAAGGCGCCGCCCGATGAGTGGCGCGTGTGGATTGCTGGGCTGAGCTGCAGTGCGTGGCTGGAGTTGTGGAATGGTTGCTACACAGGCGGATTCTCCGGGCCAATGCGGCTGTGCTGGCCGGATGGCAAGTGCCTGCTGGAGCAACCTGCAATCACGGTGGCGGTGTTTGACATGATTTCCGATCAGGTCATAAAAGCAGGAGGATCGAGCGATCGCTAACGTCATCGAAGTCCTGCTTCGCGCGAAGAACCAAACCGGCGCCCCGGTCAAGCAGGTCCAGAAAGACCTGGGCGGGTTACGTCAGACCGCCACACGAGTCACGGCGGCGCTTCGCGGGCTGACCGCGGTCGCAGGCGTGGCCACGTTCATCCAGCTGTCTCGCAGCGCCATCGTTGCGGCTGATGAGATGACCATGCTGGAGAGTAAGCTGCGGCTGGTCACGCGCAGCGAGGAAGACCTGATCCGGGTCCAGTCGCAGATCATCGATCTGGCCCGCGATACGCGGCAGAACGTCGGCTCGGTGGGTGAACTGTACGCGCGGGTCGCCAGATCAGCCAAGGAATTAGGCGCCTCTCAGAGCGACATGCTGCGCGTCACGAAAGCCGTTGGCCAGGCCATCCAGATTTCCGGCAGCTCCGCAGCCTCGGCCGAGGCCGGCATGATTCAGCTCTCCCAAGCGCTCGCTTCTGGAACGCTGCGTGGCGATGAACTGAACTCCGTGCTGGAGCAGATGCCGCGCGTCGCCGAGGCCATCGCCGACGGGATGGGCCGCACGACCGGGGAATTACGCGCCCTGGGCGCGGAAGGCAAGCTGACCTCCGAGCAGGTGCTCCGCGCGCTCATTTCGCAGACCGGCCGGCTGAATGAGGAATTCCGGCAGCTGACGCCCACGGTCGGTCAGTCCATGACGGTGCTGCGAAACGAGATGAAGGTGGCTACCGGCGCCATCTTCGAGGCGACCGGCACGACGAATCGACTCTCCAACGCCATTGGCAAGCTCGCCGAGGCGATCAGGGCCATCCCGAAGCTGACCAGCGACATTGAGAGCTTCTTCTCCCGATTCCGCTCGGGGCTCGATGATATTGCCGACCGATACCCGAGAGTGGCGCGGGTGGTGGACCTGCTCACCAAGCTCTCGCCGCTGCGCATCCCTGGGATGATTGATGACTTTCTGGACGGCAAAGAGGAGGAGCAATACACCCGCGGCGGCGGACCCAGGCGTGGTAGGCCGCCGCGGGCCACGCCAGGCGATGCAGTCAGCCCGGTCGAGGGTGTGCGCATCGATATCAAGCGGATTGCCGATGATGTTCCAGCGCATCTGCAGCGCATGTCGGAAGCGACACGAACGGAAGTCGAGCGCCAGCTGGACAGCTTCCGCGAACTGAAAGAGGCGCTGGTCGCGTTGCGCTCCGAGGGTCTGATTTCCGACGAGCAGCACAGCGCGCGACTGTCCGAAGGGCTGGATGAACTGCTGCCGGAAATCGACATCGAGGCCATCCGCAATCTGTACAAGCCCATCATCCAGGAGACGACCGAGATGGGTGAGTTCATGAAGGGCGTGTGGCAGGGCGTCGGCCAGAGCATTCAGCAAACGATGTCGGATGCGCTCTACGAGTGGAATATCTCGTGGAAATCATTGCTGGATATCGCTCGCAGGGCGCTGGCTGATATCCTCTCCGCGATCCTCACCAGCGGCATCAAGAACGCGCTCAAGGGCATGACGGCATCGGGCGGCAGTTCTGGCGGTGGGCTCATTGCCGGGCTTGCCGGCATGTTCGGATTCAAGGCGGGCGGCGGCAATTTCGATGGCCCGCAGATTGTCGGCGAGAACGGCCCGGAAATCGTCACTGGCCGAGGCAAGGTCATCAACGCCCGGCAGATGGCCTTCGGCGGCGGGCAGAGCATCAACTTTGCTCCCGTCAATACGTTCAACATCATCGAGCGCGAGAACCCCGACCAGACACGCCGTGAAATGATGGAGTATGTGGAGACGCGCACCTCGCAGCAGCAAGCAGAGTTCGTGCGTGTACTGACCCGCAGCGGAGTGCCGGTGCATGGCTGAGCAAATGATCCCGCCGTGGATTATCCCCGAGGAAGAATCGCAGGAATGGCTCGATGAGGGCTCAAGCGTCTTTACCGCGCAGTTCGCGCCAGGGCTGACGCAGCGCCAGAGCTACGGCGGCTTGAGGTTGAAGCTGTCTCGCCGACATACGGTGCGAGGGGAAGAGAAGGCGCGGCTGTTAGCGGTTCTCAGTGCGACTCGCGGGCGCTACAACGCCGTGCGAACGCAGGTGCATTTCGCGCGCAGAGGGGCGGGGCTTGGGTCGGAACTGCTGACGAACAATACGTTCGCGGATGGGACGACAGGATGGGACGCTTCGGGATCGAGCACGATATCGGTTGCAGATAGAGTGCTGAGGCTTGTGCGAGGCGAGCCAACTACTGGACGCGTTGCGAGGAACAATACCTCATTTGTGGTATCCGCATACGCTCCGTATGCAGCGCGACTGATGGCCCTTTCTGGCAGGGGTGGCGTGGCATGTCGAATCCGGCTCGGGACGACAACCGGGGGCACTGAAGTGCTGGAAACCGGCACTATAACCTCTGGTGGGTTGGTTTCTTCCGCAGTAGTTCCGGCATCAACGCCACTGTTTTATTCGATCTTTGATAATGCCGTTAATCGCGCGTCCGGGGACTATATGGATTTCCCATATACGAGTGTGAGCCGCTGCGCGCTCGTAGATAACGGACCCAATCGTTTGATCCGCTCCAATGATTTCAGCAACTCGGCTTGGTCAAAGGTGCGCAGCACTATAACCCCAGAGGCGACTCAGGGGCCTTACGGAACCGTCACCGCAGACAGCCTCATAGAGGATAGCACCGCAAGCAGCACGCACTACGTATCTCAGTTCGCGACGAAGCCCGCGACGGATCAGGATTGGTGTGGCGTGGTTCACCTGAAGGCGAATTCTCGAAGTCAAGGATACGTGCAGATCGGAGAGTCTGGGACGAACTTCAGCCTGGTCATCGTCGATCTGGCTACGGGCGCAATTATCGGCGGCCCGTCGAATGTGGGCAGCATCTCAAATGCTCGCGCATCCGTTACCAATGTCGGCAACGGGTGGTTTCGAGTTTCCCTTGTTGCTCGAATCCCATCGTCAATCACGACAACGAATCTGCTGGCGATTGGAGTCGCCAATGGCGGCGTATCGAGCTACACCGGGGATGGAACCAGTGGAATCTACGTCGATGACGCTGCATACGCTCAATCATCCGTGCCGATGTTTCCGACGCATACCGAAACAGTTGTAACCGCAGGTGCCTCACAGACCGGCTCTGCGCTCAACCTCAAGGGCCTGCCCGCGAGCACCAGCGGGATCTTGCTGGCCGGCGACTTCTTCGAGGTCAACGGCGAGTTGAAGCAGTGCACCGCCGCGCTGAACTCCGACGCCGCGGGGCTTGGATACCTGCAATTCGAGCCCGACCTGGTGAGGCCTCCGGCGGATAACGATCCGGTCATCCTGACCGATCCGATGGGCAAGTTCCTGGTGTCCAACATCAAGATCGACAATCAATTCGGCACGCAGGCCATCGTGACCTATGACCTAGAGCACATTTATGACTAGGAATATCAGCGCCGCCGTTACGTCAATCTCGCAGCTGCCGACCGTTCAGTACCGGCTGATGTGCGAGGTCGACTCGCTGTCCACGGGCATGACGCGCGCCTGCAATGGAACGACGTTCATTCGGTTCAACGGCAACACCTACTCGCCGATTGGTCATCTTGGCGGCATCGAGAAAATACAGGAAGACGCCGACATTTTCCCACGCGCGGTCAGGATGTGGTTCGCGGCGGTGAGCACGACGCAGATTCAGGACGTGCTCAGCGAGTCGATGTTCAATAAGCCGGTGCGAATCTATAGGACCTTCCTTACCGACTCTCAGACCATTGTCTCCAGCGCCGAGATGCTGTTCACCGGGCGAATCAACACGGTCGAGATGAAGCTCGGCGATCAGAGCCGTGGGGACTATTTCGAGATCGAGGTGGAGTCGAGGCTGAAGCGCAGGGTATCGGCACAGTATTTCACCCGAGAGACGCTGTGGTCCGCATTCAATCAAAGCGGAGACACGTTTTTCGATTACGTCACGCGCATTCCGCTAACCAAGGCAAGCTGGGGGCTGAGTAGCAACGTTCGATACAACCTGGCGCCGTTGAGCGGAGTCATGCCAAGGCCGCCTATAGGATGGATGGGGTTGCCGGTATGAGGCAGGAAAATTGGCAGACGATGTTTTGGAGCGTCATCGAGGATTCGCTGACCAAGCCGTTCATGTGGGGCTCGCACGACTGCGTGACATTCGCCATGGCCTGCGCGGATGCAATCTTGACTGAGAAGGTATCTGACGGTGTGTTTAAAGAGTTTGGCGAGTGGGCGAGCGAGCAGGACGC
>Ga0172382_10001177_pt1 | contig 47582 bp, 47 predicted proteins | sample Leawel138RmetaG_FD_122245 | JGI IMG/M metagenome (GOLD analysis project Ga0172382, IMG submission 122245) | Leachate microbial communities from a municipal landfill in Southern Ontario, Canada - Leachate well 138R metaG | ecosystem: Engineered > Solid waste > Landfill > Unclassified | place... | reverse complement strand
GGCGTTCAGGCGGTGGTGTTCGGCAGCTGGGGCGATGGGGCGTGCGGGCAATGTCACGAAGGCAACGAGCAGCTGTGCGCGCACGGCGTCTGGGCGGGCTTCGGCCGCCACGGCGGCTATCAGGAGTACCTGCCCGTCAACTACCGGTACCTGATCAAGATCCCCGGCGGGGGTGAACTGTCGCCGGACAACCTGGCGCCGCTGACAGACGCCGGGCTGACGCCCTACCGGGGGTTGAAGAAGTTGCGCAACGCGGGGCACCTCGGGCCCGGCAGGACCGTCGCGGTGTCGGGAATCGGCGGCCTGGGGAGTTACGCCACGCAGTACGCGAAACTCCTTGGCGGCGGCGCGGAGGTGGTCGCGTTCGCGCGCAGCGACGAGAAGCTCAAGATCGCCAAGGACAACGGCGCCGACCATGTCGTCAACGTGCGGGACAAGGACACCGAAGACGTCCGCGCCGAACTCGAATCGGCCACTGGGCGAACAGAACTCGATGCGGTCATCGAGTGCGCCGGATCGGAGGACTCGATCCGGCTGGCGTTCTCGCTGCTGGCAGCCGAGGGCGCGGTGGCGTCCGTCGGCCTCATCGGCAACCGCGTCGACATCCCGCTCTTCCCGTTGGTGGCGCGGGAGTACACCTTTTACGGGTCGTTCTGGGGCAACTACAACGACCTCACCGAGGTGCTGGCGCTGGCGCGGACGGGACAGCTCAAGCACTCGGTCACCCGGGTGCGCTTCGACGACGTCAACGAGACCCTCGAGGCGATCGCCCGTGGCGACGTGCTCGGGCGCGCAGTGATCGTCTACGACTGAAGTGCCCCACATGACGCTGATGAGAGTGCCGGCGGCCGCGCTGGTGACGCTGACCCTGCTCATGACACAACCGACCGGAACGGCGATGGCACAACCCCACAGCGAAACCGAGACCCGCAATCTGGCCACCGTGCACGCCGGCTTCGAGTCGTGGCGCGCCGGCACAGGCAGTCCCTATGACGCCCTCGCCGACGACGCCACGTGGGAGATCGTCGGCAACTCGGCGGCGTCCCGGGTCTACTCCGGCAAGGAGGACTTCCTGACCAATGTCATCCGCCCCTTCAACGCCCGGATGTCGCAGCGACTGATCCCGCAGATCCGGGACATCTACGCCGACGGTGATACCGTCGTCGTGTTCTTCGACGCCGAGGGAACAGCGCGAGACGGGATTCCCTACCGAAACACCTACGCGTGGTTTCTCACACTGAACGACGGCCAGATCGTGAAGGCCGCCGCCTTCTTCGATGCCGTCGCGTTCAACGATCTCTGGCAGCGCGTACCCGCCTGACTCGATCCACCAGCCTCGCGACTGCCGACGTTGTCAATTCCGTCGGCGATCGACAGGATGGTGATCATGACCTACAACGCCGGCGGATACGGTCCGGCGGGGCCACCACCCCCCGGATATCCCGCACCTGGGTATCCGGGCTACCCGCCCGCCGGCTACGGCGCACCGCCGCAGTACTGGCACCCCCCCGGCTACGCCCCTGGCTATGGTGCGCCCGGATATCCTCCGCAGTTCGGTCTGCCGCCGGTCATCAAACCCGGCGTCGTCCCGCTGCGCCCATTGACGCTGTCCGACATCTTCAACGGCGCGGTGGCCTACATCCGCACCAATCCCAAAGCGACGCTGGGCCTTACAGCGATCGTGGTGATCGCATCGCAGATCGTCGCGCTGCTGCTGTCGCTGTGGCCGTTCGCGTTCACCGGCCAGGTCGCCTCAACCCTGGACGGTGACGAGGCCTCCACCGAGGTGCTGGTCAGCTGGATGGCGTCCAGCCTTGCCACCGCGATCACGACCGGGCTGTCGACGACGCTGCTCAGCGGCCTGCTGACCGTCGTGATCGGGCGTTCGGTGTTCGGCGCGGACATCACCATCGGCGAGGCGTGGCGGCGGCTGCGCCCGCGACTGTGGGCGCTGATCGGGTTCACGGTGCTCAAGACGCTCGCTCTCATCGTGTGGTTCGGGGTCGTGCTGCTGATCGTCGTGCTGGCGGTGGCCGTGATCGACGGCCCCGCCGCGTTCCTGATCGCCGCTCCGCTGGTGCTCGCGTCGATCCTGGCGGCGGTCTGGGTGTCGGTCATGCTGACGTTCGCGCCGGCAGTCATCGTGCTGGAGCGGCGCGACATCGTGACCTCGGTGAAGCGGTCGTTCGCGCTGATCAAGAGCGATTTCTGGCGGGTTTTCGGGATCTGGCTGCTGGCGGCGATCGTGGCCCAGTTCATTGCGGGGGCGGTGTCGATCCCGTTCAGCATCGGCGGGCAGGCGGTGCTCACCGCGTCGGCGACCACGACCGCGGCGATGATCTCGATGGTGCTGTTCTCGGTCGGCGGGGCCGTCGGCCAGATCATCACCGGCCCGTTCAGCGCCGGCGTGACGGTCCTGCAGTACACCGACCGTCGGATCCGGGCCGAGGCGTTCGACCTGGTGCTGCAGACCGGCGCCGCGGCTGGCCCGCAGGCGCCCGCGGACTCCACCGACGATCTCTGGCTCACCGGCCCGCGTTGACGTGTCGACGATAGACATCGACCGCGACGCGGCGCAGGAGGCGGCCCAGAACGAGCTCGCCAAAGCCATCTACCCCAAGCCCTCGCCGATGGACATGCTCTACGACTGGATCGAGCAACTGCTGTACCGGCTGACCGCCTCGGCCGCGAAGTTCCCCGGCGGCTGGTACACCGTGGCCGTCCTGCTGGTGCTGCTCGTCGTCGCGGTGGTCGTCGCGGTCCGGATCGCCCGGCGTGCCATGCGCAGCGACCGCAGCACCGGGCCTGCCCTGTTCGGCGACCACATCCTCAGCGCCGCCGAGCACCGGGCCACCGCCGAACGCCATGCCGCGTCCGGTGATTGGGCCCCAGCCGTGCGGCACCGGGTACGGGCGATCGCCCGTCAGCTGGAAGAGAACGGTGTCCTCGATCCTGTTCCGGGGCGCACGGCCACCGAGCTGGCCCGCGTCGCGGGCCGCGCCCTACCGGCACTTTCCGGCGAATTGTCCACCGCTGCAGATACTTTCAACGATGTCACCTACGGTGAGCAACCCGCGACCGAGCCGCAGTACCGGATGATCGCCGCGCTGGACGACCACCTTGGCAGCCGGACGCCGAGTTCAGTTGCCGTCCACGCCGATGCGGCTCACCAGCCGTGGGCCGAGGTCCGATGAGCACCGCTGTCGGGGCGACCATCACCGACCGGTGGCGCGGACTGCGCTGGGCGCTGGCCGCGGTCGTCGCGATCGTCGCCGTCGCCGCGCTGACCACCTGGCTGACCGCGCCGCGCCCGGGTGGGCATCTGGATCCGACCTCCACCTCGTCCGACGGTGTGCTCGCGTTGATGACCCTGCTGCGCGAACACGGCATCACCGTCGTCGAGGCCGCTTCGATCGCCGATGTCGAACGCGAGGCGCGCGAGGACACCCTGGTTGTCGCGGCGCAGACCTACCATCTGTACGACGACGACCAGCTGCGCCGGCTCGCCGCCGCACCCGGGGACCGGCTGCTCATCGCTCCGATCGGCAAGACCCGCGAGGAGCTGGCCCCCGAGTTGCGCCGTGCCGAGACGACGGAATTCGGCGGGCTGGCCCCCGATTGCGATCTGCGGGAAGCCAACCGGGCCGGCACCGTGCAGTTCGGCATCGCCGAGACCTACGAAGCTCAGGGTTCGACCGCGGTGACCCGCTGCTACGACGGCGTGCTGGCGCGCTACACCGACGACGGACGCACCATCACCGTGGTGGGCAGTGAACAGTTCCTGATGAACGCGGGCCTGGCCGAGGAAGGCAACGCCGCGCTGGCGATGAACCTCGCGGGGACACACCCGCGGATGATCTGGTACGCGCCGCAGCGCAGCGAGGGCGGCGAGTCCGGCGGCGCCGCGTCGCTCACGGATCTCATTCCCGCACAGGTGTATTGGATGGTGCTACAGCTGATCCTGGCGGTGGCACTGCTGGCGTGGTGGAAGGGACGGCGGGTCGGCCCGCTGGTGGCCGAAGCACTGCCCGTGGTGGTGCGTGCCTCGGAGACCGCCGAGGGGCGCGGCCGGCTGTACCGGTCCCGGCGCGCCAGGGACGTCGCCGCCGAATCGCTGCGCACCGCGACCCGCCAGCGCATGCTGCCCCGTCTCGGCCTGACCCCCGGCGCGCCGCCGGAGGCGGTCAGCCAGGCGGTCGCGGCCCGGTGCGGCCTGGACCCGCAGACCGTCGCCCATACTCTGTACGGGCAGCCCCCGGACACCGACGCCGATCTGGTCACCCTGGCCCGCGCGCTCGACGACATCGAAAGGCAGGTCGCGCAGTCGTGACACAGCCCACCAATCACGAGGGCGCCCGCAACGCGTTGATGGCCCTTCGCGCCGAGATCGCCAAAGTGGTCGTCGGACAGGACGCCGTGGTGAGCGGGTTGGTGATCGCGCTGCTGTGTCGGGGCCACGTGTTGCTCGAGGGCGTGCCCGGCGTGGCGAAGACACTGCTGGTCCGCACGTTGGCGGCCGCGCTGCAGTTGGACTTCAAGCGGGTGCAGTTCACCCCCGACCTGATGCCCGGCGACGTGACGGGATCGCTGGTCTACGACGCGCGCACCGCCGAGTTCGAGTTCCGCGCGGGCCCCGTGTTCACCAACCTGATGCTGGCCGACGAGATCAACCGCACCCCACCCAAGACCCAGGCCGCGCTGCTGGAGGCGATGGAGGAACGGCAGGTCAGCGTCGACGGCCAGCCGCGCCCGCTGCCCGATCCGTTCATCGTCGCGGCCACCCAGAATCCGATCGAGTACGAGGGCACCTATCAGCTGCCGGAGGCGCAGCTGGACCGGTTCTTGCTGAAGCTCAATGTGCCGCTGCCCCCGCGGGATCAGGAGATCGCGATCCTCAACCGGCATGCGAACGGGTTCGACCCGCGGGATCTGTCCTTCGTGAAACCCGTCGCCGGTCCCGCCGAGCTCGCCGCGGGACGGGAAGCGGTCCGCCAGGTTCTTGTCGGCGACGAGGTGCTCGGCTACATCGTCGACATCGTCGGCGCGACAAGGAATTCCCCGTCGTTGCAGCTCGGGGTGTCCCCGCGTGGCGCGACGGCGCTGTTGTCCACTGCGCGGTCGTGGGCCTGGCTGTCGGGCCGCGGCTACGTCACACCCGACGACGTCAAAGCCATGGCCAGGCCGACGCTGCGGCACCGGGTGGCGCTGCGACCGGAGGCCGAACTCGAGGGCGCCACCGCCGACGGCGTGATCGAGGGCATCCTGTCCGCGGTGCCCGTACCGAGATAGCCGACGGCGCAGTGGTTCTCACTGGTCGGGCCGGGCTGATCGCACTGTTGTGCGCGCTGCCGGTGGTGCTGTCGCCCTACCCGGCGGCGACGTTCGCGGTGCTGGCGGCGCTGCTTGCGGTCGCGGTGCTGGCGGACGTCGCGCTGGCGGGCAGTCCGCGCGCGCTCGAGCTGACGCGTGGCGGGCCGACGTCGGCGCGGCTGGGGCAGCCGGTGACCGCGGAGCTGACCGTCCGCAACTCTGGGCGTGCGAGGTTCCGCGGCCTGGTCCGTGACGCCTGGGCGCCGAGTGCGCGCGGGGCGCCGCGCGTGCATCGGGTGAATATTGCTGCCGGACAACGGGTTCTGCTGGAGACCGAGTTGCGGCCGGTGCGCCGCGGCGACCAGGTGTCGGCGCTGGTGACCGCAAGGGCGATCGGTCCGCTCGGGCTGGCCGGGCGGCAGGGCTCACACCGGGTGCCGTGGCAGATCCGCATCCTGCCGCCGTTCCTGTCCCGCAAGCACCTGCCGTCGCGGCTGGCCCGGCTGCGGGAGCTGGAGGGGATGACGCCCGTGCTGATCCGCGGGCAGGGCACCGAGTTCGACTCGCTGCGCGAGTACGTGGTCGGCGACGACGTCCGCTCGATCGACTGGCGCGCCACCGCGCGGCGCGCGGACGTCGTGGTGCGCACCTGGCGTCCGGAGCGCGACCGGCGGGTGCTGATCGTGCTCGACACCGGGCGCACGTCGGCGGGCCGGGTCGGCGTGGACCCGACCGGATCGGACCCCGCTACAGGCTGGCCCCGACTGGACTGGTCCATGGATGCCGCGCTGCTGCTGGCCGCGCTGGCCGCCCGCGCCGGCGACCACGTCGATTTCCTCGCCCACGACCGCGAGACCCGCGCGGCCGTCGTCAACGCGTCACGCACCGAGCTGCTGGCCCAGCTGGTCGCGGCGATGGCGCCGCTGGAGCCGTCGCTGATCGAGTCGGATGCACGCGCGATGGTCGCGGCGGTTCAGCGCCGGGTGCGGCGTCGGGCGCTGGTGGTGCTGCTGACCGACCTGAACGCGTCGGCGATCGACGAGGGGCTGCTCAAAGTGCTGCCGCAATTGACCGCCAAGCACCGGGTGATCGTCGCGGCGGTGGCCGATCCGCGGGTCGACACGCTCGCGGCGGGCCGTGCCGACGCCGTCGAGGTGTACGACGCGGCCGCCGCCGAGCGCGCCCGCAACGACCGCCGGGCGGTCGCCTCCCGGCTGCGGGCCATGGGCGTGGACGTGGTGGATGCGCCGCCGGAAGATCTCGCCCCCGACCTGGCCGACCACTACCTCGCGATGAAGGCCGCCGGCCGCCTCTAGCCCCTCCCACCCCTGACCGCGAGCAGACATAAACTCGCACGCTTTCCCGGCGAATTGCGCGAGTTTGTGTCTGCTCGGCACCAATCCGGCATCCACAGAACGGGATTCATCCACACCTACCCCAACTTCTGCTCCAGGAGGTCGAACGTCGGCCCGACGATTCGACTGTGGAACACGCGGTCGAGGACCTGTTCAGGAACAGCGGCGGCTACGCGACAACCGCGGCACTGCTTCGCGTCATGAGCCGGCAGCAGCTCGACGTCCGGGTGCGAAAGGGGGAGCTGATCCGGGTGTGGCACGGGGTCTACGCCGCCACCGAACCTGATTACCTGGGCAGGCTGCAGGCCCTGGACAGCTATATCGGACAACCCGCGGTCGCGTGTATGGGCACCGCTGCGGTGCTGTACGGATTCGACAACGAGGCCACTTCTGCAGTCCACATACTCGACCCCGGCGTAAGGGTCAGGCCGACCGTCGGCCTGATGGTCCACCAGCGCGTAGGAGCACCGTTGGGTCGAGTGCGCGGCCGGCTTGCCACCTCTCCGGCGTGGACCGCCGTCGAGGTCGCTCGCACACTGCACCGGCCCCGCGCTCTGGCAACGCTCGACGCAGCCCTGCGTACAGGTCTGTGCACACCTGTCGAGTTGCATGCGGCCGTGACCGAGCAGCGAGGGAGACGCGGCATCGTGGCGGTGCGGGAACTGCTTCCGCTCGCGGACGCTCGCGCGGAGTCACCGATGGAGAGCGAGGCACGGCTGGCCATGCACGACTACGGCGTGCCCCGGCCAGAACTGCAGTACGTCGTGCACGGCGCCTGGGACAGTTGGCGGGTGGACTTCGCGTGGCCCGAGGTCCTGGTGGCCGCCGAGTACGAGAGCGTGGACTGGCACACGGGCCGGGACGCCATGCTCAAGGACAAGGCTCGATTCGCCGGGCTTCAGCATGCGGCATGGACCGTCATTCCGATCACCGTGACCGACGTCCGGATCTCTCCGGAACGACTCGCGGAGCGGATCAAGGAGCATCTCTGGCGCGCCGCCCACACCGCGAGCAGTCACAAACTCGCACTCTGAAGCCGCAATTCGTGCGAGTTTACGTCTGCTCGCCAGGCCTCCTCAGCCCGTCGGCACCACGTCGGGGGCGTCCTCGACGTCGCCGGTCTCCCCGGCCCTCACCGCCCTGCGGCCGAAATGGAAGACGTAGCCGAAGAAGCCCACCACCGCCGCGACCCCGATCGCGACGCGCACGAAGGTCGGCAGCGACGACGGCGTCACGAATCCCTCGATCGCCCCGGCGACCATCAGCACCACGGCCAGCCCGATCGCCACCGCGACCACTGCGCGGCCCTGCTCGGCCAGCACCTGCCCGCGCGGACGATCACCGGGTGAGATCACCGACCAACCCAGCCGCATGCCGACGCCGGCCGCGACGAACACCGCGGTCAGCTCGATCAGCCCGTGCGGGGTGATCAGCCCGAGGAAGATGTCCCCCTTGCCCGCCTGGAACATCAGGCCGGCGTTGACCCCGAGGTTCGCCGAATTCTGAAAAAGGATGTACGGAATCGGAATCCCGAGCAGCACCGACATGGCGATGCACTGCGCCGTCACCCACGCGTTGTTCACCCAGACCTGCAGCGCGAAAGAGCCCGCCGGGTGCTCGCTGTAGTAGTTGGCGAATTCGTGGTTGACCAGCTGCTCGATCTCGCTGGGTGTGCCGATCGAGGCCTGCACCTCCGGGTTGTGCGCCACCCACACGGCGATCACCGCGGCGACGGCGTAGAAGACGACTCCGGAGGCCACCCACCACCGCCACGACCGGTACACCACGACGGGGAACGACACCGTCCAGAACCGGGTGAACTCCCGCCACAGCGGCGCATGCGCCCCGGTGACCACCGCCCGCGCCCGCGCCACCAGACCGGAGAGCTTGCCGACCAGGACCGCGTCCGACGACGAGGACCGCACGATCGACAGATGGGTCGACACCCGCTGATAGAGATCGACCAGCTCGTCGACCTCGGCGCCGGTGAGCCGGCGCCGATTCTTCACCAGATGCTCGAGGCGGTTCCACGTCGGCCGGTTCGCCAGGACAAACGCATCGACATCCACGTCCGAGATTTTAGTAGCGTGGCTGATTATGGTCGCCCAGCATCAACCCGTGGTGACCGGTGACGCGGTCGTGCTCGACGTGCAGATCGCCCAGTTGCCGGTCCGTGTGCTGTCGGCGTTGATCGACGTCACCGTCGTGTTCGTCGTCTACGTCCTCGGCGTGATCCTGTGGGCGGTGACGCTGACCCAGTTCGACCCGGCGTTCTCCGGCGCGGTGCTGATCATCTTCACGGTGCTCGCCCTGGTGGGCTATCCGACGATCTTCGAGACGGCCACCCGCGGCAAGACGTTGGGCAAGCTGGCGCTCGGCCTGCGGGTGGTCTCCGAGGACGGCAGCCCGGAGCGGTTCCGTCAGGCCCTGTTCCGCGCGCTGGCCGGCGTGATCGAGCTGTGGATGCTGACCGGCGGCCCCGCGGTGCTGTGCAGCCTGCTCTCGCCGAAGGGCAAACGCATCGGCGACATCTTCGCCGGCACCGTCGTCATCAGCGAACGCGCTCCCAGGCAGTCCCCTCCCCCGGTGATGCCGCCACAGTTGGCGTGGTGGGCCACCACCCTTGCGCTGTCCGGGCTGAGTCCCTCCCAGGCCGAGATTGCGCGCCAGTTCCTCTCGCGGGCAAGACAGTTGGATCCTCAGGTGCGGGACCAGATGGCCTACCGGATCGCCTCCGACGTCGTCGCGCAGATCTCCCCACCTCCGCCACCGGGGACCCCACCGGCGCTGGTGCTCGCCGCCGTACTCGCCGAACGGCACCGCCGGGAACTGGGACGCCTGCAACAACAACCGTTTCAGCCGGGGCCGGTCTGGCCCGCCCCGCCGCAGCCCCCCGCCGCGACCCCGCCGTCGTGGCCACCCGCCCCACCGTCGGCGCCGCCACCACAGCACCCCGGCGGGTTCGCCCCGCCGTCCTGACAGTTACGCCGAGATCCAGTTGCCGTGGAAGCCGTACGGAACCCGCTGCGGCAGCTTGATTTTGGCGACCGGCGGAGCGCCGAAGTCGGACGCGTCGATGATGACGAGGTCACTGCCGTCGCGTTCCGGGTCGTACACGTAGCCGAGGTACCAGCCGCTACTCTCGTCGGCGGGCCCCGACGTGGACGGGACGAACACCGCCTCCCCCGGGCCGCCCGGTGCGCTGTCGGTGCCGAACCGGTGTTCCACCGCGGCACCGGTGACCAGGTCGTGGCGGATCAGGCCGGCGTCGCCGACCGACACCGCATACCGGGCGGGCAGCGTGGCGAGCCGGTCGTCGATCCTGGGGAACTCCACCACCCGGTCGTCGAGCTGACTCTCGCGCACCGTCCCGTTCTGCAGGTCGATCGTCCACGTCCACATCACCCCGTCGGCGTCGAATCCGCCGTTCTCCCGCCATAATTCGGGATACCGGACGGCCTGCAGCACAAGTGTGCGCCCGTCATCGTGCGCATTCGCGACATGGAAGATGTAGCACGGGTCGATGTCGAACCACCGCACCTGACCGAACGGATCGTCGCGGCGCAGCACGCCGAACCTGGCGCCGTAGCCGTCGTCCCAGCGGTAGGGCATGTCGCCTCGACCACTCACCGCGATGTCGACGTTGAACACGATCGGCAGGTCCATGAACACCACGTAGTTCGCCGTCAGCGCGAAGTCGTGCATCATCGTCAGCGCGGGCACATCGAGCGGCCGGTCGATCACCAACTCGCCGTTGGCATCTGCCCGGTGATAGGTGACGTGCGGGGTGAAGATGTTGCCGTAGCCGAAGAAGTGGAGCTCGCCGGTGGTCGGGCAGATCTTCGGGTGCGCGGTCATCGCGTCGACGAGCTTGCCGCCGAAGTCGTAGGCGCCGACCGTCTCCAGGTCGTTGGTGATCTCGTACGGCAGCGACGATTCCACCAGGGCCAGCGTCTTGCCGGCGTGGTTGACGACGTGGGTGTTGGCGACGCTGGCGCGCAGGTTGCGGGTGCCGTCCGTGTTGTACAGCGGGAACGGGTCGACGAAGCTGTCGGTGCGCACCCACCGGTTGCGGTACCAGGCGGCGCGCCCGTTCTCGATACGGACGCCGTGGATCATGCCGTCGCCGGTGAACCAGTGCCCGGTGGGCTGCCGCGGGTTGGGGCCGTTGCGCAGGTACCAGCCGTCGAGTTCGGACGGGATCGCGCCCTCAACCGGAAGGTCGAACGCGGTCAGTTCGTCGGCGACGGGCGCACAGTTGCCCACCCGGAAGAACTCCCCGGCCCCGAAAAGGGCCGACGAGCGCTCGCGCGAGGAGTCAACAAACGTGGAGTCGGCCTGGTCTGAGGTGGTTTCGGTCATCGGGCTGCAACCTCCTGTCGCGGATCACCCCACCCTGACATCCCACTAATGACATGTCAACAGTGGAATATCAGGGTGCCTGGGCCGTACTATGCCGCCATGAGCCTTCGGATAGCGGCACTCGGCCTGCTGGCCGAGGGCTCCGCGAGCGGATACGACCTGCTCAAGCAGTTCGAGAAATCGATGGCCAACGTGTGGCCCGCCACGCAGAGCCAGCTGTACTCCGAGCTCAACAAGCTCGCCGCCGGCGGGCTGATCGAGGTCTGCGCGGTCGGCCCGCGCGGACGCAAGGAGTACCGGATCACCGACGCCGGACGCGCCGAGCTGCAGCGCTGGGTGGCCGAGCGGCAGGACGACCCGCCGGTCCGCAGCGCAGGCCTGCTACGGGTCTTCCTGCTCGGCCTGGTTCCGCCCGAGCAGGCACGGGCCCATCTGCATGCCATGGCCGAGGAGGCGGACGGCGAGGTCCGGCGGCTGACCGAGCTGCGGGAATCGCTGACCGGCGGGCGTGCCGCCGACCCCACCGACGAGAGCTTCTTCGGGTTCGCCGCGCTCGACTACGGGCTGCGGCTGAATGCGATGCAGGCCGAGTGGGCCCGTTCGGTGATCGACCGATTGGACACCTGACCACGAGCCAGCGTTGCATCGACGATAGCTTCCGATATATCGTTAACGTATCGGAAGCGCGTCCCGTGCTTCCTCAACGAAGAAGAGAGCTCACATGAACACCCCCTTCACACCCCCGGAAAACCCGTTCGACCGCCGAGGATTCGGGTTCGGATTAGGGCCGGAAGGCCGCCGCACCGTGCACGAACGTCGTCGTCAGGCCCGTCGGGAATTCCACGACCACATTCGCGAGCATCGCGGCGATGCGGGCTTCGGCCCCGGCCCCGGCGGATTCGGCCCTGGCTTCGGCGGCTTCGGCCCCGGCGGCGGCAAGTTCGGCCCCGGCTTCGGATTCGGCCCCGGCGGCCGAGGAGGCCGGCGCGGCGGACCCCGCGGCGGCGGGCGCAGCAGGCGCGGAGACGTGCGCGCCGCGATCCTCAAACTGCTCACCGACCGGCCGATGCACGGCTACGAGATGATCCAGGAGATCAACGATCGCAGCCAGCAGCTCTGGAAGCCGAGCCCCGGCTCGATCTACCCCACCCTGCAGTTGCTTGTCGACGAAGGTCTGCTGACGGCCGCCGAAACCGAGGGCAGCAAAAAGCTTTTCGAGCTGACCGAGGACGGCCGTGCTGCCGCCGAGAAGATCGAGACCGCGCCGTGGGACGAAATCACCGAGGCCTTCAAGGACGAAGCTCCGGAGGCGATGGGCCTGCGCACTGCCGTCGGCCAGCTGATGGGTGCGGTCGCGCAGTCGGCGCACGCGGCGACGCCGGAACAGCAGCAGCGCATCGTCGACATCGTCAACAATGCGCGCCGCGAGATCTACCAGATCCTGGGCGAGGACTGACCGAGCGATCTCGGCGTGATTTCTGACCGGAATCGGGAAGAAATCGCGCCGAATCCGCGTAGGTAACCACGATGGACAGCTATCAGCTCGGTTCGTACTCGGTTGGCCGCGTCGGCTTCGGCGCCATGCAACTGCCAGGTCCGGGCGTCTTCGGGCCGCCCCGCGACCACGATCAGGCCATCGCAGTTCTCCGGCGTGCCGTCGAGCTGGGCATCAACCACATCGACACCGCGCAGATCTACGGGCCCAACGTCGCCAACGAGCTCATCCGTGAGGCGTTGCACCCCTACCCCGCTGACCTCGCGCTGGTCAGCAAGGTGGGCGGCAAGCGTGACGCCCAGGGCAACTGGCTGCCTGCGCAGGAACCCGACGACTTGTACGACCAGCTCGAGGAGAACCTGCGCACGCTCGACACCGACCGGCTGGCGGCCGTCAACCTGCGGGTCTTCGGCAGCGCCGGTGGCGCAGGGCCGGCCGATCTGAACCGCGCACTGTTCGACCGTCAGCTCTCGACGATGATCAGGGCCCGCGACGAAGGTCTGATCGCGGGCATCGGACTGAGCAACATCGGCGTCGACCATTTGCGAATCGCGTTGGAGCGCACCGAGATCGTGTGCGTCCAAAACGCCTACAACCTGGTCGACCGGACGTCGCAGCCGGTGCTTGACCTGTGCCTGGAGCACGGCGTCGCGTTCGTGCCGTTCTTCCCGCTGGGCTCGGGTTTCGTGCCGGACAACCCGGTTCTCAATCACCCGGCGGTGGTGCGGGAAGCGCGCAACCTGGGCCGCACCCCGGCCCAGATCGCGCTGGCGTGGACGCTTTCGGTGGCGCCCAATGTGTTGTTGATCCCGGGGACGTCGTCGGTCACCCACCTTGAGGAGAACACCGCGGTGCGCGATGTCGAACTCGACGACGAAACCAGACGGGAGCTCGACGAGGCCGCGCACTAGGGCCGGTCACAGGGATCCGCCTTTTTCATGACAACCGCGGATATCTGGGGCTGGTGTGCCACACGGGCAACCTGAGGCCGCAGGCTGACTGCGGCCGGGCCGCCGTGCGGTCGCGATTACGGTTTCGCGACCGCGGCCAATAAAATCGGACTCATAATGACGACTTCCACCGCGGCCGGTCCTCGAGCCGACCTCGTCTCGGCCGAGGCGCGACGCCGCAGAACTTTCGCAGTGATCAGCCACCCCGACGCAGGCAAATCCACGTTGACCGAGGCTCTGGTGCTGCACGCCAAGGCGATCACCGAGGCCGGCGCCATCCACGGCAAGGCCGGCCGGCGCGCCACGGTGTCGGACTGGATGGAGATGGAGAAGGCCCGCGGCATCTCGATCACGTCCACGGCGCTGCAGTTCCCCTACATCACGCAGGCCGGCAACACCTGCGTCATCAATCTGCTCGACACCCCCGGCCACGCGGACTTCTCCGAGGACACCTACCGGGTGCTGACCGCCGTCGACTCGGCGGTGATGCTCATCGACGCGGCCAAGGGCCTCGAACCGCAGACGCTGAAGCTCTTCCAGGTCTGCCGCCATCGCCGCATCCCGATCATCACCGTGGTCAACAAGTGGGACCGTCCGGGCCGTCACGCGCTCGAGCTGATGGACGAGATCCAGTCCCAGATCGGGCTGCGTCCGACACCGTTGACCTGGCCGGTCGGTATCGCCGGCGACTTCAAGGGCGTGCTCGACCGGCGCACCGGCAAGTTCATCCGCTTCACCCGCACCGCGGGCGGTGCCACCGCAGCCCCCGAGGAGCACATCGACCCCGACAAGGCGCATGACGCGGCCGGGGTGGACTGGGACAACGCCGTCGAGGAGTCCGAGCTGTTGAGCGCCGACGGCGCCGATTTCGATCCGGACACCTTCCTCGACTGCACCTCGACACCGGTGCTGTTCACCTCGGCCGCACTCAATTTCGGCGTCAACCAACTGCTCGACGTGCTCGCTCAACTCGCGCCGTCACCGAACGGGGCACTCGACGTCGACGGCAACCGCCGCGAGGCGGCAGCACCGTTCAGTGCGTTCGTGTTCAAGGTCCAGGCGGGTATGGACTCCGCCCACCGCGACCGCATCGCCTACGCCCGGGTCTGCTCGGGCACGTTCGAGCGCGGCGACGTCCTGACCCACGCGTCGACCGGTAAACCGTTCGTCACCAAGTACGCGCAGTCGGTGTTCGGCAGGGAACGCTCGACGCTGGACACCGCGTGGCCGGGCGATGTCATCGGCCTGGCCAACGCAGCCGCACTGCGCCCGGGCGACACGCTCTACCAGGACATCGCCGTGCAGTACCCGCCGATTCCCAGCTTCTCGCCCGAGCATTTCTCCGTCGCGCGGGGCACCGACCCGAGTAAGCACAAGCAGTTCCGCAAGGGCATCGAGCAGCTCGACCAGGAAGGCGTCGTGCAGGTGTTGCGCTCGGATCGCCGCGGTGAGCAGGCTCCCGTCCTCGCTGCCGTCGGGCCGATGCAGTTCGAGGTGGCCAGCCATCGGATGGCGGCCGAGTTCGGCGCCCCGATCGCTCTCGAGCCGCTCCCATACACCATCGCCCGCATCTGCGATCCTGCCGACGCCGAGGCGCTGGCGAAGATGGCCGCGGTGGAGGTGTTCACCCGAACCGATGGCGTGATGCTGGCGGTGTTCTCCACAAAATGGCGCCTGGAGACCGTGCAACGGGAGAACCCCGCCATGGAGCTCCGCGAACTGGTCGCGGCGGGCCAATAGCCTTCGCGATTTCGGTGTCGCCGGTCACGCCGGCGTTGACCGACTACACCGAATTCGCACTCCAGCTCAGCAGCAGGTTCAGCGCGTCGCGGGACGGGCTCCCCGCTTCGGCGAGGTAGACGAACAGCGTCTGCTCCGCGTCACCGGGCATCGTGAAGGTCTCGTAGTCGACCGACAGGTCGCCCACGACCGGGTGCCGCAACCGCTTGGTTCCGTACGTCCGTTGAAATACCCGGTGTTCGGCCCACCACATCCGGAATTCCGCACTGGCAGCATATAATTTGTCGACGAGTTCGATGACGGCCGGATCGTGCGGGTCGCCGCCGAAATCCAGGCGCAGGTTCTCGACAGCAGTTCGGGCCTGAACAGACCAGTCCGCGAACAAGTTTCGCGCCTGCTCCGAGGTGAACATCCACCGCGCGTAGTTGCGCTCACGAGGGGGCATCGCGTCGAAGTCGGCGAACAGCACGCGGGCGGCGCGGTTGGTGGCCAGGACGTCGGTGCGCCGGCCGAGGATCATCGCCGGCGTGCCGTCCAGCGAGTCCAGCAGTTGGTACAGCCCGGGTCTGACGCGCTGCACCGGCCGCGAGGACCTGCGGCGCGTCGGCGACGCACCGACGAGACGGCCCAGGTGGGCCCGGCCGGTGTCGCCGAGATTCAGGGCCCGGGCAATCGCATCGAGCACCGCCGCCGACGGGGTGATCCGCCGGCCCTGCTCCAGACGCGTGTAGTAGTCGGTCGAGACGCCCGCCAGCAGCGCCACCTCCTCCCGACGCAGGCCCGGTACCCGGCGGATCCGGCCGTCGGCAGGCAGGCCTGCCCGCGCCGGATCGACCGCGCTGCGGGCGCGTTTGAGGAAATCCGCGAGTTCGCGGTTGGCGTCGGCCACGTTCGCCATCATCGCAGAACCGTGCGCCCGCAACGTAGGACAGCGAGTCCTAGGTCGTGCCGTCCCCGGTCGGGCAGGGCCCGTTGTGCACCCCCGTCGTCCGCACCGGGCACACACACTGGAGCTCGCAAAGCCATTCGGCGACAAACGATTCGAGGAGCAGCCATGCCCTACCCCACCGACAACCCCGCCACCTGGTTCGTGACCGGCGCATCCCGCGGCCTCGGCGCCGAACTCGTCCGGCAGCTGCTGCGGCGCGGTGACAACGTCGCCGCGACCACCCGCTCGGCCGAGCGTCTCAGCGCGGCTCTGGCCGGCGTCGACACCGGTCGGTTGCTGCCGTTGGTGGTCGATCTGACCGACGCCGCCGCTGTCGACGGCGCCGTCGCGGCGGCGCTGGACAGATTCGGCCGTCTCGACGTGGTGGTGAACAACGCCGGGTACGGCTTTCTCGGCGCGGTCGAGGAGACGACGGACGCCGAGATCCGGCAGATGCTCGACGTTCAGGTGTCCGGCGTCTGGAACGTGCTGCGCTCGGCAGTTCCGCACCTGCGGGCCGCGCGCAGCGGGCACATCATCAACGTGTCCTCGATCCTCGGGCTGACCGCGGTGCCCGGATGGGGGCTCTACTGCGCCGGCAAGTTCGCGCTCAACGGCATGTCCGAGGCGCTGGCCGCGGAGCTGGCCGGGTTCGGGATCCGGGTCACCATCGTCGAACCGGGCTACTTCCGGACCGACTTCCTGACCACCGAGTCGCTGGCGCTGCCCACCGCGGCCGGCGACGCCTATCCGGCGATCAGGGAGATGACGGAGCAGCACCTGCAGTTGCAGGGCAGCCAGCTCGGCGACCCGGTTAAGGGTGCGGCGGCCGTCATCCACGTCGCCGTGACCGGAGGCGGTCCGCTGCACCAGCTGCTCGGGTCGGACGCAGTCTCCTACGCCGAGGCCAAGATCGACGCGTTGGTCGCCGACGTGAAGGCAGGTCGCGATCTGGCGCTGACCACCGACCACCGGTGAGCGATTTCGGTGTAGTTGGTCCCGCTGACGTTGACCAACTGCACCGAAATCAGTCGACGTCGACCCAGTCCATGGTCCGCTGCACGGCCTTGCGCCAGCCCGCGTATCCGGCGGCCCGCTGATCGTCCGACCACGTCGGCGACCACCGCTTGTCCTCCTGCCAGTTGGCCCGCAGATCGTCTGCGCCGTCCCAGAATCCGACTGCCAGACCGGCCGCGTAGGCGGCGCCGAGCGCCGTCGTCTCGGCGACCACCGGCCTGACCACGTCGACACCGAGCACGTCGGCCTGGATCTGCATGCACAGGTCGTTCGCGGTGATGCCGCCGTCGACTTTGAGGACCTCCAAATGCACGCCGGAGTCGGCGGCCATCGCGTCGACGACGTCGCGGCTCTGGTAGCAGATCGCCTCCAGCGTCGCGCGCGCCACGTGCGCGTTGGTGTTGAACCGGGACAGCCCGACGATGGCGCCGCGTGCATCCGAACGCCAGTACGGGGCGAAGAGGCCGGAGAACGCGGGCACGAAGTACACCCCGCCGTTGTCCTCGACCTGGCGGGCCAGCGATTCGCTCTGCGCGGCGCCGCTGATGATGCCGAGTTGGTCGCGCAGCCACTGCACCGCCGAACCGGTCACTGCGATCGAACCCTCAAGCGCATAAACGGGTTTGGCGTCACCGAACTGGTAGCACACCGTGGTCAGCAGGCCGTTCTTCGAACGCACGATGTTCTCGCCGGTGTTCAGCAGCAGGAAGTTGCCTGTGCCGTAGGTGTTTTTCGCTTCGCCGGCATCCAGGCACACCTGGCCCACCATGGCGGCCTGCTGGTCGCCGAGGATCCCGGTGACCGGAATCTCGCCGTCGGCGGGACCCCAGTCCACGGTGACGCCGTGGGGTTCCGGCGACGACGACGGCCTGATCTCGGGCAGCATCTGACGCGGAATGTCGAAGAACCCCAACAGTTCGTCGTCCCAGTCGAGCGTCTCGAGGTTCATCAGCATGGTGCGGCTGGCATTGGTGACGTCGGTGACGTGCACGCCGCCGCGATGCCCGCCGGTCAGGTTCCACAGCACCCAGGTGTCGGTGGTGCCGAACAGCGCATCGCCCTTCTCGGCGTCGGCGCGCAGGCCGTCGACGTTCTCCAGCAGCCACTGCAGCTTCCCGCCGGAGAAGTACGTGGCCGGCGGCAGCCCGGCCTTCTGCCGGATCACGTCACCGCGACCGTCACGGTCCAGTGCGGACGCGATCCGGTCGGTGCGGGTGTCCTGCCAGACGATCGCGTTGTAGTAGGGCCGCCCGGTGTGCCGGTTCCACACCAGCGACGTCTCGCGCTGGTTGGTGATGCCCAGCGCCACCAGGTCGGTGGTCGCGAGCTTGGTCTTGTTCAGCGCCGTCGCCAGCACGGAGCCGGTGCGCTCCCAGATCTCGACGGGATTGTGCTCGACCCAGCCCGCCCTGGGCAGGATCTGTTCGTGTTCGAGCTGGTGACGGCCCACCTCGGCACCGTCGTGGTCGAAGATCATGCAGCGGGTGCTGGTGGTGCCCTGGTCGATTGCAGCGACGAAGTCGGCCATTCGTCCATGATGGACTACGTGAACACACGGGCCGTGCAATCGGCGGCAGACATCGGCGCCATGCCGCGCGGCGGGCCGGATGCGTCCTGCCTGGACCGCCTGCTGGAAACCGACCGTCCCGAATACCTGGACCGTGACTCCGCCGGAGATCCCGGGCTCGAGCGGACCAAGCGCAGCGTGATCCGGGCCCTGGACTGGACCGGCGAGCTGTTCGGCAACCACGAGAAGTTCGCCAAGCTGGCGCTCGACGAGGTCGCCGAGGTGGCCGACCCCGCAATCCTGGAGCTCGGCGCCGGCCACGGTGGATTGTCCCGCAAGCTGCTGGAGTGGCACCCCACGGCCCGGCTCACCGTGACCGACGTCGAACCGGCGTCCGTCGCGGCGATCGCGGCCGGCGACCTGGGGACCCATCCGCGGGCGACGGTCCGGCAGATGGACGCGACGGCGCTCGACGCGGCCGACGGCGAGTTCGACCTCGCGGTGTTCGCATTGTCGTTTCACCACCTGCCGCCGAAGGCCGCGGCGCGGGTGATCGCCGAGGGCACCCGGGCGGCGCACAAGCTGCTCATCATCGATCTGCCCCGCCCGCCGGCGCCGCTGCATCTACTGCGGTTGGCGACGATGCTGCCCTGGGCGCCGCTGGTGCCGTTCGTGCATGACGGGGTGATCAGCTCGCTGCGCGCCTACAGCCCGTCGGCGCTGCGCGCGCTGGCCGCCTCCGCCGACCCGCCGGTGCACCTGGAACTGCGCGGCGGGTTGCTCAGTCCTCAGGTCGCGGTGGCCTGGCGCGGATAGTCTTGGGCCCGTGGGCGAGGAGCTGAAGCAGACGGAGTTCAGTCGCGCGCACCGCCGCGAGTACCGCCGCAAGGTGCAGTTGTGCCTCGACGTGTTCGAGACGATGCTGGCCCAGTCCAGCTTCGAATTCGAGAAGCCGCTGACGGGCATGGAGATCGAATGCAACCTGGTCGACTCCGCATATCAACCCGCGATGAACAACTCCGAAGTGCTCGAGGCGATCGCCGATCCCGCGTATCAGACCGAACTGGGCGCCTACAACATCGAGTTCAACGTGCCCCCGCGCCGGCTTCCGGGCCGGGCGGCCCTCGACCTCGAAGCCGACGTGCGCGCCAGCCTGAACGCCGCGGAGTCCAAGGCCAACACCGACGGTTCGCACATCGTGATGATCGGCATCCTGCCGACGCTGATGCCGGAGCATCTGTCGGGAAGCTGGATGAGCAAGTCCACCCGCTACCAGGCGCTCAACGACTCGATCTTCACCGCGCGCGGCGAAGACATCATGATCGACATCGCCGGCCCCGAGCGGCTGAGCCTGCAGACCGCCACCATCGCCCCGGAATCCGCCTGCACCAGCATGCAATTGCACCTGCAGGTGTCGCCCGCCGACTTCGCCGCCAACTGGAACGCCGCGCAGGTGCTGGCCGGCCCACAGCTCGCGCTGGGCGCGAACTCGCCGTTCTTCTTCGGCCACCACCTGTGGGCGGAGACCCGTATCGAGCTGTTCACCCAGGCCACCGACACCCGCCCCGACGAACTCAAGACCCAGGGGGTGCGGCCCCGCGTCTGGTTCGGGGAACGCTGGATCACGTCGATCTTCGACCTGTTCGAGGAGAACGTGCGCTACTTCCCGTCGCTGCTGCCCGAACTCTCCGACGAGGATCCGGTCGCCGAACTGGCCGCCGGCCGCACCCCGAAGCTGTCGGAGCTGCGCCTGCACAACGGCACCATCTACCGGTGGAACCGGCCCGTCTACGACATCGTGAACGGGCGCCCGCACCTGCGGGTGGAGAACAGGGTGTTGCCCGCGGGACCGACGGTGCTGGACATGATGGCCAACGCGGCCTTCTACTACGGGGCGCTGCGGACGTTGTCCGAGGAGGACCGTCCGCTGTGGACGAAGGTGAGTTTCGCTGCCGCAGAGGCGAATTTCGTCGCCGCCGCCCACCAGGGGATGGACGCTCGGCTGTACTGGCCCGGGGTCGGAGAGGTGACCCCGGACGAGTTGATCCTGCGGCAGCTGCTACCGATGGCCGACGAAGGGCTGCGCCGGTGGGAGGTCGCCGCCGAGGTGCGCGACCGCTACCTCGGTGTGATCGAGGGCCGCGCCAAGACCGGCCGCAACGGGGCGGTATGGCAATCCAGTGCCGTCACCGCGCTGCAGGACCGGGGCATGAGCCGGCCAGACGCGCTGGCTGAGATGCTGCGGTTGTACTGCGAGCGCATGCACACCAACGAACCGGTGCACACCTGGGATATGCCGGCCTGACGCGGGCGAGGGTAGGTTGGCGGACATGGCCGACGTCATGGACTGGGACAGCGCATACCGGGGCGAAGGCGACTTCGAGGGTGAGCCGCCGTGGAACATCGGCGAACCGCAGCCCGAGCTGGCCGCGCTGTGGCGCGACGGCAAGTTTCGCAGCGAGGTGCTCGACGCCGGTTGCGGCCACGCGGAACTGTCCCTGGCACTGGCCGCCGACGGCTACACCGTGACAGGGATCGACGTCAGCCCGACAGCGGTCGCCGCGGCCACCGCGGCGGCCGCCGAGCGTGGGTTGTCGGAGCGGGCGTCGTTCGTCGCCGCCGACATCACCGCGCTGAGCGGATTCGACGGCCGGTTCGCCACGGTGGTGGACAGCACGCTGTTTCACTCTCTGCCGGTCGAGTCCCGCGACGCTTACCTGCAGTCGGTGCACCGGGCCGCCGCACCCGGGGCGGGCTTGTTCGTCCTCGTCTTCGCCAAGGGCGCGTTCCCGGTGGAGATGGAGGGCGGCCCCAACGAGGTCACCGAACTCGAACTGCGCGAGGCGGTTTCACGGTACTGGGTCATCGACGACATCCGGCCCGCGCTGATCCACACGAACGTGCCGAAACTGCCCGGCATGCCGCCCCCGCCGCTGGATATGCTCGACGAGCACGGCCGGCTGCGGATGCAGGCGTTCGTGCTGTCGGCCCACAAAGACGGCTAGACGCCCAGGTCCCGGCGGAAGCCGTCCCCGCGCGGTACCTGCGAATCCCGACAGGTTTACGGCGTTCGCCGCAAAGTCGACGCCGGATTTTTCCGCGGCTGCCGACGAGTTGCAGCGCGTTGACCTGCGGGGGGGCGCTCGCGCCAGTTCAGATGCGTAGAGAGCCGTCAGATCGCGGATTCACTAGCCGCGTCGCCTGGCGAAGCTCCTACCCGTCGTCGAGGAACCGAACACCTGTGAAGCCAACAATTCCCCAAGGGAAGCTGGATGAACTGCTGCGTCGCGCCGGCGACCTTCCAGAGGACGTGAACACCCGTTGCGGCGGCGGTATGCCGAGCGGCGGCCCGGCCCCGAGGTGGTGCGCTGCAGGCGCGGGTGAAACTATTCGATGGCAAGTGCCCGAGGCATCCGGACGGAGACCATAATCGTCGAGTATGAAGCGATGTGCACCCGGTTTCGATGCGCGGGCGAGCCGGCAAGCTGCCACGCAGGCAGGGTACCGGTCTCCCGATGGGCTATGAGGTGAAGCTGAGTGACCGTTGACAGCCAGCAAGCCGACGCTGCCGTACGCAAAATCCTCATCGGCACGATGAAGGCGTTGAGCAGGCAAGGCACCCAGAAGCTGTCCGTCAGCGATATCTGCAAGGCGTCACACGTCGCTCGTGGCACCTTCTACCGATACTTCAACAACAAAGAAGAGGTTCTGTCTGCTGTCGGCCGGCATTTCGAGGTGGGCATCACCGCGGCGTTTGAGGCGGCGATTGAGGCGGATCCCGACCCGGGACGACGGGTGGCTGTCGTGCTGAACACACTGATCGACTATCGCGCCTCCGGCGGCGACTTGAACCGAATGCTAGACGTGGCACCGGAGTTCACGCTAGCGCTCATCCGCGACACCTTCCCCAACCTGGTCGATGTGGTGACCGAGGCGCTGGGCCCGGCGGCCGATGAGTCTCCACTCGTGACCAGCGGGGCTCTGACCAATCGTCAGCTCGGCGATCTGTTTCTGCGCAGCGTCATGTCGATGCTGCTGCTGCCGGGTAGTCATTCCGATGAAGTCCCCGCGCTGGTGGCTTCGCTGTTCAACGACCCTCCGGCCGGAAACCCTCGTACCAGTCGTCGCACGGGCGCCGGCTGACGCCCCGGTCTTGTTGAGTCACAGTCGCGCCTCACGGCGACGGCGGCAGCAACATCGACTGCCACGTCTTGGTCTGGTCGGCGCTGTGAGCAAGGTTGGCCTGCGTGTAGACCCGGCCATCGGGTCCCAGGTAAGTGCCCGTCGCAGGGTCGTACGCCGCTGCCGCTATCGGCGGCGGCGATGCGGGCGGCGGAGCGGCTTGAAGTGCGGCAGGCGATCCCGGCGGCAACTGCGGGACCGACTGGCCCGTAACAGTGGCGTTCGGGTCACCCTTCCAGTTGTAGCCGTCGTTGAGGGGCACGTAGTTCTCGTCGCTTTCGCACATCTTCACTGTCGGCGCGCGCTTGCCGGGCACGGTTGTGCAGGGGACGTTGCGCGCCCCGCGGACGCTCAGCGGTGAGTCCTGCGGCACCCGGCAGTACAGGTCGCCTTCTGGACGCTTGGGGTAGTCCACTTCGCTGGCCGGCCGCCGCTGCTGAGCGGGCAGAAAGCCGGTGGTGCACGGCGGCGGCACGTTCAGATTCAGGTTGAAGTCGAGGTAGAAGCCCTGGTAATCCTGCTTGGCGTGAAGATTCGGTACCACGCCGCCGCCCATGATGGCGGTTCCCTGCGGGAGCAGCACCAGTAACTGCTCAATGTTGTCCTGGTAGGTGATCGCGACATCACCGACGGTGACGAGGTTGGCGAGCAGGATGGGAACAGTCGGCCGCACTCGCTCGAAGAGTTGCCTCACTTCCTCGGCAGCGGGTGGCCCCTTCTCAAGGATGCCCGCGACGGCGCTGTCCTGCTTCTCCAGCTGACCGGTAAGGTCTGCCAGGTTTGCGGCCCAGGCCTGGATCGAGTCTGCCGAGTCGGCCTGCGAGTCCAGTACGGGGCCCGACTGGTCGATCAGGTCGATCAAGGGAAGCAGCTCCTTCCTGGCGTCGATGGCCAGGGTCGTCGACCCCTTCACTATTCGGGAGAGTTCGGGCCCGAGGCCGCCGATCGCGGTGTAGCTCTCGTCGACAACGGTTTTCAGGTTATCGCGGGGGATCGCACCCAGCGCGGTGTTGGTCGCATCGAGCAGCGAATTGATGTCCGACGGCACCGATGTCCGCTCCCGCGGTATCACGTCACCCTCACGCAGCGGCCGGGCATTGCCATTGCGTGGCAGCAACGCGACATATTGTTCACCAATTGCCGATTGGCTGTGTACCTCAGCGTCGAGGTCGGACGGGATCTCGATGTCAGATTTCAACGAGAGTTCGGCCTCGACACCGGTTCCCGCCACGCGCACGTCGACGACCCGCCCCACCTCGCTGCCGCGGTAGGTGACGTTTCCGCTCTTGTACAGGCCACCGGACTCGGGAAGCTGCACTGTCACGGTGTACTGGCCGACACCGGGCACCAGGCTGGACAACTTGATATAGCCGAAGACTGTCACCGCGATTGCAACTGCTGACACCGCCGCGAACACCGCGAGTTTGATCCGTACTCGCCGCTCTAAGCGCATTACGGTCCTTGATCGTGCTGGTAGGGAAAAGTGAGCGGATTACCCCCGGTGTAAGGACTGGGCTGCTGGCCGATCGTGCGACCCCACTGCGCCTCCAGTTCGGTCAGGCTGCCCTCGAAGCGCGTGCCGGTCAGCAGCGCCGAGTCGAGGCGGCTCAACGTCAAGTCCAGCACCAGCGTGAGGTTGGCGAAATCGCCGCGAAACCACTTGGGAATCAGTTCTTTTGCCCACGGAAAGGTTGAGAGAAAGCTCAACGATCTGGTCATCGACGGGCCGGCATTGGCCAGCGACTCGAGCACCGGGCCAAGGTCTTTCAGCTCCTGAACCAGGGCTTCCTTGGTGAGGTTCACCGAATCTGCGGCGAGCGCGCCGAACTCACCGAGCTTGTCGACCACTTCGGCCAGCTGTTCTCGCTGCTCCTTCAGGACGGCCAGTGCGTCGGGAAATGTGCGCAGGCCACGGTCCACCACGGGTTTCTGCTCGGCAAACTGGCCGACCAGCTCGTTGACGTTTTCAGTGGCGGCGATGATGTCGTCGGTTTGCGCACTCAGCCGGCCGATGAACACGTCCAGCTGTTCGATCAGACTCCGAAGATCCTTCTCTCGGCCGGCGAACGCGGTGCTGAACGCCGCGGTGATGTCCTGGACTTGGCCGATCCCGCCACCGTTGAGCACCAACGACAGCGCCGCCAATGTCTCCTCGGTGGTCGGGTAGCCGCCCGCCGCGGACAACGGGATCAGCGATCCGCTGTGCAGCCGGCCCTGCGGCGATGCGTCGACCGGGGGCGCCAGCTCGATGTGCAGTGAACCCAGGAGACTGGTCTGACCGATTGTCGCGGTGACGTTGGCGGGCAGCGACACATCACCGTCGAGTCGCATAGTGACCAGTGAGTGCCAGTCCTGCCGCTCGATGGCGGTGACGTTGCCAACCGTCACGTCACCCACCCGCACGCGCGAATTCTGTTGGAGGTTCGTCACATCCGGGAGCTGAGCTTTGATCTCGAACGAGCCCGGGCCACTGCCTGCGGTTCCGGGGAGCGGAAGAGAGTTCAGCCCGCGCCAGCCGCAGCCCGAGAGTCCGACGACAGCGGTGAGCACCAGCACCAACCCCGACGCACGGGCGTGACGGGACGGCGTCACGACCCGCCTCCGGAGGGGATCATCAAGCCGGGCAGGCCGTCGGCGGGGTTGGTGGCGACCGTCTCGGCGGGCAGCAACGGAGCGCTGTCCGCGGGCGTTGAGGTGTCCGCCGGTGGTGGTGTGTCAGGCACCGGCGGAATGTGACCGGGACGCAGCCGGTCCTCGCTGTAGGTCACCTCGTTCGGCCGGGCCTGGGCGCCGATGAAGAGGTTCTCTCCCAGTGGTGGAAAGTTGTACTGACGATTCTTGATGATCGGAGCGAGGTATTGCGCGCACAGCTTGGCCGATTGTTCGCCGTTCATCCGTGACGCCGCCTGCACAGCGCCACAGAGGAACGAGATGGTGTTGGCGAAGTTGTTGATGACCAGCGCGCCCGACAGGGCGCCTTGGGCAGGCTGCCAGATGTTGTTGTAGTTGTTGAGCGCCGTGGGTGCAATGTGCAGCGTTTGCTTCACGTCGTCGAGGCTGTCCGTGACCGCCTGGGAGACGGACGCCAACTTGTCCGATGTGACGCCGAGTGCTTCCCGGTTCTCGGCCACAAAGCTCTGGACCTCGCCCACTGCGCCGTTGAGGTCCTGCATTGCAATACCTACCGCTCCCGGATCTGCTGTCAGCAGTGCGGTAACCGCGGCAAGGTTGCCGTTCAGTTGCTGCATCAGATCCGAACTGGCTCGTAGAGCCGCCACCAGAATGGACAGGTTTTTCACGGTGCCGAAGATGTCGGTGCTGTGGTCGCTGAGCGCAGAAATCGCCCGCGAGAATTTGATGATCGCGTCGCGGATGTTGGCGCCCTCACCGCGCAGGTTGTCCGCGGCCGTGTTGATGAAGGCGCCCAGCGGAGCAACGCCGCCGGGTTCGCTCGGCTGCAGCATCTCGGTGAGCGAGTCGAGTTGCGTGCGGAAATCGTCCCATTCGACGGGGACGGCGGTGCGATCTTCGGGGATCACGGCGTTGTCCTGCATGATCGGGCCGCCCGAGTACGCCGGGGTCAACTGAATGGCGCGCGCCGTGACCAGTGCCGGTGAGAGGACCGCAGCGTTGGCGTCGGCGGGCACCTTATACCTGGCGTCGTACCAGAAGATCACCTTGACCCGGTCGGGCTGCGGTTCGATCTTGACGATCTCGCCGACCGGAACGCCCAGGATCTGCACCTCGTCGCCGGCGAACAAACCGTTGCTGTTCTCGAAGTACCCGACGACGGTGACGCGGTCGGCGGCCTTCAGCTCGGGCGACACCGTAACCAGGCCGGCGATCAGCAGCAGCACCAGGACCGACGCCAAGCCGATTCTTCTGCCGCGCAACGCGGTCACGCCCCATCCTCCGCAGGCGGTCCGGGCGGTGGGCCCCCCGGCGGAGGTTGTGGGAGCGGTGGACGGTACGGGTAACGAGGATCGCCCGGCTTGCCCGTGATGGCGTCGGGCAGCGTCAAGTTCGGCTCCCCGCCCTGCCCCGTACGCGGATACGGCACCGGCAGAGGCGGTGTCCCCGGCTGGCCCACTGAGGGATCGGAGAGTTCCGATGGCAGCAGAACGTTGGGGTCCAGACCCAGGTCGGAGAAAGCCGCGTCGACGAAGGGTTGGATGAACTGACCGGGGAGCAGATTGGCGACATAAGCCTTGAAGAACGGACCGCCGGCCACCGCCTCACCCAACGACATCGCATACGCGTTGAGCCCCTTGATCGCCTCCTGCACACGCTCTTTCCGATTGTCCACGATCGTCAGCACACCATTGAGCTTGTCCAGTGCGGGCTTCAACTGTGCGCGATTGTCGGCGACCAACCCCGACAGCTGCCGTGACATCGCGGAGATGTTGGTTGCAACCGTCTGCAGTGCGTTGCTCTGAGTCTGCAGCTCCACCATAAGCGCGTTGGTGTCAGAGATGAGGCTGACGATCTGGCCGCTGCGTTCCGACAACACAGCCGTGACCTTGTTGACGTTGGCGAGCAAATTGCGCAACTGTGCGTCTCGGGCATCGATCGTCTGCGACAGTCGGGCCACACCCTCTACCGCGACCTTGAGTTCGGGCGGCGTCTCGGCAAACGTCTGTGCCAACACCGACAGCGAGTCGGATACCTGATCGGTGTCCAGACCGCTGATCGTGTTCGTCAGATCGCCGAGTGCGTCAGGCAGCTGATAGGCCGGCGTGGTCCGATCCAGCGGAATGGCGCCCGCCAGGCGGCCGTCGCCGCGCGGTGTCACTTCGAAGATCTTGGTGCCGAGAAGGCTTTTGGTCTTCACCGCCGCTTCCGTGCGGTCGCCGAGCGTGATCTCCTTGGACACGTCGAAGGTGATCAGTACCTGACGTCCCTCCAGCTCAATGCTCGACACCTGACCGACGCGGGTGCCGAAGACCTGCACGGCGGCCCCTACTCTCAGACCGCCGGCCTCCGCCAGGTGAGCCGTATAGGTATGGTTCTGCGTGATGAACGGAAGCTTGTCGTACATCGTTGCGGCCGTGACGATTCCGGCCGTCAGGGCACAGCCGGCGGCGCCGACGATCAACGAATTGCGTTCAGCGAAGGATTTCACTGAGGTGCACACCTTCCGGTTGACTGGCCGGCCAACTTCACGAACACCGGCTGACCGCCCTTGCCGTTGACCTTGACGACCAGGTCGCACAGATAGAAGCTGAAGAAGTCGCCGTACATCCCCTGCCTGTTGAGTTGCTGGTAGGCGTCCGGAAGCGTGTTGAGCAGATCGTCGACGTAGGCATGGTCGGCGACCACAATCCCGGCGGCACGGTCGCTCTGTGCGACGGTGTTCTGCAACGGTGGACGAGCCTGGGTGAGGAGGTCGGCGATCGACGCCGCGGCCGAGTCGATGTTGGCCAGCCCATCGCTGATCTCGCTTCTCCGTTCAGCCAGTCCCGCCACCAGTTCCGACAGTGAATCGACAGCCTTGCCGAACTGATCGCTCTGACCGGCCAGCGAGCCCAGCACGGTGTTGAGGTTATTGATCACCTGCCCGATCAGATCGTCGCGGTCGGCCAGCGTGCTGGTCAGCGCTGACGTCTGCGCGAGGAACGAGGTGATCGTGGCGCCCTGACCTTCGAAAGCCGAAATCAATTGTCGAGTCAGCGTATTCACCTGGTGGGGGTCCAGGGCACGGAACAGGGGCCGGAAACCGCCGATGAGCGCATCCAAGTCGAGCGCAGGCGCCGTGCGGTCCAGCGGAATGGTCTGCCCGGATTCGAGCCTGGCGGCGGCTCCGGCCCCTTCCTCCAAAGCCAGAAACCGGCCGCCGATGAGGTTGTCGTATCTGACGACGGCCTTGGTGCCCTGGGTGAGAACCACCGAGTCGTCCGTGGTGAACTCGACGAGCACGAACGCGTTTCGCTGCACCGAAACCTTCTCGACCTTGCCCACCTCGACACCGGCGATGCGGACGAAGTTGCCTCTCTCCAAGCCGCCCACGTTGGTGAATTCTGCGTTGTACTTCTTTTCTGCCTGGAACCGCCACTGTCCGAAGACCGCATAGAGCCCGAACAAGGTCAGGCCGCACACCGTGACGAAGATGGTCAGTCGCCAGATGGCGCCTGCGAAATTGTCTCTCACGGCTGCGGTCCTGACGTGTCCTGCAGAGGTGGTGGCGGGCCGACGGGCAGCGGGGGCGGCCCGGGTGCAGGCGCGGGACCCGGTGCGGGCGGCCCTTCGCCACGAATGCTCGGCGGCTCGGGCACGGCGCGTGTGACCGGGAAGTAGTTGGCATACCACGGGTGGCCGATGCCCGGGTTGGGCCGGAATCCACCTCCGGTGCCCCACCCCGTGTCCGTGACCATCTGTCGCACCGGATAGTTCTTGCTGGCGTCGGGGAGGGAACCGCAGCCCGGCTTACCACCGGGCCCGCCCTTGGCGCCGATGACGGGCAGGTTCTCCGGGTACTTGTACTCGTCATCGCCGAGCAGGAAGGTGCTGTCCAAGATGCCTGTTCGACCGTCCCCCTCGCCGAGGGTATGTCGGCCACCATTGTCAAGGAACCAGGTGGCGCCGAGAAGCATGCAGGTGTAGGAGGGGTTGTACTTGAACAACAGGTTCGTCGTGGGCTCGAGGCCATTGATGGCATGGATCAGGTTGTCCTGGTTCGGGGCCAGGAGATCGGTGCCGCTGCGCGAGAATCCGATCATGTTGAGCAGCAGCGCGTCGAGATCCGCGGTGTGAGCGGTGATGGTCGTACTCGTGGTGCTCGCCGCCGAAAGGCTTTTGAGGAGGTTCTGCGCAGCCGCACTGTAGGCGGCGCTGAATCCGCTCAGCGACCGGAAGTCCTCACGCACGGTGTCCATTCGCGGATTCACCGCCAGCAGAACCTCGTTCGCGTCGCTGGTCGCCTGCCCGATGATCTCACCCTTGCCGCGAACCCCCTCCGCCAACGCCGTCAGCGTTGCGTTGAGCTTCGCAGGATCGATTTGTCGCAACAGGAGCACGAGATTTTCGAACACAGTGTTGACCTCGGTGCTGACGTTGACCGCTTGCAGCGCCGTCCCCGCCGTGATGCGTGCAACAGCGGGTTCGTCGGGATAGATCAAGTCGACGTATTTGGCGCCGAAGACTGTGGAGGCCCTGATCTGTGCTCTTGTGTTGGCCGGCAGATTCTGCACTTCGTCCGGATCGATCTCCAGCTGCAGGCTGACCCGTTCTGTCCCCACGGTCACCGAGCCGACGCGTCCGACCTGTACCCCGCGGAACCTGACCTTGTTACCGGTCTCCATGATCAAACCGGAGCGGTCAGACGTCAGTGTGACCGGGACAAACGACCGGAACGATCCCTTAAACAATCCAGCCGACAACAGCGTCAGGGCGATGATGACGACGAGCAGGATCGCCGTCCACCATCCCAGGTACCTCTCGCCTCCAGAGGATTCCATGCTCAGTCCCCGACCGCGCTGAGGTCGCCGGCGTTGTTGATCAGGGACACCTCAAGCCCCCGAGAATTGGAAATTGCCGCTTTGTCCATAGATGGCAAGCGAAGCGAACAGAATCACGAACACCGCAGCGATCAGCGACGTACGAACCGCCCGACCAACAGCTTCGCCGACGCCCGCGGGCCCTCCGGACGCCGTGAAGCCGTAGTAGGTGTGCACCAGCATCACGACGAAGCCCATCAACACCGCCTGGAACAGTGACCAGAGGATGTCGGAGGGCTGCAGAAACGTCGAGAAGTAGTGGTCGTAGATGCCAGTCGCCTGCCCGTAATACACAGTGGTGGCGAAGCGCGCGGAAGTGAACGACATCCATACCGCGATGCAGTACAGCGGGATGACCACGATGACGCCGGCGATGACCCTGGTCGAAGCCAGGTAGGCGACGGAGCGGATACCCATCACCTCGAGTGCGTCGATCTCCTCGTTGATTCGCATCGCACCCAATTGGGCAGTCGTCCCCGCGCCGATGGTGGCGGACAGGCTGATGACGGCGGTCAGCGGTGTGACGATACGGCCATTCACGTAGGCGGACACGAAACCGGTCAGGGCCTCGACGCCGATGTCGCTCAGCGAGCTGTAGCCCTGGATCGTGACGAGCGAACCCGCTGTCAGAGTTAGGAATCCGACGATGCCCACCGTGCCGCCGATCATGGCGAGCGCACCGGTGCCCAAGCCCATCTGCGCGATCATGCGCAGGGTTTCGCCCCGGTAGTAGACCAGGGCCTCCCACATAGCACCGAGCGTCTTGGCGTAGAACCGCGCCTGCGCACCGATCCGTCGCCAGCCGGCCACCCAGCCGTCCAAACGGTGCGTCAGGCCGGGAAACCGCGGGCCGGCCACGCTCAGGGTCATGCCGTCGCCTTGATGCCGACTGCGGTGACGATGACGTTGATGACGAACAGCGACACGAACGAATAGACCACCGTTTCGTTCACGGCGTTGCCGACGGCCGCTGGCCCCCCACCGACCGAGATTCCCTTGTAGCAGGCGAGGAGACTGGCGGTCAGACCGAAGAGACCAGCCTTGACCAGAGCTATGCCCAACTCGGGTGCACCGGTGAGGAGTGTGATGCCGGCGACGAAAGAACCCGGTGTCACGTTCTGGACGAATACCGAGAACCCGAAGCCACCGACGAGGCCCGTCACGATCACCACGCCGGACAGCAGTAAAGACACCAACGTGGCTGCGAGCACTCGAGGTACCACGAGCGCCTGAACGGGATTGATCCCCAGGACGCGAAGCGCGTCGAGTTCTTCGCGGATGGTGCGGGAGCCGAGATCGGCGCACATCGCGGTCGCGCCCGCACCCGCGACCACCAGAACACTGACGAGGGGACCGATTTGGGTGACAGCGGCAAGGGCTGCACCGCTGCCGGAGAAGTCGCCTGCACCGAACTCCAGCAATAGGACGTTCAACGTGAAGACCGTGAGCACAGTGAACGGAATGGACAGCATCAACGTCGGAACCAGCGATACCCGGGCGACGAACCAGGTCTGCAGGATGAACTCCCTCCCGGCAAATGGCCGGCGCGGAATCAGCATCATGGTGTCCGCCGCGAGCGCGAAGAAATCCCCGAGTGCGCGGACGGGCTTCGCCGCCGAGTGAACCGAGATCACCGTGACCTCTCTGACGAACCCCTGATGACGTTGCTGACACGCAGCGCAAGGTGCTGTCCGGTGACACCGTCCGCGGAGGGCCTCGGTCGCACCGAGAGTGGGCCGCACCGGCGCAGGCGCCGCCAGGAGACATGTGCACGAGACAGGTGAAGTGTCATTGCGACAATACTTTAGGTTCATAACAATAGTGGGTCAAGGGGCAGCGGAGATCTGGAGCGCAACGCCTGCGCCGGTCGCCGCCCTCGCCGTGTCAGGAAGCTCTAAACATGTTATTTCCCAGTGCATTACGTGGCGAAAGCCGCCGCATGACGCTCCGCGAATGCGGTTATCCGCCACCATCTCGGACGCCTTCGATCTCCTTCAGAGGTCGCCAAAGTATCGCTGGAACCGGGCCGACGTCGGTCGGCATCGCGGGGATCGGCTGCGCTCCGAAGCGCGCGCATGAAGGGACGCCCGACGGGGGCGCCGTAGCAACCGCCGGATAATCCCTCGATGCGATCACAAGATGTTCGGCCAGGGGCACGTCTGTGTTGCTGAACTGCATTCAGCACAGGCTGGAACGGACTTCCTGATTTGTCATCGGGAACAGCAGATTGAACATATACCGCCGCATATGTTCATCACGTTGAATTGAGATATTATCCCGGTACCAGGGGCTGTTTTCCGCATGCGCGGTGAACTGGACGCGAAAGGCCGATCCGGTGGTGACCAAGGCGACTACACAGGCGCGCATCTTCGACGGCGCCCTGCACGCGCTCGCGCGTCAGGGGCCGAGGAAGCTGGCGATGAGTGATATCGCCGACGAAGCCGGGTTGTCGGTCGGCACGTTGTACCGGTATTTCAAGAACAAGGACGAATTGATGCGCTCACTAGGCGATCATTTTGTCGAGAAGCTGCAGTCAGTACTTCAGCAGACCATCGAAGACAATCCCCGACCGGCTGACCGCCTTCAGATCGTTGTCGACCTCATGCTGCGATTTTGGCTGGAGAATCCGGCGACCGTACAGATCGGTCAACTCGAACCCGGATTCGTACTGGACTACATCAAACGGGTGACCCCCAAACTGTCGACAGTGCTGCACGACGCCGTCGAGCCCGTGCTCAAGGACAGCACCGCCGTTCTCAGTGGATCAGTGACCGTCGACGAGGTAGTAGATCTGATTGTGCGAATGGCTGTTTCGCACTACTTCATGCCCTCGAAAGATTATCGAGAGTTCCGTGACGTCCTTGTGCTCCTCGGTGCATCAGCCGGGCTCGAACCGAGAAGGACCCGCGCCAGAACCGCCGGCAAAGCCGCCAGCTGAGGCGGTCACAGCAACTTTTCACCCACGATGTTGCGAAGAACGCCCACGCCTTCTACCTCCGCTTCGACGATGTCGCCCGCCTGCAGATATCGGCCATCCTCGAACCCGACACCGTCCGTCGTGCCGGTGAACACGATGTCGCCGGCAGCCAGCGGCATCCTGGCGACGACATAATCCAGGCACTCATCGACGCTGAAGATCATCTTCCCGGTGCGATCGTGCTGGCGCTGCTCACCGTTGACACGCAGAGAGATACCCACGTCGATCTGACCGGACCCGCCGAATTCGTCCTTGGTGGTGATCCACGGTCCCACGGGGGTCGTTCCCCCGAGAGCCTTGATGGAGAATAGATCCAATCCTCCGCTCATCGGTACGGCGGCATCACGAGCGCTGACGTCGTTGCCCACCGTGTAGCCCAGGACGGCATTGGTAAGCCGTCCATCGGGGTGACTCACCGACTGCGCCAGCACCACCACGAGCTCGACCTCGAAGTCCAACTGCTCTGTGATGACGGGATTGGCCAGAACGTCACCGTGACCGATGATCGCCGCACGGGGCTTGAGGAATCCGAGGGTGCTCTTCGGCCGTTCGGTGACGCCCAACTTCTCCAGGTGAGACCAATAATTCATGCCGACGCCCACGACGGTGGACGTCGGCGTGATCGGCGGCAGCAGCCGAACATCGTCCAATTTCAGCGGCCGTCCGCTGAAATCGAAGGACGCCCGACCTTCCGCGGCTGCCGGGCCCCACTCAGCGATGTCACCGAAGAAGGGCTGCACTGTCGCGTTGTCGACATCCACCACTGCCCAGGAATCACTGTCCGGAAGGCCAATCCTCGCGATCTTCAGAGCCCTGTCCCTTCACTCGGCGCAGCGGTCGAACCCTCAAGACGAATATCGACGGCGACCGACTGTGATATCGCTCGGTCGAGGAACCTCGGACGCACGTGGTAAACGAAGCCGAAGTCCCGGCGCAGGAATTCCGCGCGACCCGTGACGATCGGCCTGGGCCTACCGTCACCAGAAGCGAAGCGCTCCAGCCGAATTCGTACTGGCACTTGTCTTGTCACGTCCAGGAAAGTGAGCTCGCCCGACAGCAGGAACTCACCCGGACCAGAGCCCGCGGCAATACCGGTGGAGCGGTACGTCGCCGTCTGGTGCTTGTCGACGTCGACGAGATGCGCCGAGAGGATCGCTTTGTCACGACCCTTACTACCAGTTCTCACCGAGGCCATATCAATGGTGGCGGTCACGGAAGAATCGAGCGGGTCCTCGGCCAGCACGATCCGACCCTGGACGGCGAGCGTGCCCACTACGGTGTGCACACCCAGGTGACCGACCGAGAACTTCAGCTCCGACCTGACCGTGTCCACGGGCCACACCCCTGGCACGTACCCCGGTATTTCCGATGTCGCAGACGACATTGGTACCTCACTCGTGTAATTGCCGGCCAACTGGGCGGCACTCGGCTGTTGTCTGGCAGAAATCCGGCTACAGATAGACCGCCAGGTTCTGCACCCCCAGCGTGGCCTGCTCGAAATAGATTGTCCGCGCGGCGAGTTTCCACTCATCGCCTACCCGGATTCTGTCCACCCGTCGAGCCGGGAGGAACTCCAGCTGCGGCTCGTCATAGCGGGAGCGGATCAGGACGATCGAGCTGAAGACTTCGTACTCGTCGGCCTTGTCGGTCTCGTAGGTTCGCACCTTGTGCACGATCCGCTGGGTGCGCGACAACGGATTTTCCGACCAGGCACTGTCGGTCTGGGTCAACCGCATGAGCTTCAACATCAGCGTCATGATGTTCTCGTTGAAGTGGTACATCTCCGCCTCGAACACCCCCTTCGACCGATGATCGCGGGTGGTACGTACCGGCGCCCGGTAGATGACGTCGGGCGCCAGCAGGGCCAGCCAGCCAGTCAGATTGTCGTCGTCCAGCAGCGACGACTCGTCTTCGAGCCATTCGACGATCTGGACATGGCGCGGGTCGGTTGCCGGCAACCGCTTACCTTGCGGCAGCGGGTAATCGACGGTGCCCAGGCCCGCACGAGCGGGGGGAACAACCTCTTCTCGGGTCGCTTCAGCGGTCACCATGCTCTCCCTTCCATCATCTCGGTGTAGCGGACCCAGAAGTTCCACTGCGTGTCGTCCTTCGGGAACCCCGCATAGATCTTGCCGGGCCCCGGCCAGTCATCTGGCTTGTTCTCGCCGGTGATCGCCTGATAGCGCAGCTTCTGGTCCTTGCCGAGCGCACCACGGGCGGCATGGGTCTGCATCGGCCAGGTATCCGTGTCGTCGGCCTCGACGAAACCGCTGATGCCGAATGTGGCCGCTGTCATCAGATTCACGGTGTCGCGGAGCTCCTGCGGCGCGTCGCGCTCAACCAGGCTCCAGTGGAAGAGCTCGAAATGCTCGGGACCGCGCGGCACCCATACCCGCCAGCTGAGGAAGGCCGACGGCGTGCCGTCGGGGAACTGGAACGGCATGCAGAGCGCGGCTACGTTCGGCCACAGCTGGCCGACCTGCGGGGTGAACTCCGCCAGGATCTTGAGCTGTCCGTCGTCGAATCGTTCGGCCAGGCCGTCGACCATGTCTGGTGACATCCCCGGCGGCGGAACCAGATGCAGCCGCTCCATTGGCGTCATCTCAGCGAGGTTCTTGCCTTTGAGTGCGTTGACGTAGTGCTCCTGGGTCAAGTCGAAGCAGCGCACGAAATGGCCGTTGTGACTGGCGCTCACCCCCGCCATCGCCGGCTCCTGTGACTCCCCTTCAGTCGACAGCAGTTGCAGTTCCTGCATCGATCGGTGCAGAGACAGGGTATGGAAGATATCGCCGGCGAACTGCTCAGCGGCACTCTTCCAGTTTGCCTTGATGATGAACCGCTGAGGATGACCGAGGACCGTCATACCACCGCGGGTGCGGTCGAACATCAGATCCCAGTAGTAGGTCATCGGGCCGAGGTACTCCCGCAGGGTCGGCGCATTTTCGTCGAACGTCACGAAGATCATGCCGCAATAGGTTTCTACCCGCCCCTTGGCCAGACCCAGTTCGGACTTGGGACGCAACAAGCCGTGCATGTCTTCACGGGCGATCGGGGCCCCGACGAAGGTGCCGTCGGACTTGTACACCCAACCGTGGTATGCACATTGAAACGTCTTGGCGTTTCCCGCCTCGAACCGGCACACCTTGGCAGCACGGTGGGCACACACGTTGAGCGCCACCGTGAACTCGCCGTTCGCCGCCCGGCTGATGATCACCTCATCCTCGCCGACGTAACGCAGGACGTAGTCGTCCACGTTGGGGATCTCATCCTCGTGCGCCACCGCGGTCCACGCCTTGGCGAAAATATGTTTCAGCTCCAGCTGGTAGAGCTCCGGATCGACCAGGACCCGCAGCGACACTTCCCTGAAGTCCTTGTCGATCAGCTCCGACAACGGGGTCCCGTCCGAAAGGACCGGTCCGGTCGGGGCGTGTTTCACCTCATCTATGGTCACGCCAACTTCTCCTTTTCGTGTGATTTCATTGCCCGGGACTGGCGGGCGGTGAGTCGAACACCGAGGGGTCCGGCGGCCGGGTGTTCAGCCTCGGCACGTGCAGGCCACCGTCCACCGGGATCGTGGCTCCGGTGACGAATCTCGCTTCCTCGCTGGCCAGAAAGGCGACCACGGGGGCGATGTCGTCGTCCGGGTCACCCATCCGTCCCATCGGGATCATCATCGGAATCGCCTCCGCGAGAGCGGGGTTGTCGGCCACCATCTGTTCGAAGGCGGCTGAGGCGGCGATCGGCGCGATGGCGTTGACACAGATGTTGTGGCGCGCCCACTGAAAGCCGGCAGTGCGGGTCAGTGCCTGCACACCGCCCTTCGCCGTGTTGTAGTCACCGTGGACCCAGTTGCCGTTGTCGGCGTCGATCGAATAAAAGTTGATGATCCGTCCTCCGCCGCGGGCCTTCATCAGCGGGAACCCGGTCTGCATGCCCCACCAGACACTCCACAATCCGACTTTCATCGTCTGCTCGAGCATTTCGTCCGTCTTGTACTCCAACGGGACGTCCGGTGTCAGCGCGATGGCGTTGTTGACCAAAATGTCCAGTCCGCCGAACGACTCCTGGGCGGCGGTGATGGCGCCCTCGATATCGGTCTTGCGGGACACATCGGTACGTACAAACAGCCCTTCGCCGCCGAGCTCACCGATGTCCTCGGCCACCTGCTTGCCCGCATCCGTATCGAGCTCGGCGACAATGACTTTGGCACCCTCGCGGGCGAAGCGGCGAGCGATGCCCCGGCCGATGCCCTTGCCGGCTCCTGTGACGACGGCGACCTTACCGTCCAGCCGACTCATTACGCGGTGCTCTCCGACCCGGCTCTGGCTTCGACGACCTCACGGACCCGCGCGCGGAAATCGGGGTCATGCGTGTGGCTGAAGTTCACGTTTCCGCTCTCGCCGTCGAACTCGTGCAGACCGGTGAGGTCACGGTCGCGATCGGCGAAGTCGGCAGCATAGCCGTTCTCGCGAACCGCCACGATCTCCCACCAGTTGCCGTCGGGATCGGTGAAATAGAACGACGTGTCGCCATGCATGTGACGGGGCTCGGTGATCTGCTTGATGCCCCACTGGTCTTTGATCTCGACCAACTTCTTGTGCGCGGCGTGGACTTCTTCCACGGAGCCGACGTCGAGCCCGTTGTGCGCCAACATCGTCATCGTGCTCTCCTTCCCGGTCTCCACCACGGCGTAGGCGTGGTTGGTCCCGAGCCGGATCATCATCGACCTGCTGCTCGGCTGAATCACCTCCAGCCCGAGCACTTCCTCGTAGAAGCGGCGCGCCCTGACCAGGTCCACCGTCTCGAGGGTGCCGTGACCGAGGCGCTGGAGCTTCAGGACAGGTTCACCGGTGAACTTGTCTGTGATTGCGGGCATCAGGAGTTCCTTCTCATCGATGGTGAATATCGGTCCGGTCACACCGGGCTGTGCGGGCTGGTTTGCAAGGCTTGCATTGCGGCCGCCATCTGGGCCGAGTCCATGTATTCGTCGATCCGTCGGATCCGGCCGTTTTGCACGGAGATCCGCTGAATGGCCGGGATGGATGCCGGCTGCCCTCCGGGCAGAGTGATGTGCACGACGTGGCGTTGAACGCAGGCACCGTCGACCAGGTCGCGTCCCGCAATCTCGTAGCGGGGCGCAAGCGCTGCCAGTCCGGCGAGTGCTGCCAGCGCCTCCCTGGCCGGCTGCCCGACCTGGTCGTAGTTGTGCCAGATCACCGCGTCGTCCGTGAACAGCGCGTCGAGTGCGCCTGCGTCGCCCGTCGCCAGCGCGGTGACGAACCTCTCCACCGTGCCCAACACGTCATGCTGGTTCTCAGCCATGTGACTCGCTTTCGTTGTCCGGCCCGGTCACGGCCATACCTTGGGGGTGAAGATCGCGCGTGCGATCCGTGACGAGATGCGCCAGCCCTCTGCGGTTTTGGTGTAGGTGTCGTAAAACTCGATGACCCGTCCGTTTTCAGTGGCGTAGACCACCGGCCCACCGTCTTCCGCGAGCGGACCGTGATAGACCATGGCGCACACCACCGCTTCTGCAGAGTCCTCGTCGGCCCTCGTCAGGTGGAAGTTCGTCAATAGGTGACGGGTGGTCACCTTCGGCCGCTCGCGCATCCCCTGACGCATCTCCTCGTGGCCGTGATGGACGATTCCGGCCCGGTCGAACACCGCGTCCGGGGTGAACAGCGCGATCATGGAATCGAATTCACCGTTGTCCATGAAGTAGGCGAAGGCGTTGTTCAGGCGGCTGAGCTCCCAGTAGGTGGTCACAGCCTCTGGCGTCATCGTGGCTGCCATGTCGTCGGTTGTCATCGTGTCGGTTGTCCGGGCTAGGCCAAGGCGGCCGGCGGGACGTCCTCTCCGACGAGCAGCGCCCCGACGATCGTGTAGATCTCCGCGCTGGCGGCGGCGTGCTGCGCCGCCGTCCGCACATCGCGAAGACGTCGCTGCAGAGTGGACGTGTTGTACATGGCGTTGCTGCCTGCAAGTCCGAACGCCTCGTTGACGATCTCGACACACTCGGTGTGGGCCCGCGCCACCATCGCCCGCTGGCGTGTGGCCTGCAGCGGCGAGATGGGTTCACCTGCCGACGCCGCGTCCCACATCAGCCGGACCTCCTTCTCGGCCAACGCACGAACCGAAGCCAACCGGATGTCGAGTTGTCCCAGCCGATACTGGAAGACGGGGTCCTCAGCCAGTCGCATCGTGGGATTGAACGCGGGTCGTTTCGTCCTGGCCAGCGCTCGAAGATCGCCCAGGGCGCCCTCGGCGATGCCCATGACCACCGCGACATGGGTCGGGCCCAGCGCCAAGCGGGCAGGCAGCCGAAACAGCGTGGTGTCCACGGTGGCCGGTCCGAAGAAATTACCGATGTGCTCATCGGGAACGAATACATCCCTGAGCACGAAGTCGTTGCTGTTCGTCCCGCGCAAGCCAACGGAATCCCACGTCTGAACGAAGTCAGCCTGCTGCGCCGGCACCATCGCCAGCACCATCTCGGGCACACCCGCGTCGGTCATGACGGGCGCACCGTTGCGCAGGACAATGCAGCTGCCCATCATCCACTGATGCTCATAGCTGCCGCTGGCGAGAGGCCACTGACCGTTGACGACATAGCCGCCGTCGGTGCGGATCGCCACCCCTTTGGGGGCGAACGCTCCGCGGGCCATGGTGTCTGGTCCTTCGGGATAGATCTCGCCGTCGAGGACGTGCCGGGGGAAACGGCCGAACACCGGCGCGAAGTCAGCACCGATCATCACAGTCCAACCCGCTGACGCGTCGGCCTTCGCCACCTCCTCGATGACAGCCATGGCATCGAGCATGCTCATCTCTTCACCGCCGTACTGGCGAGGCACGAACATCCTGAATGCCCCTGCGTCCGTGAGCCGCTGGATCAAATCGGCCGGGATGAGCTTCGCCGCCTCGATCTCATTCGCTCGTTCGGCGATCTCGGGAGCGATCGCCCGGACGGCGTCCAAGACGGTGGTGGTGTCGGCCTCGACGGCTGTCATGTTTGTGTCCTCCAATTGGCCAATCGCCCGGGCGTTTACGCCGGCGTCGGTTAAACAAATAGTTCGTGTTGAACAGTAATAGTATTATGTGTTCAGTATCACCGCGGCGTCAAGGCATCAGGCGAAGTTCCTTCACACCGATCCGCGGCGCGCCTCACATCGGACTGCCCGGGGAGCCCGATGCGACCTCGGTGTCCGCAGCCACTTCCAGACGGCGAAATGCACTGCCGTGGAACACCAGCGGAGCAACGCCCGGCTCGGTGTGCAGCCGATGAATCTCCAACATGGCGATTGTGTGATCGCCTCCCGGGACCTCATCGAACAGGGAGCACTCCAGCCACACCGAAGCACCTGACACGAATACGGCGCCGTCGGCCGTAGGCACCCAGTCGATGTCACTGAAGCGATCGCCCTTGCCCGACAGCCGCACGCACGCATCCTCCTGGTCCTGCGCCAGCACGCTCAATCCGAGTCGACGCAGCCGTCGCAGCCGGGGCCAGGAGGTGGATGTCTTCTGCATGCAGACCGCCACCAGCGGCGGATCCAGCGACAGCGAAACGAACGAGCTCGCCGCCATCCCCACTGGATCGCCGTCTGCGCCCACACCGCACACGGCAGTCACGCCGCTGGGAAAGGACCCAAAGGCCGTACGTAGGACCCGTCGGTCCGTCGATATCGGATTCAGTTCTGTGACACGTTGTTTCGGGTCAGCCAACCTGCGCTCCTCCGGCGATCGCGCCAAGTGCCACCCAAGCGGGCGACATATGCGATTAGGACACAATCTGTATAGACTGTTCAGCACAGGACACTACCTCACAGAGTTTCACATCCCAGGCGCATCGGAGGAGCCGAGCATCATGGCAGACAGCCAGCTACCACTTGTGATCACAGTCGACCGGTCGAAGTGCTGCGGATACACCCTGTGCGCCGCTGAAGGTCCCGACGTCTACGCGATCGACGACGCTGGATACGCCGTGGCACCTGAGAGCGTGCCGCTTGAACTCGAGGCGCAGGCCCGCCGAGGAGCGCAGGCCTGTCCTGCCGAAGCCATCACCGTGCGTCGCGCCGAAGCCGGCCAGTGATGGCGACGCTTCGGGTCGACTGAGGTTTCAGACCAGGTACAGGTCGGGAGTCCACCGGGCCAGACACGGCAACGCCAGGATCGCCCGGGGCACGTCGGCCAGATCAGGGGTCGGCAACACGTACGCCGACATCACGATACGGAGGATGAGTTCACTGAGCTGACCACTGGTCACACCCATGGACCGAACGGCACGGGTCATGTTGAGAGCCGGCGCCAGCAGCTCGTCCAGCAGGCAGACGAACTCCGGAAAGATCTGCTGCAAGAAGTCCACGCCGAAGCCCGGTTCAAGGGCGATCACCTGCATGATTTCCGGATGGTCGCGGCCGACGTCGGCCATCGCCTCCACGACCACCCGGACACGAACGTCAAGTTCGGGCCGCTCTTCGACGGCGTTGACGATTCCGTCTTCAAACAGCTTCACAACTCGTACGCCGACCGCATTCAGTAGGTCTTGCTTCCCACTGAAATAGCGATACAGCGTTCCGCGGGCGATCCCCGCCTCAGCGCTGACGTCGGTCATCGACAGCCTTCTGGCACCGCTGCGTGCCAGCGCCGTAGTGGTCGCGTCGAATATGCGCGCAAGCATGTCGTGGTTCGCCGCCATCGGTCCTCCTCTGCCTTCCACTCTGCAGAGCGTATTCCCGCCGTGCAGAAGAAGACGCGGAATCGACAACATTACGCATATCTGTCCGAGGCGGCTCACGACTTCCCTGCTTTTGGCAGCGTCGCGGATCGTCACGCCTCTACAGCGTGAACACACTGGATACATGAGTTACGTTTTAAACAGAATCACTCATAACTGTCTTGTCGTGCGCCGCGGCCGGTGCTAGCGTCGGCGCTACGTCGTCATCACCAGGGAAGCGGTCCCGCGGGCTCGAGGCATCGACACTCGAGGCCGCCGTGGACCTTTCGGTTGACCAGCGACGACGGGGGTCGAGCCTGACTGCTCCGACTGTCACGGTTTCTTTACGAGGACAAGGGATTATGACGACTACACAGGAGTCCGTTTCGGATCTGGCACTGTTCGACAAGAAGCTCGACGAACTGCACCTTCGTGGCCAGTGGCAGTATGACGCGCAGTTGGTCCAGCTCACCGACGGCCCCGTCCCGGCGGGTGTGCCATTCCGGTGGTCATGGGAACTCGCGGATCGCGCGCTGACCGAGATGTGCGCGGCAGTGTCCGGCGAAACCGCCCGCAGGAACTTCACTTTCATCAACCCGGCTCCTGACGTCAACGGCACCTCACAGACCTTGGCAATGGGCATGCAGATCACCCTTCCGGGCGAGATCGCCCCGGCGCATCGGCACTCCATCAACGCCTTGCGTTTCGTCGTGGACGGCAGCCCCGACCTGTTCACCGCGGTCGACGGGGAGAAACTTCCGATGGAAGACGGTGACCTGATCATCACGCCGGCCTATTCTTGGCACGATCACCACAACGAAAGCGATAAACGCGGTGTCTGGGTCGACATCCTCGACGTGCCGCTCATGGGTTATCTGCGTCAGATGTTCTTCGAACCATTCGGTGGGCGCACACAGCCATTGCATGAAGACGCTGCCTCCTGCACGAGCAGTCGCGCCGCCCATGTACGCCCCGCGTGGGAAGCTCGGCAGAGCTCGCGGATTCCCTTCCGGTACGCGTGGAGCGAGGTTCGGACCGCCTTGGACACACATCGCCACAGTGACGGCAGCCCGTTCGACGGTGTCATCCTGCACTACGCCCACCCGATCAGCGGCGGACCGACGCTACCCACCATCGACTGCTTCGCACAGCTGCTCCGTCCGGGGCTGCGCACCGAACGCCACCGCCACACTTCCAGTGCGGTCTACTACGTCGTGGAAGGCACAGGCACCACAGTTGTCGGTGACGAGGAAATAGACTGGTCTGCCGGCGACTCGTTTGTGGTGCCCAACTGGATGTGGCATGCCCACATGAACCGGTCCTCCGACGTCGACGCCGTGCTCTTCTCCGCAACCGACGCTCCCGTGCTTCAAGCGCTCGGGATGTACCGCGAGGAGCCGCACCACTCATTTGGTACCCAGCCGTATCCGACCGTGCCCGGCGATCTCGCATCACCGGCGAAGACACGGGCATGACCATGGCGATCACCCGTGCGGACATCAGAGGGATCGTGGGCATCGTGCCGACACCTGCGACCGACGACGCCGATGACTGGCGTTGTGTGAACAGCGTCAACGTCACTGAGACCGAGAAGATGGTCGAACAGGTCGTCGACGCCGGGATCGAGATCGTGATGACCACCGGAACCTTCGGTGAATGTGCGTCGCTCACTCATCAGGAATGGCTTCAGTTCTCGGCCTGCGTCGCCGAGACGATTCGGGGCCGGGCGCCGTTCTTCGCCGGCGTGACGACGCTGAACACCCGCGACACCATCGCGCGGGGTCGCGAAGCGATCGACGCCGGTGCCGACGGACTCTTCGTCGGTCGTCCCATGTGGCTGCCGCTCGATGACTCCGGCGTCGTGCGCTTCTATCGCGATGTCACCGAGGCGTTGCCCGGTGTGCCGGTGGTGATCTATGACAACCCCGCCGCGTTCAAGGGCAAGATCAGTGTCGACGCCTACCAGCAGCTTGCCGATACGCCCGAGATCGTTGCGACCAAGCACGCAGGCGGACCGGCATTGGAGGGCGACATCGAGGCCTTCGGCGACAAGGTCGCCGTGCTGCCCCTCGACAGCGACTGGGTCCGCGTTGCCAAACGCTTCCCGGACAGGGCCACGGCGTGCTGGTCGGGGAACGTCGCCTGCGCACCCTCCCCGTTGGCCTTGCTCTCGCGGGCCGTGCTGTCGCAGGACTGGGCACAGGCGGATGACATTTCCGAGCAAGTGAACTGGGCGTTGGCCCCGCAGTTCGGCGGTGACATGTCGCGATTCATGGATTACAGCATTCCGGTTGGGCGCGGCCGGTTCCGCGGAGCGGGCTTGATCGACTGCGGGCCCAGCCGGCCGCCATATACCCATGCACCGGCCGACATGGTCGCTGGCGGTGAGGAAACCGGCCGCCGGTGGGCTGCCCTGGAGCAGAAGTATCGCGCCTCCCGCTGAGCTGAGCGAGTTGTGTGACCGACGGTGGCCGGTGACACGTTGGGCCCCGGGTGATTCGTAGCAGTCCTTCATAGGAGTCTGGATCAGTGTTGCCTATCCAGAAGCCACGGCGTGGGCGGTGACGCTCTCGATGAGATCGCCGACGCGGCCCTGTGCCTGTGCACCGCGATTGTCCATCACGCCAGCCGGGTCGAGCCCAACCCTGAAGGCATGAAAGTTGTTGGGCACCAGAGATCATGGGTCAATGGTGTTCATCAGCCACCCGCCAATCCCACCAGGAGCCGGCACTGTAGCCACTTAGTCTTAGTCACTCTGGACGTGGGCGGTGGCGATGTCACTGATCGCCATCACAACCGCCTTCGGCTCGGTGAAGAACTCACGGCTGAATGTGCCACCCTCACGGCCGATTCCGGAGTCGCCCACCCCGCCAAACGGTGCACGAAGGTCACGAACGAAGAAGCAGTTCGCCCAGACGGTGCCCGCTTTCAGCGCGGCTGCCACGCGGTGGGCGCGGGAGAGATTTTCAGTGAACAACATCGCGTTCAGCCCATACGGCGTGTTGTTGGCTGCAGCAATGCCGTCTGCTTCGGTGTCGAAGGGGGCGACGACCGCGACTGGACCGAATATCTCTTCACGGCAGAGCCGCGCGGTAGCAGGTAGATCGGTCACGATGGTCGGGCGGTTGAGCCACCCCTCCCCCGGACCACCAGTGCGCATGGTGCCCCCGTCGGCGGGGATTCCCTCGACGTAGGAGCGGACCTTTTTCCAATGTTCTTCCGACGCCAACGGACCGAGCTGAGTGCTAGCGAGTTTGGGGTCGCCGGTGATCAGTGATTCAGCCGCACTTACAAAACGTGCCAAGAACTCATCGTAGATCTCCCGCTGGATATACAGCCGGCTACCGGCGAGACACACCTGCCCGGCGTTGGAGAATATCGCCCGGATCGACCAGCTCACCGCGCTGTCGAGGTCGGCGTCGGCGAAGACCAGATTGGCGCCCTTTCCGCCGAGCTCCAGGCTCACCGGGGTCAGGTGTGCCGCCGCCGCGGCGGCGATGGTTCTGCCCGTGCCGGTTTCGCCGGTGAAGGTGATCCTATCGACGCGAGGATCGCCGGTGAGGGCAGATCCCACAGAGCCCGGGCCATACCCGTGCACGACATTCAAGACGCCATCCGGCATTCCGGCCTGCAAAGCAAGTCGCGCAAGGATGGTCGCGGACGCGGGAGTGTCTTCGGCAGGTTTGAGGACGACGGTGTTTCCCCACGCGAGGGCCGGTGCGACCTTCCATGTCTCGAGCATCAGCGGGAAGTTCCACGGCGCGATCGCGGCGACGACACCCGCCGGCTCGAATCTGGTGTAGGCATGGTGACCGGTGTCCATCGGCAGTGCCTCACCGGCTGAGAGCCGCGCATGGTCGGCGAAGAACCGGAAATTCTGCGCAGACCGCGGCACGTCGTTGCCGCGGGTGTCGGTGATCGGCTTGCCCATATCGGTGGTGTCCGCGAGGGCCAGCTCGTCGCGATGCTCGATGATCAGATCGGCCAGCCGGTGCAGAATCGCGCCCCGCTCAGCCAGACCCATTCGTGGCCAAGGCCCGTCGTCGAAGGCGCGGCGCGCCGCGGTTACGGCGCGGGCCGCCTCCTCATCCCCTCCGAGCGCCACCCTGGCCCACGGCCGGCGGGTCCACGGATCGACGGTGTCGAAGCACGCCCGACTGGCAGACTCTGTCTCTTCACCGTCGATGACGTGAGGTATGAGCTCGGTCATGAACCCTTGTTCCGCTCCGCGATGGTCACGTCACCGGCAGCCCAGTGGGTATCGGGAACTTCACGCAGGACCACCCGGATGGTGGAGCGCGAGGCGCCCAGCGCCGTCTCGACCGCGTCGGTCAGCTCGCTGATCAGCGCACGTAACTGGTGCGGTGCGCGGCCCTGGACCAGGGTGACTTCAACTAACGGCATCGCGCTACTTCCCTCCGTGGACGACCAGTGAACCCAGGTTCGAAAAGTGCATTCGCACAGCGGCGTTCGGGCTGAGCGCCACCGCGTCGGTCATCCCGCCGGTGAGCACGATCCAGCCGCGCTCGATCACCATGTTCCGATCGGCGAGCACGTTCGCCGCCAACGCCAGCGCCTCGGCGGGATGCCCCTGAACCGCGGCTCCGGTGGCGCTGTCGACGATGACGCCGTCGACTTCGACCAGGCACGCCTCCAGTGAGAGGTCCAGTTCCTCCGGCGACAAACCGATCGGACCCGTCAGGTATCGACCCGATGAGGCGTTGTCGGCGACCACGTCGGGCAGGGTGAACCGAAAATCGCGGTAACGGGAGTCGATGATCTCCATGCCCGCGTAGACGTGCCCTACCGCTGACATCGCCTGTGCCGCGGTGACACCAGGACCGCTCAACCGATCCTTCATGACGAAGACGAGTTCCGGCTCGACGCGGGGGTGAATCAGTGCCCCCTCCGGCAACGGCGTCCCGGCGGGCAGCGTCATCGCATCGGTCAGCCACGCGACCAGCGGCACCGAGATACCCATTCGCTGCTGCTTGGCTCGAGACGTCAGGCCAAGCTTCACACCCACCACGGTTTCACCACGCTCGACTCGGCGGCACAACGTCTCGTCCTGAACCGCGTAGGCCGTCCGCAGATCGAGGTCAGGCCAATCGTCGCTGATCGGGTTGCGGGCAGTTCGCGTGTCCTCGGCGTCGAGCAGCTCGGTCGCCGCTCGGTCAACGGTCCATGTGTTCATGACTGTCCTTCGGCGAAACGTGCGGTGACGTGCCCGAGTTGAGCGAACTGTGCGGTCCAGACATCACCCGGGCGCACCGCTTGTGCCGCGGTCACCGAACCCGGCAGCACGACGTCGCCGGCTCTCAGACAATCGTTCTGCTGACCGAGGGTGTTGGCCAGCCATGCCAGGGATATCACCGGCGAGCCGAGCGCCGCTCCACCGGCACCCGTTGCGACCACCTCGCCGTTGCAGTACAGGTTGCACCCGAGGAGTCGGAGGTTCGCATCCGTGGGTCGAACAGGATGCCCGCCCAGCACGACCCCACCGGACGACGCGTTGTCCGCAATCGTATCGGCGATGCTGATACGCCAGTCGGC
>Ga0172382_10001175_pt1 | contig 47601 bp, 48 predicted proteins | sample Leawel138RmetaG_FD_122245 | JGI IMG/M metagenome (GOLD analysis project Ga0172382, IMG submission 122245) | Leachate microbial communities from a municipal landfill in Southern Ontario, Canada - Leachate well 138R metaG | ecosystem: Engineered > Solid waste > Landfill > Unclassified | place... | reverse complement strand
ACCAACAGAAGATAACACTAAAGGCGGACATATCAATAAAGAGATGCCTATAGATGTTTCAAATGTTCGTAAAGTGGAGGCATAATAGATGGCTCGTTTAAAAGAAAAATATTTAGGTTTAAAGTCTGAACTTCAAGCTGAGCTTGGGGTAAAAAATCCAATGCAAATTCCTGCACTAGAAAAAGTTGTTATCTCTGTAGGTGCAGGTTTTGCAATGAAAGACAATAAGCTTATACAAAATATCGAGGATACTATTACACAAATTGCAGGACAGAAAGCAACTACTGTAATAGCTAAGAAATCAGTTGCCGGTTTTAAAGTTCGTGAAGGTATGCCGGTAGGTGTTCGTGTAACACTGCGCGGTAAGAAAATGTATAACTTTTTTGATCGCCTAGTCTCTATAGCTCTTCCTCGTGTAAAAGATTTCCGTGGAGTTCCAAGAAATGGCTTTGATGGTCGTGGAAACTACAACTTTGGATTGCAAGAACAACTAATTTTTCCGGAAATTAGTTATGATTCTATTATGCAAATTCATGGTATGAATATCACAGTTGTAACAACAGCTGAGTCAGACAAGGCAGGATTTGCTCTTTTAGAGAAAATGGGCATGCCTTTTACTAAAGGGAGCAATTAATGGCTAAAAAGTCAATGATCAACAAAGCGAATAAAACTCCAAAGTTTAAAGTTCGTGGCTATACAAGATGTCAGATTTGTGGTCGTCCACACTCTGTAATCCGTGACTTCGGCATCTGTCGTGTATGTTTTAGGAAAATGGCAAATGAGGGATTAATCCCAGGCGTTAGAAAGTCAAGCTGGTAAGCATAGGCTTATCCTTGAAACTTCTAATGATTAGCAAAGGAAAATAGATGATAAATGATTTAGTATCGGATGCGCTAACACGTATTCGTAATGCTGGTATGAGAAGATTAGATGTTACTACGCTTGTTCACTCTAAAAGTATTGAAGCAATGGCAAATATTTTAGTTGACAAGGGCTATATTGATAGCTGTAACGTAGTTGAAGATGGCGTTAAAAAGACAATCAACGTTGTATTAAAGTACAACGATGAGGGTAAAAGCGTAATAAATGAAATGAAAAGAGTATCTAAGCCCGGACGCCGTGTTTACAAAGGTAAAGAAGATATCAAGCGTTTCAAAAATGGTTACGGAACTATTATTGTTAGTACATCACGTGGCATTCTACCAAACGATAAAGCTTATGAGCTTGGTATCGGTGGTGAAGTTATGTGTACAATTTGGTAAAAGGAGAATAACATGTCAAGAATTGGTAAATTACCTATAGAGTTTGCTGGCGATATCAAAGTTAGTTCAAATGAAAATGTTATAACTTTTGCAAAAGGCAAAAATAGTGTTGATTTAGATACAAAGGGAAACGTTGACTTCAAAATTGATGGAAATGTTTTAACTTTTGCTGCAAAATCAGATGAAAAAGCTCATAGAGCTTTCTGGGGAACATACCGTGCTTTAGCTGCTAATATTGTAACCGGTTTAACAACTGGTTATACTAGACAGCTAGAGATAAACGGTGTTGGTTACCGTGCTTCAGTAAAGGGTAGAGTGCTTAACTTGCAACTTGGTTTTTCACATGATGTTAATTATGATTTACCTGAGAGCATTGAGGCAAGTGTTGAGAAGAACGTTATAACTCTTAAAAGCCATGACAAGCAAGCGCTTGGTCAAGTTGCTGCTGAAGTTAGAGGGTTCCGTCCACCAGAGCCTTATAAAGGTAAAGGTGTTAAATACATGGAAGAGCATATCGTGCGTAAAGCCGGTAAGACTGCTAAGAAATAAGGGAGGAGCATAGATGAAATCTAAAATACTAAAAAGTAAAATTGCTAATCGCCTAAAGCGTAAGCGTCGTATTCGTGCAAAAATATCTGGTTGTGCTTCACTCCCTCGTGTTTCTGTATTTCGTTCAAATCGTTATTTGAGTGTTCAAGCTATTGATGATGCAACCGCAACAACATTATGCGCACTAAACTCAAAAGCTACTGGTCATAAATCAAACAAAGAGGGTGCTGCAGCACTTGGTGAGGCATTTGCTACTACGTTAAAGAGTGCCGGTATCTCTCAAATTGTTTTTGACCGTAATGGTTACCAATATCACGGTGTTATTGCTGCATTTGGTGACGCACTTCGTGCAAACGAAATTAAGTTCTAGGGGTTAAAATGGAAATCAATAGAGAAGATTTTGAAGAATCAATTGTAAATATAGGTCGTGTTACAAAAGTTGTAAAAGGTGGACGTCGTTTTCGTTTTACTGCACTTGTAGTTGTTGGTGATAAAAAAGGTACTATCGGTTTTGGTGCCGGAAAAGCGAAAGAAGTTCCGGACGCTATTAAAAAAGCGGTAGATAATGCATTTAAAAACCTAAGTAAAGTTAGTATTAGAGGTACTACAATTGCACATGATATTGAGCATAAGTATAATGCAAGTCATGTTCTTTTAAAGCCGGCATCTGAGGGTACAGGGGTAATAGCGGGTGGTTCTATTCGTCCTGTTCTTGAACTTGCAGGCATTCAAGACATACTTACAAAATCAATAGGCTCAAATAATCCAGGTACAGTGGTTCGCGCAACAGTTGAAGCACTTGGTCGCTTAAAAGGATAGATGATGGGTATTGAAAAATTAACGCCGGCAGAGGGTTCTGTAAAAAGTCGCAAAAGAGTCGGTCGCGGACAAGCTTCTGGAACAGGAAAAACTGCGGCACGCGGTCAAAAAGGTCAGAAGTCTCGTGCAGGTTATAAAAGAAAAAGAAACTTTGAAGGTGGACAGCAGCCACTTGCAAAGAGAGTTCCTAAGATAGGATTTACTTCTCGCGTCACTAAGCCATACGTAATTAACGTTGAGAAGATAAAAGCAGTTGCTGAGCTTTCTGAAATTACTATGGAGAGTATCCGTGGTGTTCATAAAATAGCTGCTTGTGTTACTAAAGTTAAGTTGGTTGGTGCTGCTGCTAAAGATCTAGCATCAAAAATTAAAGACGACAACGTTACTACTACAGGTAAATAGTCGTGAATAAAAATCTAGTAAATAAGATACTTATTACTATCGGGTTTTTATTTATTTATCGCCTACTGGCATATGTGCCGGTTCCAGGCGTAGACGCCTCTGTTATTGCTTCATTCTTCGACTCACATCAATCAGATGCACTAGGCTTATTTAATATGTTTAGTGGAAATGCTGTTGAGAGAATGTCAATCATAGCTCTTGGAATCATGCCTTATATCACAGCTTCAATTATTATGGAGCTTTTGGCGGCTACATTTGCTCCTCTTGGACAGATGAAAAAAGAGCGTGATGGAATGGTAAAGTATATGCAGATAATCCGCTATGCGACAATTGTAATTACAATCATTCAAGCAATCGGTATTAGTGTTGGTCTCCAGAGCCTGACAGGACCTAACGGTAACAATGCAATATTAATCGATCACAACACATTTATACTGGTATCTGCCGTATCTATGGTGGCAGGAACTATGCTTCTTATGTGGATAGGTGAGCAGATTACACAAAGCGGTATCGGTAACGGTATCTCTTTGATTATTTTCGCAGGTATAGTTTCAGCTATTCCAAGTGCAATTGGTCAAACAATCACAATGGTAAATACCGGAGCTATGAGTTTCTTAACTGTAGTTGCAATTCTTGCTCTTATACTGGCAACAGTAGGTGTAATTATCTATGTGGAGCTTGGAGAGCGTCGTGTACCCGTTACGTATGCTAAAAAAGTTATGATGCAAAATCAAAATAAAAGAGTTATGAACTATATTCCTATCAAAGTTAATCTATCGGGTGTTATTCCTGTTATCTTTGCTAGTGCAATATTAATGTTCCCGATGACTGTTTTGTCTAGCAGCTCTAACCCTACAATTATAGCAATTGCTGATTATTTAAATCCAAACAGTTATTTCTTTAACTTTTTGACATTCGCTTTTGTTGTTTTCTTTGCATTCTTTTATGCATCAATTACTTTTAATGCAAAAGATATTGCAGAGAATTTAAAAAAGCAGGGTGGGTTTATTCCCGGGATTCGTACCGGTAATGCTACAAGCGAATTTTTAAATACAACAGCAAGCAACCTTACCTTTACCGGTGCGCTCTATTTGGGTCTAGTTGCAACTCTGCCGTTTATGATAATAAAAGGGATGGGTGTTCCTTTCTTCTTTGGTGGTACAGCAGTTTTAATCGTTGTTCAAGTTGCACTTGATACTATGAGAAAAATTGAGGCACAGGCTTACATGAGCAAGTATCAGACACTAAGTGCGGTTGGTCTTTAAATAATGGCCATTGCGCTTAGAAAACCAGCAGAGATAGAAAAACTTCGTGCTGCCAACAAGATTGTTGGTGGTGCACTTGATTTGTTGAAACAAAACACAAAAGTAGGAATCTCTTTAAAAGAGCTTGACGCTATGGCGGAGGATTATATCCGCTCTCATGGTGCAAGACCATCTTTCAAGGGTCTTTATGGCTTCCCAAATGCACTCTGCACATCTCTTAATCAGGTTATTATTCACGGTATCCCTACTGACTACAAACTTCAAGAAGGCGATATTATAGGTTATGATATTGGAACTGAGCTTGATGGATGGTTCGGTGATGCAGCCGTAACTCTTCCGGTAGGTAAAATAAGCAGTAGAGATGAAGAACTGATAGCATGTGCTAAAGATTCCCTTTATGAAGCTATAGAGTCCATAAGAGCAGAGATGAGATTTAAAGAGCTCTCAGCGGTACTAGAGAATGCTATTCGCTCTAGGGGTTTTGTTCCTCTTCATAGTTTTTGTGGACACGGAATTGGGAAAAAACCTCATGAAGAGCCTGAAATTCCAAATTATTTGGAAGGCAAAAGTGCTAAAGCAGGACCAAAAATAAAAAATGGAATGGTTTTTTGTCTAGAGCCGATGGTTTGTCAAAAAGATTCAAAACCGGTTATTTTAGATAATAAGTGGGATGTTGTTAGTGCCGATGGTTTACGCGGTTCACACTACGAGCATACTGTTGCAGTTGTCAATGGTAAAGCTGAAATTTTATCTCTGGCTTGAGAAAAAAAGGATTAAAATGGCTAAATCAGATGTGATCGAAGTTGATGGCAAGATTATAGAGGCTTTGCCAAATGCAACATTTCGTGTTGAGTTAGAAAATGGGCATATTATTTTGTGTCATATCGCAGGAAAGATGCGTATGCACTATATTAAAATATTACCTGGTGATAAAGTTAAACTTGAACTAACACCATACTCTCTTGATAAGGGTCGTATTACTTACAGATACAAATAAGGAGAGTTAATAACTCTTCCTATTTTTAAAGTACCTATTTTTTATTTAAGTTAAGTTTTCTCTTGTATAATTTGTTGATACAGTTATATAAGGATAAGTAATGCTAAACTCCCTCTTTTTCCGTATGCGTTTTGTTCACTATGTCGGCATAATTCTGCTTGTAATTAATGCAACATTTTTTACTGATAATATTATCGGACAGATTGTCCAGTATATCATAGCGGCCGTTATTGTTCTTCACGACTTAGATGAGAAGTATAACGGTGTCGATATGACAAAATCTCTTATAGGGCAGCTTGAAAACCTTGAGCACGGAGAAAAAATTGTTTTAAAGAACAGTTATAACTCAGAGCTAAGCGAAGCGGCTGAAAATATGAATAGGTTTCAGGAGATATTTCTACAGGCACAAGACACCAACGAAAAATCACACACTATAGAGCTGATAATAAATAAAATAAATAGCGATTATGATAATACAAATAGAAGTATGATCAACGAGAGAGAGCTTCTTGCAAACGTAGTTTCAATAGGCGAAAAACTAAAGATAGTATTGGGAAATGATTTAATTGATGCTTCAAAATCAAAAGAGAATATCATAGAAGTAAGTAAAAGTTTAAATAGTATTAAAAATGAGATATCAGGGATTGTAAAGCAACTTCAAGATGCTTCAAGCACACAAAATATATTAGCAAATGATTTAAGTAAAGTCTCAGATGATACAGCTCAGGTTAAAGAAATTATCTTAGTAATTGCCGACATTGCAGATCAGACAAACCTTCTTGCACTAAATGCCGCTATTGAAGCAGCTCGTGCCGGTGAGCATGGGCGTGGATTTGCCGTAGTTGCTGATGAAGTGAGAAAACTTGCAGAGAGAACACAAAAAAGTCTTACTGAGATAAATGCAACTATTAGCGTAGTAAGTCAATCCATAAGTGATACAAGCCAGCAGATGAACATAAGCAGCCAAACAATTGAATCCTTAGCGGGGCTCTCAACTGATGCATCAAGTCATATGCAGAGCATTAGCGAAGCAATCAGTAACGGAGTTACTTTAGCAGAAGCGACTGTAGAGAGTTATACTCAAAATGCTAAAACGACGGAAGAGATTATAGAAAATGTCACAAAGATTGATGAACTTTCAAAAAGAAGTAATGAGAGTGTCAAGATAATAAAAGAGAGTATTGAAGAGCTTAGTAAAGTAGTTTAACAAGAGAGTTTTAGACTTTAGTTTCTATATCTTAAGGTCTTGTATCACTATACAAGAGTTGCTATCAAAAATTAATGCGCTTATTGTTGTGTAGAAGTATTTATAAAGTGGTGGACCCTCAGAGATTCGAACTCTGGGAGGTATTACCCTCGCCGGTTTTCAAGACCGGTGCAATCGACCAACTCTGCCAAAGATCCACGTTTATATTTGAAAAGATTTTTTAAGTTTATAACTGGAGGTGCCACCCAGATTTGAACTGGGGATAGCAGCTTTGCAGGCTGCGGCCTTACCACTTGGCGATGGCACCAGTCAAAAAACATATAAAATCAATGGTGCCCGAGGCCGGACTTGAACCGGCACAGTATTGCTACCGGGGGATTTTAAGTCCCCTGCGTCTACCGATTTCGCCACCCGGGCATCGTTGGGTGTTTTAATTAACAGTTTATAATTTAAAAAATATGGAGCGGGAAACGAGGTTCGAACTCGCGACCCCAACCTTGGCAAGGTTGTGCTCTACCACTGAGCTATTCCCGCAATTTATGCACTTAGTTTTTTTTAAGTGAGCGGAATTATAGCCACTTTATTTTTATTTGTAAAGAGTTTTTATTAAAAAAATAAAAAAGATGCTATAATCGCATTAATAATAAAAAGAGATAAACTATAAATGAAGGATTTTAATGAGAAGTGATACAATAAAAAAGGGTTTTGACAAGGCTCCACATCGTTCATTACTTCGAGCAACGGGATTAAAAGATGAAGATTTTGATAAACCGTTTATCGGGATAGCTAACAGCTATATAGACATCATTCCCGGTCACTTTTTCTTGCACGAGTATGGCGAGATTGTAAAGGATGCAATTCGTGAAGCCGGAGGAGTTCCTTTTGTATTTAACACTATAGGTGTTGATGATGGTATTGCTATGGGGCATGACGGCATGCTATACTCTTTACCTTCACGTGAGATAATTGCAGACTCTATTGAGACTGTTATGAATGCGCATAAGCTTGATGCTCTTATATGTATCCCAAATTGCGATAAAATTGTTCCTGGTATGATAATGGGCGCGCTTCGTGTTAATGTTCCTACGGTTTTTGTCTCAGGCGGCCCAATGGCAGCAGGGCATAAAAAAGATGGTACACCGATAGATTTGTCGACTGCATTTGAAGCCGTAGGCGAGCATGCTGAAGGGAAGATAACAGATGAAGAGCTTTATGATATAGAGTGCAATGCATGTCCATCGGGTGGTAGTTGTTCAGGTATGTTTACCGCAAACTCTATGAACACACTATGTGAGGCTATGGGTATTGCACTTCCTGGAAACGGGACTGTTTTAGCTATGACTCCTGCTCGTATAGAGATGGTTAAAAAAGCTGCTAAGAGAATTGTTGAGATGGCTAAGGCAGATGACAGCAAGTATAACCTTCGCAATGTATTAAACGAAAAAGCGGTTCATAATGCATTTGTGGTTGACATGGCTATGGGTGGAAGTTCAAATACGGTTCTTCATATGTTGGCTATTGCTAGAGAAGCGGAGGTTGATTTCCCGATTGAGAAAATCAATGAGATTGCGGATAGCGTAGCACACATTGCTAAAATATCTCCATCATTAACAACAGTTCACATGAAAGATATAGATGATGCCGGCGGAGTTAATGCGGTTATGAAAGAGGTAAGCAGAAGAGGCGGACTTCTTTATCTTGACAACCCTACGGTAACGGGAGAAACACTAGGCGAGAGAATTAAAGATGCTAAAATTCTAAATAAAGAGATTATTCATACAAATGAAAATGCCTTCTCACAAGTCGGTGGACTCTCAATTCTTTTTGGAAACCTTGCACTAGAGGGCGCGGTTGTAAAAACAGCAGGTATTGAGGCGCATATGCGTCAGTTTAAGGGTAGTGCAATCTGCTTTAACTCCCAGCCGGAAGCCATCAAAGGCATAATGAGCCGTAGCGTTAAACCTGGCAATGTTGTTGTTATCCGCTATGAAGGACCAAAAGGCGGTCCCGGGATGCAAGAGATGCTTGCACCTACCGCGCTTATTCAAGGCATGGGGCTGGGTGATAGCGTTGCACTTATTACCGATGGTAGATTTAGTGGAGCGACAAAAGGTGCTAGCATTGGACATGTCTCTCCAGAAGCTGCTGAGGGCGGTTTAATAGCTTTTGTTGAAGATGGAGATGAGATAGAGCTTGATGTAGATAAGCACATTTTACGCCTCAATGTAAGTGATGAAGTGATAGCAAAAAGAAAAGCCAACTATGTGCCGTATAAAAATGAAGTAAAGTCAAAATGGCTTAAGAGATACCAACTTTTAGTCTCAAATGCTTCAAATGGAGCAGTTTTAAAAACTGAGCTTTGATGATTTGTACGCAATATGAGCGAAGCCCATCTTGCTACGCTAGCCGCTTAGACGCTGAAGCTAGCCTCTTACGAGGCAGAGAATAATAAATAGTAGATAGGAATATAAGATTTGAATGCAATTGCAATAAAACACAACGATGAGATAGTAGATTTACAAACTGCTAAAGAGCTTGGTTTTGAGGGTGAGCAGATTCACTTGGACAACTCGCCTGACTCTTTAGAAGTTCTTCGCCACTCTACAGCGCACCTAATGGCTCAAGCCATAAAATCACTCTACCCTGACGCAAAGTTTTATGTCGGACCTACCGTAAAAGAGGGCTTTTACTATGATTTTAAAACTAAAGAAGAGATTGGTGAAGGTGATCTGAAGACTATTGAAAAACAGATGCTCTCCTTTGCTAAGAAAAAGTATAAAATAGAAAAGTATGAAATTACAATGAGTGAGGCAAAAGAGAAGTTTAAAGATGATAATCTAAAACTCTCTGTCATGGAGAGGATTACAAGCGATACTGTTTCTATCTATAAACAGGGAGAGTTTGAAGATTTGTGCCGTGGACCTCACTTGCCAAACATAGGGCTTATAAGATACTTTAAGCTTACTAAAATAGCAGGCGCATACCTTGGAGGAGACTCTAAAAATGAGATGCTTACTCGTATATACGGGATAGCATTTGCAGATAAAGAGGCACTAAAAGCTTATCTAGACATGATGGCTGAAGCTGAGAAACGAGACCATCGTAAAATAGGTGCAGAGATGAAGATGTTTGCATTCCGTGAAGAGGTTGGAGCAGGTTTTCCTATCTGGCTTCCGGCGGGTGGACGACTTCGCTCAAGATTAGAGTCACTTCTTTTTAAGGCGCACCGTAAGCGTGGTTATGAGCCTGTTCGTGGTCCTGAAATGCTAAGAAGCGACCTTTGGAAAACATCAGGACATTACCAAAACTATGGCGAAAACATGTACTTTACAAATATCGATGAGATAGAGTTTGGCATAAAACCTATGAACTGTGTCGGTCATATCAAAGTATATGAGGAGGATCTGCACTCATACAGAGACCTGCCTCTGAAATATTTTGAGTATGGTGTTGTTCATCGCCATGAGATGACGGGTGCGCTTCATGGACTCTTTCGTGTTAGAGAGTTCACGCAGGATGATGCACACATCTTTTGTAGAGCAGATCAGATTGAAGAGCAGATTATTGAGGTTGTTGATTTTGTAGATAAAATTATGTCCACATTTGAGTTTGATTATAAGATGATGATCTCTACAAAACCCGAAAAAGCAGTTGGAAGCGATGAAGTGTGGGAAGTTTCTACACAGGCTCTAAAAAAAGCGATGGATAAAAATGCCCTTATTTATGAGATAGATGAGGGTGGCGGAGCTTTTTACGGTCCGAAGATTGATATTAAAATAACAGACGCAATCGGCAGAGAGTGGCAGTGTGGCACTATTCAACTAGATTTTAATCTTCCTGAGAGATTTGAGCTTGAGTATAACGGTGAGAACAATGACAAAATTCAGCCAGTAATGATTCATAGAGCAATTTTAGGTTCTTTTGAGCGTTTTATTGGTATATTGACAGAGCATTACGCTGGAGAGTTTCCAATGTTTATAGCTCCGACTCAAGTTGCGATTGTTCCGATTGCTTCTACGCATAACGACTATGCTAAAGAGTTAGCTGATAAGCTGATGGATTTGGGAGCAGATAGTGAAATCTACTCTAAAAACGACTCTTTGAACAAAAGAGTAAGAACAGCGGAAAAGACGAGAGTGCCTATGTTGATAATTATAGGTGATGAAGAGGTCCAGTCTCGAACTGTTGCAATACGTGACAGAAGAACGAGAGAACAATATAACTTAAGCGAGAGTGAATTTCTCTCACTTATACAAACTAAAATAAATGAGGTGAATTTTTGATTAAAAAAGACCGTGTCATAATGAATGACGATATTCGTGTACCGGAAGTGCGTTGCAATATAGATGGAGCAGAATCTTTAGGAGTAGTCTCTATTGATGAAGCTAGAGAAAAAGCAAATGAGATGGGTTTAGATTTGGTTTTAATTGCTCCGGATGCAAAGCCTCCCGTAGTAAAAATTATGGATTACGGTAAGTTTAAGTATCAAGAAGAGAAGAAGCAAAAAGAGCAGAGAAAAAATCAGGTCAAGATTGACGTTAAAGAGATTAAACTATCTGTAAAAATTGCAGACAATGACATAAAATATAAAGTCAAACATGCAAGAGAGTTTTTAGAGCAGGGTAAACATGTGAAATTTCGCGTATTTTTAAGAGGTCGTGAAATGGCTAACCCGCAAGCCGGAAAAGAGGTTCTCCTTAGAGTTTGGCCTATGGTTGAAGATATTGGCGTTATGGAAAAAGAGCCTAAGTTTGAAGGTCGCTACTACAACATGTACGTCGTCCCTCAAAAGTAGCGATAGCGGTTTCGCAGAAAACTTTCTTTAGAAAAGTAGTTTTTTAAACGCAGAACTCTCTGCGTTTATTTATAATAGCTGATTTTTAATAAACTCAACGTAGTGTCCCTCTTCATCTTTTAACTCCTCATGTGTTCCTTTTTGAACTATTTTTCCTGCGTCTAGTATATAAATCATATCTGCATTTTTAACAGTACTTAATCTGTGGGCTATTGTTATAACTGTTTTATCTTTTAGTATCGATTCAATGGCAATATGAAGTTTTGCCTCTGTGTGAGCATCTAGCGCTGAAGTGGACTCGTCAAATATAACAACACTTGGATTTGCTATGACCATTCTTGCAATGCTTAAGCGTTGTCTTTGACCGCCTGAGAGTCTTATGCCATGATGACCTACTATTGTATTAAGGCCATCTTTCATCCCCTCAAGCATCTCTTTAAGTTGAGCTATCTCAAGAGCCGCATAAATCTCCTCATCGCTGACGCTTTCATCTCCCATAGTTATGTTAAATCTTAGGGTAGAGTTGAAAAGTATAGGCATTTGAAGGACTAAAAATATCTTCTGTCTTAGAGATGTTTTGTTTAAATCTTCCGTCTCTATACCATTATACGTAAGAGAGCCGCTATTTTTTTCATAAAAGCCTGCAATAACTTGAGCAAGTGTAGTTTTACCGCTTCCACTAGCTCCAATAAAGGCAATCTTAGAGCCATGTTTAATATTAAGAGTGATATTCTCAAGAGCATTTTTATCATTTGTGTATGAGAAGTTTAAATCTTTTAGAGATATATCCACATCTCGCGAATCTATACGTCTGCTTCCTGTTTTTTCACTTTTTAACTCTAGTATTTTGTTTAATCTCTTAAGCGCAGCCATAGCAGAGGAGTAGCTATACTGCATGGAGAGTATATCTTGAACTGGGGTCATGATAAACCAGATATAGCCAAACATCGCAAACATCATACCTATGCTTAAATCGCTATATGCGACTAAGAGAATACCGGAGGCTCTTAGAAGCTCAAACATGATTAAAAATATAGTGTAGGAGAGTTTTTCATACGCAACGCTTTTGTACTCATATCTGTTTGATGTTATCTGAATATTTTTTGCATCATCTACCGTATTTGAAAAGAAATAGCTCTCTTTATTACTTGCTTTTATCTGCCCGTAAAGCTCTAGAGTTTCCCCCAGAGTGTTTTGGAACTTCTCAATTGCCTGATTCTCCTCTCTTTTAAGAGAGCCTACTCTTCTTGACATCTTTTTACTAATTAGCATAATTAGAGGCTGGATAATCAAGATAGATATACCCAAGATGGGATCTATCGCAATCATGACGACACCTACTGCAACCAATGTCAAAACAGATGAGATAAAACGGCTAGCACTTGTTAAGATAAAATTATCAAGCGTGTTTACATCAGTAATCAAGTTTGAGGTAATTGCACCGCTTCCAAGAGTTTCATACTCATTCATGGAGGCAGATTTTAGATGCAAAAGCAGTTTTTTTCGCACCATAAAGGTTACATGTTTTGATATTTTTGTAAAAATCTTTGTAATAACAACACTAAGAACATAGTAGATAAAACGTAGAAAAATAACAGCAAATGTAACTATGGCTATATAGTAAAAAGGGGATGTTTCTCCAAAGAGGTAGTTTATGCTTCCTACAAAGTAGGAGGGTTTTTCTAAAAGGATTTCATCTACCATGACAGGAAGCATAAGCGGGACAGGTATGCTTACAAGAATGGCGAGTATAGTTACAATCTGCCCATATATAAGGGGAGATTTTTTATCTAAAATTAGAGCAAAAATAGTTTTAAGTGTGATTTGCTCTTTATTCATAATCTAGAGTGCTTTGCGCAAGTCACAAAAGGCTACTTAGAAATTTTAGCTTTTAGAGCTTCTTGCTCCATTGCACTGCTTACATATTTTATGACAATAAGTTTTTCGGTATCGTTAATATACCACTCAGCTATATGTTCCTGTTCAAGATCTTGAAGCTTTGATATGTCAACCTCTTCTTGTGGTATATAGAGATGAGAGTATTTTGTCGGGTTTTGAAGCTTTAGCGTCCATAGCAGCCAGATGGTAGCTACTACGGCTACAGAGACACCGATAGTCGCTCTATCGCTAAAGCCAAGAAGAAGACCTGCAGATGTACCGCCGACAAATGTAGCAAAATATGCAACGGAGTTGGAGATACCAAGCGCAGCTCCCTTTTGGTGTACCTTAGCGAACTTGCTTATCATTGACTGAACTAGAGGTTCCATCATATTAAACGCAACAAAAAACATCACAACACCTACTATAAAGATTGTGCTTGAAGCGGTAAGCCCCATAACTAAAAACGAACCAATAAAGAGAACTATTGAGAGCAGAAATATCTCTTTTGGTTTGTTATATTTCTCTCCAAAAACTGCAGCCGGACCCATCGCAGCCAAACCAAAAAGCATTGCAGGCAGATACGCCATATACAAATCAGACTTCTCCCAAGCAAAAGTATCGCTTGTTAATATAATAGGAATAAGAACAAAAGCGATAGTCATAAGACCTTTTTGCATAGCATTGATGACTATCATGTTTAAAAGATTTGGATCTTTTAGGATATCCGAAGTTTTTGATGTTGCATGATAAGTGTGCTTAATCCTAGGGGGTGTTGGCACTTTTGTAAAGAGAAGTATAATTGCTAAAACTGCAAAAACAGCTGTTAATATAAAAAGAAAGTCAACCCCATAAGCAGCACCTAAAACCGGTCCAACTCCCATAGCAAGAGCAAAACTAAGAGCGATAGAGGCTCCCATGATTGCCATGGCTTTACCGCGAATCTCCTCTGCAACTAAATCAGAAATCATGGCAGTAATAACAGAGCCTATCGCACCGGCACCTTGAAGAAATCTTCCTACCATAAGCGTATATATATTGTCGGAGTATGCACAAATGATAGAGCCGATTAAAAATACTATAAGACCAAAAAGCAGAGTCGGTTTTCTACCTACCTTGTCGCTCATTGTTCCAAAAGGGACTTGAAATAGTGCTTGTGTTAGCGCATAACCGCCGACAACTATACCTACTAGAAGAGGAGTTGAACCTTCAAGTTCAAGCGCATAAACCGAAATTACCGGTAAAACCAAAAAAAGACCTAAAAATCTTAGAGAGAGGATTGCTGAGAGTGGAAATACTTTTTTAAACATTATCTACCTTGCTTTAATTTTGGAGCACCTTAAAGTGTTATTAAGGGTTTTAGAGGTGCCCTTTATATATAATTGCGTAATTATATTGAAAAGATTGTTTACACAAACTTTTTAAATCAAAAAAACTTATGTTCAAAGTAATTTATAAGGATTGTATGTGAAGTTAGTATTAGCCACCTCAAACAAGGGTAAAGTAAGGGAAATAAAAGCACTTTGTGAAGATTTTGAGGTGATACCTTATAGTGAAATTATAGATGAGTTTGAGATTGTTGAGGATGGAGATGACTTTAAGAGCAACGCTCTTATAAAGGCAAGAGCAGTCTTTAAAGCTTTAAATGACGATGATGTTGTCGTATTTGCGGATGATAGCGGGATAAGCGTCGATGTTCTTGATGGGGAACCCGGAATTTACAGTGCAAGATACGCAGGGGCAAATGCAACAGATAAAGATAATCTATATAAGCTAATTAGTGATATAAAGGCTAAAAATGTCAACTCTTCGCCGGCGCACTATACAGCAGCAATAGCTATAGTTACAAAAGAAGCAGAGTATACAGTTCACGGTTGGATGTATGGAGAGGCAATTACAAAAGCTCTAGGTGATGGCGGTTTTGGTTATGATCCTATGTTCATCCCGCTTGGGTATGATAAAACACTAGCAGAGCTGGATGATGAGGTAAAAAAAAGAATTTCTCACCGCGCAAAGGCGTTGAGTTTAGCAAAAATAATTTTACAGTCTCTATAGAATTTTTTTGCTGAGTATATAGAGAGACTTTTCGATTTTAGTTAGAAAAAGTTCTAGTTTTGAGTTATATCTTTGTAAAGTTTGCATGCCACATTCCCTATAAAGTTTATGCACTATAAGCAAACACTATTCCACTGTTATATTATTAAACCTTTAGTTAAACATTAAGAGTAAAACAATCCCGAAGATTATCCTATAAACTCCAAAAGATACAAAAGTAAACTTCTCTAAAAATTTCAAAAAGAGTTTCATTGTCAAATATGCAACAATAAAAGAGGTTACAAACCCAATTGCTAAAATAGTGATATTACTCTCTGTAAAATCTTGATAATGCTTTAGTAAGTCATAAGTGGCAACTGCCCCCATTACGGGAAAAGCAAGCAGAAAACTAAACTCTGCACTAGCTTTTCTGCTAAGACCCACAAGAAGTGCACCGATGATGGTAGAACCCGCTCTGCTAGTTCCCGGAATGAGCGCAAAAACTTGAGCAAAACCTATTACAAGGGAGTGTTTAAGTGTTACTTGCTCTACATCGTGGATAGTTTGTGCATCTTCGTGTATAAAAAACTTCTCAACAATCAAAAATATTACCCCGCCAACTATAAACATAACAGCAACTATATTTACGCTAAATAGCTCTTTTATTTGTGAGGAGAAGATAAAACCGATAAGAGCCAAGGGCAAAAAGGCTATAAATACATTCATCCAGAGATCTATTTTTTTTAGAGTAAACTTATCTCTGTAGTTAAAAATTACAGCTAGTATCGCTGCAAACTGAATAATGACTTGATATGCCTTATTAAGAGCATTTTGTTCAATGCCCAAAAATTCACTAGCAACTATAAGGTGCCCTGTTGAAGAGATTGGTAAAAACTCCGTAAAACCCTCAATTATGCCTAATATTACCGAGTCTAGTATTGTCATGAGAGCCTTTTTATGATTACATCTTAGATAATTTAGTGAAATTTTAGCATAAAACAAAGTTTATTAATAAAGAGACACTTTAAGTTTTTTGGATATAATGCGAGGTTTTAAATCATAATCTATTTAGGAACTTTTATATGTTACTTTTCACTCCCGGACCGACCCCCGTACCTCAAAATGTTCGTAATGCCATGAGCGATGAGACGATGCACCATCGTACTCCTGAATTTGAGGTTATTTTTGAAAAAACAAGAAAATATCTCTTTGAGCTTTTTAAAAGTGATGAGGTTGTTATGCTCTCTTCAAGCGGAACAGGCGCTATGGAGGCTGCTGTGGTCAATCTTTGCCACAAAACGCTTTTAAATGTAAACTCCGGAAAATTTGGCGAGAGATTTGGCAAAATTGCAGCGGCTCACGACCTTGGCAGTATTGAGATAAAAAACGAGTGGGATACAGCAGTTAGTGTTGAGGCAGTTGTAGAGGCTGTTAAAGGCAACTCTGAGATTGATGCTATTGCAGTTCAGATAAGCGAGTCTGCAGGCGGGCTTCGTCACCCTGTCGAAGCGATAGCAAAAGCTGTTAAAGAGATTAATCCAAATATTATGATAATAGCTGATGGCATCACTGCTGTTGGCGTTGAGAAGATTGATATAACGAATATTGACGCTCTGATTGCAGGAAGTCAAAAAGCACTTATGCTTCCTCCGGGACTTGCGATTTTGGGTCTTAGTAATGCGGCTATAGAAAAAATTGGCAAGGGGAGGGGTTACTACTTCAATCTTGCTACAGAGATAAAATCTCAAAGAAAAAACACTACCGCATGGACGGCAGCGACTACGCTTACTATTGGACTTTTAGAGATACTAGAGACGATAGAAAAAAATGGTGGATTAGAGAAGCTTTATGAAGAGACTAAAAGTAGAGCAGAAGCTGTTAGAGCCTCATTGGAAGCAATAGGTCTGCACATATATCCAAAAACTCCGGCACTCTCTATGACAACTGTAGATGATGAAAATGCATCGCAGATAAGAAAAATGCTTAAAAATGATTTTGGCGTAAATGTTGCCGGCGGGCAAGATCATTTAAACGGTAAGATTTTTCGTATAAATCAGATGGGTTTAATCCCTCCTTACGAGATGGCATGGGTTGTAAACTCTATTGAGCTCTCTCTTGCAAGATTGGGGCGTAGAACTTATGATGGAACTGCTAACAGAGTATTTAATGAAATATATTTTAAAGTGGCTACGTAATGATTTTAGAGCATGAGATTCCTAGCGGTTCAAAACTCTACTTCGGCAGTAGCGCTAAGATAAAAAGAGAGATAGAAAAAGCTGCTAGTGATATTTTGTACTCTAAGGGATTTGAGGAGATAGTTACGCCGATATTTTCCTACCATCAGCATAAAAGCATTGCTGATGAGAGAGAGCTCATAAAAGTAAACGATGAGAAAAATAATGCAATCTCTCTTAGAGCAGACTCAACTATAGATGTCGTGAGAATTATCGAAAAAAGATTAGGACGCAACACCGAACACAAAAAGTGGTTCTATATTCAGAGTGTCTTTCGTTATCCTACAGAGGAGCAGTACCAGATAGGTGTTGAGTTTATGGGCGAGAGCAAACTATCATCAGTTTTAAATATTGCAGTAGATATTTTTGATGCACTCGAAGTCAAGCCTCTTATTCAAATCTCAAATATGATGATACCAAAGCTCTTGGTTGAGATGTTTGATGAGCTGACATTGGAAGATTTTCGTCATCTAAATATAGAGAAATTTTTAAGCCTAAAAGTTGATTGGATAGAGAAACTTGTCTATCTTCAGCATGAGCATCAGGTTGATGAGTTGCTAGATATGGTTCCAGACGAGATAAAAACAGAGCTTTTGAAGATGAAAAAGCTTTGCGATGAAATCTCTTGTCAAAATAGTGTTTTAGCGCCGATGTATTATGCAAAGATGCTCTACTATGATGAACTTTTCTTTAGAGTTATAGATAAAAATGAGGTCTTTGCCAGAGGCGGAAGATATAAAAATTCAGAGCTAAGTTCTGTGGGTTTTGCGATTTATACAGATATATTAATAGAAACAAAAGCGAAGTAAAGAGGAAAATGATGAAAGCAGATTTAATAGTAGGCATCCAGTGGGGTGATGAGGGCAAAGGCAAAATTGTCGATAGGCTTGCATGTGAGTATGATATGGTTTGTAGAAGCCAAGGCGGGCATAATGCGGGACATACAATCTGGGTTGATGGCGTAAAGTACGCACTTCATCTTATACCTTCCGGCGTACTGAATCCAAAGGCTATAAATGTCGTTGGAAACGGAGTTGTTCTCTCTCCTGAGTCTATCATTAAAGAGATGGCACAGTTTGAAGGATTAGAGGGACGTCTTTTTATATCAGACAAAGCTCATCTAAATCTCTCCTATCATGCTATGATAGATCAAGCTAGAGAGAGATTAAAAGGCGACAAGGCAATAGGTACTACAGGTAAGGGGATAGGACCTGCTTATGCGGATAAAATAAATCGTATCGGACATAGAGTAGGTGAGCTTTTAAACCCTGCAAAACTTTGTAGTTCAATTATGAACTATTTTGAGCAAAATAGAGACATTTTTGATATTTTAGAGATAAAAACTCCAAATAAAGAGGAGCTTTTAGAGGAGCTTGAAGGATATAGAGTTAAATTTGCTCCTTTTATTACAGATACAACACAGATGCTCTGGAGAGCTCTCGATGAAGAGAACAAAAGAGTTCTACTAGAGGGTGCTCAAGGCACTATGCTTGACATCGACCATGGAACATATCCTTATGTAACTTCAAGTTCAACGGTTAGTGCCGGCGCTTGTACCGGGCTTGGAATAAACTCCAAAGATATAGGTAAAGTAACCGGAATAGTAAAAGCATACTGTACGCGCGTGGGCAATGGACCGTTTCCTAGTGAAGATTTGGGCGAAGATGGTAAAAGACTCGGCAAGCAAGGACACGAATTTGGAACTACAACAGGACGTGCTAGAAGATGTGGCTGGTTTGATGCGGTTGCATGTAGATATGCAAGCCGTCTAAACGGTTGTGACGAGTTAGCTCTTATGAAGCTTGATGTTCTTGATGGTTTTAGTGAAGTAAAAATTTGTGTTGCTTATGAGCTGGATGGTGTAGAGATAGATTATCTTCCTCAAAATCTAGAAGATGTAAAACCTATATATAAATCATTCAAAGGCTGGAGCGGCTCCGCTGGGGTTAGAAAATTTGAAGATTTGCCAAAAGAGGCACAAGAGTATGTAAGAGTGATTGAAGAGATAACAAAAACAAAAGTAGGTATAATATCAACATCTCCGGAGAGAGAAGATACAATAATCTTATAAATAAAATATAAAATTGCACTAGAGCAATGGGCTTCCTGCCGAGGCAGTCGTAAGACTCTCTGTGAGAAAACACAGCGTTAGCGTAGCTATCGGAATTACTTCTGATTGCGTTATAATACAAAAGAAGGTTCCCTTCATTTTACAGGGTGCCCCTTGAGGGTATGAAATAAAATTAAGGATATATTGTGAAGAGTCGTTTTACTCCACTTGTCAAATTAAAAAAAAATATAATACAAAAAAGTGAACAATCTTTACAAAAAGCAAACGGTAACTTAAATAGTGCCTCAACGGCGCTTAAGTTGTCGTATAAATTCTTAGAGGATGTAGAACCACCAAAAAGTGGAAAAATGGGCGAAATGCTTGCCTCTAGAATGTTACTAGACTCTCAAAGAGAGTTGATAAACCATAATAAAGAGTGGGTTACATTTGCCTCAAATCAAGTAATTCAAGCAAAAAAACAACTAAAAATCGATATGATAGAGCATGAAAAGTTTCAATATTTAGAGCTTCAAGAGATTAAAGAGGAGCTAAAGAAGAGAGAAGCGGTAGAGGCAAAAGATCTAGACGAAATTGCTTTGATGAGTTATAACGGGAAAAATAGATGATAAAACAACTACTGCTTATTTTTTTTACTTTAACATCTTTGGGTGCGTTAGAGACTAGTGATAAACTCTTTGAGTGTACTGAGATATTTAAAGCAAGAAAGAGTGAACTTCTTATAGAGCTAGAGAGAATAGATGAACAGAAGCAGGCACTTAGCGCCCTAAAGACGGCAACGGAAGAGCTTTTAAAAAAGAGGGAAGCAAAAGTCTCCCAAGAGGAAGAGGCGGTAGAGAGAAAATTGGCTGAAATCTCCGCTAAAGAGAATTCTGTAAAAAAGATGCTTAAGAAAAATGAGGAGATAATAAAAGAGATAAAAAACCTCAAGATGGATAAGATGTCTGAGACTTTTGCAAAAATGAAAGCTGCAAGCGCTGCAAGCGTTCTCTCTGAGATGCAACCCCAAGAGGCAGCAGCCATACTATCCTCACTAAAACCAAAAACAGTCGGAACAATTTTGAGTAAAATGGATGCAAAAAAAGCTTCAGAACTGACGTTAATATTGGTAAAGTAATAGGTATTAGGAAATATTAGTTAGAATCTTTTATTAAATATTAGAATAAAGGTGTTTTGTGCTTAAAAATCTTAACTTTTATAATTTTATGCATAAACAGATTTTAGTACTTATTGCACTTTTTTCTACAACCGCTTTTTCTTACGTTATTATCGGTATAGTTTACTCATCTTACTTTATAGAGGTGTCATGGTATCTGCTAGTGTTGGTCATGTCGTATTGGGGATATAGACTTTATAGCACCTACTCGGAGAGTGAATATACAATTAAGCAAAAAGAGGCGTGGCTAAGCAAGGTAAGATACTTCGTATTTTTTTACTTCTCCACGTGGACTATCATGTTTGTCATCTATGTCTCTCGTGACAATGTTGATCTTCACTACCTTGCGCTCTTTACACAGCTTGGTGTCTCCGTAGTTGCCACTACAATCCTTGTCTCAGAAAAAAGATTGGCAATTTTAATACTCATCTCTTCAATGCTTCCAATAACAATCTACCTTATTCTTGTAGGAGAGTTCTACTCCTATGTTATTGCGGCTCTTACTCTAGTGCTTGCATGGGTGCTTTATTATGGTTCAAGAAACACATATAACTATCTAAAGAGAAATCATGCACAAGCCTACAAAGATTATCTTACAAAACTTGGAAATAGACGTCATTTTATAGACTTACTTGAAGATGCGATAAAGATTCAAAAAAATAGCAATAGATATATGTTTTTAATACTTATAGACCTTGATCACTTCAAAACAATTAATGATGCGCTAGGGCATGATATAGGCGATAAACTCTTAGTAGAAGTCTCTCAGAGAATGCAAAAGCTTACAAAACTCAACAATGGACATATCTCAAGACTCGGCGGAGATGAATTTTGTATCTTAAGCTCAGAACTTAAGACGATAGATGAGTGCAGAAGAAGTGCCGAGAAGTTTGCACATGAGCTCTTGGGCGCCATTAAAGAGACATATATTATAGAGGATCATCATCTCTATATTAGTGCAAGTATCGGCGTAAGCATTATAGACAAACCGACCGTAACGGCAAGCACACTGATAAAAGAGGCAGATATTGCCATGTATGAAGCAAAAGCGAAGGGAAGAGATAGCGTTATTTTATTTAATGATGAACTCTCGGTAAGGGTTGAGAGAAAGTTAGATATAGAGAGGCTGCTTCATTTTGCCATAGAAAACAAAGAGATATCGCTAATGTATCAGCCGCAGTTAAACTCTAAAGCAGAAGTTATTGGGTGCGAGGTTCTTGCACGTTGGAATAGCGAACAGCTAGGTGCTATCTCCCCTGATGAGTTTATCCCGATTTGTGAAAATACCGGCATAATTATTGAGCTTGGATACTATATTTTAGAAGAGGCATTTAAAACATTGCGTGAGTGGGATAGTATGGGCATAGAGCTAGAGCAGTTCTCTATAAATATAAGCATGAGGCAGATTTTTCATACAACTTTTACAGATGACGTACTGAGACTTTGCAAAAGGCATCTTAGCGGTGATTTGAGTTCTAAGATAATTTTTGAGATGACAGAAACGAGTGTTGCAGAGGAGATGAACATAATAATTGCAAAGATGCATAGACTCAAAGAGTGCGGAATCCGTTTCTCCATGGATGACTTTGGAACAGGCTACTCATCACTAAGCTATCTTCGTCAAATCCCTATTGACGAGCTTAAGATCGATAAATCGTTTATATTTGAGTTAAGTGCCTCTTCTCAATCTAAAAACTTGGTAAGGACTATAGTAAATATTGCTAAAAACTTGAACTTAAAGATTGTTGCAGAAGGGGTAGAGTCGGAGTTACAAAACGAGTTTTTACTTAGAGAGAATTGCGATATTTTTCAAGGATACTACTTTTCAAAACCATTAAGTAAAAGTGGGTTTGAAGAGTATTTAGCCGCAAATCTAAAGAAATAGAGAGTAACATATATTTTAATATAGAAATAACTTTTTTCTAATCGTAAACTAACATTACTTATTGTAAAATACAAAAATTAAATTTTAATACATACAAGGTTTATCGATGAAAATATCACTTAAAACTATACCTCATATAGCCAATAAGATTGCAATTGATTTAAATAAAAGTGGTGTTGTTACGATGACAAAAGGTCTTGAGAGCGTTGCAAAAGAGGCTGAGAAAATATTGACTTATGATGTTAAGCAGGAGATGGCTCTTGAAGAGAAGACTCATGAGATATGCGAAGCAAACGAAGAAGAGATAGAGTTTAACCTTGTTGATGAGAGACAACTCTTTTTTATGATTAAGAAAAAAATAGCACCGGAGTTCGGCGTAATACTAAACTATGAAGAGAGATACTCAGATATTTCACACAAAATTTTAGATGAACTTTATGAAGAGGACTTAATTCACTTTGATGTAACGGAAAATCGTATTAAAAATATTATCTACAATGCAATTACATCTTTTATTACTGAGGCTTCTGAGCTTGATACCATTATCATGGACAAAATCAGAACATACAAAAAAAGATATATTCCAGGAACTGATGAGTTTGATATTTTATATGAAAAGCTATACAGAGAAGAGCTTTTAAAAAGAGGTATGGAGTAGTGAGTATGAGTGATTTGAAAAAAAAAGCTTGGTTATATTTTGAGAATGGAACTTTTTTAGAAGCAAATAGCTTTGGAGCAGAGGATACCGTAGTCGGAGAGATAGTTTTTAATGTCTCCATGAGCGGGTATCAAGAGATTATGTCTGACCCATCTTATGCAGGGCAGTTTGTTACATTTACTATGCCGGAGATTGGAAATGTCGGAGTTAATTCTCAAGATATGGAGAGTAAGGCTGCGCATGCAAAGGGTATGATTGTTAGAAAGTACCAAGATAGATACTCCAACTTTAGAGCAGAAGATTCGCTGGCTAACTTTTTAAAAGAGCAAAATGTTATGGGTATATGTGATATCGACACAAGATATATAACTAAAATGCTTAGACGTGAGGGTGCTATGATGATGATAGCCTCCACAGAGATTAGTGACAAAGATGAGTTGAAAAAATTATTGTCAGCTTCGCCTAGAATAGAAGATATTAACTACATAGAGCAGGTAAGCACAAAAACTCCATACAGACATACACAATCTGTATATAATTACAGAGCTTTTGAGTATGACGAGGCTCCTGAGGCGGAAGCAAATATAGTAGTTTTAGACTTTGGTGTAAAAACAAATATCTTAAATGAGCTAGTGGGTGCGAAGATGGGTGTTGAGGTAATTCCAAATGAGTTTAGTGCTCAAGACCTCATAGATAGATATAATAAAAAAGAGATTGATGGTGTTTTTTTATCAAACGGTCCGGGTGATCCGCTAGTTCTTAAAAAAGAGCAAGTAGAGATAAAGAGATTAATTGATGCAAAAGTACCGATGTTTGGGATATGTTTAGGGCATCAACTTCTCTCTATAGCGCATGGTTACGATACATATAAGTTAAAGTTCGGTCACCATGGCGGAAATCAGCCTGTTAAAAACGTAAAGACAGGATTAGTCGAGATAACAGCTCAAAATCACAACTACAATGTTCCCGAGAATATAACAGATATTGCAGATGTCACTCATATAAATCTGTTTGATAACACAATAGAGGGATTAAGGTATAAAGACTCTCCAATTTTTTCAGTGCAACATCATCCAGAAGCTAGCCCCGGACCAAAAGAGAGCAGATATATCTTTAGTGAGTTTCTATCTTTAATAAAAAGATAAAACTCACCTCCTTCTACCTTCCCCTCCAATAACAGCAATTTGTTAATTTAGTGTTAATTGTAAACAAATAGTTAACTAATCTGTGAAAATTGTCTAAAAAATGTCATTCTTTAAGAATTTTCAAACATTTATACTGTTACTATGCTAATGTTAATTAGTTTAATAAATTTAGATCAATTTGATTAGACGTAATTGCTTTGAATCTTTAAGGAGGCTATATATGGAGAATCGTCCATTAGAGTACGACTACACAGTTGCTAAGATGTTTATGCTTACAACAATCATTTTAGGGATTGTCGGTATGCTCATCGGTGTAATATTGGCGTTTCAGCTTGCATATCCAGGGTTAAATTTAATGCTTGGAGAGGGTCTAGCCGAATATACCAATTTTAGTCGTCTTCGTCCGCTGCATACAGATGCAGTTATATTTGGTTTTACATTAAGTGGTGTTTTTGCTACATGGTACTATGTCGGTCAGCGTGTATTAAAAGTATCAATGGCAGAATCTAGATTATTAATGGTGCTTGGAAAGCTGCATTTTTGGCTATATATAGTTGTAGTAGCAGCAGCTGTTGTGTCGCTTTTTGCCGGTGTTACAAGTTCAAAAGAGTATGCCGAATTTGAGTGGCCAATTGATATCGGCGTAGTTGTGGTATGGGTAATATTTGGAATGAGTATGTTTGGTCTTATCGGTATCCGCCGTGAAAAATCACTCTATATCTCTGTTTGGTACTTTATTGCTACATTCTTAGGTATAGCAATGCTTTACCTTTTCAACAACATGGCAATTCCTACTATTTTAGGTACTGCTGCTGATGGTACAAGTGGAATTGGTGCATGGTATCACTCAGTTTCAATGTATGCCGGAACAAATGATGCGCTTGTACAGTGGTGGTATGGGCACAATGCAGTTGCATTTGGTTTTACAGTTCCTATTGTTGGTATGATTTACTACTTTTTACCAAAAGAGTCTGGGCAAGCGATTTATTCATATAAACTCTCTTTGCTTTCGTTTTGGGGATTGATGTTTGTTTATCTGTGGGCCGGCGGTCACCACCTTCTATACTCAACTGTTCCTGATTGGATGCAGACGATGGCTTCGATATTTTCAGTAATATTGATTCTTCCATCTTGGGGTTCAGCTATCAATATGCTTCTTACTATGAAGGGTGAGTGGCAACAAGTTGCGGCTTCTCCGCTTATTAAGTTTATGGTACTAGCTTCGACTTTTTACATGTTCTCAACACTAGAAGGTCCGATTCAAGCAATTAAATCAGTTAACGCAATAGCACACTTTACTGACTGGATCGTCGGTCATGTACATGACGGTGTTCTTGGTTGGGTTGGCTTTATGATTATGGCTGCACTCTACCATATGGCTCCGCGTGTGTTTAAGCGTGAGATTTACTCTAAATCGCTAATGACGGCACAGTTTTGGATTCAAACACTTGGTGTTGTTTTATATTTCACTTCTATGTGGATTGCCGGTATTACACAAGGTATGATGTGGCGTGCTCATGATGAGTTTGGTAACTTAGCTTACTCATTCATCGATACCGTTACTGTTTTACACCCTTACTATACTATTCGTGGTATAGGTGGTTTACTCTATTTGGTTGGTTTTTTAATGTTTGCATATAACATCTATAAAACTATGTCTGCTCGCCCTGTTGAAGAGCGTGAGCTACAAAATGCATCGCCTATGGGCGCTTAAAAGGAGGATAGTATTATGTTTCATTGGTTAGAAAAGCATCCGTTCTTTTTTGCGGTAGGTGTTTTTATAGTAATTGCTTTTGCAGGTTTAGTTGAAATTCTTCCTAGTTTTGCTCAAGCATCTCGTCCTGTAATCGGTACGGCACCTTACTCTACTTTAGAGTTAGCGGGTCGTCATGTTTATATTAAAAACAGTTGTAATGCTTGTCACTCGCAACTTGTTCGTCCATTTAAGTCGGAGACTGACCGTTACGGTCACTATAGCTTAAGCGGTGAGTACGCTTATGATAGACCGTTCCTTTGGGGCTCTAAGAGAACCGGACCGGATTTGATGCGTGTAGGTAACTACAGAACTACAGATTGGCATGAGAACCATATGATGGATCCTGCCTCTGTTGTTCCAGGCTCGGTTATGCCTGCTTATAGATGGATGTTTACAAACAAAGCTGACATAGATACAGCATTTGCGGAGCAGCTGACAGTCGCAGAGTATTTTCAAGTTCCATATAATCAACCGGTTCCTATGAAAGATGGATCTAGCGTAGTTGTAAAGATGGGAAGCAGTGTTGCAGAAGCTAATGCTATTGCTTTAGAAGAGGCAAAAGCTATTGCGGCAGACATGAGAGATCAAGATGTCAAAGATGCGGTAGAGCGTGGCGAGATTCCTGAAATAGTCGCATTAATTGCATACTTAAATAGTCTAAAGTAGAGAGGTTTGTAGTGGATATAGCACAATTACAGGCTTATGGATACTTTACATTAACAATAGTTCTTGTTATAGCTCTATATAGCTATATATATCATCTTTATAGCAAGAAGAAAGATGTTGATGGAGTTGACTATGAGAGTTATAGTGATATGGCACTTAAAGATGATTTGGATGATACTCCGGTATCGCCTAAATCTGATGAGAAAGAGAAATAGGAGAAAGATATGAATAAGCTTTATCTTGGGGGAATCATATTTGCTGTATTGATGATGATACTGACATATTTATCTGTCGGTAGCTCAAAAGGCGGTCTAAATGATGATATCGTCAACGTACTTGCCATTACAGGAGCAATAGCGCTAGTAATAATTACCGTTTTTGTTGTAATTAAATATGTGCGTCAAATGCAAGTCGATACAGCAACAGGTGACCTCGCTGATGAAAATTGGGATGGAATAGGTGAATATAATAATAATATTCCTACCGGCTGGGGTATTATGTTTTTACTTACCATGATATGGGGTATGTGGTATTGGACGATTGGATATCCGGTAAATGCATACTCACAAATCGGTGAGTACAACGAAGATGTTGCAGTGCACGATGCAAAGTTTGAAGCAAAATATAAAGATATTGTAGGTGAGAGACTTATCGAGATGGGAGAGTCTGTCTTCTTGGCCGAGTGTAAAGTCTGTCATGGTCTCAGTGCAGACGGTATTGACGGCAAAGCTGCCGACTTAAATGTAAGAATAGAGAAGCAGACGGTAAAACATGTGATAGAGAACGGTTCAAACTATAAACTCTTAGGTTTTGAAATGCCGATGCCAAATCGTAGCGGTCTGATGAATGCAAACTCAGGTTATGCGCCAATTACAGATGCTGAGATAGATACGGTTTCTGCTTATGTTGCAAACGGTTTTAGCGGAGAGGGCGAAGATATATATGCAGGCACTTGTGCTCTGTGTCATGGTCAAGACGGCAGAGGTATTGATAGCATGGCTCCAAATATCAGAGATTATGATATAGCTTTAGTTACTAATGTTCTTACATATGGTAAAAAAGGTGCTATGGGAACTATGCCTAAGTTTGACAGACTTAATGATAAGCAAAAAGAAGCTGTTAGTGCTTATATCACTAGCATAAGTAAATAAGGAGTCTGGGATGAATGATAATAGAAGCATATTTTCTCTCGACGGCATAACAGGTATGCTAATAGCAACTATTTTGCTTTTGGCTATTTTGGCTGGATTAACTGTATGGGCAATAAATGTTCAAAGTACAAGCGCTGCAAACTTTTATGACATTAAAGATGAGCATCTTATACAGATGAGAAGCGTTGATAACGCTAAGCATTTAGTAGATGTGAAGTAAAGGATATATAATGGAAAAAATAATTTCTTGGGGTCTGGTAATAATGGCTCTTTATACACTTTACGCTGTTTTGACACCAAATCATCTATTTATAGGTTAGGAAATTTCATTGAAATTTTCAAGAGGGCTTGCGGCCCTCATGCTTGCACTGCTTTTTAAGACATCATTAGTAGCACAATATTTATATAAAGATGAACTGATTTTTAATCCTGCATTTAGTGCAGAGGTTGAAAAACTAGGTTTAGAGCTATATCAAAAAACGGGAATATCTTTAAGATTAGTAATGCTTAAAGAGTTGCCAAATGAGATGAATATAGTTGAGTATGAAAAAGAGTTGATGAAGGAGTTTAGTGAGCCTACAATTCTACTTACATTCTCAGAGAGAAACTCCAAAGTTGATATTTTAGCTAGTGAGACATCTTTATATGAATATTTTGACAAAAGACAGGTATTAAGTCCTGTCTCCTCTTCTGTTCAGGCATTTGTAGTTGCACTTTTGAGCATGAATTTTAGCGATATGAGCAGCGGCGGCACTATATTACCGCTTTTAGCTCAAAAAGCTAAAGAGAGTGAGCTATTAGGTAAGTACTCAGGAGCCATGTTTAACGGCTATGCCGATATTGCCGAGCAAATAGCAAAAAACAGAGGGGTAGTTCTTGAAAATGCCGTCGGAAGTGCAAACCAAAACGCTATTTTCCTTGTAAAAGTGTTGTTCTACGGTTTTATTGTTTATGGTATATTTCTCTATATTAAAAGAAAATTATATATTAGAAGGCAAAAAAATGAATCTAAGTAACGGCAGAGTTTGGCCTTATGCAATCGGAGCTTCAATTATATTCATATTCGGTGCTTGTGTAGCTACAATAGTTGTTGCAAATACGCTTCCGGTTGAAAAAAGCGATACCTACATGATGGGTTATCATGAGGCTGACGCAAAAGCAAATGAGATTTTAGAAGCTGCTGTTGAGTTTAACAACAACTACAAGATAGAGTATATTTCAGATAAGCTTGATTTGCAAAATAGTATTATAAAATATAGAGTAAGTGACCTCGACTCAAATCCTGTTAATGATGCAGAGATAAAAATTGTTATAACTAGACCAAATAACCATAAGTATGACCAAGAGCTAAATAATCCAAAAGTTCAAAACGGTATCTACAGTTTTGACTCAATTAAACTTGAGCAAGAGGGTAGATGGGATGTTATGGCAAAAGTAACCATTGGCAAACTACAAAGATTTTACAATGTTAAAGCAGACACAAGAGAGAGTAAAATTATAGAGTATTAGGTTATAATAAACCTATGAATGAATCTTTAACTGTACTTCCCTCAGCCCGTGCAATAAGAGAAAAACTCTTCAACATAGAGGGTTCAAGCCTCTTTTTACCAAACTATACAACCATGAGCGACTTTGTCTCAAAGCTCTCTATTGTCAAAGATTTTAAGACATTAGATGAAGATGGCAGAGTTATACTTTTGCTTGAGGCGAGTGACTTTAAAAACTTTACAAATCTTCAAATCCAACGAAACTTTTTCACTTTTACAAAAAACTCATCATATATACTAAAATTTTACGAAGAGTTAAGTGCAGAGATGTATGATATAAGCGTACTTGAATCTTCTGATATATATGGCGAGTATGAGGAACATATAGCGATACTTCAAGAGCTATATAGCAGGTATGAGCAGCTCTGTATGGATAAAAAACTACTCGATAAGATATTTTTACCAAAACTTTACACCTTTAATGAAGAGTATGTAAAAAAATATCAAAATATAGAGCTTCATGTAGATGGTCATCTCACAAATTTTGAACTATCGCTTTTAGATAAGTGTTGCGAGTTTAGTAGTGTAAATATCCTCTTTAGTGCAAGCCGATTTAACACGAAAATGCAGAAGAAGTTTTTAGAGTTAGGCATAGAGCTAGAGATAGGGTACAGCTACAAAATTTCTCTAAATACAAAAGAGATACTCCAAAAAGAGAGTATTGTCCAAAACAGTAGAGTCACATGTGAAGCATTTAGCGAACCTGCCTTGCAGGTTGCATTTGTCAAAAAAAAGATATATGACTTTGTACAAAAGGGCTACAGACCTGAGCGCATCGCAGTTGTTTTGCCTGATGAGAGTTTTGCGGATATATTAAAGATGTTTGATGAGAAATCAAACTTTAACTTTGCTATGGGAGAGCCTTTTAGCTCAACTTATATCTATGAGAAGTTAAGTGCTACATGCAAGTTTATAGAGCAAGACTCAAAAGAGAATGAGGCGAGATTAGATAGAGTCGGCGATGAGTTTTACATAAAGTTACGTAACATATACGCAAAAAAGAGCCAAGATGTAGATGTTTTAGAGTTTTTAAAGAGTTACAAAGAGAGTTTTTTCGGCAAAAGTGAGCTAAAGATTTATGAAGAGGAGCTTTATGCCTTTAAAAATATACTCTCTTTCATGAGAGATATGAGTGTAAAATCGGTTATAACTCTATTTTTGCAAAGGCTATCAAGTCGAACGCTCGATGATGTAAGAGGCGGGAAAATAACAGTCATGGGAGTTTTAGAGACACGATCGGTAGAGTTTGATGCAGTAATCATAGTTGACTTTAATGACTCAAATGTTCCAAAAAAGAGCGATAAAGATATGTTTTTAAACACAAACATAAGAGAAGCGGCAAACCTTCCGACAATGAGTGATAGGGAAAACCTTCAAAAACACTACTATGAGATGCTTATTAACAACACAAAAGAGGTGGCAATATCATTTGTAAAATCTAAAGAGAGCACGGCTTCGAGATTTTTAAAGCAGCTTAGTATAAAAGAGAGCAGTAGCCATGGTGAGCAGGGTTATGCAGAAGTGCTTTTTAATAGCGCAATCCCAAGAGCCATCAGAGAAGAAGATATAGTGCTTGAGTATAGCTTTAGGGGTAAGACGCTCTCGGCAACAAGACTAAAGACATTTCTAACATGTAAGAGAAAGTACTATTATAACTATGTTAAATCTATAAGAGAGCATGAGATACCCAAAGATATGCCGCAAGAGCATGAAATCGGCTCTGCCGTTCATAGTGCTTTAAAAGAGCTATATAGCAAAAAAAGTTTTTACGACAACATAGATATGCTCAAGAGAGATCTGCATACAGAGCTAAAGAGCGTTGCGGGAGAGAGTGAGTTTGAGAGATACCTTCTTGCTATACAAGAGAGAAGAATGGAGCTGTTTTGCGAAAATGAGATTCAGAGATTTGCAGATGGTTGGAGAGTAGAGATGTGCGAAGTGACTCTTCAAAGAGAGTTTGCAGGGCTGATGCTAGGCGGTCAGATAGATAGAGTCGATAAAAAAGGCAACGATATATATGTTCTTGACTATAAAACCGGCTCATACCCGCTCTACAGCGAGAAGAACTTTACAGAGGCTACAGATTTTCAGCTGGAGTTTTACTATCTTTTAGCAGGCACTATCGGCAATGTCGTAGGGTGCGGATATTATGACTTAAAGGAGTCTAAGATTGTAGAGGAAGCCCTTTTAGAAGAGAAACTCTCTCTTTTAGAGTCGCATATAAATGATTTGCTAAAGATTGAAGATGTAAACTTTAGCAAGTGCGAAGATGTAAAAAACTGCCTCTTTTGTGAGTACAAGATTATGTGTGGTAGAGAGTAATGTTTATAAATAACCTAGCTTATGAGGCGAGTGCTGGAAGCGGAAAGACTTTTATGCTTGTTGTTAGGTACTTGAGCCTTCTGTTTAAGGGTGCCGAGCCTTCAAAGATACTGGCACTTACATTTACAAACAAAGCGGCAAGCGAGATGCAGGAGAGGATTGTCTCTACATTAGAGGAGCTTGAGAGCAGAGGAGAGCTTGATGAGATTGCAAAGGTTACAAATCTCTCACGCGAGTATCTGCTTGAAAATCGTAAAAAAATCTTAAATGAGTTTTTAAACTCGCACACAAAGATTATGACAATAGATAGTTTTTTTACGAAAATACTTAGAAAATTCTCACTTTACGCCTCCTTGATGCCTGATTTTTCCACATTTAGCTCTCAACATGAATTAAAACTATTGGCTAGATTTTTAAAGGAAGTAAGTGTAGCAGGCAAAAGAGAGACGCTAATTACTCTCTCTCTGCACTCAAACAAGAGAGTAACAGATATATTTGGACTGCTCGATGAGTTTTATACCAAATCTCACGAGCTAGAGGGTATGGAGTTTAAAAAGCAAGATTTTAGGCAATTTGAAGAGGAGGCGATGCAGAGTCTGTTGCATCTTCAAAAGATTGTCGCTTCATGCAAAGATGCTTCCACAACAGTATTAAATGCCGTAGAGGCGAAAGATTTTAAAGAGCTGAGCCAAAAGGCATGGGTTGGCAGAGAATCTCTGAATTACAGAACCTTTTCAAAATGTTTTACTCCTGCTATGGATGATCTGCTCTTTGAGATTCAAGAAGCCGTTAAAAATCAAAACCAAGCACGTGAACAAAACTTCTTTTTTGCGATAAAAGAGCTTGTAGATATTTATGCAAAGAGCAAAAAAGCACTCTACATGGATGACAGCGAGCTTAGTTTTAGTGATGTCACATATCTGGTTTATAAAATTTTAAAGCTTCTTGATGATAGCCAATTTCTGTATTTTAGGCTTGATGCGCAGATAGAGCATATGCTGCTTGACGAGTTTCAAGATACTAGCATACTACAGTATGAGATATTAAAACCGCTCATAGAGGAGATAACATCAGGCAAAGGTACAAGTGAGGATGGCAGCTTCTTTTTTGTAGGAGATGTAAAGCAGTCTATATATAGATTTCGCGGCGGAGTGAGCGCACTTTTTGATGTGGTAAGAAGCGATAACGGTACACATGTCCAGAAGCTTTTGACAAATTATCGTTCACAAAAAGAGGTTGTTGAGTTCGTAAACATGGTATTTGAAGATAATATTAAAAACTACACTCCTCAACTAGTTCGCAGTGGGGCAGACGGCGGCTATGTAGAGGTCGTTCAAAACGATGAACTGCTTCAGGAGGTAGTAGTTCAGATTCAGAGACTTTTAGAGCTTGGGGCAGATGTAAATGAGATAGCTGTTCTTTGTGCTACAAACGGCGACGGCATAGAGGTTGAGAAGATATTACGTGCCAATAATATAGAGGTAGTGACAGAGACTACGACAAAGCTTATAAATCAAAATAGTATAAAAGCGATTTTGGAGTATTTAAAGTATCAATATTTTGGCGAAGATATCTACATGTACAACTTTTTTGCTCTTATTGCGCAAGAGATAAAGCCCATAAAAAGGGTTGATTTAAAGAAAACTAAGCTTCTTGGTATCGTAAAAGATATGATAGATGAGTTTAAACTCTTTAGCGATGATTTCAATCTCATTAGATTTTTAAATGCAATATCAAGATACAGTGATATTGAAGCTCTACTTTTTGAGTATGAGAGGCTAGATATAAGCGCCGCGGCTTCAGAGCTTAACGGCGTAAGAGTGCTTACCGTTCATAAATCAAAAGGGCTGGAGTATGAGCATGTCATAGTTCTAGACAGGCTTAAAAAAGCTCCGCCCTCACGTGATGCAATAATCTATGAGTATGATGGCATAGAGCTAAAAAATATCTATCTTCGCACAAAAGGAAGGGACGCAGTTGATAAGGAGTATGCAGCTGCCCTGCTAAAAGAGAAGAGTTTAATAAGAGAGGATAATCTAAACGCCCTGTATGTGGCATTTACAAGAGCAAGGGAGAACTTAATAGTACTCTTAAAATCAAAAGATTCTATGTTTGAGAATTTAAACCTTCGGCAAAATAAGTACGGGAATTTAAGGTGCAGTAAAAAACTTTATGTAGAGGAAGCAAAAGAGTCGCATAGGTTGGAGTATAAAGAGCTATACTATGGAACGCAGAGTGATATATTGGCTGTTGAAAAAGAGCATGAAGATGATATAAAAGCTATAAATTTCGGTATTGCGATGCACTACATGTTGGAGATGCTTGGAGAGTTTAATGAGAAAAGTATTGCCTATGCAAAAGATATGCTTGTAAATAAGTATGGGCATATATTAGAAGATGAAGAGATAGAGGATATTCAAAATAGGGTAAGAGCACTCTTACAGAGCGATGAATTTATCTCCCTACTAGGGGTCAAATGTTATAGAGAGAAAATATTAAGATACAAAAAAAGTATTAAGTATATTGATCTTTTAGTAAAAACAGATTCTGCAAAATGGAATATTATTGATTATAAAAGCGCAATCTCCCATCAAAAAAAGCATCTTAAGCAGGTAGGCTCATATGTTAAGGCAGTAAAAGAGATAACGGGTGATGAGGCAGAGGGGTATATCTGCTATCTATTGGCAGAGGGCATAAAAATTATTAAAATCTAGAGGAGAGTCTCTTAAAAAACCTCTACCCTATTTCGTCCGAGTTTTTTAGCATTATAGAGAGCCTCATCAGCCTCTGAAAACATTGTTTCATAACTCTCATGCTCTTGGCTGCGCATACTGTTAACACCTATACTTGTTGTTAGGCTTATGGTCTGTTCCTCAAACACTACCGCCTCTTGCTCAATACTCTTTCTTATAGAGTCAGCAACTTTTACTGCTGTATGCAAATCGGTCTCAGGCAGTATAATTACTATCTCTTCTCCGCCGTAACGCCCGATAAAGTCAGTCTCTCTTTGATGTTTTTTAATTCTAGCACTAACTTGTCTTAGTACTTCATCTCCAGCCATATGCCCGTAGGTGTCGTTAATCTGTTTGAAGTGGTCAAGGTCGATAATCATAACAGAGAGCTCTTTATCGTATCTTTTTGCTCTTTTAAACTCGGCTTCAAGGCTCTCTTCAAGATAGCCTCTGCTCCAAAGTCCCGTTAGAGAATCTGTTTTACTTAGAAGCTCTATCTCTTTTGTTCGCTGTTTTACCAGATGCTCTAGTCGCTCTTTTTCTGATCTAGACTGCTCAATTGCAGAGAAGTAAATCAGTCTTGAGGTTAGAAGTGCAAAGAGCAGGGCAATTACCGCAGTTACTGTAGCCGTAGTAAAGAGTCTAGTTTCATGATCTATGTAAGTTGTCGCATCAATGAGCAGTAAGAGTTTCATCTTCTCATTGTTCTCATGCATATGTGAATCAATCATGGTGCGGTATCTTAACTTCCCGTCAATCTTTACAATACTTGACTCAAAAGTATCTCTATCTTTTATCTTTGTTGAGATACGTCTGTTATCGCTGCTGGCAAAAACATTGTTATCTGCATCTATAATAGATATCTCTATGATACTTTTTGCCGATTCGATGTAAGCGTGTAAGAAATCATTTATATTTATCTTTTTAAGTATAGCCAGACTGTTTGTTATAGAGCCGTCCATAGATTTTAGTAAGTTTTGAATGTCAACTTCTCTTCTGAGAATGGAGAAGTTATCAGGAGATCCGTTTTGCAAATTATACTCTGATATATCAACAGCCAAATCAATAATCCCAATAAGCTTGTTCTCTAAATGTATAGGGTAGTAGATTGACATAACATCTACAAAATCACGAACCTCAAAAAAGAATGTATTTAACTTACGGTTGCCTTTTGTTGCTTCAATAAAACTCTCTGATGTTAAAACTTTTCCTATCTCATCTCTAAAGATTGAGTTTTTGATTGTACCGTCGGGCTCAATATACCTAAACTCAAATATCTCCAGACCAAAAGAGACATCATTTACAAGCTTTTGAAGATTAATGGTAGATTTTATATCATGAAAACGCTCTATTGCCGAAGAGACTGAGCTGGCAATATTGAGAGAGTTATTGTGAAGCTGTGTTAGCAGAAGACTCTTCTGTGTCTTATAGTTGTAGTAAGATAGATAAGCTATGCCGACAACTAAAGAGAAGAGAATTAGCGGAACCGCATATTTTTTATTAAAAGAGAGCATTAGTGTCCTGTATTTGGATCGGCATTTTTATAACTATCATACGCTTTTTCAAAATCATGATAAGCTTTGTTCCAACGCTGAGTATGACAGCTTTTACACATATTTTCAAGGATTTTTGGGTTGTCTGCGCCCGCAAGAAAACCGCCCCCCGTGAATTTTTTAACTTCATTTTTTGTTTTATCTTTTGCCAAGGCTATATGAACATTGCCGGGACCATGACACCCTTCACATTGAACGTTTGCAAGCCTTGGAGTTTTTTCCATATCAATAAAACCGGTGGGCATAAGGTGTCCTGTGGAGTGACACATAAGACAGTGAGAGTTTTTTTCATTTCCGGATGTCACAAGACTCTCCATCGCGTGATCATGCGGATCTTGTTTTCTGCCTAAAAAGAAGTTTCTGTGGCACAAGCGACACTTTGAGTTGCCGACATAACTATACTCCCCCGAATTTATAGCATCATTATATGCTCTATCCCCCATAGATTGTTTTAGTGGAATCTCAGGCATAGGAGAGTTCAACTCATCAATAACTCTTTGATTCTCAACCGCATATAGATTTACAAAAAAAAGTAACGCTAAAGCAGCTGAGATTTTTTTAAAATAACTAACTCTCATTCATCATACTCTTTGATATTTATTAAAATAAGATAATTTTTACCTCTTTTTCATTATATCATTTTAAATATTGAATTTTTCTAAAGTTTAAATAGAACTCATAATAAAGAAAGAGGGGTAAGTAAATTCTAAACCTTAAAATAATCATAAATTAAGTTTCCTGTAAGTAAAAAAAGATATACTTTCGCCAATTAAACGGGCATTTTAAATGTTAATGTTAAGAAAATTACTTGAAAGGTTCAAGAATGAAATTCACAAAAATTGCAACTCCTGAACAAATTGATCAAAAATGGGTTTTGATTGATGCTGAAGGTAAAACTTTTGGTCGTGTAATTACTGAAGTTGCAACTATACTTCGTGGTAAAAACAAACCATGTTTTACTCCAAATATTGACTGTGGAGACTATGTAGTAGTAGTTAATGCTTCAAAAGCAAAATTCAACGGTCTTGGCAAAATTGCAAATAAAGAGTATTTTTCATACTCCGGCTACTTCGGTAGTACAAAAAGCGTTAAGATGACTGAGCTTTTAGAGAAAAACCCTGAGAAGCTTTTTAAGCTTGCTACTCGCGGTATGCTTCCAAAAACAAAACTTGGTGCTAAAATGCTTAAAAAATTAAAAATTTATGCAGGTGCTGAGCATCCTCACACTGCACAACTAGCTAAGTAAGGAAACCAGATGGCAAAAATATATGCAACAGGACGTCGTAAAGCGTCAATAGCAAAAGTATGGTTAACTCCAGGTAGCGGAAATATGACTATAAACGGTCTTTCAATAGATGCATGGTTAGGTGGGTTAGAGGCTAAAAAACTTCGTGTTAAGCAACCTCTTGCACTAACTAAGCAAGATACATCTGTTGATATCGTAGCAACTACTTTAGGTGGTGGTTTCGGAGGTCAAGCTGACGCACTTCGTCACGGTATATCTCGTGCATTAGTAAAATTTAACCCAGAGTTAAAAGCAATCCTTAAACCAGAAGGCATGATGACTCGTGATTCACGTGTTGTTGAGCGTAAGAAGCCAGGTAAGCGTAAAGCACGTCGTTCTCGCCAGTTCTCTAAGCGTTAAGCTTCTCTTTGAGAAAACGCTAGTTTTAAGAACAATTTTCCGGCGCATTTTGTGCCGGAAATATCTCTCTATCTTTATTTATTAACACTCTCCTATATTTTACTTTGGTATAATCACTCAAAAAAAGAGTACTTTTGCGCTATTTACTACTAATTTTTGTATCGGTTCAAATTTTTGCCTCAACACTTCATTTGGCGACATCAGCAAATCCATCAAGATTAAACCCCATATTGGCAACTGACTCTAGTTCATCTGAAATAACCGGATTTTTATTTAACGGACTTGTAAAATATGATAAAGATTTATCAACAATAGTAGGAGACTTGGCAAAAGAGTTCTATTTTGAAGATGATAAGACTCTTATCTTTAAGCTTCGCAAAAATGTAAAGTGGCATGATGGCAATCCTTTTAGCGCAAAGGATGTAGTTTTTACTTATGAAGTGCTAATATCACCACAGATAAGCTCCCCGTACAGCTCCAGTTTTAGATTTGTTCAGAGTGTAGAAGCGGTTGATGACTTTACTATCAAGGTAAAGTATAAAGAGCCTTATTTTAAGGCGCTAGAGACTTGGATGATGGGCATATTGCCACAACATGTGCTAAGAGATGAGCAAAATTTGATGAACGCTTCATTTAATACAAATCCCATAGGTACGGGAGCATATAAACTTGAGCAGCTTGAACACTCTAAAAATATCATATTAGCTGCCTTTGATGACTATTTTGAGGGGCGCGCTAAAATTGATAAAATCTCCTTTCATGTTATAGCTGACCCAATGACACGATTTTTAATGCTAAAATCCGGGGCACTTGATGTAGGAAGTATTGAGCCTATGCAGTATGAGAGGCAGTTAAATGATGATTTTTTTAGTAAGTTTAATATATATGAAAATATCTCGCAATCATATACTTATCTGGGCTTTAATCTTCGTCATGAGAAGTTTAAAAATCCAAAAATCAGAGAAGCGCTATCTTTGGCAATTGATAGAGAGGAGCTGGTTAAAATTCTATTTTTTGGTCATGCAGAGGTTTGTACAGGACCTTTTCTACCGGCTAGCAAAGCGTTTAACAGCGATGTAAAAGCACCACTGCAAAATATAAAAAGAGCAAAAGAGCTTTTAAGCAAAGCAGGGTATGATGAAAAAAACCCTTTTAGCTTTGAGATTGTGACTTCAAACTCTAGTGAAATTAGACCATATGCCGCTCAGATACTACAGTACCAACTAAAAAAAGCCGGAGTAGATGTTACATTGAGGGTTATGGAGTGGCAGGCATTTTTAAATATGGTAGTTTTTCCGCATAAGTTTGAGAGTGTACTTCTTGGATGGGGACTCTCGCCAACACCCGACCCTTACATGTTCTGGCATAGCGACAACGATAAGCAGGGTGGTTTTAACTTGGTTGGGTACCACAACGATAAAATAGATAGAATGATTGAAGAGTCACAAAGCATGATAGAGAGTAAAGAGCTATCAGCCATATGGAGAGAGATGTTTAAGATAATAACAGATGAGAACCCTTACCTCTTTTTGTATATTCCAAATGCTATTACGACTGTAAGCAAAGATATAAAAAATATCCAGCCAAGCCCTAGCGGAATCTGGCATAACTATATAAAGTGGGAAAAAAATGATAATACTTTTTGATTTAGACGGAACTCTTATAGACTCAACAGAAGCAATATTGGAGTCATTTGAGCACTCTTTTGATTTTCACAAACTACCAAGAAGGGATAATGAGGAGATAAAATCTCTCATAGGGTACCCACTTGATATTATGTATAAAGAGCTTGGGGTAGAAAAAGAGAGTATTTCTGATTTGATTGCTACGTATAAAGGACACTATAGAGATATTTCAACTCAAAAAACAGTGCTTTTAAAAAATGCAAAAGAGGCAATAGAGCTAGCAAGTCGGTTTGCAACGCTAGGAATTGTGACGACAAAAACAGGGCACTACTCTAAGGTACTAATGGAGCATTTTGGCGTCATGCATCACTTTGAAGTGTTAATCGGCAGAGAGGATGTAGAGAATCCTAAGCCACACGCAGAGCCTATAACAAAAGCTCTGCAAAAATTAGATATAAAAAATAGAGAAGTATGGATGATTGGCGATACAAAACTCGACCTCATTGCGGCAAAAAGTGCAAATGTAAACTCCATAGGAGTTTTGAGTGGTTATGATAAAATAGAGACATTAAAAATGTTCACAAATGTTATATTGAATGATGCCTTAGAAGCTGCTATCTATCTGCAAAATAGGAAAAAATAACACACTTTTGCCTGTTCTTAATTAGGAGTAAAACATCAAGCTATTTTTAAGAACAACTTGTCTAGAATAAGGGGTAAAATAGAATTGAGAGTTCTTAATATTAAATACAAGGAGAGTTTATGCTAGAGATCAGATGGCATAGTCGTGCCGGACAAGGGGCTGTAACCGGTGCTAAAGGTTTGGCCGATGTTGTTTCTACTACAGGTAAACATGTTCAGGCATTTGCATTTTATGGTTCTGCAAAACGTGGAGCGGCAATGACAGCATACAATCGCGTTGATGATGAAGTAATAATGAATCATGAAAAATATATGAAACCTGATTATGTTTTTGTTATTGACCCCGCATTGGCAATAACAACAGATATAACAATAAATCATAAAGAGACGACAAAATATATAATCACTACTCACTTAAGCAAAGAAGAACTAATTAAAGCTCAGCCTAAGCTAGAAGGAAAAGAGGTTTACACCGTAGATTGTATTACTATTGCAAACGAAACTATTGGTCGCCCGATTCCAAATACGCCTATGCTTGGTGCATTTATGAAAGTTTCCAGAATGTATGAAATTGATTTTTTTAAAGATAGCATGAAGAGAGTTCTTGAAAAGTTACCACAAAAGATTATCGATTCAAATATGCTTGCAATTCAGCGCGCATACGATGAAGTAAAGTAAGGGATTTATTATGGCAAAAAAAGGATGGGATGAGTTTGAAATCGGAGCAATGCTGCGCACTTTCGACGGAAAAATAGACGATATAGCTGGAACAAGACAAGAAGATCGTGCATATTCACAAAATAGCTCTTATACTGCAAGTGTTGCTGATTGGAGATTGATTAAGCCTATATTTAACAAAGATTACTGTATTGATTGTCAATTTTGTTGGATATATTGTCCGGATGTTTCAATAATATCAAGAGATAAAAAGCTAATCGGTGTAGATATGGATCACTGTAAGGGATGTGGAATATGTGTTGAGGTTTGCCCTACAAACCCTAAATCACTTCTAATGTTCCCAGAGCAAGCCGATGAAGAGACAGAGATCGCTAATTGGCCTAAAAAAGATGAGGAGGAAGCGTAATGGCATTTGATAAGATGGAACTAAGAGATATCGAAGTTTGGGATGGAAACTTTGCTGCTGCTCAAGCAATGAGACAGTGTCAAATTGATGTTGTTGCAGCATATCCTATTACGCCGTCAACTCCTATAGTTGAAGGCTATGCAAAGTTTTTGGCTGATGGTTATGTAGAGGGTGAGTTTGTAATGGTTGAGTCTGAGCATGCTGCAATGTCCGGCTGTATAGGTGCAGCTGCTGCAGGAGGGCGTGTTGCTACAGCTACCTCCTCTCAGGGATTTGCGCTTATGGTTGAGACGCTCTACCAAGCTTCAGGTATGCGTTTGCCAATCGTACTTAATGTGGTAAACCGTGCACTTGCTGCTCCGCTTAATGTTAACGGTGATCACTCAGATATGTATTTAGGACGTGACAGTGGATGGATTCAGTTTGATGCATACTGCCCGCAAGATGCGTATGATTTGAATTTTATTGCATTTAAAGTTAGTGAAGATCATGATGTTAGGCTTCCATGTATGGTTCATCAAGATGGCTTCTTGACTTCTCATACAGCACAGGGTGTTCACACTTTAACTGATGACCAAGGGTATGGTTTTGTTGGGGAGTTCAAGCCTATGAACGATATGCTTGACTTTGAACATCCCGTAACTCATGGTGTTCAGACAGAAGAGGATTGGCACTTTGAGCATAAAGCTCGTCAACATAATGATTTGATGACAAAAGTTATGCCGAAAATCCAAGCAGCGTTTGATGATTTTGAAAAATTAAGCGGACGCAAATACAATATAGTAGAGAAGTATGATATGGATGATGCTGACGTATGTGTCGTATGTATGGGTACTTCGGTTGAGACTGCACGTGAAGTAGCAACGGAGATGAGAGCACAAGGCATAAAAGCCGGCGTAGTTGGAATTCGTGTAATTCGCCCGTTTCCGTTTTTTGAAATTAGAGAGGCATTAAAAGATATTAAAGCTATAGCAGCACTTGATCGCTCATCTCCGGGCGGTACTGTTGGAATGCTTTTTAATGAGATAGCAGGCTCACTCTATAACAGTGACTCAAAAGCACTCCTATCAGGCTATGTATATGGACTAGGTGGACGTGATTTAACTAAAGCTAATTTAGTTGCTCTCTTTAAAGAGTTACAAGCAAATGTTGATGCAGGTAAAGTAACTACACCTCTACAACAGTTTATCGGTGTTCGTGGACCGAAACTAGCATACCTATAAGGAGAAACCGTGAGTGAAATGAAAAAAATAAAAAACTTAAAAGAGTTTTCAACATCGGCTGACCGCTTTGAGGGTGCGAATCTTTTGTGCCCTGGTTGTGCGCACTCGATTATTGTTCGTGAAGTATTAAACGCAACAAATGATGATATGGTTTTATCAGCATCAACGGGATGTCTTGAAGTTTGTACGGCAGTTTATCCTTATACATCTTGGGATGCTTCTTGGATACATATTGGATTTGAAAACGGCTCAACAGCTGTTGCGGGTGCAGAGAGTATGTATAAAGCACTTAAAAATAAGGGTCGTCTAAAGCAGCCTGAGCGCAATCCTAAGTTTGTATCTTTTGCAGGAGACGGTGCATCTTACGATATTGGTTTTCAGTGGATATCCGGATGTATGGAGCGTGGACACAATATAATGCATGTTGTTCTTGATAATGAAGTTTATGCAAACACAGGTGGACAACGTTCAAGCTCTACTCCTATAGGCTCTTCTGCAACAACGTCACCGGCAGGTCGTGTCAGTTACGGTGAGAAGAAAAACAAAAAAGATATGGTAGCAATTATGGCTGCGCATGGTATTCCATACTCGGCACAAGTTGCTCCAAATAAGTGGAAGGATATGGTAAAGAAGATTCAGCACGGCTTTTCTGTTGATGGACCTGTTTTTATAAATGCAGTATCTCCTTGTACAACAGAGTGGAAGTTTGACCCTAAAGATACAATGCACTTAACGGATTTAGCAACTGACACTTTAGTATTTCCACTATATGAGATTATTGACGGGCATGAGTTAAACATTACATATAGACCAAAAAATGTAATCCCTGTTGAGGAGTACTTAGCTGCTCAGGGACGTTTTAAACATCTTTTTAAGGATGAGTACAAATACTTAATTAAAGAGTGGCAAGAGCGTGTAGATGCTAATTGGGCGTACTTACAACGTCGTGAAGAAGCTCGCGCTTAAAAAGCTTTTATCTTCGGCGCGCCTTGCGCCTAACTCAGACACGGCATACTTTAGTATAGCCTTTGTCTGAGTTAAACACAAATCACACCAAATCTAAAACTTTTCTTTTTCTGTAATCTCTCGAAGTTAAATTAAAATATTAAAACAGATCCGCATGTCCGAAAAAAATCTCCTGATTAGGATTTTTTCTTAAATCTTCTAATATCTTTTTTGCACGAATTTTTGTCTCTTTATCAAAATATATAAACATATTTCTTGAAAATATAAAATCAAATTTGCCAATATTTTTAAAATCCGGATCAAATAGATTTATGACCTTAAATGTCACTTGTGATTTGACTATATCTTTTAAGATATATCTGGAGTTCTCTTTGAGAAAATAGTTCTCCAATATGCTTTGAGAGAGATTTCGTATGTTTCTCTCATTATATATCGCTGCAGTCGCCTTTTGCGTTGCATCAGAGTTAATATCAATACCTGTAATATGAAAGCTATTTTGTGAGACACCTGCTTCTAAAAGGGCGATTGCGATTCCATAAGGCTCTTCACCCGTAGCAGAGGGCGCACACAATATTGAAACATTTCTATTTGCTTGTTTGACTAGTTTTACAAGCTCCTTAATCTGTTTAAACTCCCTATAGAAAAATGTCTCATTTGTTGTTAAGTAATCTACTAGAGCCTGCTTTAAATCTTTATCACTTTTTATCAGTTTTAAAAGCTCTCTAAAAGAGTATATCTCTCTTTGTTTGCAAAAGGTAGTAACTTTATTTTGCAAAATTGATACCTGTTTATCAAAGGTTACTCCGGTCTCATTTTTAAAAAACTCTGCAATTGGCAATACATCCGTATAGTCATATTCAATATTTTCTTCCAAGTTAATAGAAGAGGGCTCTTTTTTTTTAAAAAAACTAAACATTAGCTACAAAAATTCCTAATCTTCTCTTTAATCTCTGCTATATCTGAGATCTCTATATTATTAACACAACTTCTTGCTCTGCTTGGCATACCATCAACAATAGAGCTCTTCTCATCTTGAGTTATAGTTCTTACTCCTCTAAGAGCTAATTCTGCGCATCCGTTAATACCATCATCTCCAATACCGGTTAATATAACAGCTAAAATTTCGACATCTTCTATAAAAGGGACAAAGGAGTTAAAAACAGTATTTATATCGGGGTTGTATTTGTACTGTTTTGATGATTCAACGTTAAATCTAAAACCATCGCTCTCTTTTCTTACTGAGGTTATCCCATGACAAATATATATATTTGTGCTTTGAATTAAAGTGCTATTATCTACCATATTAACACTATTTAAACTAAGGGTTTGTAATCTTTTAGTAAAGCTTGGTATAAAATCTATTGACATATGTTGAGCTATTATAATTGCAGTATTGTTTAAGATAGGAAGGGATTGGATAATTCTTTCTATCTGCCCCGGACCTCCTGTAGATGCACCTATAAGAACTATTTTTTGTAATGTAGATATCAAGCAGACTCCACAAGAAGATCTTTTTTAGGTTCACAAAAGTAGTAGCCTTGAGAGTAGTCGATTCCTAGATTTTTTACAATGTTGAAGATTTCTTCACTCTCTACAAACTCTGCAACTGTCTTCATACCTAATTTTTTAGCAAAATCAACTATTGTAGATACAACAATATATGCATTTTTGTCTTTATCTATATTTTTAATAAGCGAGCCGTCAATCTTTAAGTAGTCTGCTTTTAGTTTTATGAGGTACTCAAAATTACTGTATCCTGTGCCAAAATCATCAATTGCAATCTTGCAGTTATACTTTTTGACCTTAGCTATAAAGCGCATTACATCTTCAAACTTCTCAATATACTCTGACTCAACTATCTCAAATACAATCTTTGAGCCGATATCGTATCTCTCTAGCATTATTATTATATACTCTGATATTTTATAGGCTCTGTGATGTCGTTTATAGATAGATTTATAGAGAACTCCACATTTTTATCTTTAAACATCTCAAATGATTGTTTGATTACCGTTTTTGTTATATTGAAGTACTCTCTAGTCTGCTTAGCGATATCTAAAAAGAAGTATGGAGATATGACTTTATCACCATCTATCATCCTAACTAAACACTCATACTTCTCGTATCTCAGGTTTGAGTTGTTTACAATAGGTTGATAGTAAGTAACAATATTATCTCTTTTAAAAGCATTTGAGAGTTTTTTGCTCCATTTTATATTATTTTCATACTCTTTATTTAAAGAGATACTATCTCTGTAAACAATAAAATTATTATTACTTTTTTTTGCAATTTTTAGCGCCATATTTGCAGTAGATAAGAGTTTGTTTTTATTTTTTTCAAAGGATATTCCGCAACTACATGAGGTTAATATATGCTCGTTTTGTATTCTAATTCCCTTTTTTATCTCTTTTAAAATAGCTTTTGCAATGTCCTCAAACTCTTCATTAGAGTATAATTTTGCAAGTATTACAAACTCATCGCCTTGAAGTTTATAAAATCTAAGATTGCTATTATTAAAAACAGTATTGTATATCTTATCGCTTAATGCTTTTATAACTTCATTTCCAAATGTATGTCCGTAAAAATCATTAATCTGTCTAAAGTTGTCAAGATTAAAAATAGCTAGTGATAAATCATCAAACTGTTTTATATCATTTTGAAGTTTTGTTCTGTTTGCATATCCGGTTAAAAAGTCTAGAGTTAAAGCACTCTTTATCTCTGTAATATTTGTTCTAACTCCGATATACTCTACAATATTGCCCTCTCTGTCGATTATTGGGTTTATAATCGCTTTAACCCAGTAAGAAGTTTTGTTTTTGTTTAAATTCTGCAACTCTCCCGACCATGGCTGCTTGAGAGTTTGTATAGTGTGCCACATAGACTTGAAAGTCTCTTTTGGAGTATCCGGATGCCTTACAATATTGTGCTGCTTGCCAATAAGCTCCTCGGGGGTGTATCCGCTTATCCTGCAAAACTCATCATTAACATAGGTAATTACCCCTTTGGCATCAGTTTTTGAGACTATAAAACTTCTATCAACAGCTGATTTATACTGCTCTAAAAACAAAAGAGAGTCGTCATGCTCTTGTTTTAGCTCGTCTGTCTTAAATAAAATCATTCTTATCGCCATTACCATCAAGACACTAAGAGCTATTATGCTGATGATTAAAAATGAAGAGAGCGCGACAATCTCATAAAAAGCCTCTTCAAGCTTGTCGTTTATTGTTTTAGTAACTTTAGCAAACAGAGCGTCCTCTACCTTCTTTAGAAGGTTTATACTTTTTGTAGATCTCTCAAACCAATCGTTAGGTTTTGTATCAAAGTGGGTTTGATTTTGTACCGTTTTGTCTATTATTGCAAACGTCTCCTCTACATCCGTACCTCTAAAACTATTGTAGTAAAAGGTTAAAACATCATCCGGAGCGATAGCCTGAAAGCTTCTGGTATCTATGTTATATACTTGTAAATTACCCGCAAAAGAGAAAAGAGAGGCGTTTGAGAAACTGCCATGTATAAAAACTTCATTTAGAGTTGCTCTTATCTGTCCTAATGCCTCTTTAGCCGATGATAGACGCGCATATGCTTGAATAATATTTCTATTTTCTCTATCGTTTATAGTAGCTGGTATAGTTTTTGTAAAACTAAGAAGGGTAGCTATCTTTTTAGTGTAGTAATTTTTAGCATCAGTTGTCGGTATATTAAGCAAGAAGATAGATTTTCTGTTTGATTTTATATCGCCTAAAATATCCATAATATAGCCACTATCGTTTTTGGTACGAGAGTATGTAAATTTAGCATTTTTAATTGCATTGTCTAGGTTATTCATGGCAGACATGAGTTCGCTGTCTTGGGTGTTTAAATTTTCACTAGCTATAAGCCCCGTTATAAGCCCACGTTCAATTTGCATAAAGTGAATTACTCTAGAGATAGCATGAGCCTCTATGATGCGATTTTTTGTACTTTGTAGGTTTTTTTTGTCATCAAATAGTTTAAATAAGAGCATAAATGAGAGTATCAATATAAAAGATATAGTCGTAATTAATAAAAGTAGCAACTTTGATTTTAAATCTAATTTTATAATTGGTATTTGTCGCCAAATTTTCATAGGAGTCAATCTTTTATTTTTTTTAACATTTTAGGTAAATTTGCCAAATTTGTCAATCTAAGTCAAGTCGCCAAAGTCTCCTTTTTATGGGGCTTTGACGGGAGCCGTTAAACTAAGTTCTAAAACTCTCCAACTTTGCGTGTAGCTCATCCGTCATAGAGTTTAGATGCTCTGCCGCGGCTGCAATCTCTTCGACGTTTCTTGCATTTTTAGAGGATATTTCATTTATT
>Ga0172382_10001174_pt1 | contig 47609 bp, 49 predicted proteins | sample Leawel138RmetaG_FD_122245 | JGI IMG/M metagenome (GOLD analysis project Ga0172382, IMG submission 122245) | Leachate microbial communities from a municipal landfill in Southern Ontario, Canada - Leachate well 138R metaG | ecosystem: Engineered > Solid waste > Landfill > Unclassified | place... | reverse complement strand
GAAGACAGTGAAGTCTGTGTGATCCGTCTTGACGACATGGACAGGCTTTCCTTGCATATCCCCATGCTCCAGCAACAGTTCCGCCGGCTCATGAGCAAGGAAATCAACCGTTCTCACATGCTGATCATGTCGCTCGGAGCCTTGCGCTCAGAACAACGACTGGCTGCCTTCTTGCTCAACCTTTCGCACCGGCTGTCGACCTTGGGCTATTCGCCGTACGAATTCGTCCTACGCATGAGCCGAGAAGAAATAGGCAACTACCTGGGCCTGACCCTGGAAACCGTCAGCAGGCTATTTTCCCGCTTTGCCCGTGAAGGCCTGCTGCAAATTCGCCAGCGCGAAGTCCACATCGTTGACATGCCGGCCCTGAGAGCGTTGTCAGGCACTGACTGTGGATGAACCCAGGCAACCCCTGCCTAATTGATAGGTTCGCCGAACTCATCGTATTCCTGCCCTCGGGGCGCTATATTGAGCGTCAGGGTGCTGGATAAGGCCGCCATGGCCCAGAAGAAGAAGAAACCGACCGTATAGGCCTGTATGCGGCTAGCCTGCACGTGCCCGAAGATCACGATGTCCAGCGGATCGATGAACGCAAACACAAAGAACGTCATCATTGCTGCAGCCAGGAAGGAAGGCCACAGTATCCACATCAGCGAACGCCACTTCATAGCACGGTCTCCTACGTAGTCAATGGTGGGCTTCAGCTTCAATGGAGGGCTTCGATACCACCAGCCCGCGCTTGACCCCACCGTCTCGAATTTCCTGGTCGCTGAAATTAGCGAAGGCAAGGTAGATGGTTATGCAGCAGCCCACGATTGCCAATGCCGGCCCTGCCATCAGAATCCATGGCCAGGGTTCGCGGTACCACGGCTTCCCTTCCTCTACTTTTTTCATGTTACACGCCTATTTGAAGATTGAACATCATAAAGCGCAGCCGTGTCCCCCGCCAGGGACATAACCACTCTTCACAACAGCGCCGGACACCGAGACCCGTGGGGAACGGAATCCGGCCTGCAGACCATTGTGCCCTGAAGTGTGGTCAATTGGGCACATAGAAACTGGAACGCTCGACCACAAGCACTTCCCTGCCCTCGCCCGAACGGGCATCAGCACGGAACTCGATGTCATGCAAACCAGGATCAGCCTGACCCACCGGCACCTGTACGACGATGGGAACCAGGCGGTTGGACGCCGGATCAATCTGCACTGTTGAACTGAAACCATCAGCCGTGGTGACTGTGATCTCGGGGATGCCCGCAGCAGACAGCGACAGAGAAAGCGCTTCTTCCGAAGTGTTGATGATCTGCAGACGATATACGTTCTCGATCATTCCCCCAGGTACTTCACGGCCCAGCACGCCGCGATCACGAATCACGTCGACCCGCAAAGTTGTACGCGTAGCCAGAGACACCATGAAAGCGACGAATATCGCGGCCAGTATGCCCATGTACACGAGAGTACGCGGCCGCAGCACCCGTTTACGTACCTGCGGCTGCGTCAGGCCTTCTTTAATGGCATTGCCCGAGGTGTAGCGGATCAGCCCCCTCGGGTAATCCATTTTGTCCATAACCGTATCGCAGGCATCCACACAGGCACCACAGCCTATGCACATGTACTGCATGCCTTCACGGATATCGATGCCTGTAGGACAGACCTGCACACACAGGCTGCAATCCACGCAATCGCCCATGCCGGCTTCGCGGTGATCGATGCGCCGCGAGCGGCCCCCACGCGGTTCGCCCCGGACATAGTCGTAGGTGACCACATACGTGTCCTGGTCGACCATCACGCTCTGGAAGCGTGCGTACGGGCACATGTACTTGCAGACCTGCTCACGCATGAAGCCGGCATTGCCCCACGTAGCAAAGCCGTAGAAAAACATCCAGAACCATTGCCAGAAACCCAAGGTACCGGCGAAAACGGCAAGAAACAGCTCGCGTATGGGAGCGAAATAGCCGATAAAAGTGAAGCCCGTCCAGAGTGCAATCAGGATCCAGAGAACATGCTTGGTGGCCTTCAGGCGGAGCTTGCGCCCCCCCCAAGGAGCTTCATCAAGACGAATGCGTGCGAGGCGGTCACCTTCGACCTTGCGCTCCACCCACATGAAGATTTCGGTGTAGACCGTTTGCGGACAGGCATAGCCGCAGAACAACCTGCCGGCCAACGCTGTAAACAAAAACAGGGCAAAAGCCGAGAGAACCAGCAGGACAGTCAGATAAATGATGTCCTGCGGCCACAGCACCATGCCAAAAATGTAGAACTTGCGGGCGCCCAGATCAAACAGGACCGCCTGGCGATCATTCCATTGCAGCCACGGCAGCCCATAGAAAATGAGCTGGGTGAAATACACCAGCGCTACCCGCCACTTGGCAAAATAGCCGGTGACCGAGCGCGGGTAGATCTTGCTGCGCACATCGGCCAGGGCTTTTTCAACGATGGGAGAGGAACCACCGCCCGGTCTCGAGATTGGTTGCGGTTGCCATTGCGGCGCACCTGCGTCACCTTCGTTACGGGGCCTGACGGTGGGTTCCTGACTACTCATCGTAAATCACTGCCTATAGTAGGTTGGAGAAGCTTCAATTAGCTGAGGCGACGGCGCTTCCAGGGTTGTTCGACAACCCCCAGACCCACGCAGCAAGCATGCGGATCTGGTCTTCTGTCAGAAGCGTCTTCTGAGGGGGCATGATGTTCTCACGCCCATTCAGAATCGTTTGAACAATGGACGCTTCCGAACTGCCGTATAACCAAACGTTATCCGTCAGGTTGGGCGCGCCCAAGGCCGTATTGCCCTTGGCATCCGCACCGTGACAGGCCACGCAGAAGGTGTCGAAGTGGCGTTTGCCGGGAACAATGCGCAGGGGGTCATGAGCCAGACCGGAGAGCGAACGCACATACTGCGCGATATCGGAAGCCTCGGCAGGCTTGATCTGCGCACCCCAGGGAGGCATCATGCCGTGACGACCTTCCGTAATCGTGTGCGTGATCTGTTCGGGCGAACCCCCCCAGAGCCAGTCGCCATCCGTCAGGTTGGGGAAGTTGGCAGCGCCGCGCGCGTCAGAACCGTGACACTGTGCACAATTGTTCAGGAACAGCCGCTGGCCGATTTCGCGAGCGGAGGCATCCTGAGCCACTTCTTCGAAGGACATTTCCTGATAGCGGGCGTAGATCGGCTGGATGCGTTCCTGCAGAGCCAACTGGTCGGCACGCACTTCGCGGGCAGAACTGTAGCCGGTCGCACCCGGGCCAAAGCCCAGCGCGGGATACAGAAGGAACATGCCCAGCCCAACCACGCAAAGCAGGACGAACATCACCGTCCACCAGCGTGGAATCGGATTGTTCAGTTCGGTAAGGTCACCGTCCCAGACGTGGCCGGTATCTTCGACCTGATCAATCTCGCGCTTGAGCCACGCACGCTGCGAAAACAGCAGCAACAGGCAAAACACAACCCCGCCGATCGAAAGGATCGCAATCCAGTAGCTCCAGAAGCTACTTACAAAATCGTTCATGGAAGCTCCTAATTCTTTTTATCCGTAGCGTCTTCGTCAGGCAGCGCGAAGGGCAGCATGGAAGCCTCGCGATTCGCCTCGGATCGGCCGCGTGAAAACGCCCACCAGCAGATACCGAGGAATGTAGCCATCGCCAGAATGGTGGCGATCCCGTTTATCACAGCGATCATTGCTCGCCCCCTTGAAGAACGGCCCGTGCAGCGGCTTCTCGGCCGGCCACACCCAGACCTTGCAGATAAGCGACGATCGCGTCTTCTTCCGTCTTGCCGACCAGGGCTTCCGGAGCAGCAGCGATCTGTTCATCGGTGTAAGGCACGCCTAAACGGCGCAATGCACGCATACGGGCTTCGACATTCGTACCTTCCACGGTGTTGCGCTGCAGCCAGGGGTAGGCCGGCATGTTGGATTCGGCCACCACTGCGCGGGGATCGCGCAGGTGAACGCGATGCCAGTCGTCGGAGTAGCGTTCGCCCACACGCGCCAGATCAGGACCGGTGCGCTTTGAGCCCCACAGGAAGGGATGCTCGTACACGCCTTCACCTGCCAGTGAGTACGGGCCGTAGCGCTGCACTTCGGAGCTCAGCATGCGAATCTGCTGCGAGTGGCAGCTGACACAGCCTTCGCGTATGTAGATATCGCGCCCCACCAGACGCAGCGAATCGTAGGGCTCGACGCCCTCGGTCGCCACGGTGGTGGAGTGCTGGAAGAACAGCGGCACGATCTGCGCCAGGCCGGCGAACGAAATCACCAGAACACTGAGAAAGATCAGCCAGCCGGCGTTGGTTTCCACCAACTTATGTGAAAAGAACTTGGTTTTCTCTTGCGCCATTTTTGAAACTCTCCTCAGGCAGTGGCGGGTGCCGCAACCGTCGGCGGTGTACGCAGGGCGGGATCGCGCGCATCGGGGCTGTACAGCGGGACTTCGGGATTGACACCCTTGGTACCTGCACGCACCGTCATGATGGTGTTCCAGAACATGATCACGACGCCGGTCAGGAACATCAGACCGCCCAACAGACGAATGGCGTAAAACGGATAGGTCGCCTTGACCGCTTCCACGAAGGAGTAGGTCAGCGTGCCGTCCGCACCTGTGGCACGCCACATGAGACCTTGCATCACGCCGGCAATCCACATGGCGGCGATGTAAAGCACCACACCAAGGGTCGCAACCCAGAAGTGGACTTCGATGGCCTTCACGCTATACATCGTGGTGCGACCGAAAAGGCGTGGAATCAGGTAATACAGCGAGCCGAAGGTGATCATGGCCACCCAGCCCAAAGCGCCTGAATGCACGTGGCCCACAGTCCAGTCGGTGTAATGCGACAGCGCGTTCACTGTCCGGATGGACATCATGGAGCCTTCGAATGTGGACATCCCGTAGAAGGACAGCGCGACCACCAGGAATTTGAGTATGGGGTCAGTGCGCAGCTTGTGCCATGCGCCGGACATCGTCATGATGCCGTTGATCATGCCGCCCCAGGAAGGTGCCAGCAAGATGAGGGACAACGCCGAACCCAGATATTGGGTCCAGTCAGGCAGCGACGTATACATCAAGTGATGCGGCCCCGCCCACATGTAGGTAAAGGCCAGCGCCCAGAAGTGCACGATGGACAGACGATATGAAAAGATGGGGCGTTCGGCCTGCTTGGGCACGAAGTAGTACATCATGCCCAGAAAGCTGGTCGTAAGGAAGAAACCTACGGCATTGTGCCCGTACCACCATTGCACCATGGCGTCCTGTACGCCTGCGTAGGCTGAATAGGACTTGAACAGGGTGACCGGCATCTGCAGATTGTTGAATATGTGCAGCACGGCAATGGTCAGTATGTACGAGCCGAAAAACCAGTTGGCTACATAGATATGCTTGACCCGGCGCTTCACGATCGTACCGAAGAACACCACCGCATACGAGATCCACACCGCAGCGATCAGGATATCGATGGGCCACTCAAGTTCTGCGTATTCTTTGGTGGATGTCATGCCCAGTGGTAGCGTGATCACCGCCGCAACGATGACGAGCTGCCAGCCCCAGAAGGTGAAGGCTGCCAGCTTGTCAGAGAACAAGCGTGCCTGACTGGTGCGCTGCACCACATAATAAGAAGTCGCAAACAGCGCACTGCCGCCAAATGCGAAAATCACCGCATTGGTATGCAACGGCCGCAGGCGGCCATAACTCAGCCACGCTATATCAAAGTTCAGTTGTGGCCAGATTAGCTGCGCGGCGATCCACACGCCGACAGCCATGCCTACTATCCCCCACACCACGGTCATGATGGCAAACTGCCGCACCACACCGTAGTTGAAGACTTCAGGCTGTTTTCCGAACGTATCGGAAGTACCCATGAGCTTCCCCTCAGTAAGTATAAAAAACAATCGCGTGCATGATCCCGCATGACTCGGCCCGAAGCCTTGATCTGCATCAATGCCACATCCGTCAATTTAGGCTTGATGTTTCCACGCCACAGACCCTGAAGCCGACCTGAACGACATCCGCCTGCTACCGTTACGCAGGCTACGCCCGACTTCCGCTAGCTTCCCTTTTCCCGTGACGATGAATCCGGTGTTTGAGGCCGGTCATCGTCCTTGAGAATGGATTCCCCACCCTCGTTGGTGTTATCGAACTGGCCGGCGAAAATCGCCCACCAGAACAATGCGCCGATCAAGATCACGAATACCAGCGCGATCGGGATCAGCAGCAAGAGGGAAGATGTCATGCACCGCTCTGGGCGACCGTAGTCGACCAACCCGCAGAGGCGGTACGAAGCTGCTGCCTGTACATACGCCAAGCATTGCCGGCGACGGCCATGGAAGACAGCAGCATACTGATCGCCGCCACCCACGGCGACACCAGGCCTATGGCCGCAAGCGGTGTCATGAGCAGGTGCCATACAACCGAACCGTACAGGTTCTGACGCGTGACACGCGTTGCAAGCTGCACCAGCTGAGTGACATCGGAATCGGATACAGGCCCGCGCGCTGCCAGACTGGCATGCGCAGCGGAAACTGTTGAGGGAACAGCCATGGCCATGGCACAGGGACAGCTCATGACAAACATGGCGACCATCACGGGAACGGCATGGCCAGGATCAATGTAGAGCCACCATACAGCGCCGGCAACAATGGCCAGCGCAACCTGTATGGCGACAAACCAGAATGCCAGCCGATTGGCACGTTCGGACATGGATGCCCGGAAAGCTTCGATGGCAGCATGGGCCCCACCGGCTTCGACAGACTGGCGGGCACAGAGCTCAAGATAACGGGCTGTCAGAAGAAAGGCCACGAACATCGCGACCGAATCGAAATAAACTTCGCCCACGCCCACCCAGGTGGTGTGGACGCTGGGAATGAACGCCACCGCGATACCGAGGGCAACGGGGACATCCATGGATACGCGCCCCTGAGCGAGGCGATTCAAAGCCCCGGACCACACGGGCTGCGCACAATAGAGCACAACGGGAACGGTAATGAGCAGACTGACCCAGTTCATCAGAATGATGGCCTGGTCGAGCAATTGTAGATTTTCGGGAGCCATGCCCTCGTGGCGCAAGTACCCCGGAAACGCGAACATCATGACCTGCATCATGGCCAGCCATGCCAGGCCCAGCCGGGCAAGCATATGCCGACGCTGATGTCGATCTGTGTCGGACAACGCCTGTGGGGTGGAGAAGAGGGACATCGCGCGCATGGCTCAAACTATAGCGCCCGCCCCCTCCACTCCACTTGATCTAGATCAATGAAGCCTTAGTCATCAAGCATGAGCCTGCTCGAATTGAGCTTCTTCGGTGGAGCCTGTGAGCGCCGTGGTGGATGCATCGCTGCCTTCGATAGCCTGTGTCACGGCATCGAAGTAGCCGGTCCCCACTTCGCGCTGATGCTTCACAGCCGTAAAGCCGAGGTCGGCAGCGGCGAACTCTTTCTGCTGCAGTTCGACAAACGCGCTCATTTGATGGCGGGCGTAGCCATGGGCCAATTCGAACATACCGTAGTTCAATGAATGGAAACCAGCCAGGGTGATGAACTGGAAGCGATACCCCATGGCACCCAGCTCGCGCTGGAAGCGGGCAATCGTATCGTCGTCCAGATTCTTCTTCCAATTGAACGAAGGCGAGCAATTGTAAGCCAGGAGCTTGCCCGGAAACTGACGATGAATGGCTTCTGCAAACTGACGCGCGTATTCCAGATTGGGCGTGGAAGTTTCACACCAGACCAGATCCGCATACGGTGCGTAGGCCAGGCCACGCGAGATCGCCTGTTCAATACCGGGGCGCGTGCGGAAGAAACCTTCTGCAGTACGCTCGCCAGTGATAAAGGGACGGTCAGTTTCATCAATGTCACTGGTGACCAGGTCGGCAGCATCAGCATCGGTACGGGCCACCAGCAAGGTGGGCACGTCCAGGACATCCGCCGCCAGTCGTGCCGCCACCAGCTTGGCAACGGCCTCGCGCGTGGGCACCAGCACTTTACCGCCCATATGGCCACACTTCTTGACGGCGGCAAGCTGATCCTCGAAGTGCACGCCCGCCGCACCGGCCTCTATCATGGCCTTCATCAACTCAAAGGCATTGAGTACGCCGCCAAAGCCGGCCTCGGCGTCCGCCACGATGGGCGCAAAGTAATCGATATAGCCGGCATCACCGGGCTGCTTGCCCTCCATCCACTGGATCTGGTCGCAGCGCGACAATGCATTGTTGATGCGTCGCACCACCTGTGGAACCGAATTAACTGGGTACAGTGACTGATCGGGATACATTTCCCCTGCAACGTTGGCATCGCCTGCCACCTGCCAACCCGAGAGATAAATCGCCTTCAGGCCAGCCTTCACCTGCTGCATGGCCTGGTTGCCTGTCAGGGCTCCCAAAGCATTGATGAAGGGCTCGTCATGCAGCAGGGCCCAGAGCTTTTCGGCCCCACGGCGCGCCAAAGTCTGCTCGACGACAAGCGAACCCCGCAGGCGTATCACTTCTTCGGCCGTGTAACCTCGCTTGATGCTCTGCCAGCGCGGGTCTTCCGCCCAGCGACGTTGCAGATTCCGGATTTCTGTTTCGCGTGTGCTCATGGTGTGCTCCTTTGATGTGAATAAAAAATGCTGAATCCATGAGCAAAAGTCTAAATGTTTGCTGCACTGCAAACGAGACTTTTATCTTATATAAGATAATGATTTTTTTCCTTATAAATCAACACCATGATGATCGTATTTCTCAATATGAAATCAGATTACTCTTGATGAAAATATTCACGCGGCAGTGCGCAATAGATTTTTCATATTACGAAATCAGCTTTTCATAGCGCGGAAGGCGACGGCTACAATGCCTCTTTCGCCTTGCCCTGGCTCGCCATGTCCGACCACCGATTGAATCAAGCGCCCCTGGGGCGCGAAGTCAGCTACCCCAGCACCTACGATGCTGGCCTGCTCTTTCCTATTGAGCGCGCCGTCAATCGCGGCAGCCTGCCCTATTCCGGGCCATGGCATGGCGCGGATATCTGGAATGCTTACGAAGTATCCTGGCTGAACCGTCGAGGCTTGCCTCGCGCCGCCATCGCCCGCTTCATCGTGCCCGCCGACAGCCCTCACCTGATCGAGTCAAAATCGCTCAAGCTCTACCTGAATTCGCTGAACGAGGAACGCTACGATAGCGCTGCGGACGTTGCCGCCCTGCTCAGCGCCGATCTCGGCAAGGTAGCCGGAGCCAGGGTGGAAGTGCAACTGAACGATGACCTGGCCACCTTGAAGGTTGCTTGCCACCCTTTGGCAGGCACCTGTCTGGATGATCTGGATGCACAGATCACACGTTATGAGCCAGACCCCAGCCTGCTGCGACTAGCGCAAGTTGGGGAAACCGTCACGGAAACTCTGGTCAGCAATCTGCTCAAGTCCAATTGCCCTGTCACGGGCCAGCCCGACTGGGGAAGCGTGCAGGTCCGTTACACCGGGCCGCGTCTCGACCCGACCAGCCTCCTGAAATACATCGTCTCCTTCCGCCGGCACACGGAATTCCACGAACATTGTGTCGAACGCATGTATTGCGATCTCTGGCAGCTTCTTCAGCCCCAGGCATTGTTCGTCATGGCCCGCTATACCCGGCGTGGCGGCCTGGATATCAACCCGTGGCGCAGCAGCCACCCTATGCAGGTCGAAGACGAACGTACACCACGGCAGTGAGTTCTACGGGCAATCCGGAATTTCACAGCCTGGTCATTCAAACCTTTCCCTAGAACGAAAGCACAGGACACCCCAATGACTTTGATCGACTGGTCCACAATTCCAACGGCCGCAGGCATGCGGGCGGGTTCCACACGCCAGGCTGTCTGTGCCGAAATGATGTCCGCAGTCAGGGTCGAAACCGCCCCTGACGCCGTCTTTGACGGAAAGACGCACTGGCACGAGAACGAACAAATGCTGGTCATGATTTCAGGAAACATCACCCTGAAGATCGACGATCGAATCGTGGAATGCAAGCCAGGGGACCTGGTGTTCTTTCCCCCGGGTTCTCATCATGCCGCAATCGGCACAGGGCCGGAAGGCGCCGTTTATTACGAACTCTTTGCGCCAGCCCGGCCAGATCAATTACCAGGCTGGATAGGAAAGTCGATTCTGAAGTATTGAGGTCTTGCTGCCGGCGGCGGGCACGCCAGGGCCTGTTCAGCGACCGGCTTCATGCCGCCCTGGCCCGGGCAGCTGCAACGCTGCCGACCCCGATGGCCAGCACGGCGGCCACCACAAAACTGGCTGCCGCGCCCATCCATGGCCCCCTTGTGAAGCCGGCATCCAGCATAAGGCCAAACGCCACCGGCGCAAGCGAAGCGCCCACATCCATGCCGGAATACACCAAGCCATAGACGGTACCGGTTGCGCCTTTGGGCGTCACACGCCGGATCAACATATCGCGCGACGGGTTTGATACCCCAGAAAAGAAACCGGCCAGGGCCACGAAGACCAATGCCAATGCCGGGCCGAACCAGCCGCTGGCCAGCAACATGAAGCACACGGCGGCCAGCACCAGGGTGATGAAAACAATGAATTCGCTACGCGGTGTGCTGGAAACCAGGAAGCCGCCGGCCACCATGCCCACCGCAGCGGTAATCATGTAACCGGACAAGGCGGACCCCGCCAGCACCTTATCAACGCCATAGACGGTGCCAAGCATGGGAATGGTGTAATTCTGAATCGCCGAAAGGGAAATCGACGTGCAGGCGAAAAACAGAAAAGCGCCCCATAGCGCGGGCTGCCGTATCAATGTATGCAAGGTGCGGCCAACACTTTGTTTGGACAGATCGGCTTCTGACTGCCGCGCACCGGCTTGTGCACTTTGGCTGGTCACAGGTTCGCGGCCGCCCGCCCCCTGCTCTTCGTTGCGGCCGGCCAGGAGGTCGCGGCCCAGCCAGGTCATGAAAAGAACCAGGGCAACCAGCACCGCCGCCGCCACTGCCGCCACCCGCCAGTCCGCAAGGTAAATGAAGGCAGCCATAAAGACCGGCGTAAGCGCCCAGCCCAGATTACCCGTCAGACCGTGGGTACTGAAGCCATGCCCCAGACGCTGCGGGCTGACCCGATGATTGAGAATCGAATAGTCGACAGGATGAAAGACTGAATTACCGATACCGCCGATGGCTGCCGCTGCCGCCAGCATGAGGTAACCGTTGGAAGCTGCAATCAGCAGCCCCGAAACCACGAAGCAGCTCAGGCCAAAGCGCAATACTGGCGCTGGCCCGACCCGGTCGACCACAAAGCCGGAGGATGCCTGCCCAATAGATGACACCAGAAAGAAGATGGAGGCCAGCAGCCCCAATTGAGCGAAGTCGTAGCCATACTCATTGGCCAGCGACAGGTACAGCGTAGGGAGAACGAGCTGAAAAAAATGGGAGCAGGAATGAGCCGCCCCCACCAGCGAAATAATGAGCCAGTCGCGCCGCCGGACAGCGGCAGTATCCGGAAACGCTGACAGGGCTTGGACCGACGCGCTCATGATTGCTGCCCCCTATTCGGCACGGGCCTGAATTTCAGGCCATGCCCGCTTGAGGTAATAACACATCGACCAGACAGTGAGGACAGCCGCCACGACGATCAGGGCCTGGCCGACCAGATCGGTGGGGATGCCATAAAGTGACTGCCCATACAGCAGACAAGGGATGGCCACCATCTGGGCGGCAGTCTTGAACTTGCCCAGGCGGTGCACGGCCACACTACCGCTGGCACCTATCTTTGCCATCCATTCGCGTAGTGCCGAAATGGTGATTTCGCGCCCGATGATGATGAGGGCGATAAAGGAATCAACACGATCCAGATTAAGCAGGATGAGCAATGCTGCACACACCATCAGCTTGTCGGCCACGGGATCAAGGAAGGCGCCGAAATTCGAGGTCTGGTTCCAGCGGCGGGCCAGCCAGCCATCGAACCAGTCTGTCAGGGCGGCAATAACGAAGAAGGCCGCGCCAACAAGATCGCGCGTGGATTCTGTCAGCCAGCTGGAGGGCACATAGTAGAGTGCGACGATCAGCGGGATCATCGCAATGCGCAGCCAGGTAAGGGCGATGGGCAGATTGAATGGCATAGTTGGAATACTACCTTATCGTGGTAATGCCCGGCTCATCGCAAGGCCTGATAGATGCGTTCCGCCAACTCTTCGGAAATACCCTCAACGGAACGCAAGTCGTCGACGCTGGCGTCCACAACCCCGGAAAAACCGCCAAAGCGGGCCAGCAGGCGCTGACGCCGCCGGGCGCCTATGCCTTCGATCTCTTCCAGCCGCGACACGGTACGTGCCTTGGCCCTGCGGGCACGCATGCCCGTGATGGCGAACCGATGTGCCTCGTCGCGAATCTGGGCCACCAACATGAGAGCGGCTGATTCCACCCCCAGGACCAGCGGTTCGCGCCCATCGGTAAAGATCAAGGTTTCCAGGCCGACCTTGCGGCCATCCCCTTTGGCCACACCCACCAGCACCCGTGTATCAAGACCCAACTCGACAAACACCTGGCGCGCGACTTCCACCTGCCCTTTGCCACCGTCAATCAGGACGATGTCTGGCAAGGGCGCATCGCCATCGGCCACACGGGTAAAACGCCGCGACAGAACCTGACGCATGGCCGCGTAGTCATCGCCTGGTGTGATACCGGCAATGTTGTAGCGACGGTACATGGACGGTTGCATGGCATGGTGCTGATAAACCACACAAGAGGCCTGGGTCGCTTCGCCGGCAGTATGACTGATGTCGAAGCACTCGATACGCAATGCTTCGAGCGAGCTTGCGTCCGTATCCAGATTCAGGATACCCGCCAGAGCAAGCGTGCGGGCTTCGCGCGCACCGGATTCGCTGAGCGAGCGCATCAGGGCGAGTTCGGCATTCTTCACGACCTGTTCCAGCCAGGTCTTGCGCAAGCCCTGCGGCCGAATGATGAGCCGTGCCTTCACCCCAGTCTGTTCGGCAAGCAGCCCGAGCAGTTCCGGATCCGGCAGTTTGTGCGAACAGACCAGCACCGGTGGCATGGTGGTATCGATATAGTGCTGAGCCACGAACGCCGCCAGTACATCCGCAGGGCTGTCATCCACGGTATGTGATGGGAAGAAAGCCTTATCCCCCAGATGCCGGCCACCGCGCACCATCGCCAGGTTGACGCAGGTCTTGCCCCCTGATGCTACCACCGCAATGATATCGACGTCATCCTTGCCGATCTGTTCCATGGACTGTTGCTGCAGCACCCGGGAAAGCGCGCCCATCTGGTCGCGCAGCAGGGCCGCCTGTTCGAAATCCAGCGCGTCGGAAGCGGCAAACATGCGCGCTTCTATATCCTTGAGCACATCATCCGCATGGCCATCCAGAAACTGGATGGCGCGGTCAACGTCAGCCTGATAATCAGCAGCCGAAATGAGACCCACACAAGGCGCCGAACACCGCCCTATCTGATGCAGCAGGCAGGGCCGCGAACGATTTGCAAAAACACTGTCCTCGCAGGTACGCAGCCTGAATACGCGCTGAAGAATCTGTATCGTTTCCCGTACTGCCCAACTATTGGGATAAGGGCCGAAGTAACGCCCGGCCCTGCTGGTCGCCCCCCGGTAATAGGCAATGCGCGGGTATTCATGCGCACTGAACATCAGATAGGGATACGATTTGTCGTCCCGGAACAAAATGTTGTAACGGGGCTTCAACCTCTTGATGAGATTGTTTTCCAACAGCAAGGCTTCGGCCTCGCTGCGCGTGACGGTGACTTCCAGGCGCGCCACGCGCGCCACCATATGCGCGATCCTGGGGCTGGACGGTGTCTTCTGAAAATACGAACTCACCCGACGCTTCAGGTCGCGTGCCTTGCCAACGTACAGCACCTCGCCCTGCGCATCAAGATGACGATAGACGCCCGGCAGATGCGGCAGATCAGCCAGAAATGATTTCAGATCGAATTCTTCGGGCATACTGATATTGCTTATCCTGCTGCAAAGCATCCCAGTCGGCTGCCGCTATCCGGGGCATCAGGCGGCGCAGCCGGGCCACGGATGCCGGTGACGGCGTAAGCTGCAGCCGCGCAAGCAGATCATCGGCCATGTCAGGCCGGTTGCACACCAAAACCATATCGCAGCCGGCCGACAGTGCCGCGTTTGCCCGCGCCAGAATGTCGCCCGCCACTGTGGCCCCTTCCATGGTCAGATCATCAGAGAACACCACGCCGTCATAGCCCAGGCGCTGTCTGAGGATTTCCTGCACCCAGACCTTGGAAAAACCAGCGGGCGCGGCGTCGACCTTGGGGTAGATGACATGGGCTGGCATGATGGACGGCAGCACCAGGTCACCCAGCCAGCCATAGGCTGCGGCATCCTCTTGCAAGATGTGTTCCAGTGCCCTGTCATCAACGGGGATCTCGTGGTGGGAATCAGCCTCGACCGCCCCATGACCAGGGAAGTGCTTGCCGCAGGCGGCCATGCCCACCTGTCCCAGCCCCTGTATGACCGCGCGCGCCAGCATAGTCACTACGGAAGGGTCGCGGTGAAATGCGCGGTCGCCAATCACCTTGCTGACACCATAATCGAGATCCAGCACCGGCGTAAAACTGAGGTCCACCCCGCAAGCCCGAAGTTCGGCTGCCAGGATAAAACCGACGGCAGTCGCCGCGCGCATGGCCCCTTGCTGGTCATTGCCCCAGGCCTCACCGAGTGCTCTCATGCTAGGTAGCGCAGTGAAACCATCCGTCCGGAAGCGTTGCACCCGCCCCCCTTCATGATCAACCGCGATCAACAGCGGCTCGTCGCGCAACTGGTGGATACTTGCGCACAATTCAGTAAGCTGACGCCGATCAGAAAAATTGCGGGCAAACAAAATAACGCCGCCCACCAAAGGATGACGCAGGCGCTGGCGCTCATGGTCGGTCAGGCGGTAGCCTTCGATATCCACCATGACAGGGCCTGGCGGCAGAGAAGTAAGGGATGCGTTCATGAAATGTGTCTCAGCGGCGGGAAGTTTCCGCCATGGATTCGACCACCACATAGGCAGCCACGATGTCGTGTTCGTCGGTCACCGAGACATGAGCGGTGCCGAAGCGTTCGGCATACCATCCGGCCAACGGCTCGGATAACTTCACGTAGGGACGGCCACCAGGGCCGTTCAAGGTCTGCATGCGCGACCAGGCCATTGGAGTACGCATACCCAGGCCGATGGCCTTGGAAAAGGCTTCCTTGGCAGCAAAGCGGGTCGCCAGATAACGTATGCCCCGGCGCGGGTCCCGGGCATAACGTCGATGGAAGACTTCGATTTCAGCCGGGCCGAGTATGCGCCGCACAAAACGCTCGGGATGGCGCTCGAATACCCGCTGCACGCGATCCAAGCGCAAGAGATCCGTACCTATGCCCGCAATTCGCGCTGCACCTGCCTGCGCTAGCATGACCCTGCCCCCATCCGTGAAAACCAACCTGCATCATACCTTGTCCATCTCGGTTCTGATCCGTAACCAGACACGAGACAGGCTGAGGTTCTTGATTCAACTTTTCATGTTTAATACAAGCTTGTTGATACTGATCAAGCTGCGGGACGCCATTCCGGGGCATGATGATACCTATGTGCCTGGTGGCCTGTTACAGCGCCGCCGCGCTACGCGGGCGAACCCGCGCGGGCGTGCTCAAACCTTTATGAAATGCTCGCGATAATGTTTGAGCTCGGCGATCGATTCATAAATGTCCGCCAATGCTTCATGGCGAGCGTGCTTGATGAAGCTGCGATAGACCTCGGGCTTCCAGCGCAGCGCCAGTTCCTTGAGAGTGCTGACGTCCAGGTTCCGATAATGGAAAAAAGCTTCAAGGCGGGGCATATACTTGACCATGAAACGGCGGTCCTGCCCGATGGTATTGCCGCACATGGGGGATTTACCGACAGGTACATGCTGCGACAGAAACTCCAGCATCCGGGATTCGGCTTCGGCTTCGCTTAGTGTAGACGCCTTCACCTTATCAATCAGCCCGCTCTTGCCATGCGTCGACTGATTCCATTTATCCATGGCATTCAGCAATTCGTCTGACTGATGCACGACCAGCACCGGCCCTTCGGCCACAAGCGTAAGGTCGGGTTCGGTGATGACTGCCGCCAGTTCGATGATGCGCTCTTTTTCCGGGTCGAGGCCTGTCATTTCCATATCGATCCAGACCAGGCGCTGTTCTTTGCCCACCATATAATCCTTTAATGAAAAAAGAGATTTTCGCATAAGCCGCCCATATGTTCACTTTGCTGTTCATCTCCTTCCTTCTTGCCGACGTGCTGCTGCGCCTGTGGCTTGCCTCGCGCCAGATCCGGCATGTACGCCGTCATCGGGACCACGTACCTGAAGCCTTCTCTGCGCGTATCGGGCTGTACAGCCACCAGCGGGCAGCAGACTACACCGTGGCCAAGATGCGACTGACCATGGTGGAACGCATGGTTGAAGCAGTGGTACTGGTCGGTTTCACCCTGTTGGGCGGCCTGCAGTTTCTCGACCTGACCATGGGGACGCTGTTCGACAATGAAATGCTGCGGCAGTTGATGTTGATCGCAGCCGTATTCGCCATCATGGGGGTGATTGGCCTGCCCTTTGCCGTCTATAACAAGTTCCGTCTGGAACAGCGCTTCGGTTTCAACCGTGTCACGCCCCGCCTGTTCATCATCGACTGTATCAAAACCTTGATACTCTCACTGATTTTTGGCATACCGTTAGCCGCCGCTGTGCTCTGGATCATGGGTAATGCGGGTACGGCGTGGGTATGGTGGGCATGGGGTATCTGGGTGGCGTTCAATATCCTGCTGATCTGGCTGTTTCCCACTGTCATCGCCCCCATGTTCAATAAGTTCACCCCGCTGGACAACCCCGAGATATCGGCGCGCATCAACCACCTGATGGAACGCTGCGGTTTTTCTGTGAAGGGCTTGTTCGTCATGGACGGCTCCCGCCGATCCGCCCATGGCAATGCTTATTTCACCGGTTTCGGCAATGCCCGCCGCATCGTCTTCTTCGACACCCTGCTCGCCCGGCTCAATGCTGACGAAATAGAAGCAGTGCTGGCCCACGAACTTGGCCATTTCAAACACAGGCATATTCTTCGACGCATGGTGGTGTCCTTTGCCTTTGCCCTGGTGTTTTTCCTGGTCCTGGGGTGGCTGTCCGGCCAGCTTTGGTTTTATGAAGGGCTGGGGGTCGTTCCTCAGTTCGGGCGGCCCAATGACGCCCTGGCCCTGATTCTGTTCTTTCTGACTGTGCCCGTATTCACTTTCTGGGTAACACCTCTCACGGCCTGGATGTCACGACGCGACGAATTTTCGGCCGACCGCTACGCCAGCAGTCAGGCTTCGGCAAGCGCCTTGGTTTCAGCTCTGGTCAAGCTTTATGACGACAACGCGTCCACGCTGACCCCCGACCCGTTACACTCTGCGTTCTATGACAGTCACCCTTCTGCGACACAACGCATAAAAAGCCTGCAAGATGCCGCCAGTACGTGATCACACCGACCCGCCCGCACATGGCTCCTCACCTCAACGGTACGGGCGCATTGTGTCTTCACACGGCCGTCACTATATGGTCGAACTCGAAGACGGCGAGCTCAGGAAGTGTTTCCCACGAGGCAAGAAAGGCGGCCCGGCAGTGGGCGATCATGTTGCCGTCACCCTGCAGGGCGAAGAAGGCAGCATAGAGCGCATACACGAGCGCAAGAACCTGCTCTACCGTTCCGACGAAATGCGCACGAAGCAGTTTGCAGCCAATGTAGACCTGCTATTGATTGTCGTGGCGTCGGAGCCCATGTTTTCCGATGACCTTGTCGGCCGGGCCCTGGTAGGCGCATGGAGCGCAGGCGTTGCACCGCTAATCGTACTGAACAAGGCCGACCTGGCATCAACCAGCGTCGCCAGGCAACGTCTGGAGCCCCTGCGACGGCTAGGCGTACCACTGGTCGAGATCAGCGCTACAGATATAGAAGCAACGCGGCGCACCCTGCAGCCCCTGCTTCAAGGGGGTTGCAGTCTGCTGCTGGGCCAGAGCGGTATGGGGAAATCCACCATTCTCAATGCCCTGGTACCCGATGCCCGGGCACATACACAGGAACATTCCCAAGCATTGGGCGCAGGCAGGCATACCACCACCGCTACCCGTCTTTATCACTTGCCTGACGACAGCGGCGTCATTATCGACTCACCAGGGTTCCAGGCTTTTGGCCTGTCTCATTTGGGCCCTGAAGAAATTCTGCTGGGCTTCCCCGAATTCACGACTCATACGGATCTGTGCCGGTTCTACAACTGCAGCCACCGCCATGAACCTGGCTGCGGGGTACTGGCGGCCCTAAGGAACGGCACGATTGCAGCCGAGCGCCATGCCCTGTATGAACGCCTGCTTGCCGAGCACGAAACCCGCAACACCTATTAAAAAGCAACCCACCCTGGTGGCCGTTTTATTTGGCGGTAATACCCGAAGCCTCGACTGCTGCCAGATAATGATAAAGATTACGAACCAGTGCTGCCGTTGCGCCCCAGATGAAATAATCCCCCCAGCTCATCGAGAAAAAGTATCGCGGTGTGCCCCCCGGCGGGCGGATCTCGTGCAGCCGATGCAGCGCCGGATTCAATAGCGAGGCCAGCGGGACCTCGAATACTTCATCAACCTCGCCACTGTCAGGCGTCAGCGTATAGCCTGGGCGCAATACCCCGATGACAGGCTTCATTGAATAACGCGAGGTTGTCAGAAAGCTGGGCTGGCTGCCGATCAGCTCGACGAAGCGGGGCTCTACCCCGACTTCTTCCCAGGTTTCCCGCAGGGCAGCCTGCATGAAGTCGGTATCGGTGGGTTCAATGCGACCACCGGGAAAGCAGATCTGCCCGGCGTGATTGGGCAAGTGCGCGGCGCGGCGCGTGAACATCACGTGTACGCCGCCAGGGCGTTCAACCAAAGGGATACAGACCGCCGCCTGCTTGATATCGCTGCGACCCGTGGTGTCGAGATCGAAGAGATTCATGAAAACAGGCTCGACCTTCCAGGGCACGGCCACGGAAAAAGCCCGCCTGATGAAAGGCAGCTGCAAAGTGCCCAGTGCCAGCGCTGGCAGACTGGGGGCAGCCACCACCGGCTGCGAAGCCGGATCGAACCCGGCGACATGCCTGGGCCATACGATAGGGGAAGTAGCGTCCATTATCACCAAAAACAAAGGCACCCGCTCTGGGGTGCCTTTGTTGAAACTGAACCGCGATGAATCAGGCGGCAGTCTTCTTGCTGGAACGGACCAGCTTTTCCTTGATGCGGGCGGACTTACCAGAACGGCTGCGCAGGTAGTACAGTTTAGCACGACGGACGTCGCCGCGGCGCTTGACTTCAATGCTGGCAATCTGCGGGGAATAAAGCTGGAACGTACGTTCCACAGCCTCACCCGAAGAGATCTTGCGCACGATGAAGGAAGAGTTCAGACCACGATTGCGGCGGCCGATAACCACGCCTTCATAAGCCTGCACACGCTTGCGTGTGCCTTCCACCACATTGACGTTGACCACTACGGTATCGCCAGGCCCGAATTCGGGGCGGGGCTGGTCACCAGTCAGGCGCTGGATTTCTTCCTGTTCTATGGTTTCGATAAGATTCACGGTTGACTCCAAAAGCCATCATGAACAGGGCTGCATTACGTTTTTGGTGCCCCGACAGAGGATGAATGAATAGCCCGCTATTCTAGCAGGAAATACAGATGACGGGAATCTTCATAACACCAGACAAAACAGCTGCTGCACCGGCGCCCATATAAGCAGCCTTAGAAACCCCCCGCCGCACCCAACCACATGAGACCGGGAATGGAGGCGCCCCAGAAAATGACCAGAACGACATCTGCCAGCATGGCCTTGCGCGTGAACGGAGCAGCGCTACCCCCAACACCCTTGCCGCGCCGTGGCCGTTGTGCCTTGGGGCGCGGTGGAAAGGGCCACTTGAAAGGGAATTCGGTTTTGGCTGCCTTCATGGAAGTCTCCTGTTTATTTATCCAGTATCTATACTGTATAAAAAAACAGTTGACCGTGCAAGAGTTCATTTTGCAACACTCGCGGGCTCCAGGGTTCTGCGTCCCTGGGGACAGGCGTAGCGTCAGGCAGCCAACAAGCAAAATGCCCCGCAATGACAGCGGGGCATCAGGGTATTTGAACGGATAGAAAGCGGGTCAGGCATCGGGTTGTGGTGTGATGCGAAGATACGGCCGCACAGCCTTATAACCCTTGGGGAACTTCTGCTTGATGACTTCTTCATCCTGCAGGCTGGGGACAATGATGACGTCATCACCGTGTTCCCAATTCACAGGCGTGGCAACACTGTGGCTGTCGGTCAATTGCAGTGAATCAATGACGCGCAGGATCTCGTTGAAGTTCCGGCCAGTGCTGGCGGGATAAGTCAATACCATGCGTATTTTCTTGGCCGGGTCGATCACAAACACCGAACGCACGGTAGCAGTGGTGCTCGCGTTGGGGTGGATCATGTCGTAGAGCGTAGCGACCTTGCGGTCAGGGTCCGCCAGAATGGGGAAATTCACCTGTGTATTCTGGGTTTCGTTGATGTCATCGATCCACTTCTTGTGCGAGTCGTTGTCATCCACCGAAACGGCAATCACCTTGACGTTGCGTTTGGCAAATTCGCCCGAAACAATGGCGGTATAGCCCAATTCAGTTGTGCAGACGGGCGTGAAGTCGGCCGGATGCGAAAACAGCACCCCCCAGCTATCACCCAGATAGTCATGGAAACGGATGCGACCGGCGGAAGAATCCTGTTCGAAATCGGGAGCGGTGTCTCCCAGGCGAAGAGTGGTCATGAGCATTCCTTGATTTTTGAGGCTGACAAGTAAGTGTGCTCTGAATATTGTCAGCCCTTATTATTGAAATTACAAATAACCTGTACTCATATATATATTTTTTATATGCCAAGACCCGCATAGCGCGCAGCAAGGCCGCCGGCAAGAATACTTTCTGAATAGGCCCGTGCCCGCGGCAGGACATGAACTGCGTAAGCCACAGCAGTGGCAAGCTTGCGCCGATGGAACTCGGTGGCAGTGCCCGCCTGCTCATGCCCATGACATACAAGCGCCGCACGCGCAAGCTGCCACCCGCCATGCACCACCCCGGCAAGCATAAGCAAGGGCACGCTACCCATGAATACCCCGCGTACATCGTGACGGGCATTATCCAACACATACCGGATGGCTACTGTATAGGCAGACACGGCCGATTCAAGCTGCCGCCCGATCAGCGCCAGTGCATCCGAAGCATCGCCTGCCGACGCCACCATTGTTTGAAGGTCGGCCACGGTTGCCTGCATTTGCTCAACGATGGCCAGTGCCACCGCCGCACCATCGCGAAGAATCTTCCGTCCGACAAAATCATTGGCCTGAATCGCCGTTGTCCCTTCGTAGATGGGCAGAATACGCGCATCACGATAATACTGAGCAGCGCCGGTTTCTTCGATGTAGCCCATGCCGCCATGCACCTGAACGCCCAGCGAGGCGACTTCAACGGCTGTTTCAGTGGAAAACGCCTTGACGACAGGGACCAGATATTCGTAGATCGCCTTACAGCGCGCCCGCTCTGATTCGTCCGGATGGGCACTGGCCAGGTCGGCAAGGCCCGCAGCACACAGTGCGGTAGCCCGCGTGCCTTCCGTCAGTGCCCGCATGGTGCCCAGCATGCGCTGGACATCGGGATGACGGTCGATGGAAACCGGCCCGGGGGAACCTTCAAGCGCCTGACCCTGCACCCGCTCAGCCGCATACGAAAGCGCCAGCTGCAATGCGCGTTCACTTTGGGCTACCCCTTGAATGCCCACGGCAAAGCGGGCCGCATTCATCATGATGAACATGTATTCCAGGCCGCGGTTTTCGGCACCCACCAGGTAGCCAATTGCACCTTCACCTACATCACCCTTCCCTGAACCATAGAACAGCACAGCGGTCGGGCTGCCATGTATGCCCAGCTTATGTTCAAGCGAGGCGCACCAGACATCGTTGCGGGCGCCTGGAGAACCATCATCGTTCACCAGAAACTTGGGTACGATGAACAGCGAGATGCCTTTTACGCCCTTGGGCGCATCCGGCGTACGGGCCAGCACCAGATGGACGATATTTTCGGCCATGTCGTGCTCGCCATAGGTGATGAAAATCTTTTGGCCATACAGGCGGTAGCTGCCATCTTCCTGCGGCAAAGCGCGAGTGGAAAGCAAGGCCAGATCTGAACCAGCCTGAGGCTCGGTCAAGTTCATCGTGCCTGTCCAGCGCCCTTGCAACATTTTGGGGATGTATTGTTCGCACTGTTGCGGCGTACCGGCCGTGGACAAGGCTTCAATGACGCCATCCGTCAGCATCGGGCATAGCGCAAAAGACAGGTTTGCCGCGTTGAGTGTTTCGCCCGCTGCAGCGCTCAATAGTTTCGGCAGACCTTGCCCACCCCACCGAGGGTCATGCTGCAGACCCTGCCAACCGCCCTCTGCAAAGGCGTCGAAGGCTGCACCAAAGCCAGCTGCAGCCCGGACCTCGCCGTCTTCCCAACGGGCCGGCTGAAGGTCGCCATCGCGGTTGAGCGGCGCCACGACGTCTTCAACAAAGCGCGCATTTTCCTGCAGCACGGCATCAATCGTGTCCGCATCCAGTTCCGCATAGGCAGGCAGCGACAGGATGTCATCCAGCGCTGCCAGTTCCTGGAATACGAAACGAATATCCTCGATGGGTGCTTTATACGTCATGGTGTCTCCACTATCCGGTCGTGACGATTCGCACGATCGACACGCCCTACGTCTAGATTGGTTATGAGCCCGCACATCGGGCAGCCGGGCAAATCATACTGCCACCTCGGCAGCGAAGCATGCTGACGTGGGTAAAAACCCCCTGATCTCTTGCAGTATGACAAATGAATGGCCCAGGCAACAAGGCTGGCCGCACGGCCGCACTTGCCTCTGGATGTCGCCACCATGAAAAAAACCCGACCATAGGCCGGGTTTTTCATTACTGCTTCAAAGCGATCAGAGGGCGTCGGTCAGTTCCGGCACAGCCTGGAAGAGATCCGCCACCAGGCCATAGTCGGCCACACCGAAGATGGGAGCTTCGGCGTCTTTGTTGATGGCAACAATCACCTTGGAATCCTTCATGCCTGCCAGATGCTGGATGGCACCGGAGATCCCCACGGCCACGTAAAGTTGCGGAGCAACGATCTTGCCGGTCTGCCCGACCTGCCAATCGTTCGGGGCATAGCCGGCATCCACCGCAGCGCGCGAAGCGCCCAATGCCGCACCCAGCTTGTCGGCCAGAGGATCGAGAATTTTGAAGTTCTCGGCACTGCCCATGCCGCGACCGCCCGAAACCACAACGCTGGCACCCGCCAGTTCGGGGCGATCGCTCTTGGCGAACTCACGACCCACGAAGGAGGACTTGCCCGAATCAGCCACGCCATCGGCGTTCTCGATGGCAGCGCTGCCGCCTTCGGCTGCAACAGCATCAAAGGCAGTCGTGCGGACGGTGATCACCTTGACACTATCGGCCGATTGCACCGTGGCGATGGCATTACCTGCGTAGATGGGGCGTTGAAACGTATCGGCGGACTCAACCGCAATGATGTCGGAAATCTGCGCAACATCAAGCTTGGCTGCCACACGCGGTGCCACGTTCTTGCCAGCCGCCGTGGCTGGGAACAGGATGTGGCTGTAGTTGCCTGCGATTTCCAGCACTTGAGCGGCGACGTTCTCGGCCAAGCCGTATTCCAGCGATGCGCTGTCGGCAAGAATGACCTTGCTCACGCCGGCAGCCTTGGCTGCCTGGTCTGCGACTGCCTGCGCGCCGCTACCTGCTACCAGGATATGGATGTCCCCGCCAATGGCTGCCGCCGCGGCGACCGCGCTCAGCGTCGCACCCTTGAGCTGTGCATTGTCGTGTTCAGCAATAACCAGATTCGTCATGATCAGACCACCTTTGCTTCATTCTTGAGTTTGTCCACCAGAGTTGCCACATCCGGCACCATGATGCCGGCCTGGCGTGCTGGCGGCTCGGCGACCTTGAGCGTCTTGAGACGCGGCGCAACATCCACGCCGAGATCTTCCGGGGTAACGTTTTCCAGCGGCTTCTTCTTTGCTTTCATGATGTTGGGCAGCGTCACATAGCGCGGCTCATTCAAGCGCAGATCGGTCGTGATGATGGCGGGCAGGGAAAGCGACAGCGTTTCCAGGCCGCCGTCGACTTCACGAGTCACCTGGACCTTATCGCCATCCACTTCAACCTTGCTGGCGAAGGTTGCCTGGGGCCAGCCCAGCAAGGCAGCCAGCATTTGGCCAGTCTGGTTGGCGTCGTCATCGATGGCCTGCTTGCCAAGAATCACGAGTTGCGGTTGTTCTTTGTCGACCAGTGCCTTCAACAGCTTGGCAACAGCCAGCGGCTGCAGTTCGACGTCGGTTTGCACGAGAATGCCCCGGTCAGCGCCAATTGCCATGGCGGTACGCAGGGTTTCCTGGCTTTGAGCAACGCCGCAAGACACCGCCACCACTTCGGAAACCGTACTTTTTTCCTTCAGCCGGGTGGCTTCTTCGACAGCGATTTCGTCGAACGGGTTCATGGACATCTTCACATTGGCAATATCCACGCCAGTGTGGTCTGATTTGACGCGAACCTTGACGTTATAGTCAACAACGCGCTTGACAGGCACTAACACCTTCATCGAGCATCCTCCAAGGATATTTCACTAATAAACAAAAACGTGCATCACCGGTCTTGCGTCCGTGCCTGCAAGGCAATGGCAACTGACAGTCCGCACCAGGCTTGTATCCTGCAAAGTCTTTTATTCTACAACTTTGACAATGATCTGATGTGCGCAACTGCACTACGGCCCAGTGCCGAGAGGTTGTAACCCCCTTCCAGCATGCTCACGATACGGCCCTGTGCGCTGCGTGATGCGACTGTCACAAGCTGATCGGTGATCCAGGCGTAATCGGATTCGACCATTCCAAGCTGGCCCATTTCGTCTTCACGGTGGGCGTCGAAACCCGCCGAAACAAACAACATCTCAGGCGCGAAATCGTGTAAACGGGGCAACCAGATATCGCTGACGACCTGGCGCAGGTCGAAGCCCGTGGTATAGGCATCAACCGGCACATTCACCATATTGTCGCGAGTTTCGTTGCGTCGGCGGTCAGGATAAAAGGGGTGCTGATAGAAACTGCACATCATGACACGCGGGTCATCGAAATAGATATCTTCTGTTCCATTGCCATGATGAACATCAAAATCGATGATGGCCACACGCGAGAGACCGTGGTGCTCCAGCGCATGCGCCGCCGCAACGGCCACGTTGTTGAAAAAGCAGAACCCCATGGCGCGCCCCGATTCCGCATGATGCCCCGGTGGACGGACGTTGCAAAATGCCGACACAGCCTCACCGTGCATCACTGCATCGACAGCAGCAATGCCCGCCCCCGCTGCCTCGAAGGCGGCAGCCAAAGTATGGGTATTCATGGAAGTGTCGCCATCGATTTCGGCATAGCCGGAAGCAGGAGACAGGCTTTTGAGATGAGCAAGGTGGGCGGCGGTGTGTACCCGCAGGATTTCGGCGTCGGTGGCCAAGCGCGAATTATCCATGGCATCAAGAAAAGGCAAAATTCCTGCCGATAGCAACTGATCATTGATAGCATCGAGCCTTTCCGGACATTCCGGATGCCAGCTGCCCATTTCATGCCGACGGCACGCCGGGCTGGTAATGTATAGGGTCTCCATAAAGGTCGATTATGTTCAGACGTACCCGCATTTTGCAAGCAGTCCTTCTGGCCCTGCTGACCACAGCCTGCGCCAGCAAGCAAGCAACAGACATTTCCGTGCCACGCGCAAGCGCCACGACAGGCAGCAGCGACACCCCTGCGACGGTGGCCGGCCTAGATCCAGCCGCCGACGCCCCCGAAATCAATGCCGGGAGCTCTGAAGTTTCCAGCCGCCCCTTCAGTACGTCGGCCGGAATGCTGGACCAGGATATCGAAAGCTTCGCCAACGAAGTTGCCCGTCTGCGACAACTGCCACTTGAACACGTACGGGCGCTGCTGCTCGAAGCGCAATACAACGCCTCCGCCGCAAAACTCATGACCCCGTCAGGCACACGGATACGGCGCAGCTGGGTGACCTACCGAAATCGTTTCGTCGAACCCATACGCATACGCACAGGCCAGCAATTCTGGAAGGAAAACGCAGCGGACCTTCAGCGGACTCAGCAGGAATACGGGGTGCCCGCTTCCATTATCGTAGCCATCATCGGCGTAGAAACCGTATACGGCCGGCACACCGGCAATTTCCGGGTGCTGGATGTCCTGGCAACTCTTGGGTTCCGCTATCCGGATGCCAAGCGGCCAGAGCGCAGCCATCTGTTCCGTAACCAGCTGGCCGACCTGATCCAGCTTGACTACGAAAAAAAGCTGGATGCCCGCCAAGTGAGCGGTTCTTTTGCCGGTGCCATGGGGCTGCCGCAGTTCATGCCAGGCAGCCTGATGCGCTACGCCGCCGACGGTGACCGCGATGGCCGTATCGACCTGCATAACAGCACCAGCGACGCGATTGTTTCGGTGGCACGCTTCCTGCGCCTGCATGGCTGGGTACCGGGCCTGCCCGTGTTTGCGCCGGTGACACCGCCGGCCAACGCAGAAGCCTTGGTCACGGGGGGCCTGACCCCCACCCTAAACTGGGCGCAACTCAGTGCTGCCGGCGCGACTGCGCCAACGAATAAGGCTGGGTGGCAGCAGCACCCCTTGGGGATGGTCAACCTGGCCGACGAACCCCGTGGCACAGTCGAGTACCGCGTAGGTACACCTAATTTTTTCGCCCTCACCCACTACAACCGAAGCTATTTCTATGCCAGTTCGGTAGCAGATCTGGCGCAGGAACTTGAACACCGTATCGGTGCCGGGCCCATGCCTGCGCCATTTGCAGCTCAGTTGAACACGCCGGTCGACAAATAGCGGTCGCCGCGGTCACAGACAATGAACACGATGGTTGAGTTTTCTACGCGCTGGGCTACGCGCAAGGCGGCGACCAGCGCCCCCGCCGAAGAGATCCCGCCAAAAATGCCTTCTTCGGCTGCCAGGCGTCGCGCCATGTCTTCGGCTTCCGATTGTGAAATGGATTCGAAGGCATCCACCCGGCTGGCTTGGTAAATTTTGGGCAGGTATTCTTCGGGCCACTTACGAATGCCGGGAATCTGAGACCCTTCCGCAGGCTGCGCGCCCACGACCTGGATACGGGGGTCGCGGGATTTCAGGTATTCACTGACACCCATGATGGTACCGGTTGTACCCATGGCACTGACGAAATGTGTCACAGTGCCATCGGTCTGGTCCCAGATTTCAGGGCCAGTGCCTTGCATGTGTGCCAGCGGATTATCAGCGTTCGCAAACTGGTCTAGCACCTTGCCCTTGCCTTCGGCCTGCATTTTGGCGGCAAGGTCGCGGGCGTATTCCATGCCGCCCTGATCGGCCGGGGTGAGAATGAGCTCGGCACCATAGGCCGTCATGGACGCGCGGCGTTCTACAGAGAGATTGTCTGGCATGATGAGAATCATCTTGTAGCCACGCACGGCCGCAGCCATCGCCAAAGCAATACCTGTGTTGCCGCTGGTGGCTTCGATGATCGTATCGCCACGCTTGATGTCGCCGCGTGCCTCTGCTTCGCGGATCATGGAAATGGCGGGGCGATCCTTGACTGACCCCGCCGGATTATTACCTTCCAGCTTGGCCAGTATCACGTTACCGCGCGGTTCGCCTGCATCGCCGGGCAGGCGTTGCAGGCGAACCATGGGTGTCGCGCCGATGATGTCTTCGATAGTGGGATAGTTCTTCATGCGCAAAATCATACACCGGCCCGGGTGCTTGCAGAATAGCCAAGTCGGAAGTTCAACGATTTCTTCGGTTAGCGCCTGCGCTGGAAACCCGACTGGCTGTCCCGCCAGAAGTTGAAGTGGCGGCCCCCTTGGCGGCGCCAACCGTCAAGCCCGAGGCCTGCATGGCTGCCGCTTTCTTGGGCCCTATCCCCTTGACTCGATCAGAAACATCATCAAGGGAGGCAAACCCGCCACCACGCTCGCGCTCTTCAATAATGACACGCGCCATCTTGGGACCGATGCCTTTGACTTCCAGCAATTGTTCGGCCGTCGCCGTGTTGATATCGACTGCGAGTACTGCTGCGGGCATCAGCAGCGAGCCTGCCAGCGTAAGCACCCGCAGGATACGCCCCACGCGTCGCAAACGAGTGCGAGACGCTCGCTTGCGGCCAACTGCCCGGCCGGGATTCTGGGAGGCCGATGGATGGGTGCCCTGCGGTTCGGATGCGGTGGAAGCTTTTTGGCGGGATGCTTGTTGCCAGCGCGCACCGGGCCGGGGTTTGGCAACAGTGGATTCCAGAAAAGGATTCATGGACGGCTCCTGAAGGGTGAGGCCCACGACCGAAAGCAGCATGCCAGCGGCCTGGATCTCGAACCTTCATGATGGAACATGCTGGCTGCAGCGAACAGCCGCAGCACCGACATCTATCCATACGTAAAAGCCACGTCCAGGGCCTGTTCACGCTAAAAACGCCCTGCCCTCACACTTACGCCGCGGGATCAATGCCCCAGCAGCCGTTCCACGTACTGCGCCACACCCGATTGCACATCACGGAATGGCTGATGGTAGCCAGCAGCCCGCAATTGCGTCAGATCAGCCTGGGTATGACTCTGGTAACGCCCCTTGAGATCATCTGGAAAAGGAATGTAGCGCAACAAGCCCTGATCAACCTGTTCTTCCAACGACAGTTCGGCTTCGTTGCGGGCGCGCCGGATGGCATTCACCACACTGGAAGCCACATCGTTGAAAGGCTGGGCCCTGCCCGTGCCGCAATTGAAGATGCCGGACACTTCGGGGTGGTCGATAAAGTGCAGGTTTACATCGACGACGTCATCCACGTGTATGAAGTCGCGCATCTGGCCCCCATCGCCGTAACCGTCCCAACCACCGAACAGGCGTACATGGCCGCCCTGCATGAACTCATTGAAGTTGTGGAAGGCGACCGATGCCATGCGGCCCTTGTGCTGTTCCTGAGGGCCATAAACGTTGAAGTAGCGCAGCCCCACCACCGGTGCGGCCAGTTCACGCATACGACGGCGCAACACCTGATCGAACAAGTATTTGGAATAGCCGTAAACGTTCAGCGGCGCTTCATTGGACGGATCTTCTGCGTAAACAGGGCCGGGACCATAGACCGCCGCCGACGATGCGTAGACAAACGGAATGCGCCGCGCCTGGCAAAGTTCGAACCATTCGAGCGTTACCCGGTAGTTGTTATCGAGCATGTAACGCCCGTTGCGTTCGGTGGTGTCGGAACATGCACCCTGGTGCAGTACGGCTTCTATCGGCGGTAGATCGCCCTGTCGGATGCGCTGCCTGAAATCATCTTTATGCTGATAATCGGCAATTTCGCACCCCACGAGATTGCGGAATTTATCGCCTTCGGTGAGATCGTCAATGACCAGAATGTCAGTATGGCCACGGCGATTCAGGCCCCGCACCAGATTACTGCCTATGAAGCCGGCGCCACCGGTAACCACGATCATGATAGTTCTCCTGCTGTAACCACTGATGTCCCAAGCTTGCCCACGACGATGCCACCGGCCCGGTTGGCCCAGCCCATGGCTGCTTCCCAGCTGAGACCCGATGCCCGGGCCACGGCCAATGTTGCCAGCACCGTATCACCCGCCCCCGACACGTCGAACACTTCGTGGGCTTGCGCGTCGATATGATGCCGCCCCTTGTCGGTGAAAAGCGTCATACCCTGTTCCGACCGGGTGATCAGCAGCGCCTCAAGGCGCAATTCCTGACGTAGCGCCTGGGCACGGCGTTCCAGATCGGACTCATCCGCCCAGGCCCCGACCGCCTGTGCCATCTCGGCGCGGTTGGGCGTGATGATGGTGGCGCCCCGATAGCGTACGTAATCATGACCTTTCGGATCGACCAGCACGGGCCGGCCTGCCTCTCGCGCCAACGCAATCAGGCCTTCTACCCGCGACAGGCAGCCCTTGGCATAATCCGACAGCACCACAACGTCACACGCCGCCATTGCGGTACGCGCACTTGCCATCAAGTCGTCCAGCCCACCTGCTTCAGGCTGTTCCTCGAAGTCGACCCGCAGCAACTGCTGCTGCCTGCCCAGCACCCGCATCTTAAGAGTGGTATGCATCCGCTCGTCGATGACCAGCCTGGCCCGTATACCTTCCTCGCCAGCCAGAAACGCAACCTTTTCCCCCGCCTCGTCTTTCCCCACCAGCCCCATCAGGGCAGCTCCGGCACCAAGGGCAACGATATTGCGCGCGACGTTGGCCGCGCCACCCAGACGATCCTCACGACGAGCCACCCTGACCACCGGTACGGGCGCCTCGGGAGAAATACGGTCGACCTCGCCGAACCAGTACCGATCCAGCATCACATCGCCGATCACGAGTATTTTTGTGTCAGCCGCTTTATCTGCAGGAAAGACACCCAGATCATTACCTGCGGTCGCTTGCGCATCAACCGCAGCACGGCGCGATGCCCGGGGGTCGTTCCAAAGAACGCGCTCTTTATCAGAAGGCGCCGTCATTTGATTTCTTCCAGACGTCGGGGTAGATAAGTTTCCCAGGAATTGCAGCCTGGACATTGCCAATAGAAGTTGCGCGCCTCGAAGCCACATACCTGGCAAGCATAACGGTCCAATCGTTGTGTATGCCGATGAATGATGGAACGCAGCAGGCTGAAGTCGGCGCCTGCCGCGATTTCCAGCACCGCCAAGGGCGCAACATGCTCGGGCTGGCCTGTCACCTGCCCTGCTATAGCTGAATACTCACGCGGCCGGGCTTCGCCTGATGCAAGCTCGACTTCCAGGAGGCGATCCAGCCCCAGCATGGAGGGTTGAGCGCGTAAAGCCTCGCGGGCGAAGGCCCAGGCCGGCCGGTGACCCTGTTGGCTGCGTATCTCGCGAAACACCACATTGAATACGTCCAGCGACGGATGACGGCCATAATGTTCGCGCAGCAGGGTCAGGCCTTCCGGCGCCTGATCCAGCTTGCGATAGGATTCCAGCACATCGGCAGCCACCAGACTGGCATAGGGTGGTGCGATGTCCAGCACCGAGGTCAGGTACTTGCGTTCGCCCTCCGTGTTGCCCTGCAAGGCCGCCAGGCGTGCCCGCAACATGGCAATACGCACTTCCGAAGTCGCCCCGCCATTATCCTTGCGCAATTCACGCGCGGCATTGTCAGCGGCGTCAAGCGCGGCCTCGGCCGCCGCCGCGTCGCTCGGTCGCGCCGACATGGCGCCCAGAGCCATTTCACAGTGATAATGCACCAGCTGCGGTACCGGCTCGTCGACCAGCGCACGCAAGCGCTTCACCGCTTCAATGGCGCGCGGCCAGTCATGCTCGGATTCATAAATGCGTATCAGCGCGCGCACGGCCGGGACGGCATAGCGCGTATCCAGTACCGATTCGAATGCCTGCTCGGCACGATCAAGCATGCCTGCCTTGAGAAAATCCTGGGCCAATTCGTGCTGAGCGGACTCACGGTCGGCTTGCGCCAGGTCAGAGCGCGACAGCAGGCTCTGGTGCACCCGGATGGCACGTTCCATTTCGCCACGACGGCGGAACAAACTTCCCAGCGCAAAATGCAACTCGGTGGTTTCGGGGTCGAGCTTGGCAACCTCCACGAATGCGTCAATCGCACGATCGGGATCTTCGTTCAGAAGAAAATTCAGGCCCTTGAAATAAGAGTTGGGCAGCGAGCGGGTCTCGGACAGCATCTGCCGGAAGTCCACCCGGGCGGCAATCCAGCCCAAGGCAAACAGCAGGGGCACAAAAATGAGCCACCAAGTTTGAAAATCCACGGTTGTCCTCTATATCGAAACAGGTGCCTTACAGTTACAGCGGGGCAAGAGGCGCCACCGTTTCAGGAGCGACGGCCGCTTCGGGGGGCGTGGCAGGCTGCCGGTGCTTTTCTTCAAGGCGGGCAAGTTCCCGCCGCAACCGGGCGGCCTCGCGGCGGCGGCGCATAACCGCAGGTGCCGTGATCAGCAGACCGAACAGCGCTCCCAGAATGAATACCGCCAGCATGACGACAATCAGTGGAACACCCGAAACAACGTGATCGGCAAAGAAATTGACATCGACCGGCCCTGTGTTCTTCAAGGCGAACAACAAGACAACGACGAACACCACCAGCCGCAGAATCCAGACCAGATACCGCATATGAAACTCCAGGGACGCAGAACGGTTCGATTGTAAGGGGAAAAGGACGAGGTCACGCTCTGCCTTATGCCCGACGGTAAAAACGGAAAGCCCCCGTTCCTGAACCATCATGTCTTTATGAGGGCTCAGGAACGGGGGCTCTTGCCGACAGCCGGCGTAGCCAGCTGCAGCAGACGATCAGTAGTTGATGGTGTCGCGGTCGAGTCCGGACGGCGCCAGCCCGGCTTCTTGAGCCGGGTCTTCGCGAGAAGCGGAGTCAACACGTTCGCGCAATTCCTTGCCGGCCTTGAAGTGAGGCACCTGCTTGCCAGGTACCATCACCTTCTCGCCCGACTTGGGATTGCGGCCAATACGCGGCGAACGTGCAGACAGCGAGAAACTGCCGAAACCACGGATCTCGATGCGCTGGCCCGAAGCCAGGGCCTGAGTCATGGCTTCGAGCATGGTCTTGACCGCTATGTCCGTATCACGAACCGCCAGCTGCGGATAGCGGCCGGCAAGTATCGTAATCAGCTCTGACTTGGTCACGCCATCAACCGTCGTCGCGGGCCTGATCCAGCTTGGCCTTCAGCAGCGCGCCCAGATTGGTGGTGCCGGAGGAAGCGCTGGCTTCGGACATACGCTGAATCGTGCTGGCCGTTTCTGCGTTCTCACGTGCCTTGATCGAAAGCTGGATGGAACGCGACTTGCGATCGACGTTGATGATCATGGTTTCGATCTCGTCGCCGGCATTCAGTACGGCAGTCGCGTCTTCCACGCGGCCTGCAGCCACTTCGGATGCGCGCAGATAGCCTTCGACATCGACCGACAGGGTCACCACAGCACCCTTGGGCTCGACCGACTTGACAACGCCCTGAACCACGGCGCCCTTATCGTAAGTGGCAACGTAGTTATTGAAGGGGTCGCCTTCCAGCTGTTTGACGCCCAGGGAGATGCGTTCCTTGTCGGTGTCGATGGCAAGCACCACGGCATCGATCTCGTCGCCCTTCTTGAAGTTGCGGACGGCTTCTTCGCCGGATTCGCTCCAGGACAGGTCGGAAAGATGCACCAGGCCATCGATGCCGCCGGGCAGGCCGACAAACACGCCAAAGTCGGTGATCGACTTGATCGCGCCGTGAACCTTGTCACCGCGCTTGAAGTTGATCGAGAACTCTTCCCAGGGATTCTGGCGGCACTGTTTCATGCCCAGCGAAATGCGGCGACGGTCTTCGTCGATTTCCAGAACCATGACTTCGACTTCTTCGCCCAGGGTCACGACCTTGCGCGGATCGACGTTCTTGTTGGTCCAGTCCATTTCGGAAACGTGCACCAGCCCTTCGATGCCGTCTTCCACTTCAACGAAAGCACCGTAATCGGTCAGGTTGGTAACCTTGCCGAACAGACGCGTGCCTTGCGGGTAGCGACGGGCCAAGCCGATCCATGGGTCTTCGCCCAGCTGCTTGACGCCCAGGGAGACACGGCTCTTTTCCTGGTCGAACTTGAGCACCTTGGCTTCGACTTCCTGGCCGACTTGCAGGACTTCGGAGGGGTGACGCACGCGACGCCATGCCATATCAGTGATGTGCAGCAGGCCGTCGATACCGCCCAGGTCAACGAAAGCACCGTAGTCGGTGATGTTCTTGACGATGCCCTTGACGATGGCGCCTTCGTGCAGCGTTTCGAGCAGCTTCTCGCGCTCTTCGCCCATACTGGCTTCGAGTACGGCACGACGCGACAGCACGACGTTGTTGCGCTTGCGGTCGAGCTTGATGACCTTGAACTCGAGCGTCTTGCCTTCGTATGGGGTGGTGTCCTTGACCGGGCGGAGATCCACCAGCGAACCGGGCAGGAAGGCGCGGATGGCGTTGGTCATGACAGTCAGGCCGCCCTTCACCTTGCCGGTGATGGTGCCGTTGACCAATTCACCCGACTCGAGCGCCTGCTCGAGCTGCAGCCATGCCGACAGACGCTTGGCACGGTCACGCGACAGGATGGTGTCGCCATAACCGTTTTCGAGCGAATCAATGGCGACGGAAACGAAATCGCCGGATTCGACTTCCAGTTCACCCTGGTCGTTCAGGAATTCTTCGAGGGGAATCAGGGCCTCGGACTTGAGGCCTGCATTGACGACGACAAAATTATGGTCAATGCGCACAACTTCAGCCGAAATCACCTCACCGGACTTCATGTCCTGGTTCTTGACGCTTTCGTTGAAGAGATCGGCAAAGCTTTCGCCGCCCAGTGCGGCTTCCAGATTGATGGTGGACATTAGTGATCCATTGGCCGGAATGGCCGGTAATAACACACCAGGTTTCCCCAGTGGAGTTGATGAAATCGTTTCTGGCAGGACGACCGGCCCCATGCCTGCGCCTAATGCCATGAAACGCCTTAAAACACCTTTTTCGACCAAAGGCCCAAAACAGCAGCAACCGTTTGTTCGATACTTAGAACGGAAGAATCAATGATGACAGCGTCTTCAGCTGCCACAAGCGGCGCGCTTGCGCGATTGCTATCCCGCAGATCCCGGGCCCGCATATCTTCCAAAAGGTCGTGTAGATTAACAGAAAAGCCCTTTTCCTTCAACTGCTTATAGCGTCTTTCAGCCCTGGCTTCGACCTTGGCCACCAAGAAGATCTTGAGCGGCGCATCGGGAAAGACCACCGTCCCCATGTCGCGGCCGTCCGCCACCAGGCCGGGCAGGCGCCGGAAGTCGCGCTGACGCTGTAGCAAGGCCTCGCGCACGGATGGATAAGCGGCTACGCGTGAAGCGAGATTGCCGATGTGCTCTTCGCGTATGGCCCCGGCCACGTCTTCGCCATGAACGATGATGCCCTCACCTTGAAACACCACATCCAGATTACGCGCGATTTCGGCCACACCATCAATGTCATCAGCGCTGCAAGCAGAACGCAGCACCCCCAGGGCGGTCAAACGATAGAGCGCACCGCTGTCCAGCACCGCCCAGCCCAGGTGGGCGGCGACCCTGCCAGCTATGGTGCCTTTTCCTGAAGCGGTCGGGCCATCTATCGTGATGACCGGGGCGGGTGAAGTTAAGCTCATGGCTGCACCAGGCGTTGGTAAACCTCAAAGTATTCTGGAAAGGTTTTGCCGACGCAAGCGGGGTCGAGTATGGTGACCGGCACCCCACCAAAGGCGGCCAGCGAAAAGCACATGGCCATGCGGTGATCGTCATAGGTGTGGATTTCTGCAGCACGCCAGCCACCGGGTTCGATAGGAAACACTTTCAGCCAGTCGGGCCCGGATTCCACCTTGGCCCCCAGCTTGGCAAGTTCTGTATGCATGGCTTCGATACGATCGGTTTCCTTGACGCGCCAGCTGCCTATGTTGCGCAACACGCAAGGCCCGTCCGCATAGAGCGCCATTGCCGCCGCCGTCATGGCGGCATCCGGGATCAAATTGAAATCACGATCGAAAGCACGCAGACGATCGCCACTGGCCACCCTGCCCCCCTTGACTTCGATCGAGTCGGCTTCCAGCGTGACCGCCCCGCCCATATCGCGCACCACCTCGGCAAACTCGATATCGCCCTGGATACTGCCCGCACCTGCGCCCAGAATACGGACCGGCCCGCCGCCAAGGGCGCCCAATGCCATGAAGTAAGACGCCGACGACGCATCGCCTTCGATATGGTATTCACCCGGCGAGCGATAGCGAGCCCCGGCCGGTACAACGAAACGCTGCCAACCCTGCTGTTCGACCTGCACGCCAAACCGCGCCATTAAATTCAGGGTAATGAGTATGTAAGGCTGGGAAATCAGCTCACCTTCCACTTCGATGACGACATCCGCTGCTGCCGGGCCAGCCAGCAGCGGTGCTGCCATCAGCAGCGCAGTGAGAAACTGACTGGAAACATTACCCCTGACGCGCACGGCGCGGCTGGCATCAAGACTGCCTCGGCCTATCCGCAAAGGAGGATAGCCAGGGGTCCCGAGATATTCGACGTCCGCCCCCAGCATGCGCAGGGCATCCACCAGATCGCCTATGGGCCGTTCGTGCATGCGAGGCACGCCGGATAGTTCGTAAGCCCCGCCCTGCACTGCCAGCGCTGCGGTCAACGGCCGAAAAGCCGTCCCGGCATTACCCAGAAACAGGTTTGCAGTATTGGCGGGAAAACGCCTGACCCCTTCTACCGTCAAAGCGCCGTCGGTGGATGGTTCCAACATAACCCCGAGCGCCTTCAGCGACTGCAACATGACCCGGGTGTCGTCCGAATCCAGCAAACCATGCAGCGTTGTCCGCCCTTCGGCAAGCGCGGCAATCAGCAGGGCGCGGTTGGATATGCTTTTTGAACCGGGCAAGGTCATGGTGCCCCGGGCGCTACCTACGGCGCCTAACAAAAGTTGTTCGGGTCGTGTATCCACACTGCGAGTCGTCGTCATTTCAAACCGCTCCGGCTGCCCCAGAAGCGCCGCGCCAACGCGGCACGTTCCAGAAAATCATGAAGCTGCTGGGTATCGCCTGCCAGCAGCGCCTGTTCCGCCTGATCAAGCGCCTTCCGGACTTCTGCAAGTTCCGAGAGGACTGCGTCCCGATTGGCCAGAAAGATGTCACGCCACATTTCCGGCGAACCGGCCGCAATGCGCGTAAAGTCACGAAAGCCGCTGCCAGCCAATTCCATGCGCAAGTCGGAATTCCCGGCACTGGCCACCTGCCACATATAGACCGAGGAAAGAAAATGCGGCAAATGGCTGACCGACGCCAGCACCGTGTCGTGCATGCCGGGTTCCATGACCAGCACGCGGGCACCGCAGACTTCCCACAAGCGCGTGATTCGCAGCCTGTCCTGAGCGCTGTTTTCATCCAGAGGTGTCAGGATGACGGTGCGCCCTGTATAAAGCTGTGGCGTGGCCGACGCCGGGCCGGTGGTTTCCGCACCGGCAATCGGGTGTCCGGGCACAAACTGGGCCACACGATCACCCAGCGCCGCGCGGGCGGCCTGCACCACATTCACCTTGGTACTGCCGACATCAGTAATCAAGGCGCCAGGCCTCAGCCCCGGGCGCAGGGTTTCCAGGACGGCCTCGGTAGCGCCTACCGGCACCGACAGGAGGATGATGTCCGCCTGTTCCGCCACCTCGGTGAGGCTGGCCTCGGCATCGATCAGGCCAAGCTCAAGCGCCTGATGCAATGATTTGCGGTTGCGCCCGGCACCCAGCACACGACTCACTGCCCCTGCCTGACGCAGCGCGGCGGCAAAAGACCCGCCTATAAGCCCGACGCCAACCACGGCGAGCACGGGCAGCGCCGCAGCGGAGCCGCCCAATGGTTGTTGATCGTGCACCTTGCCCCCTTATTGACGGGGGTAGGAGCCCAGCTCCTTGAAGAAGGCGACCTCTTTCTTGAGTTCGCTTAATGCTTTGCCGACCTTCTGATCATTACGATGGCCCAGCATGTCTACGTAGAAATAGTATTCCCACTGGCCCGTGCGGGCAGGCCGCGACTCAAAGCGAGTCATGGAAACGCCATTCCCCGCCAGCGGCGCCAGCATGGTGTAGACCGCCCCTGCCCGATTGGGCACCGCCAGGATGATGCTGGTCTGGTCATCGCCTGTCGGCAGGGTTTCTATCTTGCCCACAGCCAGGAAACGCGTGCGGTTTTGAGGGTCGTCCTGTATGCCTGACGACACCACCTGCAGATTCCAGGCATGCGCGGCATGATCGCCGGCAATTGCCGCCACCGTGGCGTCCTGGGAAGCCATTCGAGCAGCCTCGCTATTGCTGGAAGCCGCGTCCAGGGGCAAGCCGGGATAATTGCGCGTGAGCCAGTCACGGCATTGCGCCAGCGCCTGCGGATGCGCCACTATGCGCGTTACCCCTTCCATGGTGCCGGAGCTGGTCAGCAGATTATGGTGGATCTTGATGGAACGCTCTCCCATGATCCTGAGTGGCGAATTCAACAGAAGGTCGAGCGTACGGTTGACAGCGCCTTCTGTGGAGTTTTCGACCGGCACCACACCGACATCGGCCTGGCCGGCTTCTACCGCACGGAACACTTCATCGAACGAGTCGCAGCGCACCGAGTTGATGGCATGGCCGAAATGCTCGAATGTCGCCTGTTCGGAAAACGACCCCTGCGGCCCCAAATAAGCGACTGTAAGCACGCTTTCCAGGCCGCGGCAGGTCGAAATAATCTGCGTCCACACCGCGTCAATGGCTTCCGCTGTAAACGGCCCCGGGTTACGTGCTTGCAAGGAACGGATGATGACGGCTTCGCGTTCGGGTTTGAGCACTGGCCCATCGACGTCGAACTCTTCCTTGATCTCGCCCACAGCCTGTGCGGTACGAGCGCGCTCATTGAGCAACTGGAGAAGCTGATTGTCGATTTCATCGATACGCTGACGCAGAGGCTGCAAGCGGGCAAGCAAGGTGTTATCCATATTGTCGTTCAAATTCCTGCATGAAGGTGATCAGTGCCTGCACTCCTTCGAAAGGCAAGGCGTTATAAATGGAAGCGCGCATGCCGCCCACACTCTTGTGGCCCTTTAGCTGCGTCAGCCCACGCGCCTCGGCCTGCGCAAGGAATTCCGCGTTCAGCGATTCGTCGCGTAAGAGGAAGGGTGCATTCATGCGGGATCGCACTGAATCGTGCACCGTGCTCAGGTAGAACCCGGACTGATCAAGAAAGGCATAAAGAGCCTGTGCCTTGCGGATGTTTTCCGCTTCGATGGCGGCAATGCCCCCTTGCCGTTTCAGCCACTTGAACACCAGCCCGGCGATGTAGATGGCATAGGTGGGCGGCGTATTGAACATGGATCCAGCCGCAGCCACATTCGCGTAATCGAAGGCCGAAGGGCAAATAGGCAGCGCGTGGCCAATGAGGTCTTTGCGCACAATCACCACGGTCACCCCGGCGGGGCCGGCGTTCTTCTGGGCGCCGGCGTAAACCATGCCGACGCCGGTGAAATCAATGGGCCGGGACAAAAAGTGTGATGACACATCCACGACCAAGGGCACGCCAGGCGCCCCCAGGTCGTTCAGCGAGGGCCACTGTGCGAATTCCACACCGCCAATGGTTTCGTTGCCGCACAGATGCAGATAAGCAGCATCTGGCCGTAACTTCCATGTATCAGGGGTGGGAAACCAGGTCCAGGGGCCTTGCTCGCGACCATTGATCACCGTCGTGCTGCCACTGCTGGCAGCCACGGCGATATCGCCGTAACGCTGCGCTTCCGTATGGGATTTGACAGACCAGGACCCGGACAGAATGTAATCGGCCTTGCCGGCCCCATTACGCCCGATAAGATTCATGGGTACGACGGCGTTTTCGGCAGTCGCCCCACCCTGCATAAAGAGGATCTCGAACTCGTCGGGCACTGCCAGCAGTTCGCGCAAATCGGCCAAGGCCTCGTCGCGGATGCTTGTGAAATCCTTGCCCCGATGGCTCATTTCCATGACCGACATGCCACTTCCGTGCCAATCCGTCATTTCGACTGCAGCTTGCTCAAGGACTTCAAGAGGCAGAGTCGATGGCCCGGCCGAAAAATTCCAGGGGCGGCCGCCATTGCTCAAGACAGCCCCCGGTTCACCCGAAACAACGGGCTTCTGGCCCGGCACCGTGGTCATTCCTGGTCTCCTGATTCGTTATCGGCATTACCGTCATCCCCAGCGTCGCCGCCTTCTTGTGACCTGTCTTGTGCACCATCGACATCGAAATCCACAGACACGTCGCCAGCATCAGCGTCAGATGAAAATCCGCCCTGAGGTGCTTCGGCGACCACCTGAATGTCTTCAGGGTCGTCATCGATGTCACTTTCGACGACGCGGCGCACCCCCGAAAGCATGCTGCCGTCATCCACACTGATAAGCGTCACGCCCTGAGTAGCGCGACCCATTTCACGAATTTCAGACACACGGGTACGCACCAGCACACCGCCAGTCGTAATAAGCATGATCTCGTCATCGGGCTCTACCAGCACTGCCCCGACCACCTTGCCGTTACGCACGGATGTCTGGATGGCGATCATCCCTTTGGTGCCGCGCCCATGACGCGTGTATTCGACGATGGGTGTGCGCTTGCCGAAGCCGTTTTCGGTAGCAGTGAGCACTGTTTGCGACTCATCGCCCGCGACCAGCAAGGAGATGACTGACTGACCTTCTTCGAGCGTCATGCCCCGCACGCCACGGGCCGGCCGCCCCATGGGCCGCACATCGTTCTCGTCAAAACGCACGGCCTTGCCGGCATCGGAGAACAACATGACGTCATGAACGCCGTCGGTGAGATCTGCCCCGATAAGGAAATCGCCTTCATCAAGCGCCACGGCAATGATGCCGGCCTTGCGAGGGTTGGAAAAATCGGAAAGCGGCGTTTTCTTGACCACGCCGCGGGACGTTGCCATGAAGACGAACTGGTCTTCGCTGAATTCCTTGACGCTCAGCACGACCGTGATTTTTTCGCCATCGGCCAACGGGAACATATTGACGATAGGCCGGCCGCGAGAGTTGCGGGAACCGGATGGCACTTCCCACACTTTCAGCCAGTAAACGCGACCCCGGTCAGAGAAGCACAGCAGGAAATCGTGCGTATTCGCTATGAAGAGCTGATCGACCCAGTCGTCTTCCTTCATGGCGGTGGCCTGCTTCCCGCGCCCGCCTCGACGCTGGGACCGGTATTCCGACAAAGGCTGACTCTTTATATAGCCTGTGTGCGAAAGCGTCACGACCATATCCATGGGCGTAATCAGATCTTCCGTATCGATTTCAGCGGCGTTGTATTCGATTTCAGAGCGGCGCGTATCCTTGGCTGCGACGGAGTATTCGGCCTTGAGGGCCTGAAGTTCATCGATAATGATTTGCGTAATGCGTTCCGGCCGCGCCAGAATATCCAGCAGATCCGCAATGGTGGCCATGATGTCGCGGTACTCACCGACAATCTTGTCCTGTTCCAGGCCGGTCAGGCGCTGCAGGCGCATATTCAGGATTTCCTGAGCCTGTACGTCGCTCAGGCGATACAGGCCGTCTTCCTGCAGACCGAATTCAGGTGCCAGGGAATCGGGCCGGTAAGCCGCACGCCCCCCCACGGTGTCGCCTTCGTCAGCCCGCTGCAGCATTTCGCGCACCAAGGACGAATCCCAGCGGCGCGCCATGAGCTCCTGACGCGCCACGGGCGGCGTAGGCGCTGCCTTGATGATGGCGATGAAATCGTCAATATTGGCCAATGCCACCGCCAGGCCTTCCAGCACATGGCCGCGCTCACGGGCCTTGCGCAATTGGAACACGGTACGGCGCGTGACCACTTCGCGGCGGTGCGACAGGAAATGGCTGACCATCTGCTTCAAGTTCAGCAACCGGGGCTGGCCGTCGACCAGCGCCACCAGGTTCATGCCAAAGGTATCTTGAAGCTGGGTGTTCTTATATAGGTTGTTAAGGACAACTTCTGGCACTTCGCCGCGCTTGAGTTCTACAACAAGCCGCATGCCGTCCTTATCGGACTCATCTCGAATATCGGAGATGCCCTCGATGCGCTTCTCGTTGACGAGTTCCGCAATCTTTTCCTGCAGCGTCTTTTTATTGACCTGATAAGGAAGGGAGTCCACCACAATGGCCTGCCGGCTGCCGCGATCAATGTCTTCGAAGTGGGTCGTGGCCCGCATGACCACGCGGCCCCGACCTGTGCGGTAACCTTCGCGCACCCCCGACATGCCGTAAATGATGCCACCCGTGGGGAAGTCGGGTGCCGGGATGATTTCCATCAGTTCGTCGATGGTGCATTCCGGATTGCGCAATGCGAACAGACAACCATCAACGACTTCTGCCAGGTTGTGTGGCGGAATATTGGTTGCCATGCCCACCGCAATGCCGGAGCTGCCGTTGACCAATAGATTGGGCAGGCGCGAAGGCAACAGCAGGGGCTCGTGTTCGCTGCCATCGTAGTTAGGGCCAAAGTCGACCGTTTCCTGGTCAATGTCGGCCAGCAGCTCATGCGCGATCTTGGCCAGACGCACTTCGGTATATCGCATGGCGGCGGCACTGTCGCCATCGACTGACCCGAAGTTGCCCTGCCCGTCCACTAACATATAGCGTAGTGAAAAATCCTGCGCCATACGGACAATGGTTTCGTAGACAGCGGAGTCACCGTGTGGGTGATATTTACCGATTACGTCACCGACGATACGCGCTGACTTCTTGTAAGGCCGGTTCCAATCATTATTGAGTTCGTGCATAGCGAAGAGCACGCGCCTGTGCACGGGCTTGAGGCCGTCCCGAACATCGGGCAAGGCACGCCCCACGATCACGCTCATGGCGTAATCGAGGTAGCTGCGCCGCATTTCCTCTTCGAGCGATATCGGAAGCGTTTCCTTGGCGAAGGAATCCATGGAGCTTGAGTCTCTTTCTCTTGAAAACGTGAAGACGGCCGCACGCGGGCGAATAGTAGATTCTAGCACTGACGAGCACCTTCCCAACGAGAGCCACCCCTCGCCAAGTCATGCCCTGATATCTTTTGAAGGATCCTCGGATCGCTTTTACGTTGTTGCTTAAAACCAACAAGTAGGCCAATCTTCCCGGATAATTCCGTCCATATCGGCGGGTTCCCTGGGCCAGGCTGAAACAAGGCATGCGAAATGCCGTAAGATTCGGCCTAACACGCATGAAACCCAGCGCAATTCTTTGATCACTCATCGCGTTGCTATACTGGCTCCGTTTTCTTGATATGCGGCGGGGGTTCGCTGCGGTCATTTACCAGCATTAAGCTCAAACGAGGAGAAACATGAACAAACCCTCCAAAATCGCATTGGCACTCGCTTTCGCGGCCGCAACTGCTACCAGCGCGGTTTCCGCACAGACCGTCGACAACTGGCGCAACCCGTTTGGCAACGTTTGGATGAACGGAACCAACGAACTGTGCTGGCGTAATGCATTCTGGACGCCCGCTACCGGCGTTCCGGGTTGCGACGGCGTGCCTGTTGCTGCGGCACAGCCTCCAGTCGTGGCTCCGACTGCCACCAAGGTCGTTCTCAACGCAGACACCTTCTTCGACTTCGATAAAGACACCCTGAAGCCCGAAGGTCGCCAGGTTCTTGACCAGGTTGCCAACCAAGTTGGTACCCTGAACCTCGAAACCCTGATTGCCGTGGGTCACACCGACTCCATCGGTAGCGAACAGTACAACCAGGGTCTGTCCGAGCGTCGCGCCAACTCCGTCAAGAACTATCTGGTCAGCAAGGGCATCGCCTCTGATCGCATCTACACGGAAGGCAAGGGTGAAACCAGCCCGATCGCTTCCAACGCCACTCGCGAAGGCCGCGCACAGAACCGTCGCGTGGAAATCGAGATCGTCGGCACACGCAAGTAATTCATGAAAGGCTCTTGCCCTGCAACGGGGTAAGAGCCTTGCCGCATTCCTTCGGCATTGCGGCATTCATGACTACAATAAGGGCTCCGTATACGGGGCCCTTATTCATTTGCAGCCTCTGGCCTGCAAAACCGCTACACCACACCGCGCATTGTAGATGCCTCTTCCAATGGCAGAGCCTGAATGCAGGCACGTAGCCCAAGGCGACAATATGAACATCACTGCACAGAAGCCCGATCAGACACCCAACGCCGACCAGGCCGAACTCGACAAGTTCAGCGCGCTGGCCTCTCGGTGGTGGGATCCAGAAAGCGAATTCAAGCCCCTGCATGCCATCAACCCGCTGCGGCTTGGCTGGATCCGTCAGTACGCAGGCTCGCTGGCCGGCCAAAAAGTGCTTGATGTCGGCTGCGGCGGCGGCATTCTCTCAGAAAGCATGGCCCAGGAAGGCGCTACGGTCACCGGCATTGACCTGGCTGAAAAATCCCTGAAAGTGGCACGCCTGCATGGTCTGGAATCCGGGGTCAAAGTCGATTACCAGCTCATCAGCGCCGAAGACATGGCCGCACGCCATGCCGGCGAATTCGACATTGTCACCTGCATGGAAATGCTGGAACACGTACCTGACCCCGGGTCCATCGTCCATGCCTGCGCCACCTTGGTGAAGCCGGGCGGCTGGGTGTTTTTCTCGACCCTCAACCGCAACGTCAAATCCTTTCTGTTTGCCATCGTAGGGGCGGAATACATGCTGCGCTTGCTGCCGCGCGGCACCCACAATTTTGAAAGCTTCATCAAACCCAGCGAGCTCGCAGCAGCAGTGCGCAACTCGGGCCTGTCGGCTCACGCCTTCGCAGGCCTTGAGTACAACCCCATCACGCAGGCATACTCTTTGTCGAACGACACATCGGTGAACTACCTGCTCGCCACGCGAAAAGAGGCTAACTGACGATGAACAAGCTTGTACTGTTCGACTTCGACGGCACCCTGGCTGATACTGCCCCCGACCTTGGCGCCGCCGTCAATCTGATGCGGGAACGGCGGGGGCTGCCCGGCCTGCCACTCGAAAGCTACCGCAGCTCCGCATCGCACGGTGCGCGCGGCCTGTTGAAGGCCGGGCTGGGCATGGACCCTGGCCACCCGGAATACGAAACAGCCCGCGACGAATTCCTTACCGAGTACGAACAGGGCATGACCGAACGCACCACCCTCTTCCCAGGTATCAAGGAATTACTCGTCGAGCTGCGTGAAAACGGCTACACCTGGGGCATTGTCACCAACAAAGTTGAATACCTAGCCGTTCCGCTGGTGGTACACCTGGGCCTGTACCGCCATTGCGCCATCACTGTTGGCGGCGACACCACCCCGCATCCCAAGCCGCATCCTGCACCTTTGCTGCATGCGGCCGAAAAAACCGGTTTCGCACCGCAGAATGCCATATATATTGGCGACGATCAGCGTGACATCGTCGCCGGCCAGGCCGCCGGCATGGCCACCGTCGTGGCTGCTTACGGCTATTGCGGGGCCGACACCGCTCTGCATACTTGGGAAGCCACCGCCATTGCGCAACAGCCCCACAACTTATGGAATGTCATCGAAGCCTGGGCGCGCGGCTAAACAAAATCTTCGGTTCCAGGGAACTATACCAACTTAAACAGGTCCAACTCGTAATTCACTGATATTCCAGGCTTGTACAAGGCACTCCAACTTGCACATACTATGAAAAAACCCTGGAATGTCATATAATTAACCTGATTTCACTTGGGGCCGATCCGGCTTCGACGTGGGTCACGAAACAGCGTAGGGCATGTCGAGCACCAGTAAGCTCGTAAATCCACTGGAAAACTATAAACGCCAACGACGAGCGTTTCGCTCTGGCCGCTTAAGCGGTGAGCCGCTGCACTGATTTGTCTTTGGGTTAGGTGGGGCAACCCACAGCAGCGTCACTTACAAAGAATCGGAATCTGTCGGGTCACGAGGCAGCTTCTTAAATCCAGTGAATCGCCAAGGCAGGGCCTGTCGGTAGGCATGAGCCAAGGTTAAAACTTAAAATGTATCGACTACACATGTAGAACTGCCTGCGGAGGACTTGCGGACGGGGGTTCAATTCCCCCCGGCTCCACCAAGTTACCAAATCCCAACCCTTATCGGTTGGGATTTTTTTTGCCTGGAACGCCAGTGTTGGCGGGGGTTTGCGGTTTCGTCTCGCGAGCGGTGGGTGGGTTCGCAGCCCCATTTTCGCCCTCTCCCGCCTCTCTGTTCTCAGTATTTCTCTGTTGGCCTCGCGAGCGTTCGCGAGAGTAAGGCTAGGTTTTATGCGGGTTTCGGGCTGAAGGGTTGTAATTGGTCACTGCATGGATGGGGCGACCAGAGTTACACTCGGTGATACCATGGCACGGTTAGATATAAGGACAGAACCGTGCAAAATACTGACAAGATCGAGGGAGCGCAATTCGTGCAATGGTTCGGCCCATTGCTCGATGCGCTTCGCAAACTTGGCGGCTCAGGTTCGCCGGACGAAGTGGTAGAGCAAATCGCGACCGACCTCAATGTGCCGGACACCTTCCAGAATGAGCTGACGCCATCCGGGCAACCTCGGTTTCGTAACCAGGTGGCCTGGGCGCGCTTTTACCTTGTCAGAGAAGGGCTGCTTGACTCCTCCCGACGCGGTGTGTGGAGCCTCACCGAAAAAAGGGCGCAACACAGCCTTGACGCACGATCAAGCGGCGGACATCTTCCGGCGCTGGGTTGCCATCTTTCAAGAACGACGGAAAGCTAAAAGAGCTGAGGCAGAGCCAATCGAGGAACAAGTCGCAGAAGAAACGGGTGCTCCACCCAATGACTATCGCGCCGAAATCCTTGAGATTCTCAGGTCGCTTCCCCCTGCCGGTTTCGAGCGGCTATCTCAACGCTTGCTGCGTGAGGCGGGTTTCACTCACGTTGAAGTCACTGGACAAAGTAACGACGGCGGCATCGACGGCCATGGCACCTTGATGATCAACCCCTTAGTCTCCTTCAAGGTGCTGTTTCAATGCAAGCGTTACGCCAACTCCGTAACACCTTCCTTGGTGCGAGACTTTCGTGGCGCTATGTCAGGGCGCGCTGACAAGGGAATCATCATCACCACTGGTACTTTCACCGCCGAAGCACGGCGCGAAGCAAACCGGGATGGTGCTCCGCCCATAGAATTGGTCGACAGCGAAAAGCTGATCGACATGCTTGCTCACCTTGAACTCGGCCTTCGACCGGTCACGACTTACGTCGTGGATAGTGGATTCTTTGATGAGTTTGCACGGTAGCGCCTGATAACCTGCCCGTTACTATTCAAGGATGTTCCGCAGCCGGTGCGAGCATCCGTATTTGATCGCACCACCCGTTGCGCCAAGGGCGGCGCATGACTTTTTCCAGCACGGCGTCGGGCAGAAATTCCTGCGGCGCGTCCAGGGGTGTGATGACCTGCTTCTTGCACCCGCGTTTGACCAACGTCCAGGGGATGAAGGTTTCCAACTGCACACCGCCCGCAGGTAGTGGGGCCTGATACGTCACCGGGTCGCCCTTGATGTGGCCGCGATGTTTTTTACTCATGCGCCCTCCTCCTCGAAACTGGCCATCAGTGCGCGTTGTGCCTGCCAATCGACCATCAGGCGGTTTCGCTGGAACCACATCAGCGTCAACCGACGCGGCTGCTTGCCTGCCAGTAGTTCTGCAGCGTCAGCAACAACAGACCGGCGACAATCCAGTAGCCAATGTTCCATTGATCTTTCTTTTCCATGGGCAATGTTCCTCGCAAGTCGTGTCGCTAGAGAATGGGGGTGAACAGACGGGCCAACCCGTCGCGTAAGCGGATGGCCAGCGGGCGGGCGCGCAACGCCATCGCCGATATCTCGTCCGCCGCATCACGGGCGGCATCAAAAAGGGATGACAGCCGCGTAGACAACGCGGTGTCGTACACCTCCACATTGAACTCGAAGTTCAGACGCAGGCTGCGTGCATCCCAATTGGCCGAACCCAGGCAGCACCACGCTCCGTCTACCAGCATCAGCTTGCTATGGTCGAACGGGCCAGGCCGTTCGAAGATGCGCACACCGTGCTCCAGCACCTGCCAG